>Ga0181369_1000042_pt1 | contig 34802 bp, 41 predicted proteins | sample LowvirmetaG_8_FD_130088 | JGI IMG/M metagenome (GOLD analysis project Ga0181369, IMG submission 130088) | Marine viral communities from the Subarctic Pacific Ocean - Lowphox_04 viral metaG | ecosystem: Environmental > Aquatic > Marine > Oceanic | place: Subarctic Pacific Ocean | collected... | reverse complement strand
TAGGATTTTCTTGTTGAAAGGTATCCCATTGCTTTTCTAATAAAGGGTCTATAGGTTTATTCTTCATGCTAAATTTAAGGTTAATGATAATTTCTTTTCTGACTTTTGAATAACAGCGTGTTCAGTATTTTTAGGTACATATAATACTTGATTAGGATATAGGTCTATCTCTTGTTTGTTTAAAATCCATTTTGACATGCCATATATTTGTTTTACTATAACATCATAACTATGGGTATGTTTATCAAAACTTTCTTTTCTTCCAGGTTTACTAAAGTAAAAATTGCCACATACTTTTACACCTATTTCTTCTATGATTAGTTTCTCTAATAATCTTAGTTCTTTTGATAAATCTAAAACATTTGAAATAATAGAAGTAAATCCTAAGTTGTATAAAGATAACCACTTGTCATAATTTAAGAATATACCATCTACAGTATTTTCAAAAAAATCGTTGTAGAAATTACCTAGTTCATTTATGATTTGTACTGTAGGTTGTGAAGTAGAATACTGTATTGGCCAGCGTTTCTGTATTTGTAAAAAATTTAAAATATCATCTTCACATAAATTAACTTTTATGTCTTCAATTTTAGTTATCAGTTTTTCCATATTATATTTACTAAGCTTATCATAAATTAATCAAATTGTCAAGCCTTGATTGAAAAGCGTTGTAATACCACTCTTTTGACTTTAATGTTCTTCGTTTATAGTCATCTAGTATCTCATTATACTTTTCTTGCCAGCTATTGTTTGTTCTTAATTCGTCAATCTTAGAATATAAATGTTCTACATCTACCACTCTTTGCCATTCGTTTCCAACTATTGTATTGTTTACATCATAGTTTTCATGTACAAATGGTATTATGCCACATGCTAATGCCTCGTGGTATCTACTTGTTGTTGCTGTGTTGCTCATCCAGTTAAAACACATTGTTGTTTTACCATTTGTTAAATGTGGTAATAGATTTCTCATCTTATCTATTTTCTTATCTCTTTGTACACCTGAAAACTTACCAATCCAGTATGCACTAATTTTTTTCTCTTTGTATATTTGTTTAAAGAAAGTATGTCTTATATCTCCGCTCTCAACATTGTCTGCTGTTTTTCTTTTGTCTGTACCCCAATATATAAAATCATATGCTCTTGTACCTTCTTCTAATTTAGGTGGTATTGCGTCTGTAATAAAATGATACTTCATAGCATGTATGCCACCTTCAATATCTATTTCATCTAATATACTTACCTTACCTATATCAAATCCTTTAAATGTTTTGTTTCTGTATAGTTCTTCATTATCTGCTCTATCACTTCTCATTATAATAATATGTTTGTCTGCCAACATGGCACCTATCTCTCGTACCTTTTCGTTACTACGAAATACTTGTCTATTGTCCTGAAAGTTTTTGATATGAAATGTAAACTCATTCTCACTTGGTATTATAATAACATCACTATCTCTAATATCATCCATTCTTTGTCTGTTTGCAAAACCAAAACCAAAGTTATAATATCCATATGAGTGTTGTGGTCTTTGTATTTGATATTTTTTATATAACTCATAAAAAGAATCCATAATATCTAACAATGGTTCTTTGTAATTTGTTCCACTTCTTAATCTAGCTATTGTTATTTTCATTCTACTATCCTTGTAAAGTTCTTATCTTTTTCAAACCTTATTTGTTGTTTAAATTTGTCTGCCATAATATCTGTCTTGTGAGATATAATAAACACATTCTCGCCTTCTAGTGTGTTTAGTATCTTTAAGAAATCATCTGTACCTTGTCCGTCTAAACTACTATCAAATATTTCATCTAGTAATAATAGATTTGTTGATATACTGTTTTTCATTTTAGCAATAGCACGCCATGTAAATAACAATGCAAGATTTATTCTCATCTTCTCACCTTCACTAAAACTTGTATAACTAAAATCGTCTCTAAATCTACTTCTTATTATTTCTTTAAACTCATCATCTAATTTAAAGTTAACAAAGAAATCCATACTTGCCAGATACTTGTTAATTAACTGGTTCATAATAGGTAAATATTGTTTGATAACTTTTGTTTTAATACCTGTATCTGCTAACATTACTCTTGCAGCTTGTAGGTAATCAGTTTCTTCTTTTTTAGTTCTTATTGCATTTTCATATTCTTGTAATTGATTTTCTAATTCTTCTAACTTACCTTTTGCTTTACCTGTGTCTTCACTTTGTTGTGATAACTGTTCAATGTTATGTGCCAATTTTGTGTTAATATTGTTTAACTCATTTTTTGATTGTTCGTACTTAACACTATCAATCTCTAATACTTTTATTTCTTCGTGTACACTAGCAATTGCTTGTAATCTATTTTGTTTAGTTGTAATCTCTTTAGCAACATCTGCTAATGCCTGATTAAATTTAATAAGTGATTTGTTTTCATCAGCAATCTTTTCTGATTTAAATTGTGGGTCAATACTTTGTTGACAAGTAGGACAGTTATCATTGAGTTCATAAAACTTCTTATGTTTTGTACATTGATTTACTTTACTTTCAAATTGTGTTTCAAAACTATTCAGTTTCTTAACTTGTTGTCTTATCTTATCTTCATCTAGTATTGTTGTTTTAATATTTGTTATCTGTTTATTGATACCCTCAACATGTGTTGAATACTTGTCTATTGCCAGTTTATTATCTTCTATCTTAGAATTATAATCTTCTATAACTTTTGTATTCTGTTTACCTGTATCTTGTAAATATTGTTGTTGAGTTTCTACTTTACTCTTTGTTATTTGTATATCTCTATCAATATCTCTTATCTGTTCAGTAACTTCTTTGATTTGCATTTTAACTAACATATTCATTACTGAAAATATCTTAATATCTAAAATGTCTTCTACTACCTCTCGTCTATGTGGTGACTTCAATTCCATAAAAGGAACAAATGTACTACTACCTAAGATTACTACCTGAGTAAAACTTCTATAGTTAAATTTAAGTATATTGTTCTCTAAATGTTTTTGTTGGTCAGCTATAGTTGCTTCTTGGTTTATCATTTCACCATTTAAGTATATCTGGAATATATTAGGTTTAATACCTCGTACTACTCTATACTTGTTTTGTGCAATGGTAAAGTTTACTTCTATTTCAGTACCACCTAAGTTGATACTGTTAATTAATTGTTCTTTCTTTATATCTCTAAAAGGTTTATTAAACAAGGCAAAACACAATGCGTCAAGTATCGTTGACTTACCTGCACCATTGTGACCTATGATAAGTGTTGTTGCGTCTTTGTTTAAATCTATTTCTATGCCTTGTTGTCCTGTTGAAAGAAAGTTCTTCCATTTAATCTTTTCAAATACTATCATAGTTCGTAACGCTTTTCTCCCATGTGATATAATTTTTGGTCTGGCATATGCAATACTCCGTTACCACTTACTGATATTCTTACACCTTCACTTTTAAATGGTGGTACAAAGTGTCTCATTTGTGCCGGGAATATAATCATGTGTCCTTGTTTTGGTATCATGCTGTGCGTTGTATTATTCCAAGGATAACTTGTTTCTGGATTACTTGCTGCTTCGCCATATCCAAATACAATACTACCTGGTGCAGGACCTTTCTTCGTATAATTTTTTCTTTCTTCTTCTAAACCTTCTGGTATTTTACAATATATAACCCAACTAAAATCACCTGAGTGTATATGGTCAGGTTGATATTCATTGGCGTGTTGATAATTAATCCATACATTTTCTAATACATAATCTGGTTTGTATTCTATTCTATGAAAGTTAAATCTACTTTGTACATAATGATAAAAGACTTCTTTAAGATTTTTATTAAACCATCTTTGTTGACTAGGACTAAATTGTCTTTCGTTTCCTGTATCTAATTGACCTGCAAGAGCACCTTCAAGTATTTGATTTGTAACTGTGCCATCTTCTTGTTGGAAACTATCTGTTGTATTATCACCTTGTTTAATTAGTTCTTCTATAAACTTTGGATCCAGTTCACAATGATAAATGTAAGGACCAAAAGGATAAGTTATATTTAAATATTTGTGGTCATAGTTATTCATAATCAAATGCCTCTGTATATAAACTTTTCATTAATGTTTTTAATCTATCTTTATTTAAATTCGTATCTGTTTGTTCTATATAGGTGTCAAGTAAAGTTGGTGTATCTTCCGTCTTTTCAACTATATCATCATTTACTGTTGAAGCGTCTAAGTCTGAGTAATCTTCTATAATCTTTAAATCATATACATTAGACTTTTGGTAAATATCATCAACAAACTTATCAAACATAAAGTAGTCTGATTTTTTCTCTACTATAAGTTTAATGTATTTGTTATTACATTCGTTAAAATCAAAGTTCTTATAATCTGTTGTTTCATCATTGTAATATATTTTATGATGTATTGTTAAAGGGTTTCGTATTGCTTTAAGTTCTCTTGTTTCTGTATCGTAAATGTGAAAGTGTTTAGGACATTTGTAATCTGACCAAGTCATTTCATATTGACAACCAAGGTAGAATATATGACCATCATCTGACTTCTTATGAAAGTGACCAGATAATACTGTTTCAAATCTTTTAAACATTTCTTTTTCTACACCTACATCTGAATGGTGTCCAGTATGCATTTCAAAACCTTTAATTTCTAAATGACCCATAACAATGTCTGCTGTTTCTTGTTCTAACATCATTTTAGTTCTATCATAATTTTCAGGAGTTACCCATGGTATAATTAATATATCATGTCCTGCAATTGTAATCTTTTGTGGGTCTGAATAAACTTTAAACTCACTTAATAATTCTTTAGGTGCGTTTACTTCGTTTGTGTTCTTATAATAAGTGTCATGGTTACCTACTATAAAGTGTGTATCATATTTCTTAAATTGACTTACTATCTTATTATTAAAATCAGTAAGTGTTTTAAAATTTACATACTTACGCCTATCTAATATATCACCTAAATGAATAATTGTTTTGATATCGTTTTGTTCTAAGTATGGAAAGAATTGCTCTTGCCAAAACTTATACATGTATTCATGGTAATTAGGGTTATCATTACGACAGCCAAAGTGTGTATCGTTTACTAGTGCTATTTTCATTTATTTAAATCCAAAACCTGGTGCTACAATTTGTTTACCAATAGATACTATCCACCTATGTTCTTTAATCTCTTTGGTACTTGAACAAGAGGTTAAAAACAATATTGATAGTATAATCAATAATCTCATTACATAAAGTATTCTAACTTAGATACTTTTTTCTTCCTTGGTTTCTTTTCTTTGGGTTTATCAGGTGCTATCTCTACCATATTCTTCCTTAAAAAGTCAGCATATGCGTTTTGATATTCTGTATTATCTGCTTCTTGTGAAACTAACTCATCTAAACCAGACTTCATTATTAGTTTCTGTTTAATGATTGTTTGTTTCTTTTCTTTTTGTATTCTTCTTATAAATGCGTAGTATATTATTTGTGTAAAGTAAGCAAATGGATTATTTGATTTTGATGGATCAAAATTAGAAACATACTGTAAACAGTTTTCTATACCATCTGATATCATATCTTCTTTATATGTGTAATTAATAAAGTTTGGTCTATATGATAGGTGATTGGCAATCTTTAGAAAACACTCACCAATGTAATCAGTTATTGGTGGTCTAGGTTTCTTTTTCTTTTCTGCTTCTATACACTTTGCCTTGTACTCTTTCATGGCAACTAAAAATTCCTTATTAGAGACGTAATGCTCTTTCTTCTTAGGAACCTTAATTGGTTGTGTAGTTTTCATATTATATTCCTTTTTAAAATATTACCATATTATATCACAATCTAGTAAAAAAGTCAAGCTGTTATACTAGATTTTGTGGTAATAAATTATTTTCATTTTTTTTGGTTTAAGCGCTTGACAATTTGGACAAAATGGTATATAATAGGCATGTGCCTCCTTCAGAGATAGATACCTTTAAGTTACCTTAGTGTACTGTCTTTTTACCCATTAAGTAGTCTTGCGTCTCGTCATAATCAACATCACCCAATTGGTCTAATAATTTACCAAAAGCAGCGGCTCTGTGTTTTTTTACTTCTTCAGCAGATTGTCTTAATTTTCCAGTACGAATATTCATATAATACTCAGAAATATCATCTGTTGGAACTGCAAAACATAAGATATTATTCTTATGTAGGGATATTGTTTTATCTTTTGACTTGAATAACCAAGGTTTAATTGTCATCTTTTCTTCCATCATATAGTCTCCCAATAAGTCATATGGGTGTAACTGTATAATGTAAGGTTGTTCTAATCTTATGAAATCTGATTTTTCTTGTACCATTACTATAGCAAGCAGTTGCTCACCTGATTTTAACTTTACTATCCTAGGTTCAGGTATCTTTTTTACTGGTTCAGTCACTTTAGTTCCTTTCTTTGTGGTTCTCATATAAGGTCTACCGTGTGTATATCATAATCAAACTGTTGCTCATTGTATATATTTATTCTTTCCAAAAAGTGCTGGATTGTAAAGTTCTTCTTCTCTTTGTAAGTAAAATCGTCAGATATATCGTACACTTTAGCAGTATCTTTATTACCACCTAATCTTAAACCACGACCTATAGATTGTAAAACTCTTATAGGTGATTTAGTAGGGCTACTAAAAATAATGTTGTGTAAGTTACGAATATTGATACCAGTGCTATACGTCCCGTAAGAAGCGACAATAATCGTGTTGTCCAACTTTTCTGTGATTGCTCTAATTCTTTCTCTATCATTTGTTTCTGTTCCGCCGTAAACAAAAAATACTTTACGGTCTTTTGCTTTTGCCTTTATTTGGTCATGTAAAGGTTTTCCATGTTTTTCTACATACTGAAATAGAACTAGAGTATTACCTTTTTGGTCAATTGCCAGATTAGTTAAAAACTTATTTCTTCTTTCGTGTGTTACTATATAGTCAATCTCGTCTTGGAACTTAGCATTTTTTATTTGCATACATTCTTCTTTTGGATATTTTAAGACAATACATTCTATTTTTAAATCTGCTAATTGTTTCTTATCTATTAATTCTTTTGATTTATATAAGTGTGCTTCATCTCCTATCACACAATCAAACTGTTCAAAGTATTTCTTATCAAATGTTGCCAGAGATTGCCATGTAGATACAACTATCTTCTTATCTTCATCTATCTCATAACCATAATACTTTCTTTGTACATGTTTCTCAGCGTCAAATCCATAATCTATAAAGTCTTTATACATTTGTTCTACTAGTGATGTAGTTGGTACTACTAATAATATCTTTCCATCACTTTCTCTTATCATTCGTATAATACAATAGATGATTAGAGACTTACCACTAGCAGTTGGCGATACTAATACAGCACGCTTATTGTTGATTGCATGTTGCACCGCTCCTATTTGATATTCTCTTGGTTTGATGTTAGGTATAGATAAACCATCAATATACTTGGAAAAAAGATTGGTAGGATGGTTCACACCAATGGTTTCAGGTGCTTCGTGTGTGATTGTATGTGCGTTCCGGCGACAAAATTCGTTTATATACGGTAGTAACCCATAGTAAATTTTACCAGTTGCTTTACTAAACATTCTTATTTTTCCGTCCCAACGTCTTGCTCTTACAGACGGCATAAAACTGGCACCTGGTACTTGAAATGTAAAAAAGTCAGATAAAGACTGTAACAGTCCTAAATCATCACTTGTACACTTAATATAGGATTCGTTAAACTTTGTTATTTTTAATTCGCTCATTTAATTCTGCATATGAGATATTAGTCATGTTTGGTATGTCTTTGAATTTGTCAATAGGTTTACCTACATGTACATATTCATGTTGAGGATATTTCTTACATAATTTTTCAGTATGGTCTAACCAGTTCTTAGGTTTAATTGCACTTGCACTCTTACCTACATAACCTCTTGTACCTTTGTATATGTTATTGACTTGTTCAGTCTCACTATAATAATCATAACCTATTAGATATATCTTACTATCTTTATCAGACGCCATCAAAGCAATCAAAGTACCTGCATTAGTCTTTTCATAGTAATACTTACCAAGACCTTGTACTTTGTCTTTTCTCTTTGTCCATGTAATTAGATAACCTTCTTGGTCTTTAGATAGATATAGTTTTAAATCATCTTCGTTCCAACCATTCTTTATTCTATCTTCTCTTAGTTTTGCCATTAAGTCTCTATTGTTTGCCCAACAAACAAAAAATTTTTTCTTTTCGCCTTCCCATTCGTGTTCATCTAAATGAGTTAACTTAGGTTCTGCAATATCTTTACCTATAAACTTATCAACTGTTTCTTTCTTAAACAAGTTATCATATACAGTTGCTGGGTTCTTTGACCATTGTCTTAGATAACATATGTTTTCAAATGCATAACCACTACGATATATCTCATGGCATATATTATAATCCATTGCAAGTAATATGTCAGGTGTAAAATCTCTATACAGTCCGTTAGCACCGTATATCTTACCATGTGGTCTTAATGTTTCTAAATCAAAGTCTTTACGACTTTCGCCATTACCAATGCAAAAAATCATATTATATTCCGCCTTCTGTAAATCTTTTCCAATCTATTGCGTTCTTTATCTGAAAACCACGATTAGATATTTGTTTAAGTATATTCTCTAGGTAACTGTTTACTACATTTAAGTAATCTACCTTTTGTTTCTGTTTAATTATTTCTTCATCAGCGTCAATAAATGTACCCACATCTTGTCGTAATACCTTTAATTCAAAGTTATTATCTTTGTATGCTTCTGGGTCTGCTTTACCTAAGTAAAACAACCATTTGCTTTTGTATAGTTGTGAGTATTCACTTTTCGCTTTTGTTAACATAAGTGAGTATGTGGAAAAGTGTTTAAGATATTTAGCATGTAAGATTGGTGTTGCTAAACTTTCTCTATCTAGTTCAGTATCATCAATCTTTAAATCTTTTTCTGCTTGTGTTTGTAGTTCTTCTAAGTTCATAGTAAAATTGCTCCAATTATAAAACCTAAACTAAACATAATTTTATGTGGGTGGTCAATCCACAATACTTCTAGTTTAAATCTCAATTCATTTATAAAGTTCATCATTTTAAATTTATATTAATATTTATGCGTAAATTTTCATCTGTTTGATTGGCACTACAATGCTTCATACGACCATCAAAGATAATCATTTGATTGGCAACTGATTTTACTTTTGTGCCATCTTCAAACATTGTATATCCGTTATTTGTATTTACAGAATACAGTCCCACAAAATGTTTTTCATTCATGTCAACATGCATACCTGCTTCTATATGTTTTTCTTTTCTTGTATAACAGTTTATCTTTCCACGAATAAGATAATTGTAATCTAATCTACCTAAAAGAGGTGATAGTATTTGATTATAATAATCACTCTTTACTTCATTTTGATGAAACAATATATGATTAAAATAATAATCAGAATGGTCAGTTGGTTCTGCCACATAGTTATTATAGAAATAAGGAAAGTTATTACCTAGTAAAGTTGATTGAATATCATTTACTATGTCTTGGTTATCTATAAAGTTATCAATAATTTTCATACTTACATTATATCACATTTTTGCCATTTTGGCAAATTTTTAATTAAAATGGTGTAGAATACTCGTGGTACTTATAACCAAATGTTACCTGTGCCGTAATATATTCAACATCTGTATTGTTTTGATTATATTCTATTGCACTTAAAGCTTTAGGATAACAATCTACAAATGATATCTCTACTTTAGGTATGTTTCTATTTGTTAAGTGTACTAGTTTTGCGTCTGAGTATATTGCACCATCAGGTGTTGCTAAACCAGATTTACCTGGTTCACTTTGTATACCTCTTGTTTGAGAGTTTGGCATTCTATCTTGTCCTTCTGCTAATAGTGCTTGAAATTTCTCATCACTATCAACTTGTGCTAAAGCTGCCATCCACTCATGTACTTTTCTATAGTTTTGTAATTCTTCATCAACCAAGAAAGTAATTGTTAAATCACTAAATGTCATATCGTTACCTGGTATTTTCAGTTGTTGTAAACGAGTAGGTTGATTTAATTCTGACAATGATACATCTGGTATTTGTGCTGCTACTGTATTAAACTCTACAAGTGGTAATTTTACCATCTGAAATTTAAACTTAGTAGGATCAGCGTAATCTAAACCTGTACCACCTGGTTGTTTAGTAGTTATTGTACTATCTGTCATATTACTATTTAGTCTAACCCCTAATGTCGCTTCCTGGTTTAGGTAGTGGTACTATGATAGGTGTATCATCTACCTCGTCCCACGCTTTATCGTCTGATAATTTCTTTAATTCTTTTTCTGTATCTGTTAATACTTTTTCTTTTTCTCTTATCTCATCCATCTTTACATCTAAGTTATGATGAGGTTTCTGTGATGTAGGTATCATCATTGCAACCGCTAATATGATAAGCGATATGATTGTTATCCAGAGATATTGTACGAGTATTTTCATATGTTTATTTATTCCAAAAAAAAAGAGGGGAAAATTAATTCCCCTCTCTTTAATAATTTACAGTCAAACTGTCTATTACATTAGGTTAGAAACTTTAACCATTCTGTAGTAAATGTTTGATTGGTCTGTACCAGTGTCAGTAGTTTGTGCTGAACTTTCCGCAAATGGGTTTCTTACAAGACCGTATCTTGTTTTGAAACCAATTTTTGGTTGGAAAGTATCTTCACCAACTGCTCTAACCATTTGTAGAGGTACATACGGACAATAGAACATACCAGCGTCATAAGGTGAAGTACCTTTATAACCTACTGTGTAGTATTGTGCCGCTGTGTTGTTTGACGCATAAGGGTCAATGTACACTTTGTATCTACCGTTTAGAGTACCAGCAAAAGTATTACCTGTGTCGTCAACATTTAAACTGTTGTTTAACGCAGGAGCGTAATCTAAGATACCCGCCATTTGTAAAGCAGAAGCAACATCAGAAGAACAGATAAGGATATTTCCTTTTCCTCTTCTTGTTTCTTGTGCAATTACGTTAGCGTCTCTTTCAACTTGGAACATTAGACCTTTGAATTTTTCTACTGACCATCTACCGTTAGAGTCCGTATCTAAATCAAAAGTACCAGATGTAGTTGTATTAGTGTTAGCACCTTTTTTAGCTTTTTCGTAAATTGTTCTCACAACTTCTCTATTGATTTCAGCAAGGATCTCAGCAGAAAGAATGTTAGCTAATTCAGTTTCAGCGTCTAAGCCGTGAATTGCTTTAAGGTCTTGTGCAAGTTCCATTGTGTACTCAGCTTTTAACTGTCTAGTCTTAGCTGTTACAGTTGATTTCTCAATTGAGAACGCCATTTCTGCAAATGATGATGAAGCTTCAGCAGTCGCTGTTGCAATACCAGTACCAGCAGTAACGGATGTTGTTGTGTCGTTCATTAAACCAGGATTCAATGATGCTGAATGTGTTCCAGTACCAGAGAAATCTGAATCCGCTTCATTAAATAAAGCTTCAGTTCCTGAGTTAGAAGTAAATCTGCTCTTCATAGCGAAGATAAGACCAGTTGGACCAGTCATTGGTTGTACACCACAGATGTCGTAGGCAATAAGATTAGGCATTGCTCTTCTTACAAGTGAAATTAGAATAGGGTCCCAGTTAGCAACTGCGCTACCTGTTACGTTTGCAATTTCACCTAAGAATGCTTTGTCTTCTTTCGCCGCTTTTTCTTGGTTTTCCAAGATTACTGATGTCACAGCTCTTTTGTACGGATTGTCAATTTTTGGCAAGTCCGCATGATTAAGAACTGGAGACCATTTCTCTTGTAAGTTTTGCGAATTAAACATTTAAGTCTCTCCTTAGTTTTTTAATTGTTGTAGATATCTCTACTTTTTACCCTACTAATTGCAGCCGTATAACGAGACATGCTATCAGACATATCTGTTACTGTGTTACCATCTTCGGAGTTAGATTGTGCGTCAACATTTTCTGTTGAAGCAGGCGCTGATTTAGCATTTCCAAAGTAACTTTCTTTAATAGTAGTTAACTTTTTCTTATACTCGTCTGCACCTTCGTAACTAACATCTTCAATTAATGATTTTAGTTTCTCAACCTCTGTGTCAGCAAGACCAGAAGTTACTTCGTCTAAAATTTCATCTTTTGAAAATTCGTTAATTTGTTTTTTCATTTCCATTGATTTCTCAGTTGTTTCGTTCAACTTAGCTTTAAGCTCTTCAACTTCCGTTTCTTTAGCTTCAAGTACGTCATACTTTTCATCTGGTATATCAATGTAATGGTCTTCAAATAATTGTTTTAAACCACCAATAAAGTCTTCAGCAATTTCTCCCTTGATACCTTTTTCAATAGCAAGTTCGTTTTCTGACATCCATTGTTCAACAACATAGTTCAAGTAGTTATCAACTTTGTTTGTTAAATCGTTTTTGAATGTTTCAGTTGCTTCAGATAACTCAGCAGAATACTCATCTTCTAATCTGCTAATCTCAGTTTTCACTTTTGATTTAACAGCAGCTTCAAAGATAGTAGCAGCTTTGTCTTTAAAAGTTTCAGATAAAGTGTCATCACCAGAAACTAGAGCAGCAACATCTTCTTTTACATCAATGTCTTTAACTCTTTTTTCCATTTTTTCTTTTTTCTCTTTATCTTCTTCGTCAGAATTTTTAGCTTCGTCCATGTCTTTTTCATCTTCGTCGCCATTCATAGCAGCCATCATTTTTCCGTATGAAGCGGCTAATTCTGATTTTTTCTTTTTGCCCATTGCGTCATACATAGCTTGGATTATACCTGCTTTTGTTTTCGGCATTTCAGACATTTCTTTTTCTTTATCGTCTTCTTTTTCATCAGCGTCATCATGTTCAGCTGCTTCTTTTTTTACTTTATCGTTTTCTTTTTCGTCTTCAGCATTCAATTTTTGCATTGGTTCTGCTGGAGATGCACCTTTCGTAGGAGCTGACGTATCTTTTTTAGCTTTTTTTGCATGGTCAGTTGAACTTGCGTCTGTTGGAGAAGTCACTGCTTTTCCGCCATCTTCAAAATCACCCATTTTCTGCATTGGCTCAGCTTTACCTGCGCCTGCTTTTGGAGCGTCTGCACCCTTAGGAGCTTCAGAAACGATTGTTTTATTTTCTTCCATTTTTAACTCTCCTATAAGTCAAAATTAATTAATTAATTTGCGTACTACTATTTATTATTTTGCGACTTTTCGCATAAATTTTTCAAAAGCAGCGGTTTGTTTTTCAGCTAACTCAGAACTACGAGCAGCTTCAATTTCTTGTTGTATCTCAGAAATATCTTTTTCTTTAACGATACCATTGTCCCATACCCACTCTTTACCTTCCATAACACCTTGTACAAATGCTGATGGAGCAGATGGATCTGCTACAATGTCGGCAGCAGTTGCTAAGTAAAAGTCTGATTTTACATAGTTAGTACCGCCTTTATTCTCCAAAGAACCCATGCCCCTTGACGAAACTCCTAGTTGTGCGCCTTCGTCTATCAAAGACTTCACAATCTTACCATAAGGTGTATCAGTCACTTTTGCTTCGCCAATGTAGTTACCTTTGCCGTCGCCTTCTAATGATGTAATTAAGTGTGATACTCTCTCTAAGTTTACAGTTGGTCCGTCAGGATGTCCTAACTCACCAAATGCTCTCTTTTTATTGATAAATTCTTTTCTATATCTGTTTACTTCGTTTTCTAAAACTTCCATAGGATAAACACGACCATTACGGTTCTTAATATTCGCTTGCATGAATATCCCCTTGATTTTGTGTGACTTTTTGCCGTTTTCGTCTGCTTCTGCAATCAACTTAACGTCAGTAAGTTCCTCTGTAATTAGTTTCATATGTTTATTCCTTTAGTCCTATTTATGTTATCGCACCTCTAAAATGATAGAATAACTGTCTCCGTTAACGAAATTATGCGTAGAGAACAATATATCACCTGTAGGTGTACCTGCGTTGTTAGCTATTTGTATTGCCGGCGTCTGTAAATCTATCGTGCCTTGACCAGATAAAAACAGCGCCGTTGCGTTAGTAGTTCCTTCAAATAGGATTTCTACGGACCCTTTTGGGTCCGTAGTGTTTACACTATAAATCACTCTAGCAATTTTAGTAGAAGTTGACAAGTGATTTAAGTTTGCACTTGTCATCTTCTCTACTAAACTCTCTCCTGTACCATCAGATTTGTTCGTAAACTTCATTACAGTTTTAGAACCTGCAACGTCTGTTATAGTTTGAGTTGATACTGTATCAGCCATTATCTAGTCTGTCCTGAGGCAGTATAACCTTTAGTCTTTTTAACTTCTAAAATAAAAGTACCAGTTACAGCACTTGCGTTAGTGATAACAATATCACCTGTTACGCCAGAACTTTCTGGGTTTGTTATGTTTGGTTGCTTTCCATGATAACCGTACTCACCACTACCATGTAGTGATATGCCGTGGTCATCTGTACTTGCGTCAAATTCTATTGCAACATCACTTGTTGCTGCCGTTGTGTTCCATTTAATTGAACTAATGTCTAGTGTTGGGTTAGATGAATGTCCTCTCAATGCACTTGCGTCAATAACTTGTACTGCGTCATTTGTTGCATTGTTGATTTCAAACATGACCACATGTCTAGTCTCACTATCAACTAATGTTCTTTTGTTTACTACCGCCATTTCTACTCCCTTTTGTTTATATGGTTATGCCAGTCTCTTTTTTGAAATAGGCTACGATATCTTTTATTTGTACTTTGTACTTCTTAGTAACGTCTTTCATAACTTTACTAAAATTCATTAACACCTTACCAGGTGCTTTTTCCATCTGAGCATATACATCATCTACCGCCTCTTTTGCTTTTGGCGCTAGTTTCTTATAGACTGGTGACCTTCTATGGTCTGTTTTTTCAGTCGTCAATTTCCGTAGATTGCTCAGCGTTATCATTCTTTTCTGGTTCCTTTGCCATGATTGTTGACGCAACGTCTTTACGCTTGTCATCTAATTCAGTTCCTACTTTATCTGATAAAGCAGATTTAAAACTTTTTTCAGCACTTAAATTATCGCCTTTTTCCAAAGCGTCAATCATATCTCTTGTTGGGTTAGAATTGTCCATCATCTTCTCCTTCTGGTGGCGCTTCCGCCTCCTTTTCTTTTTCTATTTTTTTCTTTTCTTCGTCAATGTCAATGTCAGTCATTTTTAAAATGTTCTTCATTGCCCACTCTTTAGAATAAATGTTACTTATCATTTCACTATCTTTCAAGTTACGATAAATTTCCATTCTTTCTTTAAACATTTCTGCTTCTTTTATTTCAGCATAGTAACCGTCATTTACATAGTTGTATCTGATTGTTCTTGCTAAACTGTTTTCCCAATCTTCTATTGTAACAATACCTTTTAGTATTAATTGTGTTTTCAATAAATCATGGAATAAAGCATTAAATCTTGTTCTTAGTCTATCAACAAATTTACTAAACTTTAATTCGTCTCTATTAATCTCAGTCGCTCTACCCATATTGAAACTACCTTCAGCTTCTAATCTGGATACAGGAACATTTAATGACTTGTAAAGTTTCTTTTGAAAGTATTTGATATCTTCTACTTCACCTAAATTAGAACCACCTGGTAGTGTAGTAATTTCTGTACCTCTACCACCTTCTCGTCTTGGTAACCAGAAGTCTTCTAACATAGACATGTATTGTCTATCGTCTCTTATTTCACCTGTACTTGCGTCATATACAAGTTTGTTTCTATATCTGTTCATTACATCTTTTAGGTACTGCTCTGCTTTTGCTTTTGGTAAGTTACCTACATCAATGTAAAATATTCTTCTTTCAGGCGCTCTGGATATTCTGTATATAACAATACTATCTTCAATCATTCTTAATTGATTGACAGGTTTAATCGCCTTATGCAAATGTGATAGTATCATGTTTCTTTGTTGGTCAATCATTCCTGACGGACAGAAAGCAATACTATCTTTACTAATTGCTAAACCTTGTGTTGAACTTGCTCCCGGTTGTACACCTTTCTCATTGTAAATATAAAATTCTTCAAAATCTACAACTGGTGGTGCGTGTTGGTCTTTAGGTTTAAAAGTTTGTTCGCCCTCAGTCTTCTTAGGTTTACGAACTTTCTTAATTTTTCTAGGATCAATATATCTTAATTCAGTAATACCCGCTTTTATATTTTTAGGGTCTATTATCTTATGATATACTATTCTGCCATCAACATACCATCTACGAAATATGTCATGTCCTTTTTGCTCAAATTCCAATAACGAAAGAATATTATTAAATTCTTCTTCTATCTTTTTTTTGATTGGTGTACCAAAAGGTACGGTATGCATGTTTAACCTGATTGTTTCTCTATTGTCATCAATTACTATACCTTCATTGATAACATCTTCAATCGCTTGGTCACACTCAGGTTGCATAGCAACCTCTCTATACCTTCTAATTAAATCTGCTTCGTTGTTTACTTTTCCCTCAATATCTAAGTAAGTACCATAATGACCACCACCCATAATCGTTTGAACGCCATCATCAGCTGATGGTGCTGTAAACGTTTGACTAGTTGTCTTGGTGCTTGCTCTTTTGATTTCAAAGCCAAAAAATTCTGCCACTACATTCTCCTTTTCATTATCTTTTATTTCTATTTATAGCGGCCCGGAGACCGCTATAAATTCACAACATTATGTTGTAGTGTTACTTTCCCAGTATTGGTATCTCCATGTACATTCAAAAGTCTCTAACGCACTTACTGGATCATAGTTCAAATCAACTGTACCTATTGTTAAAGGAAATAATCCTCTAAATGTGTACGATTTGATTGTATTACCATTTCTATCTAAGTGGTCAATAAATGCGTCCACTTGATAGTCAGTAGGGTTGTTTAAACCTTCGTTGTCACTATGGTTATTAATACCATTTGACCATCTTTCAATAGCATTTCTGATATCAAAAGAAGTATCGTTGATAATAGTTGTACTCCAAGTTTGGAATGTTCTATCACCAGCCATATGTATTGGTCTACCTCTAAAGTTTACAGTTAATTCTCCTAACTCAGAACTTGGAAGCTGAGTTGCTGAACATAAGAACGACATGTTCTCAGTTTCGCCACCCACAGAAGCAAAACCAGGGAAAGGCATTGTAACCTTAAACTGATTTTGTCTTGCTCCGCCGCCTTTTAGTTTGGAGATAAAGTCTGATACGTTTGCCATTTTTTATTTCCTCTCTATTATGCGCCTGCTACTTCAGAAAAGGCAACGCCTGTTCTTGTAGCTACGAAGTTAAGTTTAATGAAGTTAATAGAACGATTTGGTTTGACAAATATGTCTGCAACAAATTCGTTTCTATCTATAACTGCACTTACATTGTTTGTTTCATCACACACTACTTTAAAGTCTGTGATACCACGTCTACCTTGTACGTCTCTAAGGAATGGTTCTATCAAGTTTCTGAAATTCGCTCTTGTAAATTCATCATTGAACTCAAAGAGTTGGAATTTAGCAGCAGTTGATATTGCCTTTTCCATAGTTATGAACAATCTTCTAACATTTATTCTGTCAAAAGCACTAGGTTTCGCTTGAGCTGTCTTATCACCAAACAATACAGTACCTTGTCCTGGGAATGTTACCACAGGATTTACTCTTGCTTTGTATAAGTCGTCTCTTTGCGCTTGGTTAGGATCAAAGGCAAGTTTAACTGCACCTCTAATCTGACCTCTTGTAAACCCAGCCGGTGAGAACCAACTGTCAGCAACTGCGTCTGTTCTAGCACAAAGTCCAGCAATGTCACCGTTTAATGGAACATATCTATATACGCCGTTGTATTTGTCGTACATGTATTTGTATCCACTATCAATAACTGCATATGAACTTGAAGCAAGACCGTCTGCAAAAGCTTTAACATTAACAGTTTGTGCAATAGGATCGCTTACATTCACAACATCTGCTCTAGCAGGTGAAATAAATGCTACACAATCTTTTCTTGCTTCAACTATGTCAATAACTTTAGTTGCTTTGGTATCTCCAGTTGCGTCAGCACCTGTTTGTGAAGGACCAGTCATAAGTAAGTTTACATCAACGCTTGCACTATCAGCAAATTTATCATAACCTAATGCTAATTCACCGTTAGTTGGTGCGTTATCGTCTGTACCACCTGCTAAACTTGCACTAAAGACACTTATGCCTTGAGTACCAGCATTGTCAAATGCTTGACCTACTTTTGAACTACCTGCATTTGCTAAAGTTGTCTCGTGGTCCATCCAGTATATAAATTGACTTCTATTGTATAGAGCGTCAACATAATAATTGGAATCACCTTGAGCGTCTTTAGCGTCTGAAGCTTGTGATAATCCTTCGTGTGTTTCTAATATAGTACCTGCTGTGCCTGAAATACCGCCATCTTCGTCAACAACTACAATATGTAACTCATCATTAGAACCACCTGCGTTTACAACATCATCTGTTGATGTTGGTGCAGCTGAGAAATTGAAATAGTATTCCCAAAATCTTCTAAAGTATGCGTTATCAGCAACAGCTTGTCTTAAACCACCAGTTTCAGTTGAACCAGTTGCAGGATTAAATCTTGCAATTGTTAGAACTGCACCTGAAGTGCCTGTTACTTTGTAGTATGAACCAGAAGGAGCAGCATTGAAATTACCAGAGATATCTCCAAACTCAATAATGTCGCCTGTTTGGATTTTATCTCCACCAGCGTCATCAATTGTGATAGTAGTATCACCAATTGCCGCTGAAGCGTCATTTACTAAGTTAGAAGCACCACCAGCACTTGCATATGCTGAGCTATTCGTACACATAGATACTTTTAAGTTGTTACCTTGAGTTCCAGCTTCTCTTGCAAGCCATGAGCCTACTGAACCAGAACCGTCGCTATAATTGTCTAAGTAGTCAGTCGTATTCTTAACTTGTAAACCTGAACCGCCTGAAGCTGCGTTCAAATTACCAGTGACTGCTCTTACTACCCTTAAGGCATTTCCGTATTGTAAAAAGTTGGCTGCCGTAAAAAAATATTCAAAAGTGTTAGCGTCTGGTTTACCAAACGTACTAACATACTCATCTTCGCTTGAGATTAAAGTAACCTCATCCATTGGACCTTTCTCACTAACTACAACTAAACCACCAATAGATGATGATACAGCTGGTACTACGTTAGTAAGGTCTTTTTCTGTTACGAGAACACCAGGTGAAACTAAAAAAGCCATCTTGTTTTCTCCTCTTAATTAAATTAATATATTAATTTGAGATTATTGTTAATCTCACTTCTATTTATAATACGCAAGATTTACCAACCCCTCTTGTATTTGACAGGACTCCAACTAGTCCCATATGGGTCCTTATATGTTTCTCCTTCAGGACTTTCTATACCGTCATCTACAAATCCAAATGGTGCCATGTCTTGGTCCATTTGATTTTGTTGTTCATCTACAAGTCTTGCTCGTATATCTTGGTCTGTTAACTCTTTAAAATACATTTGATTTGACAACCAGGCAAACATAACAAGGCAAGTTACTAAGTCGTCTGAACTACCTTCCTCTGCTTCGTATTTTTCTTTACCTTTTAAAACATAAGTTGATAATTCTGCGATTATATCAAAATCTTGGATTATGTACTTATCTAATTCTATCATTGCTTTTAAATTTGAACAACCTATTTTCTTTGTCGCCTTAGTTGTACGCAATCCTAGTTGTGATTTCTTACCACTAAATCCTGTACCTGCAATTTGACCTGAACGACCTCTTTGATTAACCATAATCAGATTGTCGTATTCTAAATCAAACTGTAAAGTGTCTGCAACTTGACCACCAATATCATTTACTTCAACTAATATTTCTGCATTGTTATATGACTTTGCAATCTTATGAATTACTTGAGGAAAGATTAAAGGTTTAATTTCATTGTTCTTATACTTCGCAACTACTTTGTAAGGTATTTGACTTGCGTCTGTAACTACAAAGGCAGAATAGTCATTGACTGTGCCTCTTGCAACATCAACTGTTATAACATATCTTCTACCTTTTTGTGGCATTTCGTGTATATCTAAACCTGCATTAGATTGAATTGGTGTGTTGTGTGATAACACTCTTAACTTAGAACTATTAATTAATGTATCTACACTACCTAAGAACTCACATTCAAACTCCGTTCTAAACTGTTGTTCACTTGTGTTCTTTATTGTTTCTTCTTTCCACTTCTCGTCTCTACCTGGTACCTCTGACCAATGTACCTCAGTAGGTACATAACTGTTGCGTTTGTTTACTGCGTCATTCCACATTTTATAAAACATATTCATACCATGTGGTGTAGATACAATCATTACTTTAGAACTTTTACCAGAAGATATTGTAGGATAAACTGAACTAAAAAATTGTTCAGCAATGTTATTTGGTACATAAGCAAACTCATCTAAGAATATTACATTATAAGAACCACCCCGTACAGCACTTGATGATGTAGCAGCTGCAAGTATTCTACTACCATTTTCTAATTCTAAACTACCTTTGTTCCAGTTTATAACACCTTGTTGTAACCACTTAGGTAAATTCTCATATGCAAGTTGTAAACGACCTAATAAGTCTCTAGCAATCGCCGCTTTGTTTGCAAGTATGGCAATATTTGTATTTGCGTTAAAGATAGCATAATGTAATAGATAAGATATAATTGTTGTTGACTTACCAGTCTGTCTAGGTAGTTTACATATACTAAAACGATTATCATGGAAAGTATCTACCATTTCTCTTTGAAAGTTATACATTTTGAATTGTTGTAGACCGTGGTCTAGTGTAACAATCTTAATATAGTTTTCTATAAAGTAAACAGGATTCTCCTGACAAGCAAGAAACTCTCTTACTTGTTTTTTTGTAAAGCGTATCTTTTGATTTGCCGCTTTTAAGTTAGGGTTACCTAGGTAAGTTTTGTCCATATTCTTCTACTGTTGGGTTTAAGTTTTCGTACCCTTTAATACTTATATCTTTGATAAGACCTAGACCTTCGCCTACATGTAACCATGACATAAGATTAAATGTTGATGTAATCTTTTCACCTGTTGTATGATACCATCTTAGATTACCTTTTTGTATTTTAGATAACTTAACATTAAAGTCAGGTAAATTGTTTTTCTTTCTAAACTCTTTCCAAAAAGGACTATCGTCTCTTTTAGTCATATAGTGATAGTGTAAAAACTCCATAACCATATCATTATTATTTGCAATAACTTCGTTGTAATCTTGTTTAGTATCTTCATCATTTGTAAACATAACATCAATAAATGTTTCAAGTAATTTTAATTGTTCAGTTGCCATCCAAATAGATGTTGCTTCAAGTGGTTCTGTAAAACCAGAAGATAAACCTACTGCAATACAATTTTTTATCCATGTTTGTTTAAATCTACCTGCGTCAAACTTTATTGTTCTTGTATATTCTATATCAGGAAACATTTCTTTTGCTTCAGCAAATGCTTCTTCGTCTGTTATATAATCACTATCAAATATGTAACCTGCACCACATCTATGTTGTAAAGGTATCTTCCACACCCAACCATATTTCATTGCGATTGCTTGTGTGTAAGGTTTATCTTCAGGTGGTAGAAAGAAAGGTATTGCTCTCTTAATTGGTAAACAATCCTGATAACTTTTCCATTCTGACTTATATAACTTACCAATTAACTCTCTACGAAAACCTGTGCAATCAAAAACTAAATCACATTCTACATCATTTATTTTAGTTATATTACCATGTTCGTCTTGTTGTGTAGTTTTAATTTCATCATAGATATGTTTATCAACTTTTGTAATTTTTTTAAGATAATCTGCTAAAAGGTGTGCGTCAAAGTGTATAGAGTTATCTATATTATCTGTATCAATAACATTCTTATATGATTGTATAGACGCATAAGTATGCTCTTTCAAAGGCATTTTTTTGTGAATTAAATGTTTTAAATAATAATCATAACTATCATAACCAAATAAATTGTCTATACTAAAATGTTTATATTCATTTTGTACTGCAAAAGGATGAAAGTATTTCTCGCCGTCACCATTCCAGTTTTCAAATGAGATACCTTGTTTAACTGTACCTTTACATTCTTTAAGTAATTCGTTTAAATCTACACCTAACATATTCAGAAACGCTACTAGATGTGGTGTTGAACCTTCACCTGCACCTAAGATACCAATAGGTTTACTTTCCATTAATGTAATATGATGTTGAGGAAAAGTCTTCGTTAGATATAGTGCTGTTAACCAACCAGCAGTACCACCACCCATTACTAATATTTTATTCGCCATTGTATCCATTGTGTCCAAATTTGTATCCTGGTCCGTTAAATCTTAAATCAAAACTTAACATTATTCTTTCTTCATCTGCACCATGTGGTGTAGTACCATGTTCTAAGAAACTCGGCCACATGAATAAGTCACCTGGTTTAGGTGTATAAAATCTCATGTTACCTTTATCTATAAATTTTTGTGTCCACGAATTAGTTTGTGGTCGTGGGTCTTTGAAATATATTTGTCCTGAGTTTACAGGTGTTTGTAAGTAATATGCACCTGACATTGTATGCTCATTATGACTATGTAATAAATGATACTCACCTTTTTTTAATATGTTTGCCCACATATTAGTAAACTTAATCTCAGTTATATTCATAGCAAACAAACTACGACTAAAATCTTCTATAGTTCTTTTGAGAGTTGGAAAATCTAAGTCTGTTTTACTAACCCATGCAGCTGACATGTCTTCGTTAGTGTCTTGTATCTTATCTTTATTGTTTATGAGATAATCTAATATTTCTTTGTCAACACCAATGTTAGTATTAAAGAGTGGAGTTTCCCATAATCGTTCTTCATTAATTTTTATCATTCTTATTATCTTTTATTAGTTTCTGCAATTCTGCTGTACTCCCAACAAAGAGATTATTTTCAACTTTGCTAGGTCCTTTTTTTGTTTCTTCCCCTAACTTCTTCATCTTCTCTTGTAATTGTAGTAACTTTTCAGTTACCTCTCCCACATTCTTAATTAATTGACCTGCAACTTCATATGTTCTTGGATGGTCTGTTTCTTTTGCAAGTGTTAATATACCATCTATTGCGTCTTGTCCTCGTTCTACTAGATTATATAAGTTTTCTCTACTATACTTATAATCACTTGTTATATCTTCTTTTTCATTAGGTCTAGGTACAGCAGGTGTTGTTTGAACAATCTCTTGCTTAGGTTCACTTATTTCTAATAACTCGTTTAATTTATCTTCAACTTTTTTCATATCCGCCAAACTTTATTGAGAACCTAGGTGTGTTAGGTATATTAAATGCCATACCTTTGTGTAATACATCACCTGTTAATTCTATTATTCTACCTTGTTTAAATGGTACAGTCTCTCCGTCTTTTACAATAAATTCACCTCCTATATATTCGTTAGGTAAATTATCACATGTTAACATCATAACATAAGATTTGTAATTAGGATCACCATTGTTACTATCTTTATGAAAAGAACCATTCATACCCATAAATTGCATATTAGCAAATATTTCTACTAATTCAAAGTTTGGATTTAAGTGTTCTATTGCCTTTGTTAAATCTTCAAAACATTCTTTTTGATATATGGTAACATCTTTTCTATTTTTATATCTATAGAAAGTTCTACCCATAAGTCTATGAGTGCCGTGATGACCATACGGCCAAGAATTTCTTCCTGCAATATTGTCAGCAATCCATGAAACATTTGTTGATAAGTGATAAGCTAAATCATCAACCCATTTCTTATCAAAAACACCATCGTGTATTTTTATCTCAGTCATAATAAAAAAATTATGTATTATTCTTTATCAGTACCACTTTCAGGATCATAGTCGTCAGCATCCTGGAAGAAAGAACGTGTTTCACTAAAACCAAAATCATCATCAGCGTCAGCAGTTGTAGGATTAGGAGTAACAACATATCGTTGTTCTCTTTTCGCCGTTGCTGTGCTTGTATTTGTATATTGGTCTACTTGAACTTGTTTAATAACTTTTGTACTTGTTACAGGTCCATATAAGTACATCTTCGCTGTAAACGATAAAGTGTACATTAAAACTCGTCTGTCTGTAAAAGTTCCGTCATAACTGTCTTCGTATGTTACATCATTAAGAATAATTGGAACGTCTCTTACGATATCTAAACTTGGCATTACATTTAATGATACTGTATAGTCAGGTTGAAACATTGGTAATATTTGTTCTACAATTTGTAAAGCGTCTTCACTATTTTTTGCCATAGTAAACAATGTAAAAGAAACATTGTAAGGTACAGGCATATAAACATTAGTCATTGACTTAGTATCTGCGCCTTTTACTTTCTTAAACTTTTGAATACGATTTAGTTTTCTGCTAGGGTCATATGTAAGACCTGTTAATTCAAAACCAATTCGTGGTAAAGTAAGTGCCGTTGATTTTACATCATCAGCGCCTCTTGTACTGTCTTGGTCAATTCTAGCTAAGAACTTTTGTTTTGGTCCGTATGCAAGTGGAACTTTCATCTTTTGATTTACTTTTCCTGTACTCGCTCTACGATATATGTACAAATCATTAAACAATGTACCAAACGCTACTATCGTTTTTCTAATTAGTTCATGGTATTGTGCGTCTTTAAACATTATTTACTCCTTATAAGTCACTTGGGTCACCAAATGGATTCTTTTCTGTGAAGTCAAAGATATCATTGTTTGTATCGTTGTCATTTAATCCTGCTTCATCATCAAAAGATATATTGTCGGCGCCTGGTCTATCAGCCGCCATGTTTGTTGTGTTGCTATCTTCTAACACTATATAGTCAACAAAATTAGGGTCATCTTCCAGTATGATATTGTCGCCATCAACTTCGTCAACAATTAAGTCGCCTGTCTCTGCTAACAATGTCTCAATATTACCGTCAGTTACTTCAGCAAGTAATTTACCTGCTGATGTTGTACCAATCTCTAGTGTTATTTGATTTTGTAATAAATCTAAATTCTCGTCTTCTAATTTTTCATCAATCTCAGTAATACCTGTATCAACAAGTTCCATACTGTAATCCCAAACAGATGTTTTAAGTTTGAAGATAGGTAAATCATTAATCTGATACATTGGATCCTCGTCTTCAACGAAGTCTACCTGAAAAAACTTTTTGAAGGTTGGCATGTAGATAATGTCACCTTCTCTAGGTCTGTTTATTGAAATTGTATTTGATGGTTGGTCAACTAATAACTCAAATGAACGTCTGCTAACAACGAAAGTTATTTCGTCTTTCATATCTAAACCAAACTTACCAATTAAATCACCTTGACCGGCAAAACCGTTTACATCTTCTATATACATTTCTATTTGATACGCTTCTGTGTACTTACTATCAGGTGTTTCACCTAATATTTTATCTTCCGTTACAGTTGTTCTAGGAAGATAATGTACTTCGTGCCCAAATATCTTTAACTGCTCTATGATTAAATCTTCATAAAGAGTTTTTTCTGAGTGTGTACCATGTGAGAAATATGTATTTTTCACTTATTAACCTACCATATAGTTTGGTGGTAACTCAAAACTTAACTGTATTTGTTCTTCTAGTTTGTTGATTTCTTCTTGTGCTTGAGAGTAAATTTGTTCACCATTCATTTGAACACCACCCAGCATTGCAACTCCCTGGAATTTAGATAAGTTTGTACCCCATTGTTTTTTGATTAATTGAATTAAATATTTTTTTAAGAATATGTCATCAAACAAATCTGTAAATGTAGAACCATCTAACTTACGATAGCATTCAATGATTAAGTAATCACCTGTTTTGACATCATGTGCCCAATCCATATCTATATACAATCTGTTTTTGTGTTGATTGTATCTAACTGGTCTTTCACCTGTTAGAATATGGTCTAACATATCTAAATGTCTTAATGTCATATCGTAGTGTATAATGCTTGTAGATGAAAAATCATACAAGTCATTTAATCTTAATTGATATCTGACATCAAATAAATTTAATGCCGCCTTGTCTGTAAAAGGAAATACTTGTAATACTGACATTACATTTGAAGGCATAGGTATATAATTTTTACCTTCTTTAAAACTTGCTGTTACTGTGGAATCTGCTGTATCTGTGACTGTAGTTAATGTTTCATTTGCTCTTGCTCTAGTAATATCGTCAGCTGTAACTTGATATTTTAAATACATTCTTTCAGAACCGTCATAATGATACTGAGCAAAGTATTGTACTGCTTCGTCTATTCTATCTTCTACTTGGTCGTCTTCTACATTGATTTCAATAACAGGTTTACCTAATGCTCTTAGGCAGTATTGTTTAAGTGTTTCTCTACTAGTTATTGGGTTATTTTGTGCCATAATACTACTATTTATGCATTATATATACCTATATGATACTGGAAAATTATTATTACTATTTCTCAGGTGTTATACCAGAAATTGTATGTGATGATATAATAAAAACTGCTCAACAGCACCAGGAACGACTAGGTGTGACAGGAAACTTGACTGAGGAAGACGTAAAGAATAACCCTCAAGCAGCTCAGAAAAACTTATCACATAGAGACAGTCATATCACTTGGATAGATGATGAGTGGATATACAACGAAATACACCCTTGGATACAACAAGCAAATAAAAATGCTGGTTGGAATTTTGATTGGCATTGGTCAGAAGCATGTCAGTTTACAAAGTACAAACTAAATCAGTATTATCATTGGCATGAAGACCAAGGTGCAAAACCTAATGAAGAAGGTAATATAAGAAAACTATCTTGTTCAGTACAGTTATGTCACCCAAATGAATATGAAGGTGGTGATTTACAGTTTGTTACACCACATGGCGAGTTTACTGTGGATCAGATAAAACCAAAAGGGTCTATTTGTATCTTTCCGTCTTTTGTAAGACATAGAGTTACACCTGTTACATCAGGTACTCGTCAAAGTCTAGTAATATGGAGTTTAGGACAACCTTATAAATGATTGAAATACAACCACTCTTTTCTAAACCACTTGCATATACAAAGATACATTTACATGAAAGTGATATACAAATTATTAAAGACTTAGAATATAAAAGTATTGAACCAGATGGTTTTCAATCTGTTGATGATATGATATGGGATAGATTACCAGATTTAACTAGAGATATAGAACGCCATGTAAAAGATTTTAATGATAATGTTATGCACTATCAAACACCTATCAAAATGACAAGAATGTGGAGTACAAAATTTATGCCAGGTCAACAAGGCGAAGTACATTATCATATGAATAGTACATATAGTTTTGTTCTTTACATAGACAAAGGTACAAGTTGTCAGTTTCAATCATTTGGACAAGAAGAATTATATAAACCTATCTATAATAAATATAATATATACAATATGAAAAGTTTTGATATGCCTGTTCAAAGAGGAACACTACTAATATTTAAGTCAAGTTTACCTCACAAGGTTATGAAAACAGATATAGAAAGATATAGTGTAGCAGGTAATTTTGTAATAACAGATTTAGATGAGTATAAAATAGTATGACAAACTTTATAGGCGAATATAAAATAGATGATAGTATGTGTGACGCATTAATAGAACATCACCGTAACTCAGAAAAAATTTCAGGTAAAGTAGGTTATAAATCTGTAGATAAAAGTCAAAAAGACAGTAAAGATGTTCATGTTAACATTTATACAAATAAACTTATTAAAGATTATATTAATGAAATAAGAAGTTTAGCAAGGCGTTATTGTGAAACATATGTATGGGCAAATCGTGCTTGTCCTGAATTTGATATTAGAGAAGACTTTAATATACAATATTACCCACCAGGTGGTGGTTTTAAACAATGGCACTATGAACAAAATTTTGTACCAGATGAAAGAACTGGTGCTGACTATACTAGTAAAAGACACTTAGTCTTTATGACTTATTTAAATGATGTTAAAGATGAAGGCGAAACGGAGTTTTTCTATCAAAGAAGATTTGTAGAACCAAGAAAAGGATTAACTCTCATTTGGCCGGGAGGTTGGATGCATACTCATAGGGGTATACCATCACCATCACAAGAAAAATATATTATAACAGGTTGGATATCTTATGTTTAAAAAAGACCACTATCAAGTAATTAGAAATTTAATTAGTCCAGACATGGCAAATTTATGTTATCGTTATCTTTTAAATAAGAGGCGTGTATTTAAATTTCTACATGAAAACAAATTAGTATCACCATTTAATGACCATTGGGGTGCATTGACAGACCAACAAGTGGATGCTTGGGCAAACTATGATGATGTACTAATGACCACTTTACTTGTAGAGACAAAATCAAAATTAGAAAAAGAAATAGATATGAAACTTATTGAAACATACACATATACAAGATTATATGTTTATGGTAACGAATTACATAGACACAAAGATAGACCATCATGTGCTGTTTCTGCTACTATGAATTTAGGTGGTGACGCTTGGCCAATCTATGTTGATAATACAGGTGGTGAAAATAATCCTGGTATCAGAGTAGATTTAGAACCAGGTGATTGTTTGATGTATAGAGGAACAGAATTAGAACATTGGAGAGAAAAGTTTTATGGTGAAAGTTGTGGTCAAGTATTCTTACATTATAATGACGCTAGTGACCCACAATCAAAAGATAACAAATATGATGGTAGACCTATACTAGGGTTACCTAATTCTGCGAGACCATATATAAAATGAAAATACAAGGTAGAGATATAATACAATTTGAATTTCCAATCTATGTTCAAAAAGTAGAAGAACACCATTTACAAAAAGATGACTTTTTAAAGTTAATGAAAGAAGACAAACCGTGGTGGGAAATTTTCGTACTTACACATGATAAGTACACGAAAAATGTAATGAATTATTTTGAAAGTAAATGGACTAATTATGTCAAATACTGGACAGATGATTATAAATTAGGTAAATCAGAAATACGCCATTCACATTATATATTTTTATATTTTTGGCATGATAACAAACTTACACTCACATTAAATGGTAAAGAAAAAATTATAGATGTAGTTGAGGGAACACTTATTAGTTTTCCGTCTTTAATGAGATATTCTATTAGAAATGATTTAGTTACAGGATATGATGTAACTTTTAATAATTAAGACCAACTCTTAGCGTCTGCGTCCCAAACTCTTACTTGTGTTAAATCAGATGATGGATCAGTTACACTTTCGTATGCTGTGTCTTCGTAATTAGTTCTTTGTGCATTAAGATTAGTAGTGTTTATTCTCCAGTATGGATTTTCACTACCTACAACTTTAACAGCAGTATATCTTGTATTGTCTTGGTCCCATGTAATACGATATTGATACTTTTGGTCACCTTCAGCATAATCTTTTATAGTAGGTAATGCAACTGGTGGATAATATGCACCGTCAGTTGTATTTAATACCCAATTTGCATAAGGTTTTGGTGTTGTAAAGTATCCTGTACCACTATCATCTACAAAATAACAACCAGGACCTGCAAATCTTTTTCTAAATCCGTGACTAAAAGATGTTTGTTTCCATGCGACACCTGGATAAGCACCATCTACATATGTAATAGTAGGATCATCAGGAATATTATTAGCGCACCAAGTTTCTCCATCAACTGCCATATCAGCAGATACATTGCTGTCATCTACTGTACATACTCTTAAAACTTTATTGTCTTTGTCTAACTCAGCGAAATGTGCCATTAAATATTCTCCTTAACTTGTGTATGTTCCTGGACTATTAAAACTATGAACTCTATTAGATGAAACAATTGATTGTGTTCCACCTGAACCTTTTTGTGTAGTACCTGGATATGCAATAACAACTCTACCTGAACCACCAGAACCTGCGTTTTGGTCCCAATGACCTAACCCGCCGCCTCCGCCGCCTCTATTTGTTTGACCTGATTGAGCAGCTTGTCCTCCCGGAGCACCGCCATTTCCGCCGCCACCATTACCACCTGAACCTGAACCAGGACGCCAACCACCGCCGCCTCCTGCATAAGTGATACCATCACCAGGGAATGTTGAACCGTTACCACCATTTACACCTAAACCACCTTGACCTGCACCGCCGCCGGCACCGCCGCCGCCACCACCTTGACCTACTGAACCTGGATTACCTTGACCACCAATACCTGAACCGGCAGATTGTCCTTGACGACCACCGCCACCAGAACCTCCTGGACCTCCAATACCTGGGTTTTCAGCAGCACCATATCCGCCACCAGTTGATGTTGTTGTGTGAAATGTTGAGTTACTACCTGAGTTACCTCTACTTGTAAAACCTGTGTTTGGTGAACCACCGCCACCAATTGAAGCAGAATAAGAAATACCTGGTGCATTTTCAATTGAACCTGTGATGAAACCACCTGCACCGGCACCTGAACCTTGGTTCTCACCGCCGCCTCCGCCACCTGCAACAACTAACCATGTAAATGTATATTCGTTAGTTTTACTTTGCAAATCAGACATTGCGATTGCACCTGAAGGTATACCTGCTAAACTTCTTACAGGTGTTGAACCCATATTAATAGCAGTAGATGTAGGTGAAACACCTAATTCTTCGTTTACTTCTGATAAACCTATCTGTCCACTTGGCGTTGCCATATTATATTCTCCTTATTGTTTTTTCTTTAATTCTGTAACTTCGTCTGTTAATTGTTTAACAGCTTCAATCAATACTGATACTAGTCTGTCATATTTAACTGCTTTGATACCGTCAGGTCTTGTACCAACGATTTCTGGCATAACTTTTTCAACATCTTGTGCGATAACACCAACATCTCTTTTTCTTACAAAGTATCCGTCTTCGCCACCTTTACTCTCAATGAAACTATCTTTCCAATCAAAGAATACACCGTTGATTTTCTTAATCATTTCAAGTGGAGAAGGAATGTTGATAATGTTTTCCTTAAGCGCTACATCTGAACTGTAGAAGGCAGTAATATCGTTTGTTGCTCTTAACTCACCAGCAGTACCTGAAGCGGCAGTATTAAGACCTAAACTGTCTAACTGTACATCATTACCGTCTGTTGTGTTTGATACAACAACTGTACCTGCTTGAGTTGGTAAAGTAATTGTTATATCACCTGTTGAAGCAGGACCTACTAAAGTTACTGCATTTGAACCGTTATCACTATCTTCAAAGAATTTAACAAAACCTGCGCCTGTAGCACCGTTCTTTGTTTCTACTCCAGTTGAAGCAGTAATTGTTGTACCGCCTATTGTAGTTGCCGTTAAAGCACCTGTATCTAGTGTAGATGAACCGTTATCTATGTTACCAAAACCTGATGTAATTGAACCAGAGTTTAAGGCACCAGTAGTAACTATGTTTGAACCACCAACACTTTCAGCTGCCATATATGCTGATACTGTTTGAACATTGGTCATTCTCATAGTACCGCCATCGTTAATTAAGATACCATCACCATCTGCAACAGCAGTAGTACCTCTAGCAGTACCACCATCTATTAAGTTAATTTCTGCCGGTGTTGCCGTAATTTGGTCTGTACTAGCAGCAGCAAAAGGTTGTAAAGTTCCTGCCACATTGGCAATGTTAACTGTTCTATCAGCAGTTGGGTCAACAACACCTAATGTTGTTTCAAAACTATCATTTGTTGAACCTTCAAATACAAGTGAGTAACCTTGACCTATTAACATGTTGTTAGTAGATTGAATAATACCACCAGTTATCTGACCTGTAGTTGTGATTGTTGATGAACCATTGTTTATGTTACCAAAACCTGATGTAATTGAACCAGAGTTTAAGGCACCTGTTGACACAAGATTTGGCATTGCTGTAATTTCGTCATCAAGGTAGGCAGCAAGAGTTTGAACTGTAGTCATTCTCATTGTACCGCCGTCATTGATTAGTACACCATCACCGTCTGCAATTGCTGTTGTGCCTCTAGCAGTACCACCGTCAATTAAATTTAATTCTGCCGGTGTTGCTGTGATTGCGTCTGTTGAAGCAGCAGCGAATGGTTGTAATGTACCTGCAACATTGGCGATGTTGACTGCTCTGTCAGCAGTTGGATCAACTACACCTAATGTTGTTTCAAAACTGTCTGCACTTGCACCTTCAAATACTACAGAACCACTTAATACTGCACCGGTTGCTGTTATTGTACTTGATGATGTGATTGCACCTGAACCTACTGTCCCTGCTAATGTTACATTTGCACCACTAAATGTTGCAGCTGTAGTTGTACCTGATTTTATAATTAAGTTACCAGAGTTATTAGTTGCACTACCAAAAGTAGTACCTGCGTCTAGGAAGAAAATATCTCCGCCATCAGCGTCTAACTTAATATCTCCTGGAGCGTCTAATGTAACATCAGTCGTACCATTTAAAACAAAATCTAAGACAGTTGTACCACCTGCTTTCATAGTGATGTTATCACCATCAGCGTCTAAGATAATGTCTGTAGTTGCGTCAAGTGTGATTGATGAACCACTATCTATTTCTGCAATTACAGGAGTTGTAAGTGTTTTATTTGTTAATGTTTCTGTAGCAGTTATTACTGAAACTGTACCAGTTAAATCTGGTAAAGTTAATGTTCTATCTGCTGTTGGGTCAGTAGCAACTAGTGTTGTTTCAAAACTATCTGCTGTTGAACCTTCAAAAACGAAACCTGTTTGTAAGTTAACTGTTGAACTATCAACTGTAGTTGTAGAACCTGATACTGTTAAGTTACCTGCGATTGTTACATTGGCACCTGACATGGTCATAGCAGTAGTTGTACCTGATTTTATAATCAAGTTACCGCCTGTGTTCGTCAATGAACCGTAAGTAGTACCAGCGTCTTTTAAGAAAACATCTCCGCCATCTGCGTCTAATACGATATCAGTAGTAGCGTCTAAAGTAATCGTAGAACCACTATCTATCTCAGCGATAACTGGAGTAGTTAGTGTTTTGTTAGTCAATGTATCTGTTGTTGCTCTACCTACTAATGTGTCTGTTGCGTCTGGTAAAGTTAATGTTCTATCTGCTGTTGGGTCTGTAACTGCAATAGTTGTTTCAAAACTATCTGCTGTTGCACCTTCAAACACTAATGGACTTGCATTTGATAATATCGCTTGAGTACCAGTAATTGTACCAGATGATGTAATTGCACCTGAAGCAACTGTACCTGCTAATGTTACATTTGCGCCACTAAATGTTGCAGCTGTTGTAGTTCCTGATTTGATAATCAAGTTACCTGAATTATTTGTTGCACTACCATAAACAGCGCCACCATCCATAAAGATTATGTCTCCGCCATCAGCGTCTATTTTGACATCGCCTGGAGCGTCTAAAGTAATATCTGTTGCACCGTTACTAACAAAATCTAGTGTTGTTGTACCACCGTCTTTTATAGTTACATTAGCACCATCAGCGTCTAATATAATATCTGCTGAAGCGTCTATAGTAATTGTAGAACCGTCTATTTCGTTAATAGTAGGTGTTGTTAAAGTTTTGTTTGTTAAAGTATCAGTTGTATCTCTTCCTACTAGTGTAGTAGTAGCGTTAGGGATAGTTACTGTTCTATCTGCTGTTGGGTCTGTAACAGTTAGAGTTGTTTCAAAACTGTCGTCTGAAGCACCTTCAAAAGTGAAACTTGCACCTGTGAAAGAAGCGCCTGAAATATTTGGACTCGTTAAGGTTTTGTTTGTGAGTGTTTGTGTTGCTGATGTTGTTACTACTTCAAAACCACCTGCTGTCGAGCCGTCATGGACTCTAAGAGTATCTTTGTCAGTATCTACACTTACCTCACCTACAGCACCTGTGAAACTATTGTTTTGAGACGTTGATCCTCGTCTTAATTGTAATGCTGTTGGCATATTTTTCTCCTAGTTAATTCTATGCTATATTTATACTATTTATAATCTATTATGCTACACTTCCTAAATCAACTGTAACTACTGAACCTCTAGGTTCCATGTGGTCAAACAAATTAGATGTAATGACCTGGAATGCGTCAACGATTGCTTCAAAAGGAGTTTCACCTCCTGCTAAGTCAGCATTTCCTTGCGCCGCTGGGTGTTCAGTTAATGTTGATTGTGGGAATGATGTATCAGTTGTCAATGCCACAGTACCTGTTTTATTAGGTATTGTGATTGTTCTATCAGCTGTTGGGTCTGTTACTGCTAATGTAGTCTCAAAACTGTCTGCTGTTGAACCTTCAAAAACAATGTTACCACCAACTGTTAAGTTAGTCACACTTGGACTTGCGTCTAAGGCGATTGAGATATCATTGTTTGAAACTGTTGTTGTAATGTTTGATCCACCAGAGAAATCTAATGTATCAGTACCTACTGTTATTGTATCGTTAGAACCGCTATCTGCACCTACTGTTAATAGAGTAGATATAGAGGCAGTACCTATAGATGTTACAAGTCCTTTTGCGTTAGCAGTAATTACTGGTATAACAGTTGTACTACCAACTGCTGATGTATTACTATTTACTGTTGCTAATGTAACTGCACCACTTGTTGCTACTGTAGCGTCACCACTAAACATTCCATGAGATATAAGAGTACCAGTTGCGTTTGGTAATGTGATTGTTCTATCTGCTGTAGGGTCTGTTACAGTTAAAGAAGTTTCAAATGAGTTAGCAGTAGAACCTTCAAAACTGATTGCACTATCTGATAATGTTAAACCTGAAACTGTTGGACTTGTTATTGTTTTATTTGTTAATGTGTCTGTTGTTGCACGACCAACAATTGTATCACTTGCTGAACTAGGTAATGTTAAAGTAATATCACTACCTGGGTTACCTACTGCAATAGTTGTTTCGTGTGCGTCTGCCGTAGAACCTTCAAATACTAATGGT
>Ga0181369_1000040_pt1 | contig 35116 bp, 46 predicted proteins | sample LowvirmetaG_8_FD_130088 | JGI IMG/M metagenome (GOLD analysis project Ga0181369, IMG submission 130088) | Marine viral communities from the Subarctic Pacific Ocean - Lowphox_04 viral metaG | ecosystem: Environmental > Aquatic > Marine > Oceanic | place: Subarctic Pacific Ocean | collected... | reverse complement strand
GTTGTGTGTTGAGTTCTGTCTGAATGTAGTTATCAACAACTTTACGTAACTCGCCTACTTCCGTACTCTGTTTGCCTGAAAACTTTTCAAGCTCTTGGTGCATCTGTACAAGGTCTTCTACAGATTTACCTTGGTACTTTTCTGGAACACTGGGATCTTGAGGTTGTTCCTCTTCTTGAGGAGTCTCTACTGTATCCTGTGTGTCGAGTTGATCTGTTGTTTCTAGCTCCTGTTCTGGACGCTCATCAATAATTGTCGCTCTTGACATTACGTAACTTACCCCGCCTATTTAGGTTATGGAGATTATTATTGGGATTAACTCTTGTGAGCTTCCCTTCCTTTTCGCCCAGCTTCTTCATGCTCTCGTACCCACTTCATGTGTCTTCCGGGGAAGTCACCAGTAGAGCCGTCGAGTATGCACGGTGTCGCTGAAACGATTTTTGTAGCATTAGCACCACATCCGCACCTTTGGGTTGTGACGTTTTGCTCTACAAATGCTTCAAATACGTGTCCGTTAGTACAACGGAAGTCAAATACTTTAATCATTAGCCTTGTTAAGCTCTTCGTAATTAGTATTAGTAGTAGACTCTAAATTAAGAATGTATGCTAAGATGTTAATCTGTCCTTTACGCATATAGAGATCATCAGCATCTTTAGTAGCTTCTACACTGTTAATCACTAAAGCATTGTCATTAAGCTCTTTAGTTAGCTGTTTCCAACCATCAGTAGAAAACAGGTTAAAGTAGTTATCGTAGTACTGTTGCGTTTCTTGGTCCACTTGAGGCCTCATCGGTTGTCTCTATTTGTAAAGATATACCTAAGTATACTGTATATTATATCATACTTTTAGTATTTTGTCAAGCACTATTTTTTCTTTTTGGTAGTTTTTCTCCTTTTACCTGAGGCAGTAACAGCGTACTTAATAGGTTTTGACCCTGTTTTCTTACGTTTTGCCGCCTCTTTCTCTGCTTTAGTCATCTTGGCGGCTACCGCTTTTGGCCTACAGGCTGGGTAAGGACGCTTAGACCCCTTGGCTTTCTTACGGCCACACTTTTTCCCAGTCTTTATGTCAACCCAATCTTCTTTAAACCATTTGGTTAAACCGCCTTTAGACTTAGGCATAAGTACCACCGCGTTTTTTGTACGTCTTAACCAGCCACGCATTAGCGTACGCACTGGGATATACATCAAACTTGCGTTTAGCCTCTGCCTTAACCCTAGCATAAAGAGCTTTGTTCTTTACGTTGGAGGGTATAGTGCTTTTTTTCTTCTTTGGCTTGGCTTTCTTTTTTGCAGCCATTGTTTATCTACCTCTTGGCTTTTTTACTTTTTTCTTTTTTGGCGGTTTTCCGTAGTATCCCGGCATCGGCTTTCTCCTTAGCTTTCTTAGACAAGTCTTTGTAATGAAATAATTTTACAGAAGTCTTGCCGTGGGTTTTGCCTGAATGAAGATCTCCATTAGGCATTTTGTGAGTTCCCCCTGTATAAAGGGTTCCGTCACGCTTGTAGTGTTTCATTCCTGCAGCCATAACTAATTACCAGTTTTTGCAAGACCAATATCTTGCGGTGAGTTTACTAGGCTTGTTTGTATCACACTTGTGCCTAGCCCTAAATGATTTACGGCGATCAGGTTGATCTTTTTTAATCTTCATTTTAGCATCGCCAAAACGTATAGTCTTAGTTTTGTCGCCTTCCTTAGCCACTACTACAAACTTTTTGGTTGGATGATTAGGCGTTCTCTTGGGCTTGTTGTACCCGCTTACTCCCGCTCGTGCTAGTTTTGGGTCTTTTTTCTTTGACATTAACCCTGTCCTCCAACTTGTCCACTTGGCATTGTAAGATCTCTAACTGATCCTTGAGGTCTTGGAACGCTTGGTTGATCTGCTTGAGCAGGTTGTTCAGTTCTGTTTGTGTCATTAGCATTTGGAGTTTTGCCCTGTATTTCTAGTTCTTTGAGGTATCTATCTGCGATTTTTAGTCGTCTGTCAAACTCTTTATCGTCAGCGTCTCCTTCTTTGATGTTTTTAGTAACTGCGTTAAGAACATCAATCTCTAGCTCTTGAGGCATAAGTTGAGTTTCTACTGCCAACTTTTGTGCTCTAGCTTGAGATTCTGCTGCTTGTCCGTTGAGGGCTGCTGTTTGACTCTGCTGGAAACCAAGCTGCACCTGTTGTGTTTGCATAGCCATCTGTTGCGCTTGCGGATTAGGCTGACCAGCTTGAGACAGTGCTGCAATAAGCTCCTCACGGTTAGACAGGTTCATGTTGTCAATAATGCTCTGAATCAACACAGGGTATAGGGGGCTGTCTTGTTTCATTGTTTGCAGAAGCTGCACCAACTGAGTTACCTCGTACTCACGCGCAATAATGCCTAGAGTGCTTGTAGCCATAAACTTATAGTCTGCCACAGGATAGTTTTCAGGATCAAACTGCATATACCTGTGTGCGGCTTTGGTTACAAAGGGTAACAGAAACGACTGTTGAAAGTTAATTAGAGTACGTTTGTGGCGTTTAATAATAGCCCCAAGAGACATAGAAATACCAGCGGCAGTAGCTTCACGATTAACACTCCCGGAAATTCCTGCTGAATCAACCGCTCCTGTAGCTTGTTGAACCATATTTTGTAGGGCTTGGGCTTGTGCAAACGTGATTTGTCCAACTTGTCCAAAATTAAACGGCTGTAGTACTTCACGAGGATCTCCGTTAGTTAGGATCATCTTGCCGGGGCGTACTTCTGGTTTAGCTCCTCTAGGAAGCCGTGTAGCGTCCACAGCGAGCATTGGGTGTATAGTTAGACTCAAGGCATCAATTCTTGCTCTAAGCTCTGTATCAAGCGCCTTTTGGCTGTTATAGCCTTTTTCACAAACCCCACGACCCCAGAACCTGCCGGGAACTACATCCCACGGGAATGCAACCACAGGTCGGTCTTTCATCATGTAAGGATTAGCTTCAGCTTTCAAAAGCGTACCGCCGTTGGCAATAACCACAATTGCCTCAACGTACATAGAGTCTCCGTCAACCTCAACGTCTTCAGCTTCAAGTAACTCACTAGGTACAAGTCCGTAATACTTTGTTAGGCGAACCTTGTCATCGTTATAAAGTGTTAGATCTTGGTCAGGTTCTAGGTCCGTGTCAGCAGCAGCCGACTCAATAAAGCCCTCACGGTACACGCCCTGCTCCTGTAAAAGTTCTACGGAGTGCTTTGACACAAACTCGTCGATAGCAACACCGTAGGCGTCCTCAACTGAAGTAGCTACAGGGTCTATCAAAAAGTTTTGCGGCAGTACCGGCTTAAGTTTTACAACTACACGATCTTTAATGTTGACACCTACAGCAGTCAACTGCCCATCCATAATAGGCTGAGTAGCCGGAGCCATTTCTTTAATTTCTTCAAGAACAACCTCACCAACGCCCGTGCCAAAGACAGCAGAATTAATAAGACACTCTGCCACCGCTTTGCGGATTTTACACATTTCAAAGTCTTCATTGAGCTTTTTCTTTAGTACTGATACGTCTTGTTTTTGTGTGTCTGCTACATCATCTTTAATATCAAAGAACTGCCCACGACCAAACGTAGCTTCTTCTAGTTCTGCAACGTTAGACTCTACGGCTTGTTGCAAGGCAGGTGAAATAATACGAGATCGTTCTGAGCCTCGTTGAGAATCGTTTGGATCCCACTGACCACGCCACAAACGATAGTACTCTTCAAATCTTTCTTCGTAGTTTGATTCGTAGTAATCACGCCAATCCTCACATTTGTTCATTACCCACTCTTCCAAAGACTCTTGGATCATTAGGGGGTCTGGGCTATAAATTTCGTCTGCCATTTTGTTTTCCTTAAATTACAGCAACGCTGTAGCCAAGTGTAAAAAACACTACAGCACTGATTGCATATATTCCGTAGGTATTGAAGGGTCGCCAAACTTTGTGTGAGTTTATATCTTTTGTAAACTCTTTCCAAAACAAACTCATGTTAGTATCCTGCTATTACGTCTAAAATTTCATGGTCATCTATTTCGTAGTCGTAGTCGTACGCTACCTGTGCTAACTGGTCTATGTACGCCAAGGCGTCAACTAAGTCATCGTGTGTTAGCACATCTGGGAACTGAAACAACTGATCTAAGAATCTGCTGTTCCACTCTCCTTTGTTTAAAGTAACGTACCCGTTTTCAAACCTGCCTTGTAACGCCCACATAACCCTGTCAGTTTTCTTTCGGTTTCCGTGGGTCAACTCCTCAACTCTAAAAAACTGCCCGTAGCGTTTCATTAGATCAGTCAGAGGGGACATTACAGCTTGTTTGGCAATACCTCTTTCAATACCAACGCTGACGGGTCTGTAGTCTCTAACGGCCTGAAAAATCTTGGTGGCAGTCTCGTTAAGATCCCACCTCCCATGTATAATGTTATCAACGTACCAACCATCAGGATTAACTTTAACAACAGCGATTGCGGTTTCATCTAGCCTCGTATTCTTTGTTCGTTTTTTGTTTACGTCCTCAAAACCTGCGAGGTCAACAGCTATGTAGTAGTCACCTTCGTCTGGTTCTCCGCTAAACTGAACCCAGTCTTCTTTAAACATTTCGGAGCCTCTTGCTTCAAATGAGGCCATAAACTCTTGTCGAAAGGCGTAACTCGACATGGACTTTTTTGCTGTGTCAATTTCTTCAGGGTCGAGTATGGGGTTGTCATAACTGGTAAAGTGCCACCCCTTGTAAGTTTCATCGTCTCCTAGCTCCGCAAGTTTGTACAGTTCGTAGAAGTGGTTCCTGCCCATAGGAGTGCCTATAAACATCGCTGATCCCTTTTGGTCAGCTAGTGCTGGACGGAGAATCTGCTCCCATACGTCAGGCTTCATGTCTGCGTACTCATCCATCACGAGAAACTTCAAGGACACACCACGCATTGTCTCAGGCCTGTCGGCTCCCTTGAGACTAATCGTGGCCCCGTTGACCAGCCTGATCTGCAGGTTGTTAATATGTGATCCTGCAATCACAGGGTGTCCTAGCTCTAAGAGGGTCTGCCACATAATGTCACGGGCTTGTCCCTGCGTAGGCGCTACGTAAAACACATGGCCCTTATCGGCCTGTAATCCATTTATAATTAGCAACCAAGCAGCAAGACGGGACTTTCCGGTTCGTCGTCCTGCAGCAACTACCTTGAACCGTGTTGGATCAGAGTAGACTTCTTGCTGCCACGGTAGTAACTGTACGTTTAAGTCAGTCACAAGCCTTCCAACTAAAGTAAAACGTTATTGCTCCTGTTACAATGGGCAGTAACATGAGAGATACAAGTAAAAATAACGTCACGTTAGGCCTAAATCCTTTAAAGACTGTCCAAATTCCTTTGGATTAGCAAATTGGTAAAATACAACGGGAATTGCCCGCCTACCTGTTAGCCTTTCTACCATATCCCACCCTGTTGGACCGGGAGGCATACAAACGTACTTGTGTTCTATATCTAGTTCTTCTAATTTTTCTAATATAGCTTCACAACCGTGACACCAATCAGCGCCAAGAACTGTAATCATATTAGTATAACCAAGAAACTGGGGTTGTTCCCCTCGTATCTACGTGAATAAAAGTACTAGCGACACCCAAACCCGTAAAACCTAGCTCTAAAGCGTTTTTTATGATCGTGTACCTCTCTGATCCGTTATTTACTTTTATATCAGCCGCTATGCCTTGCGCGTGCGTTCCGGGTACATCTTTCTTTGCTTCAATAGGGTGGGTTATACTACGGTAGCCACTAGTAATAATAAAAGGAAAATCACAACGATGTCTAAGTTCATCTACTAACTCCATAAACTCAGGTTCCATCTGGTTTTCACCAGTATGTTGACAGTTAAATTCGTTTACTGTAAAGTATCTCAACTTACTTTAGTCCTGAGGTACTCAAAAAACAGCCCAGATTGCTCTTCAGCCTCGTCAATCCACAAGTTCACCTTCGATTGTGTTGCTCTCTGGATAGCTAGAATCAACTGTTGCGCCTCCAACCCCAGTGATGTTAATCTGGATTGCACTTCTGCTTCCATCTTTTGTGACCTCTTTCTCAAATGCACCAACAGGTAGTATTCTGTCCATTACTAGTTTCCAAGCAGCGGCTTGATTCTTGTGGTCGTGGTCTAGAGCAGCCTCAAATATAGTCTCTAGAACCTTAGCTGACTTAGGTGAGGCTAACATTCTAGCCTTGTACTCGTTAATTATAGAAGCATCACCCTTGGGTCGGCCTACTTTGCCACGGGTTCCTGCAGTCTTTTCTACAATTTCACCCTTTCGTGGTCTACCTCTGCCTCTTTTCTTGGGTGTCTCTTCAGACATTATCCATTATCCTTGTGTTTACTTCAGTTCGCATGAGTCCCTTACCTAAGGTGTACAGATGAAGGGATCTATACGAACGGTTTAGTTGTAAACTTAGCCCCACATCAGCGTAACTATATATACCTTAGTATCTGCCTATTATTTTACCATACTTTTATGCAAAAGTCAAGTCTTTTTTTATCCTATTTATTCCGGTAGTCCCGCCCCCTGATAAACACAAGATAAAACAAAAGGTTAGCTAGTGTATAAATTATGTTATTTTTACGTAGTTTTTTCTAAAATTAGCCTTTAGTAAACTTGGGTGGCAACAACAATAATAAACACAAGACAACAGCCCCTCCCCGTGTCAAATCTGAGGCCCACCTTAGTCTAACACAAGGCGCTCACGGTGTCAAGCGGTAATATTCACAGGCAAACACGGGTTGACACAGGCGGCACATTGTGGTAATCCAAAGGCGCGAGGGTTTACCACAGGCGACACACGCAGTCAAGGGTAATATTCACGTTGACAAAGTGTGTGTGCCAATGTAGTACCCTATGGCTTACCCCAAACACACAACGCTATGGCTTGTCAATAGTTTATCGGTGGTATTATTTACACACTGAAAACACTGGACAACACAGGGCAAACTATGTTATTGCCATTGCCAATACCACAGACCACGGTAGTTTGTCAAGGGATAAATTCAAGCGACCTTTTATACACACGCGCACACGCGAATAGCACAGAACACACAAGTCTGTCAACAGATATACAATGGTAATATTCACATAAAGATATTTCAGAAAACGCTTGCACACTCATGGGATACCTGTACAATGGGAACCATATCAAGGTAATCAATTAACTATATAGAGGGTAATCATTATGACTATTAATGAAATAAGAGTAATAGCAAAGCTATTCTATGGCGAAGCCGATGCCTACGATAAGAGCGCACCATACGATCAAGTGGTGCAAACTATGCGAGACATTAGCGAGTTTAGATTTCAGATAGCCAGAGAAAAGTGTCACCTAAACGGGTACACAAAAGACTACGATTCATTCACTAAATTTATGGGAGCATGAGCCATGTACTTATCCAAAGCACAAGGCAACGCAATAGCACGAGCCATATTTGAGATTGAAATGGCAAGCGAGATCATCGGTAGCGCTGAAAATGACGAAACACGTCTAGCTGGCTTCAAGCGTAAGGCAGTAGCGGAGCGAGCGTTAAAGGATATGGGTATCAACGTAGACTTTTATACTGACACGCCAAAAGTAGGGGACAAGGGTTTCCAGATCTGGTGGGACATGAAAAGGAAACACGCCGATACCGTAGGCGTCTAGGGTTGTATTACTGGTGGGCATCTGTTAGGGTGTCCACTGGTAAGCCAACCGGCTGACAACCGGCGCACCTACGCGCCACCACTAAACCAAATGAGGGTAATACAATGGAAAACGTCACACGTACAAAGGTTTTCGGTCGTTCTGTCATCATCCGCAAGCGAGTAGCCAAGCGCAAGCCAGTGGGCTACGCCAGTGGCTCATGCTTTCACAAGCTAGACGCCGGGTATTGGTCGCTATACGTGAGCCTACGCAGTCCACAACGCAAGGTAGGGTTTGGTACTATTACCGATAGATAACCCTTGTGTTTAACAGTGGGCATCTGCTAGGGTGTCCACGATTAAACACAAGAACACAGGAGTACACACAATGCTTAAGCTATCCAAAGCCAGCAAAATGCCGTGTCGGTCGTGGTCGCTACAGGCGCTAGATACGTGTCCAGCGTCCAGAGACAGCACAGGCGCACTGGTTCCCGCTTGTTCCGGATGTTACGCCACCACGGGTAACTACCGTTTCAAAAACGTACGTGCGCCCCGGGAGCATAACCGGGAAGACTGGAAGCGTGACACATGGGCGGATGACATGGTAGCGGAGTTAGATAATGACCGATACTTCCGGTGGTTCGACTCTGGCGATATGTACGACATACGCCTAGCTCACAAGATCCTAGACGTGTGCGAGCGTACGCCGTGGGTAAAGCACTGGATACCCACACGTATGTACAAGTTTGCCAAGTTTGGCACGATTCTTGCTAGACTGCAGGCGTTGCCAAATGTAGCGGTGCGCCTGTCGTCCGATAGTATCACAGGCGAGACAGTACAAGGCGCTACCACGTCCACAATATCAACGCTTGACACAGCGCCACAGGGTGCGGTAGTGTGCGAAGCGTACACACGGGCGGGTAAATGTGACAAGTGTCGCGCCTGCTGGGATAAGAGCGTTTCGGTTGTCTGCTACATTGGACACGGGCGCACAATGGAAAAACAGCAACGCAACATAATAGCGAGGGCATAACAATGTATTGGGATAGATTCGACATTTGCGAAGCGTGGTACGCCTTTTCTGTGGATCACCACCGGGGGCAATTCTCGCCAGAGTACGCCATCATGGGCAGACTGCAGGCAATGGGCTACCATCCGGGCTACGGTGGCGTGACGTATGACGCCTTGACAGACAACGGTAAAGCCATATATGACAACCTAGTATCGCAGCAGGAAAAATAACGACACAGGAGCACACACAGATGAACACAGAAAACTGGAAGCTAGTCTATAATGCGGTAGACTACCCGGACGTGACACGGGAGTACCTAGGCCTTATACCTGAGTTTTTTTTACACGGTACTCTAATGGCTGATACACTGGAAACGGTGGCGGATGCAATGGACAACGCCTATCAATATGGAGGCTTCAGGTATCCTTTTAGCGGCACAGTAACGGACACTGGCACGTATACAACGCCAGACGACCCGGACCTAGAACCGTACGCCACTATAACGTACCTTGACAAGTTTACGCTGTACTGCTATCCTTACGCCATAACAGCGTTACGGGACAATAAAACAGGTGAAACCAAAATAGGGAGGTTTGACTAATGGAAACGGACGTGGTATGGTTATGGGCTATGGGCTGTCTAGTGATTACAGCGTGGCTAATCTTTAGTGAGGAAGGTTTATAATGGCTAAACGATACGGGCAACACCAAACAGAGACACAAGTGGATTGTGAATGGGCTACGCTTGACGTAGTGATACACTGGACGTTTGACTGTGACGACTATCAGGACATTGTGAGCATTGAAAAAATCACAGTGGGTGATAGGGATCTACGGGAGGGTTGGAATGTGGCTTATTTTGAAGACATAATACAAGAGGAAGTGTTAGCCAATGAAGATTATCACTGGACAGACCACGGGGACATATGAGCACACTATACCCAGACCAGCTACAGCGTGACGTGTACTATACTACCGACGAATTACGTAGGTGGGTACGCCGGGAATGGCTAGAGGATTACCCGTCATGGGTGGTCGCAGTACTAGAAAATGGCAAGCTAGTATGTGTCGCAAACGTAGATATAGAAGATGCGGAGGAAAGCCATGAATGACCGTATGCTTAACGCTGTGTCAACAGCAGTACAGATGTACCGGGGAGCGTATACAATGGCTGAGGCGCTATCCTACGCAACCGTGACGCATGAGCTAGACGAATTTGAGCAGGATGACTTACCCGTTATCGTGCGTAATCAGATAGCACGTTTAAAACTACAGCTAGGGGAGAATTTTTGATGGGCGACTACGGAAACGAACCAGACTTAACACAGCTACAGATGGTCGAGGATTTGACAGAATACGAGTTAAACTTCATTGACTTTGCTACAGTGGTTTCTATTGCACGTAGAGCTATACGCAAAAAGTATGACGGTTTGAGCTACCGTGAATTGTGCAGGGCATACGGGCAGGTATTTGGACCGGAGGACAACGGATGACTAGCAGACGCAAGGATTGGATCATAGCCACGATAGTGTGCATACTGCTACCGCCTGTTTTACCCATGACACTGTTGGCAGTGCTAGTGTTATCAATATCAAACGGATTCAAAAAAGAGGGGGGCTATACAGATGAGGTGTAAGGCGTGTGACGTGATCTTAGATGATCTGGAGATACTGAAAAAAGATGTTAACGGAATACATTACGATCTGTGCTCAGAGTGTCTTTCGATATCTATTTCTACCCACTGGGAGCTAGAAAACATGGAGTCAACGCCTAATACTGGTGATATTACACAAGATGAGGTGTTGCAATTACAGGAGAATTATGATAATATATACAATAGTATTACTAAAGATTATTAACTAAAGGATATAAACTAATGAATAAAACTACAGGAGAAACTAAAGTAGGGAGGCGCTGGAATCCTGTAGCCAAACACGATCACAACAAGGGAGGCGCACACAAGGACAGGAAGAAGGATACCAAAAAGTACCAATCACGTAAAAAGGGTTTGACACAAGAGGACTGATGTGGGATACTATAGGTGAATTGAACGTGCTGGTGTAGTTACTGGCTAGTGTGGTCCCGCATGATGAGAAGTGGTGTTACAGCCACAGGGTCGGAGCTATCCGAAACTAGTCGTTATGGCAAGCGTTAAGGGTGTTGAGTAGCTGAAAACTGAAAGCAAAAGCCGGGGTACGTTGTCGCAGTTGTGAACCGGATAGGGATGCGGTCAGTGCTCACACCCGCCATTTTCAATTAACAAACGGAGATTAATCCAATATGTCAAGTCAAGTAATCGAAGGCGTGGTGAACTTCTCAAACGTCACCAAACACGATGTGTACAACGGTCAGGACACTGGTACTTTCAGTATGACTATCACCATGTCTGAAGACGATGCGGCTACTCTGGCGTCACAGGGTGTTAAGATCAAGGACTACGAGGGCAACAAACAGCGCAAGTTTAAGTCCAAGTACGCCATTGGTATGTACACTGCAGAGGGCGACCTGTACACTGGGGAAGTGCCGTTTAACTCTCGTGTCCGTCTTAAGTACAAGACAGGGCCAGCACACCCTGTACACGGCACACCTGTGTATCTGGAGGCCGTTAAGGTGCTAGAGGAGGCAGAACCATCGGCTGAAGCAGTAGACTTCTAATGGAGTCTAAATTCCTACACCACGAGGAATGTCCCAAGTGCGGTAGTAGGAACAATGTGGCGGTCTACTCTAACGGTGGCCGTCACTGTTTTTCTGCCGACTGTGATTACCACGTAAACGGTGAAACCGGAGAGGAGATACAGGTGTCAACACCCTCGACTCTACACATGGGTGGTGTCGTAGCTGAGATTACCGACAGGAGACTGTCTGCAAAGACCGTGAGCAAGTATCAGGTCACTGTGGACTACGCTCCGGACGGTACGATAGCCCGACACTACTACCCCTACTATGACGTGGACACTGGTGAGTTAGTCGCCGCAAAGTCACGTCTAGTCAAGAACAAGGACTTCCTTTCGTCGGGCGTTATGACGAATGTGGGCTTGTTTGGTCAGAAGCAGTGCCGGGGTAAAGGTAAGTACGTCACGATCACTGAGGGCGAACTGGATGCCATGTCTGTCTACGAGATGTTCGGGCAGAAGTACGATGTGGTGTCCCTACGCTCTGGTGCTTCTAGTGCCGCTAAGGAGATCAAGCAGAACCTAGAGTGGCTAGAAGGCTACGAGAACGTGGTCGTGTGTTTCGATCAGGACAAGCCCGGTGAGATAGCCCTAGAGCAGATAAAGGATCTGTTCAGTCCTAACAAGCTGAAAATATGCACACTGCCTCTGAAGGACGCCAGCGAGATGCTGATGGCTAACAGGGTGCAAGAGTTTACGCAGTCGTGGTGGGACGCCAAGGTGTACAGACCAGACGGAATCATTGCCGGTGCTGACACATGGGAGGCGCTTGTCAACAAAAGACAAGTGAAGAGCATACCGTACCCGTGGGATGGACTAAATGAAATCACAAGAGGACACAGACCGCACGAACTCGTCACTATCACTAGCGGCAGTGGCATGGGAAAATCCCAATTTATCAGAGAACTTGAATACGATTTACTGCAACGGACAGAAGCTAACATTGGTGTACTTGCACTGGAGGAGGATGTCGCAACAACAGCTTTGGGAATCATGTCGGTGGCGTCATCTAGAAGGCTCCATTTGGAGGAAGATACTCCTGCGGATGCACTTAGACCGTTTTGGGAATCAACGATGGGGTCTGGAAGATACTATCTGTTCGACCACTGGGGATCAACGTCAGCGGATGAGCTTCTCAGCAGAGTACGGCACATGGCAAAGGCTTGCGACTGCCGATATATCATCCTCGACCACTTATCAATCGTTGTTTCTTCTCAAGAGAACGGAGATGAGCGTAAGGCCATAGATGAGATTATGACAAAGCTGCGAACGCTGGTGGCAGAGACAGGCATCACCCTGTTCCTCGTGTCACACCTCAAGCGTAGCTCTGGCACAGCACACGAGGACGGTGGGCGAATCAGCCTGCAGGACTTGCGTGGTAGCCAGAGTATAGCACAGCTATCGGACATCGTGATAGGCATGGAGCGAAACCAGCAACATGAGGATGAGGACGTGAGGAACACTACGTGTGTACGGGTTCTCAAGAATCGTTACGCTGGGGAAACTGGACCCGCCTGCTGGCTACGGTACGACAAGTTTACCGGACGTATCCACGAGTGTGCCAACCCTAACCCACCGGAGACAGAGTTTTGAATCTAGTTTTCTGTGACATTGAAACTGACGGTCTGGACGCCACAACCATTTGGTGTGCAGTATGCCGACACAACGGAGAATCGGAGGTAATCTGTAATGAAAAAGATTTCAAGGATTATGTTCAACGCAAGAAGGAAGTTACGTTCGTCTTCCACAATGGAATTGGGTTTGATGTTCCTGTGGTCGAGCGTCTTTGGGACTTTACTTTTGACAGGGCTTTGGTCACTGACACTCTGATCCTATCACGCTTGGCTGACCCTAGCAGATCTGGTGGTCACTCTCTGAGAAACTGGGGAAACATCTTAGGCTTTGCCAAAGGTGACCACGATGATTGGTCACAGCTTACGACACAGATGATTGACTACTGCATTCGTGACGTGGAGCTAACTGAGGCTGTCTATAAACGCCTGATGGTAGAGATGGACAGGTTTTCACAGGACAGCATTGATCTGGAGCACGAGGTTCAGTGGGTCATACAGAAGCAGGAACGCCACGGGTGGCTACTGGATCAGCGTTTGTGTCACGTCCTGTGCGCTAAATTTAAGGAGCGCATGAATGAAATTGAATCTGATCTACAGGCGCTTTTCCCGCCGATTGTTGAGGAACGTTATTCCGAAAAGACAGGCAAAAGACTCAAAGATAAAGTCCATGTATTCAACGTTGGGTCGAGACAGCAGGTTGCCGAAAGACTTACAGCTAAGGGTGCAGTTTGGAAGGAACTCACTGCGACAGGCAAGCCGGTTGTCGATGAAAAAACGCTCAAGGAGAATCATCATGTACCCGAATCGGCTCAAGTCTTGGAGTACCTCTTGTTGCAGAAGCGATACGCACAAGTAAACTCATGGATAGAGCACGTTCAGGAGGACGGTAGGGTACACGGAAGGGTGATAACTAACGGTGCTGTAACAGGACGCATGACACACCAGAGTCCCAATATGGCACAGGTTCCGTCAGTCAATTCTGAGTACGGAGAAGACTGCCGTAACTGCTGGATTGTTCCTGAGGGACGGAGGCTGGTTGGTGTTGACGCCAGTGGACTAGAACTACGGATGCTTGCTCACTACATGGGCGACGAGGAGTTTACAAATGTCTTGCTTAGAGACGACATTCACACCAGAAATCAAACTGCTGCAGGACTTGCAACAAGACCTCAAGCAAAGACTTTCATCTATGCTTTCCTCTACGGAGCAGGAGACGCCAAGATTGGAAGCATCGTCGGAGGAACTGCAAGGGATGGCAATGCGCTTAGGACACGCTTTTTACGAAATACACCTGCTCTTGAAGGTCTACGAGAACGAGTTGGACAGTCTTCTAGGAAAGGATACCTCACTGGACTCGACGGACGACGACTCTGGGTTAGATCAGAACACAGTGCACTAAACACGCTACTACAGGCCGCTGGTGCTATCATTATGAAGAAGGCTCTAGTGCTTCTGGATGACTACGCAACACAGCACAAGATTAACTACAAGTTTGTGGGGAATGTACATGACGAGATACAATCGGAGGTGGCTACTGAACAAGCAGAGAAGTTCGGCTGGCTCGCAGTGGAGTGCATCAAGGCGGCTGGGCTTTCTTTTGAACTCAGATGCCCCCTCGACGGAGAGTACAAAGTCGGATCAACGTGGACGGAGACACACTGATGGAAAAGGTGACGGACCCAAACAGGATAGGTGACATAGCAGAGTTCTACGCCGTTACGTGGTTGTGGGACAACGGATACGAGGTTTTTGTAAACTCTGGATCTACCGGGCCAGTAGACATGATCTGCGTGGACAAAGAAGGCAACGTCAAGTTCATTGATGTTAAGTCAAACCGGAACACTAACCTAACGGGACGCTCAGATATACAGAAAAAGCTGAACGTGCAGTATCTACACTTTCACCCAGACACCCGTAAGTGTCGTTTTGTGGAGCACCAAGTATGAGCAAACTCTACTCACTGGTAGACGACATATACAAAGTAGTGTCGGAAAAAGAACCTGCAGAGGGCGTCGATCTGTACGACGAAATTGATCGCTTTGGTGAAAACTGTAAGCGTCTGATGACAAACCTGTTCACAGAAAGGCGTGACGGACGTAAGCTGCGAATGTCAAACATCGGGCGTGATGACCGATACCTCTGGAACGCAGTGAACAACCCGGATGTGCAAGAGGAGATGACCCCTAACACATACGTCAAGTTTATGTACGGGCATCTGATAGAAGAGATGCTTTTATTTCTAACTAGAGTCTCAGGACACGAGGTGACTGATGAGCAAAAGAAGTGTGAGGTGCGTGGCATTACGGGGTCTATGGACTGCAAAATTGACGGTGTTGTCACTGATGTTAAAAGCACTTCCTCTTTTGGGTTTAAAAAATTCAAAGATGGCAGTTTGGCTTATGATGATCCGTTTGGATACGTTGCTCAAATTAAGGGATATGCACATTCAGAAGGCGAGACAAAGTTTGGCTGGCTGGCAATGGACAAGCAGAACGGACACCTAACCTACCTGATGTACGACTCTGAGGACACTCAGGCTCCTGTGTACAGCAAAATCAGCTACGACATAGAGGAGCACGTTGACCGCATAAAAAAGCTAGTAGAGCAACCGGAAGCACCAGAGCACTGCCACGAAGTCGTACCAGATGGCAAAAGTGGAAACAAAAAGCTCGCAGTCGGTTGTTCGTACTGTCCCTACAAGCGTACTTGCTGGCCCGGAGTAAGAACCTTCATCTACTCAAGTGGTCCCAGATATTTAACAGAGGTGGTCAATGAGCCGAAAGTCACAGAAATCCAAGCTAGGTAACTTTAGATCGGAGTTTGAAAAAGATGTCGCAACGCAGTTACAACCATTTGGCTTCAGCTACGAGCCGTGCCAGATCGACTACAGAATCGAAAGAAAGTACACCCCAGACTTTGTGTACGAACTTAACGAACGAGTCTACTACATTGAGTGCAAAGGATATTTTCGCGCAGGAGACACGCAAAAGTATAGAGCGATCAATCAGTGCCTCAAGGAAAACGAAGAACTCATATTTGTACTGATGAAGCCTAATCAGAAAGTGAGTAAAAGTACCAAAAATACTATGGCCCAATGGTGTGACAAACACGACATTTTATGGTATAATATAGAAACACTAAAGGAGTTGGTTGATTATGTCTCTGACACTAGAAGAAATTAAGGAGCGTCTGTTGCGATTATATGACCCAGATGACTTTATAGAATCCTTGCAGATTTCCGCAGAGGATATACTGGATAGGTTTGAAGATAGGCTGTTACTTAAGTTAGACGAGTTTCAAGAGGATCTGGAGGATGCGAGTGAGTATTGACAACGCCACGCCTGAAGAGTGGGACAAAGCAAGCACAACTAAGTACATATCTGATGCTATAGCAACAGGAAAACTGTACCACCCAGAAGACAAGCATATTAATCCCGTAACAAAACCAGAGCACTACAACAAAGGCGGGATTGAGGCAATAGACTATATAAAGCAGCAGTTAGGTGTTGGTTTTGGTGATTACTGTTCAGGAAATGTGATGAAGTATCTGCACCGCTATAAATACAAAAACGGTATTGAGGATTTACGGAAGGCACGGCAGTATTTAGATTGGTTAATAGAGGATATGGTCAATGAAGGTTATTGAGGGAAAATTTGGAGGTAAGGGAAAGGACACAGAGGACACCATTAAAACATCAGAGTTTCTGGCTACGTTCACAGCAAAAGCTATGGACTACGAAGCAGGAGGCAAGCAAGTCAAGGTTGCTGTTATCATGTACGAAGATGGAGAAGTGTTTGAAGTTGCGTCCAACGAGCAGTACCCTGATGGGGTGTATATGTTGCTCCAGTTAGCAGGGCAAGCAATTATAAACGAAACGTTAGGCATATCATAGGAGAAACAATGGACGCATACCAGCAGTACATACACAAATCCCGGTACGCACGATACCTGCCAGAAGAGAAGCGCAGGGAGACTTGGGAAGAAACCGTAAACCGCTACGTCAACTACTGGGTTGATCGTGCTGACCTGAATGACTTTGAAGTATCAGAGATGTTTAAGTCTATCCATGACTTAGATGTAATGCCTTCTATGCGAGCACTGATGACCGCAGGAGAGGCGCTAGACCGGGATAACGTAGCAGGGTTCAATTGTAGCTACCTACCTATTGACCACCCCAAGGCGTTTGACGAGATGATGTACGTGCTGATGTGTGGTACAGGAGTAGGGTACAGTGTTGAGCGACAGTACGTACAAAAACTACCAGAGGTGGCAGAGACATTCCATGAAACCGATACAGTTATTAACGTGGCAGATTCGAAGATCGGATGGGCGAAATCGTTTAGGGAGTTGGTATCACTGCTGTATTCGGGTCAGATTCCCCAATGGGACGTTAGCAGAGTACGACCTGCAGGTTCCACGCTTAAGGTTTTTGGAGGTAGAGCAAGCGGTCCAGAGCCTCTGCTTGACTTGTTCCGATTTACAGTTGACCTCTTTCGAGGAGCTGCTGGACGAAAACTTAGCTCCGTTGAGTGCCACGATCTTTGCTGCAAGATTGCTCAAATCGTCGTCGTGGGGGGAGTCAGACGATCAGCCCTCATCAGTCTTAGCAACCTCACAGACGACAGACTACGAAGGTGCAAGCACGGACAGTGGTGGGTTGACAACCCTCAACGTGGATTAGCAAACAATTCAGCGTGTTACACAGAGAAGCCTGACTTTGAGGCTTTTTTAAACGAATGGACAAGTTTATATGAATCACGATCTGGCGAACGAGGTGTCTTTAGCAGAGTGGCAAGTCAGAAGCAGGCTGCACGAAATGAGCGAAGAGATGCTAGCTTTGATTTTGGAACTAATCCGTGTAGCGAGATCATCCTCCGACCCTATCAGTTCTGCAACCTTTCAGAAGTTGTTGTCAGGCCGTCCGATACACTTGCAAGCCTCAAACGAAAAGTACGAATTGCAACTATCCTTGGGACTTTACAGGCAACCCTTACAGACTTTCGGTACTTGAGAAGTATCTGGAGAGCTAATACAGAGGACGAGGCTTTGCTGGGCGTGTCGCTAACGGGTATCATGGATCACCCAATGTTATCAGGACGAGGAGACAAGAGTGAACTCAGAAAGTGGCTTAAAGCTCTGCGGTCAGAGGCCATTAAAACTAATGAGCAGTGGGCCACTAGGTTGGGCATTAACGTATCTACAGCCATTACTGCTGTTAAGCCTTCAGGTACTGTTAGTCAGTTGGTCGACAGTGCTAGTGGGATTCACCCTCGCTACAGCAGTCAATACATTAGGCGAGTCCGTGCTGACTCTCGTGACCCTCTGTGTGCCGTTTTAGAGGCCGCAGGAGTGCCTGTGGAGGACGATGTAATGTCACCCAGTACACGGGTATTCAGTTTCCCTGTCGCGTCTCCTGAGGGCGCTGTGACAGCCTCAGACATGGGTGCTATGGAGCAGCTAGACCTGTGGGAGATATATCAGGATGAGTGGTGTGAGCACAAGCCGTCCATGACGTGCTACTACAGGGACGAGGAGTTTCTTGAGGTGGGCCAGTGGTTGTACAACAAGTTCGACAAGGTTAGTGGTGTCAGCTTTCTGCCGTACTCAGACCACACGTACCAGCAAGCGCCGTACGAACCTGTGGACAAAAAGGTGTACAGACAGCTTGCTAAAGACTTTCCTAAGGAAATATCGTGGGACATAGAGGAAGCCAGCGATATGACTGAAGGGTCACAACAACTGGCCTGCACAGGCAATAACTGTGAGTTATGATATGAAGAATATGGAGTAACCGCCGTCCTTCTTGGCTACGTCCTCTGGCCTGTCTTTCGGGTCATGGGGCGTAGTCATTCCCATTTCTTTCATGCGTTTAATCTTGTCCTTTGACTTTTGACACATAGAGTGGTAATCAATCGACGTGTACGACACACTGTGGTTATCGTTGTTGTTCTTTGTCTTCACGTAAAGCTCCTCCTGTTAGCATACCAACCGTGGCTACGTTTTTGCCTACGTTGATATAGTCTTGTAATTTCACTGGTCCACTATAGTCACGCATGACTCTTGCTTGGTACTGTACGTTGCTTTCTCCCTTTTGCTTAGGCATACCTGTTATTTCTTCTATACGAGCAACGCTTTCTTCAGGCCTTGGTACTCCCTTTGTCTCTGGTGATTTAGTCCCAGCCTTAAAGGAAAAAATTGGAGTTGTGTTTAGAAGCGAGTTTCCTCCGGGTGGCTTCATTCCAAACATATCGTGACCATCAGAGATCATTGTGTATATCATGTCGTTTTTAGTGTCAATAGCTACAAAGTCATTGACGCCGCCTAAGTCTTGTGCTGAAGATGCGTGGTTTTCTTGGAAAGCGTACACCCCGTTCCCTTTATCGGTTATTCGTGCTGGCGGTGCGTTGTCAAAGAAATCTAACACTAATTGCTGCTGTTCGTTTATCTTGTAGCCTTTTTGCTGACGTATCTTCATGCGCCAGTATCTGTTAATAAGTACAGACCTTTTTATGGACGTTGTTTTTCCTTCCTTATCCTTAGTTACTATGTCGTCTGGTAGTTGGCCTCTCCTATCAGCCAGCCTTAGTTTGTCTGAGTGTGCGTGTTTAGCAACAGTCACAAACTGAGTGTAAAACTCAAGAGGATCAACGTTAGGTAAAGCCTCTCTTGCAGACTCCATTATTTTAGAACTGGCTAAAGAAGAGATAGCGGCGGGAGAAGTCCCTTTGGTTATGCCCGTTGCCTCTCCTTGCAGAGCCTCTCCTGTCTCTGGTCTCCGTATAACCAATGATGTTTGCCCCGGTTCACTAGACGTTCCGTGAACCCTAATTAGGTGAGTATGTGCTGCATCTACAACGTTGTCCGGTATATCATCGGTATAAGACCTAAGCCCTTCTTTGACACGGGAGGTGCTGCTGGCATCAGTCCAATCCTGTGCGTATCTTTGCACCTCAACGGTGTTTCCTACCACAGTATCAAGAGGGGGAGAAGTTTGATTTCGTCTCTGTGCTTCCATAAAGGGGCTAGCCATTGCGTTACCCCGCTGAGTTGCCATTGTTTCTCTTGACCCACCGGTTTCGGAGTACTCACGCCCTCTGGCTGGCCCTGTGCCGACAGTTCTGCGGTACTCTTGCCCTGCTGGAGTAAACCCTTGTCTTATTGCTGTAGGGACGTTAGGTACAGCAACCTGCGCTGTGCGGTATAGTTTCATCGCTGGGTTAGGAGACGCATAAAATTTAGGTATATCTGTAGGAGTGTTGTCAGCCACGGCCTTTAGAGATTCCCTAAGAGCGCGAGGAGTCGCCTGCATTAAACCTATGTCCATCACAGCTCCAGCACTAGCAGCAGCCCGTGGGTTCTGTTGTGCAAGCTGCATGGCTTGTTGTCCAACCCCGGTGTTCATAATTCGCTCTGTTACGCCAAAATTAGGCATAACAGAAGTAAACAGTCCTGTCACTGGAGACATGACCTTGTTAAAACCACCGGCAGTGTTTAACGCAGTGCTCGTCAAAAAGTTCTTAGCGGCTTCTCCGTACTGCCCCTGCTGCAAGTTAGGAATTACTTTGTCTCCGTAGTCCCTGCCCTGTTGTGTTTGTGCAGTAGCGTCTGCAAACGCCTCAGCTATGTTTCTGCCCAGAGGAACAGTGAAGTCTCCGCTTGCCTCTGCCACAGCAGTATCAAAGTCTTCTGCCCTTGCTGCTTCTTTAGCAATAGCGTCTGTTACCCAACTCATGCTATGGCCCTCATAGTGCGAACATACTTGCTACTGGTACGTTTTCCCTGCGCTCTTCTACGGCTTCCCTTTCGACAGGCCTTGTTTCTCGCTCTGCTTCAGCCTCTTTCATGTACCCTGTGTAGATATTTATAATAGCTGCTCTATCTAGTCGCAACTGCTTTATCATCTCTGGGTCTTTGGCTACTTTTAGTGCTTTATCAATCCCCTCTACAGTTAAACGTAGTTCTTTCTGGTAGTAGGCCTTTGACAACACCGCTTTCCCTGCTTTGTAGCCCCAGATAGGAATGTACAGTCCAGCCATCATAGCCATCATTTTTGGAGCACCTATTGCATTTATAGTGGCTGCTTGAGCTAACGGCGTTGACGGAAGCGTCATGTCCAGAGCCGCCATGTTTTGTCGAACCCTAGCCATAACTGTGCTACCCTCAGGGTACTTAGCGTTAATAGTTTCCAGAGCTTGAATAAGATGAGACTGTTCTCGCAACAACTGCCTCGTGTTGGACGTAGTTGCTTTTCGGCTCAGGGGTGACGTAGGCACTGCTTCAAACGCATCAAAGTTTATAGAGTCGTTCATTACGTTACGCATTATGTCGTAAATATCAACCCTAGCAGTAGCTTTCTTTTTTCCCTCTGCTTTTTTAAAACTGTCTTGACCAAATTTTGTTCTTCTAAAGTCATCAATGGCTCGCCTAGCCTTTAGTATTTCAGAAGGAGTATTACCAAATTGAGACAACGTTGTTTGAAGCTGGTTCATAGCCTCCTGTAGTTGTTTATCAGTAATACCAAGTCCCGGAAATTTATTTCGGTACGCTATAAGCCTAGCTTGAGTTGTTTCTAAAATTCTAGAGTGTGGAATTTCAACTTGAACGTTTGCTAGTGCTTTTTGTAGCCTTTCTTCTAACGTATCAATGGCAGTCTGTAAGTCTTCTGCATTTGTCCTATCTGTGCGTGTTGGGTCAACCCGTGTATATTTAGCCACCGTTTCAATTTGATCTGTTTCAGCTTGAGTTAGCACAGTTTGTTGGGTACGCAGCGGTCCTTGAGGTGCTGTTGTTTGTTGGTTTGTTTGAGACGCTGTTTTACTAGGCGCTATAACCTTCCAAATACCCCGCTGTCGTCCTGACAAACGGTTTACCTGCCGTGTTTTAGGATCAACAAAAGCGGGGTCGGGAGTACCTTCTTGTGTTTTAGCTACGGGTTTAGCGTTTGGCCCTCTCCTGAACCACGGAGCAATGTTAAAAGCACTTTCGACAACCAAAGCAAAGTCGGGGTGATTATCTTTAAACTCAAACCAAGATTCCTCACCCATTATTAACGCTTGCTGTGCTTGTTTTCCAAGCGGATGCTCATAAAACGCTTGCATCGCGTCACGCATAGCTTGTGCTGCTGACTCTTCTACTGAGTCAGGTATGGCGTAACTCCAGCCGTCCAGAGACATATTAAAAATTTCTCCAGCAGCATCCCACCCAAACCCAGCAGCTTGACCAGCAAGACCAAACGCCTGTTCTGAAGTTGACAAACCTTCCTTAAACGGGCCTTCTTGCATTACTATGTCAGACGCTGTTTGAAGCCTTCGTTGGCCTGCCTCCCCTAGTCTGTCCCCTGCCTTTTCAAGAGGAGTTCTTGTGTCAGGCATGATTGGCCTTGGTGGGGTAGGATTAGGCATCTGCTCGTAAATTTTCTTCAGGTTTTCAGCGTCTTCCTGAGTAATTTTTGTAGCAGTAAAAGGCGCTCCCATGTTTCCTGTTCCCAAAACAGGAGTCGCTACTGACCGCATTTCTTCAGCTTCTTCTGGTGTTAATTTTCTTGATTGCATTTTAAGCAAGCCTCAATATTTTGGTACAATATGGTATTCTTCCTTTACACCTTTCTCGCCCGGAGGCATAGTAATTATGTAACTTTTGTCTGGGTTTTGTTCGACCTCTCCACCAAAGTCTTCTCGCCAAGCCTCAATAAAGTTTTGATCTGTCCAGTTTGTGTTTTCCAGCCACGTAAGAGTTGGAACGTTACCTTTTCCGTGTTGATCTATCAGCCTGCCTTTAAGAATTAGTGAATTATAGTAGCCCCTGATTTTTTTCAAAGACTTAAGTATTTCTTGCGGATCTCTAAGAGTATCCAAGCTGGCTATTGTAGACTGAAGCAGCGCGTTTTCAATGTTAGAAACCTGACCTAAAGTAGACCCTGCAGCTTTAATTGACAGCAGTTGGTCAAAACCTACGTTTGCTTTTATTGTAGCAACTAAGGCTTCTAAATTTCTTGCTTCAGAACCGGGAATAAATTTAAGCAGTTGAGCAAAACCACCAACGCCATCCCAAGCCCTTAACACTCCTTTATCTATTTTATCTATGTTGTTTTCGATAAAAGTAATAGTTTCTGAGACAGTGTTTCTAGTAGCTCGTGCTTTAGCAAGTTTGTTTCCTTCTGCTTCTAGTCTTGCTTGCTCTTTTAAAGCAGACTCCCGTGTTTCGTGCGTAGAAACAACCCTTGATTGTTTGGTGTTTGGGTCTATTTCTAAGACAGTTATTAAGCCTTGTTCGTCAACTTTTGTTTCGTAGATAAGATCTTCAGGGGCTTTTGCTGCGTCCTCAATAACTTTAGAAGTAGACCCATCAGTTCCCGTAGTCACTTCTATTGCTCTTTCGCCTTCGGACAATGTGGTTATTTGTCGTTTAGGACTTCCCTTAAGATAGGCGTCTTCAAAGGCTTCTCCTGTTGGGTCTAGCTGCTGTATTTGCCTACGTAGAGCCACTACTCTAGGATCGTTACGAGGTGTTCCTGCTCGTGCAGCAGCAGTAACTTGTGTTTTAAAAACACCCAACCTGCGTTGATCTTCTGTTTGGCTTTGTGCAATACGGGCGTTAGCAATAGTTATAAACCGCTCGCCCATTTTTTGTTGGGCAGGGTCATCACTTAACAACATATCTTGGCCTTGAGCAAGAAGACCTGTTGGGTTATTTTCGTATTGAGCTAACGTTTCTCTAGCTTGTTGTGACGCAAGTTCTTCTTCTCGTTCATCGGCTCGCCTTTGAAGCCTGTTAGCTGCGTCTAGTGCTGTAGCACCTATAGTCCTACCAAAGTCTGCGTAAGCTCTACCGATTGTTTGTCCGGGACTCATACCGCCCCCAGTAAACATAGACCCAATAGGGTTAGAACCTCTACTAAATAATGCCATTTTGTTTTCCCCTAAAGTATCTTGGAGTAATCAACAGCTAAGTAGCCATCGTTTTGTTTAATTACAGCCTCTGGTATAACCTGTTGAACTTCTTGTGCGATTACACCGTAAGAAGGCTGGTCACCGACGATTTCTTGAGCTTTTTCCGTCCAATCCCAAGTGTACAAAGATAAACCGTTAGGTAGCTTGCCTACAGGCTTGATGTTGTCTTTTAAATTTATGTCGCTAAAAGCATCTTTAATGTTTGCTATAGCGTCTAACGTACCCGGAACTGCTGCAGTAACCCCACCAAGCAGGCCACCAGCACCAGTAAACATACCAGAGTACAGATCAGCAAGTCCTTGAGCTTGTCCTACAGAACCCTGTAGATTTGCAAGTTGAGTCTGATAATCAAACTCACCCTGCTGTCGTCTAGCTACATCTTCGAGACTAGCAATGTTCAACGCAGGAGATAGGGCAGAAAGCATAGCTGACTGAGGCACATAGGCCTGCTGTAAGAACTGCTGGCTTAGGCCTGCCTGTTGCATTTGTTCTGCTCTTGCCTGCTCTATAGCCGCCAAAGACGCTCTAGCTTGCGCTTCTTCTTGAGCCTGTGCTAACGCAAATTGCTCTGGAGCACCGCCAAACATAGCTGTTTGTACCCCTAAACGGCCTTGATTAAACAAACGTTCCTCAAGGGCCAAACGTTGACGTTCTTCTTCGTCTAATTGCGTAGCCCGAATTGTGTTATAAATGTCCTGCTCTCGTGTAGCTCTATCGCCAACAGCACCCGTTAGCATTGCCTGAGACTGTTTTAACAAATCGTCTTGTAACGCCAACTCTGTTGGGTCTAGAGTATACTGAGTTGTTAGCTGTCCCGTGGTTTCGTCACGAGTAATCCCAGTTTGCGCTCCGGTTGGTCCTGTAACAGTAAACGGTTGAAACGTAATGTCAGGAGCAGTTAGCTGAGTTAGTTCATCCGTGTAGATGCTTTTTACTTCTGAGGGAATTTCGTCGTATAAATCTTCCGCTATATTCCCTAGAAGGTCTGCAAGAATACCCATTACTCTGTACTCCTTACTTTATAATTATTCATACCGTTTTACCTATAAGTGCTAATACATTTATTTCTTGTAGAGATATAAAGTTTCCGTTTACCTCTGTTTGTAAACCAACAGAAACTACAGAGCCATAACCAGTTGTGTTTAAGCCTTTACGAGTAATTAAATCACCTAATGTAAACTCAACAGCCGTATACTCTGATATTCCGTAAAAACCCGGAGTAGAAGCCCCTACTCTAAACCGTGACGTGTTTGCTTGAACTTCAAAATCATAAGTCCAACTAAGAACAATGTCTGCATCGTTACCGCCAATAATTGTAGGCCTTATTTTTTTAAGTATCTTGATTTTTGAAGGATCGCCAAACGTAAGTCCGGGGCTAGAGTACCGAAATATGTACGACGATCCATTGTCATCGTAATCACTGTACTTTCCTATTCCATCTACCGTGCCAATATAAACGTCACCGTTGCGGTCTCTAGCAAAGCTCTTAAAGTCAACACTAGGCCACTTAGTTACACGGTACGATCCATTTTCAAGCCGCCCCCTAAGATCAAAACAGTAAATAAGGTTACTATCAGGAAAACCTAACAGATAAAAGTAGTTTTCAGGGCTATATACAGATGTTGCGGGACTTGTTTTAACACTTAAAATAGAAAGCAAATCTTGTTTTACGTTTCGGCTTGCGTCTGTTACAGGTAAAGATTTTTCTTGTATTACTCTTCCTAAACTTCGCAAACCATCATCACTTAGAAACAACAAATCAGTGCCGATGTTTTGTACCGTTTTACGGTCTACGCAGCCCACGCCTGATATAGTGTCTTGAATTGCCATACTAGCAGGACTATCAGCACCGCTGTAAACAATAATACTGTGTTCGCCAAACACTACAATAAAATCATTGTGTGCTGCTAAAGCAACAATTTTGTCAGAACCGTTGGGCCACGCTTTTGCAACATCAATAGACCCACTAGACCCGCCAGTAAAAGCGTTGCCGTCTAACAAATCAGACCAGTAAATAACAGTGTCATTACTAGCATTGCCAGCGATAAATAATCTACCAAATGCTGCGACAACTTCGTTTGCTTTAAAGTTAGCATTGGTAGCACCGCCGTTGGCTACCGTAAATGTTCTTAGCCCGTTGCTGTTGTCGTGAACCAGCGGATCATAGCCACGCTGAAAGAAATAAGCCTTGTCGTTGAAGTTGACGATCTTCCAATCATTAGCCGTAATCGTGTATGAGCCGGGGGTAACATCTGTCAGCGTAGTCGTGCCGCTCATAATCTTGTTATTGCCAGTGCTAAATATCGTTTCGTTACCAGCACTGTCGTAAAACTCATGGATATTGTGGATATGGTCAGTACCAAGCGCCGTTTTATTAGTCGTAATAACGCTGTTGCCCTGACGAGACGCAAGGCGACCTTGACGATCAATAATTGCATTGTCTGCAATCTCAGCAAAAGACGTGTCCTGTGATAGAGGAGAGTCTTCTGTGTTGATCCCTTGAAACGCAGGAGCAACCAAATTAATGCTTTGTAAAGGTTGTGCCATAGTAGTTCCTAGGGAGTGTAAAAAATAGTTTCTTCAGGGTGCTTTTGCGCGTCTAAATCAATAGCATCAGACAAATATTTATCAGCTAAAGCAAAGTACTCTTGAGTAGACGTACCGCCTGTTTCTCCACGCTCACGAGACAACAAAGCTACTGCCATGTGAATTACTGGTTGAGCAGGAATAGAAAGCGTGTCTGCGTCTGCACTCAAGTCTACGTTACGCAGCACAACTTTAGCCTTCAAAGAGTAAACACCGTCAGGCTTAGGGTATATGTCAATCTGCGTGTCACCAGAGCCATCTACTCCGTTATACGTAAAGTACTTAGGAGCACCCGACACAGGGTTGTTTACAAAAAACTCGTTGTCAAACCACGCTTGCGTCTGATACCGTAGCTCGCAGTTTGACGTGTCGTTGATAATTCTAAATACTCTACCTTGATTACCGCTGCCTGTTAGTGAGTACGTGTAGTCGTCAGCAGCCGTAGTAATCGTAAGTGTGCTACGTAAAGCAGACCAATCCCAAGCGTTTTCCACAAGTTTTTTAGCATCGTTTACAAAGTCACCTACCATTTTACTGTATGTGCTTTCGGATACGTTAGTTACTTCGTCTTCACGGAGTCGCCTAAGTACGTTATTAACTAAGTTTAAATATGTCATGCTAATTTATTCCCGTTACCTGTAAGCATACCCTGTAAATAGTTTGTTATAGGAAACTCTTGCCTTGCTGCTAAAGTAGGCTGGGCGGTAATTCCTATTGGTCTAATGCTAAACGGTGACATCATTCCACCACCACCGCCGCCTCCACCACCGCCGCCGGAGGGTGTTTCAGGGCCTGTAGGGTCTTTCGGAGGAGATTCCGTGATAACACAGTCTCCAGCCTCGTTTTCAACAGTTCCCTCAGGACACTCACATTGGTCCGTATCAGGGTTTGTAACTTTGCCACTACCCTCTCCTTCACAGGGGTCTCCCGGAGGAGGCGGAGGAGGGGTTGTAGGCTTAACACAGTTTCCAGAAGCATCTTCAACAGTTCCCTCAGGACACTCACATTGGTCAGTGTTGGGATTCCGTACTTTACCGTTGCCTTCTCCCTCACAAGGATCAGGAGGAGGAGGAGTGCTAGTACTGACACAAACACCCTGTGCATTTTCAACAGTACCCTCAGGACACTCGCACGGGCCGTCTTCGGTTTTTCTTACTTTACCACCTGTGCACTCACCATTAGGAGGAGGAGGCTCAGGAGCTGCTTTATAACAAGCCTCACTAAACGACTCTTCTTGCGAACCGTCAGTATAAAGTGTTACTAAAGTTCCCCCTTCTGGACCACGAGTTTTACAGTAGTCAGATTTGTATTCTTTTGTACCCGTGCCGCCCGTGCCGCCCGTGCCGCCATAAACACAATCACCTTCTTTACCGTAGTTATCAGCCTGTGTGTCCTGACAAGTTGTTACTTCAGGCCCATAAGTACATGGACCTTTTTGTTCGTAATTTTCAGCTTTTGGGTCTTCACAAAGTGTAACAGGAGTAGAATTAGGAATACAAGTCCCTTCTTGATTTAATTTTCCATCATTTTCAACATCTGGGTCTAGCCCTGTAGTACAAGGATCGCCGGGGTTCCAATCAGGCTGTATCCCCGGACAGTTAGACCCATCAGAATCTAGTTTTTCTACTTGGTTTCCTAAGTCGTCTAATTGGTCACACATTCCAAAGCCGGTTGTTGTTCCGCTTTCTACACAGCCGCCTATGCCGTTATTAGCCTCAGGATCATATACTGTTCCATCAGTACACGTAGTGTCTTCACCTACCGCTATTACTGGAAGCCCTATTGTGCTTTTTACTTTATCTTCTGCCGTTGTTAAAATAATTCCCCAAACAGTTTGAGTAATTCCACCACCAACAGTTTTAATTACGTCCTCTGCGGTAACACCGCAACCTTCTCCAGTAAAAGTGTTGCAGTTTTGGTCAAAAATGTCTTTTAACTCGTCTTTCTTTTCTTCAATTTTACTTAAAACAATATCAGTAATAGTAGGGCATCTATAATTTCCTGAGCCCTCTGGGTCTTCTATTTCACTTGCGGGATCACACTCACCAGTAATAACATTTTTTACAGTAGTTCCTGCGTCTACAATAATATCTTTTATTTCTTTTAGAGTAACGTCCTTAAATATACTTCCCAAGATAGCAGAAGGAATTTGAGGAAGTCCCGGCAACTGAAGCACTACACCTAAGCTAGTACATTCGTCCCATGTGCCTCCTCGTTCGGTTAAGCACTCCCAAACATCTACCGTCAGTGTTGGTCCAGAACCCTCAGGCTCAGGCATATCACCACCGGGAGCAAACGATTCGTACAAAGAATCAGACAGCACTTGCTCATCAATAATACCGCCTAGTATTGCGTTTAGATCGCCTGCTAGTTGGTCTGTTTTTTGTCTAGTATCTGCGTCTTCCCCGGTTCCTGTACCCGTGTCTTCTGTTTGATTTCGGTCTACCCATTTTTGTGCCCTTGTTTTCAAAACTTCAGGAGCATCAGGATTGTTTAAAATTTTATTAACTCTTTGAGTTGCTTCATCTCCTTGGAGGCATTCACCGCCTTGCGTGTAAAAACCACCAGAGTCGTTGCAGGCTTTTCTGTCTGCTTGGTTTTGTAAACGATCTATAGCAGCTATGCCTGCAGGAGATGTTGTTGGTCCTGTTGCGTCTAAAACACTTGCAATAGCACCTGCTTGACCAGAGCCAATAGAGCTTGTTAAAACTTTTTCAGTAAGACTCTGTTCTCCTACCGATACCCACTTACCGTTCACGTAGGTGTGAGGAACCCCGTTTATAGTTTTTATGTCGCCTTCTCTAGCCATTTACTTGCCCTTCATCTTCATCAGCTTGTCAGCGCCACGTATGCCAAAGCTGGCTGTGACAGCAACAAAAAGCAAGTACTGGTAGTACTCAGGTAGTTTGTCTAGCTCAGTAAACGCTAGTCCTACCCGCTGCATAATACTCAGGTCGTCCATAGCTACTCCGTAGCAAACCGCCAGTAAAGGCATAGAAAGAACAACGGTGAACCATTCGTCTTTCCATGACTTTCCACTGGCTTCGGCCATGTGCTGTTCCCACGTAGCCGTGTTTTCAATAACTTTCATCTGAGCTACGTGCTTGGCCTGTGACTTCTCGTGTCTATTAGCAAGCCAGTTTTGAGCCAAGTTTGCTATGGGTCCAACAAGCGCTGTCCACATAACTTACAAGCCCCTCATACGCTTTACAGTTTCAGTTTCCCAGATGCGTATACCTGTCCACAAAATTGTAAACAAGGCCGCTATTGCGGGTAACAAGCCAGCTAAAGCACCAACTCCAGTTGCTATAGAAATTGTATCTACGACCTCTTTCATTCCGTCATCTTCCATAGTTAACCGCCTTTTATAAGTAAAGTTGTTCCGTATATAACACCGGATGCAACTACTGCTCCTACAACCATAGCAATTCCATCAGCTATCTTTTGTCTTTTCTTACGTTGTTGGTATACTGCTTTTTCTCTTCGTAAACGTATGTCCTTACGTAACTGCATCATTTCTACGTAAGTGTCTTTACCGTATGCCCAGACAATCAACTCACGTATGTGCTTTTCTTGTTCCTGTAGCTTCTTACGAGCTATAGTAGCGTTAAGAGCTTCTTCTTCTACTGACCCACCACCAAACAGCTTTTTAAATATAGGCGGGTTTTCTGCTTCTCTTTCGGCTTGTCTTATGTCTGATGCGTAGCTAAACCACTTGCCCAACTGTTGAGCAACTTGTTCAATCTCAGCACCTTTGTTTACTAAAAGCTGTACGCCTCTGAACGACGAGGACGCTAGTGCTACGAGAGAAAGAGGGTCCATTCATTTAAGGCTTCGTAGGCCACGTAATAGACGTAGGGAAGTCTGTCTGTTGTGGTACGTCCCTAAGCGCCTGACGATACGTTGCCATAGCGTCTGACATGGTTACATCAGACAAGGCGTAATGGTCTGTTTCTGCGAGAAGTGCGTCACGTTTTTTACGTTCTTCTGCGGCAAGCCTGTCGTTAGCTCCTGCGGCCCATTCTTCGTCTTGAACTTTTACTGCGTCTAAAAAAGTTTGGTCTTCGTCAGTAATTGGAACTAGACCATCTGCCGTACATTTAAGCTGGCTCATAATTTAACCCTTGTTAATTCCGTACAAAGATACCGTCCCTGTAAGGTTACTAGACCCATCAATTCTTAGTCCTTCCAACCTGTTAGAACTTAAACCACTGTTGTAGTAGGTAGCAGAACCCTGTACAAAAGTGTTTTCTCCGCCTGAGTTTCTTTGTCCATTAAAGTCAAATGTAAGCAAAGTATTGTCATGTACAGCATTATCTGAAATGGTAAAGAAAACATGCATTAGTCCAGTAAACTCAGCTTCATTGCCTAAATCAATTTTGTTTTGGCTGGAACTGCTGTTATCGCTAGTGCTTATCCCAGTTCCTTGCTGATCGGTTCTTATCAGCCTGCGGCTATATTTATTGTCTTCTCTGTATGAACCGTCAACCTTGTAATAAACGCGAAAGTCTCCATTGCCACTAGCATGAATTAGGTTGTCTAAGAGAATCATGTAAGCACTGTATTGACTTGTATCAAACGCCTCTATATCAATAATGTCTGTCGAGCCGCCCGGTTCATATTTTTGTATAAACACCAAACTTTGGCTTGCTCCAACTTCAGGGTGTTGAATAGCAAGTTTAGTTGAGGAAATTGCCTTTCCTGCATAAACCTCTGGTGTTCCTTTTGTAGTGTTTAACGTACCGTTTGTTTGAACGTAATAATCAGATCCAGTAACTAAACTTGATTGGGCGTCATCTATAGAGCCTACTATTTGAATTGTTGCTGTTGCACCGTTTGAATAAGCAGCGTTGGAGATACCTATAAAATTATTAGAAGTTAAATTAGTAAATGTTAGTGATTTAACAAGAGCCTGTCCTGTTAAAGAGCCGTGGTCATCATTATAAAACAGAGCAAATGCTTGAGAATTAGAATCGAAAGCAATGGCGGGATAGTCGGACGGATCAGACTGAATAGTTACGTTATCGGTAAACGAAATAGACGTTCCTGAAACAGTGGCTTCAGTAGTAAACACATCATTATTCGCTCGAAAGAAAATTAAGGCTTTTCCAGCGACAGAGTGAAACGCAATAGACGTTTTCTGTATAATCGCAGAGCCTACTTCAGTGTAAAACGTAGCTTCGCTTCCGAAAGATATAGAGGTTCCACTTAAGGTACCAACAATAGCTGTGCCAGATTCACTGTTGCCTACGTCCCTATAACATATTATTGCTTTGTTGTTAGTGGTATCGAACGTAGCGGATATTTCATCAGTGCTTCCGGCGTTAAACACAACGGCAGTGCCAAAAGATATAGAGGTTCCACTTAAGGTTCCAACAATAGCTGTGCCGTGTGAGCTATTTCCAAAATCTTGGTACGCAAGGACTACTTTGTTATTGCTGCTATCAAAGGTAATAGCATTTTCTCGAGTATCACCAGCTTCATAAACAACAGCAGTTCCGAAAGATATAGAGGTTCCACTTAAGGTTCCGACAATAGCGGTTCCCTGTCCAGAATTTCCACCATCTCTATAACCAATTACTACTTTATTGTTTGATGAATCAAAAGCAGCAACTATGTGGGCAGTGCTTGCAGACTCAAAAACAACAGGGGTTCCAAAAGATATAGAGGTTCCACTTACGGCTCCGACAACAGCAGTTCCATAATTAGAATTACCGCCATCCGTATAGGCTATTACTACTTTGTTGTTACTAGAATCAAACGCAATAGCAGTATTAGTGGTTGTTCCCGTTTCAAATACAGATTTAGAGCCAAAACTAATTGAGCTTCCTGATATTGTTCCTACAAGCGCAGTGCCTTGACTAGAGTTGTCCCAATCCCTGAAAACAACAACAACCTTGTTGTTACTGGAATCAAAAACAGCAGAAATTTCTTCTGTATCGCCACTGTTAAAAGTAACATGGCTACCTGTACTACCAGTGCCGCCTGCGATGACAGAAACAGTTCCATCAGTATTAAGAACAACTTTATCGCCATTGGCTAATGCGCCAGAAGCTGTTGCTGTAAACGTAGGTGATGTTCCACCAGCTATTTGGCTAGGCGTAATTGCTAAAGCCGCTTGGTGTTGCGTAACACTAGACTGTGTAATGTTTGCATCAGGAACGTTAGCCCAAGTTACAACAGAGCTAAGGTCATTAACTTCTGAAATAAGAGGAATGGTAGCCGCAACGTAATCAATAACAGCGGCGTTAGTTGGAATCTGATTGTCTACATCAGAGAATGTTTCACTAGATGTAGTAACCGCACCAGCATCCAAATTAGAAAAAGCAACGCTAGTTAAAACAGAAGCTCCACCTACTGTTAGAGTGCTAAAAGCTCCTGCCCCAGTAGAAGAGCTACCAATAGAAACACCGTCTATAGTGCCTCCGTTAATATCTGCTGTTGTTGCAGTTAAACTTGAAAAAGTTCCTGCAGCCGGTGTGGCCCCACCAATAACTACATTGTCAGCAGTGCCACCATTAATGTCAGCAGTAGTAGCTACAACGCTAGTAAACGTACCTGCGGCTGGTGTTGACCCGCCAATAACAACGTTATCTGCTGTACCACCATCAAGGTTAGCAGTTGTAATAGTTCCAAGGTTACTAACAGTAGCACCACTAAAGTTAACAGTGCCACTAGCCGTTAGGTTAGTAAATGTTCCTGCGCCAGCAGATGAGCCACCAATCGTAGCGCCATCTACCGTACCGCCGTTAATATCAGCAGTTGTAGCAACAAGATTAGTAAATGTGCCTGCAGCGGCTGTAGAGCCACCAATTACAGCATTGTCAATCGTGCCTGCGTTAATGTCTGCTGTTGTTGCAGTAAGGTTTGTAAAAGTACCAGCGGCTGCTGAATTAGCGCCTATTACAGTCCCATCAATAGCCCCTGCGTTTATATCAACAGTGGGAATGGTAACTGTGCCGGTAAAGGTAGGGTCTGCTGTATTAGACTTTGTAGCAATTGCAGTCGATATAGCATCAAATTCTGTTTCAAACTCTGAGCCACGAACAACCTTATTGGTATCACCACCCGGAAGCGTGTCTTTAGCCGCAAAGTCAGTAGTCTTTGTATAATTAGCCATTGGTTATTCCTAGCAAGAAAAAAGAAAGGGGGCCATTGCGACCCCCCGTAGTTCTATTAGGCAGAAGGTACTGCCAAAACAAAACCAGCTTCAGGACGATACACCTGAACACCGTAGAGGGTGTCAGCAGTGTACAGAGTAGACAAGTACTCTTGCTTGTACTGAGTCTGAGAGCGGACAGCCAACTGCTCTGCCATTACAACTGCTTCAGCATGAAACAACAATGCTGCACGAGTGTCAACGCTTGATGCAGTGTTATCACCAGCAGCTTCGATAGTTCGGCAGTTAGCAGAAACGTAAACGTCTACGCCGTACAGGTTGCCGATCAAGCCGTTGTTGACGGTTCCACCAGATACAAAGTCAGAAGACACGTATCGGTCAATGCCCATAATCGCATTGCGCGTAGCGGGCGGGATGATAAGGTTACGACCTTCCATCGGTACGTTGTTGTCATCCATCTTCTGGATCATGTCACGGAAGAAAGCATCCGTAAACTCGTCACCAGCTACCAGAGTGTCATCAGTGTACTGAGTGGTAGTGCCGTTGTCGTTAAAGAAACAGCCAGTGTGCTGATAGTCAGTAGCAGCGGGGCTAAACACAACAGCGCCACCATCACCAAAACCAGTACCAGCCGCATGAAGGTCATTGTCAACTTGTACAGCCAGAGCGTAACCAGCGTCTTCAGTGTAGAACTGACGCAGAGATGACAGTGCCTGTACCTCTACGATGTCCTCAATCAGACGTGAGTACTCAAAGTGCCGGTTAATAGTAACCTGCAGCTCTGACTCTGTGTTAGCAATAATTGTTACTGCAGTATCAGCCGCCTTAGCGTTGGCATCACCACGAGTGGGCTTAGGAATGTGAATAACGTCACCCTTCTTGCCAGTCATAGCGAGACGCTTGACAAGGGGAGCCATTTTCAAGTTCTTTTGATAAGCAGCAATGATCTCATCCGACCAGATTTCTGGTACGAAAGTTGCCGCTTCTGTTAGTGCAGTATTACCATTTGCACCGGGATAAGTTGCTGTAGCCATGAGTTATCTCCTTAAAAGGCTATCGAACTCGACCCTCTGCGTATGCTTGTAAGATTTCGTCTGATAACGAGTTGTAACGCTCTGGGTCGGTTTTCATTAGTTTAATAATGTCAGCACGACGATAGACTTTCTTACGAGATCCTTCTGCTGTACCACGGGCATTACCTGTGGTTGCAGACTTTACGGCACTCTTACGGGCTGCTTTCTCCGCTTGAGCTGTCTGCTGAACCACTTGATTACGTTCTTTCCAAAGCGTAAAAAGTTCGTCGGCAGCGTCATAATCGTACCTTTGGTCTGCTTCTACAAACAGCTTAGTTCTAACCTTTGATCCCTTGATCCACTCAGCAAAACTGTTGTCTTGTAAGATACTTTCCATATCAGGGTGTTTAACCTTGAGTTGTGAAAGAGTAGCTTGTTGACGATTTTGCTCTGCGTAAGCCTGTGCTTCTTTGATCTTTGGGTGATTATCAATAGCTCTGTTGACAGCGGTTTGAGGATCAATAAAAAAGTCTGTATCATCTTGATGTTGCTGTTCTTCAGGTGCT
>Ga0181369_1000038_pt1 | contig 35426 bp, 35 predicted proteins | sample LowvirmetaG_8_FD_130088 | JGI IMG/M metagenome (GOLD analysis project Ga0181369, IMG submission 130088) | Marine viral communities from the Subarctic Pacific Ocean - Lowphox_04 viral metaG | ecosystem: Environmental > Aquatic > Marine > Oceanic | place: Subarctic Pacific Ocean | collected... | reverse complement strand
TCATTTGCATAGCCTCTGTTGGCATTTTTACAATATGAGCGTCGGCTAAATCTAAAGCCGCCAGTCTTGGGTCATGGTTGGTGTAAAAGATATTCATACTCAAGCCTCAAGGTATTCTTCAAAGATGTATTCTTCGGTTTCTATTCTAAGTTTCAATACTGCTTCATTCGACATTACAAGTTCCTCCTATTACTACAATTGGCATCTGTCGGTGATTTGCTTTTGCTAATTCAACTGCGCTATCTTCATCGGGTATGCTACAATCAACAAGTGCTAAGTAAAACATGGCTTTGCTAACAAATGGCATCGGGCTGTCTTTATCTATCCTCATTTTTATGGGGTTCGTCATATACACCCGTTGGTGGCTCACCTATATAACATCTTCCCTATTTTATTTGGCGTTTCAGCCAATTAGGGCATTCTTGTATGTTGTTCCGAAACCACGAAGGCAACAAATGGCCGTTATTGCGAGCAAAGCGTTGCCACCCACCATCTAAGATGAATAAGTGTCCTACATCGTCAGGCGTTCTCACTACCCTACCTGCACCTTGAACAATTGACAAAGCAGTTTGGAGTTGATACCATTTTTGACAAGGGGCATTACAAGTAAAACCTGCACCGCATAAATCACCACTATACTTACTTGGGGGTTGATACGGACATGACGGAGTATCTTCATGCACCTTTCTCCACGCTAACTCATCTTGCATCATGCGCTCTGCTATGACTGCATCGTTGGTAGGCAGGTATGGTACTTTACATATCACAAGCCATTCCGCCAGTTTTCCTTTGAAGTCAAAGCCTTGAGTTACATAAGTTGATATTAAAACCAAATCATCTTTGTCATTAGTAAAAAATTCTTCCAACGCTGATTCTCTTGCTCTCGCATTTCCATCATGTGTTATTATCCTATCACCGTGACCTCTCTCTGTCAGTCCTTTGACCAACTCTTTTCTTATGGCGTGGCTATGGGGAAGAATAACCCCCCTCTTATGAGGAAATTTATTCATGATAGCATCTATTGCGTTCACCTGTCTAGGTAATGTATGTTTTCTCTTAGCCCATGACATAGAACCACATGGCGCATAATATACATTGAAATTCTCTTTTGGGAATGGCGACTTTGTGATATTTACATACAGAGTCTTTTGAGCATCTAATCCTAATCCATGAAGGAATGTATCAATGTCAAGTATTGTAGCCGATAGGAATATTCTCTTTTTGGCTACCATTTCTAAAATCTCTGACGCATAATCTCTAACTCTAATTGGTTTCAAACAAAGATATGTGCCATACTTGGAGTTATCAAATGAAATGTGAACATTGTTAGGCTTGAGTAAAATTTCAAACGCAGTTTCTATTTTGCTAACTGCCTCTCTAATTTTCTCCACTTCCTTTTCATTGACTGTCAATCCCAAGTCATCTTCCGCATCAGTCAATACCTTACGGGCAACCTTGATTCTATCACCTATCTCATGCTTCCAGTCTTGAGGGGTGAAGTGGGAAGGGAATCTTTCACCTGCACCAAAAATCCTATGCCATTCTTTCTCCGACAACCTAACTTCTAACAAATCGTGGAGAAATCCCTCCATGTCATGTGCCTCATCAATAATAGCAAAATCCCGTTGGTCAAATTTGGTATTACCCTTGACTGCTCTAAACATATACGCAGGGTTACTTAGAGTTAGGCGTGCATCTTCCGCTAACCATCTTTGTTCGTAGTAAGGGCATGGTTCTTCCACATCACGCTTCGCATGGCGACATGAACCTGCTTTAGTCCAACAAGGGGCGGCTTTAGCCGTGCCTGTTCGCACCCAACAAGGGAAGTTATCTCTTCCTCTCACTTCGGCCAGTTTATGCCCGTAGTCGGCTTTGTATTGGTCTATAAGCCCCAATGATGGAGTCATTAGATAGGCTGATTGAAATTGATTCTGTATTGTCATGGCTATGGCTGATTTACCAATACCTGTCGGGGCTTGGAGAACAATATTATCAAAGTCATCGTTTTCTAAAGCCCAATACATAACGGAGAGGGCTTCGTTTTGATATTTTCTTGGAGAGGGCATGGGGAAGTCCGGTTGTATTTGCGCCCATTTGTCAGGCAGTTTTGCCTTACTGGGTATGTTGATACGGACTACCGCCATAATATATATTAAAAGACCCACCTATTTAATTTCTTAGGTTGTAGTTCAGTCGCCAGTATGCTCTTGCGGCTTGCCTTCGGTGGGTTAAATCCGACTCTCTAAGAACCTCTAATAATCCGCTTGATGCTTCACTTACTGCTACATCTTCCGCAGTAGTATTGTAAATGTAATCTAAGTAATCTTGCTTGTGTCCTACATATTCGTCTTGGCTCATTTCTGTTCCCTCTGTTTAATCGTAGGGGTCGCCCCTATATAATAGTATCTCATATATTTATCATAAAGAGTTTAAATACAGTCAGGCAAAAAATTGCCACCCTTACTTCCATTGGAGGTTATTGATTATCATAACCAACCGGCTATACCCTCACCTGTTGCGGTGTTCTCACCGATTGACATTGTAGCACCACCAACAAACGGATAATACAATTTACTTCCAAAGTGCGGTGTTGAATACCAAGATAATTCGTTGGTAAGCCATCGGAGGTCTATTTCTCCGGCATTATATCCGTTGTGTTGTTGATACCTCAACTGTGGTGCGGCATGGATAAAATCTTCATGCCCTGCCATAGTTTGAGCCGATGAAGCGGGTATATAATCTCCATTTTCGCTATTGTAAGCCAAAGATGGAACGGATAAAAACCGGAAGTTCACATCACGGGCAACGCTGCTAAAACTACCACTTGGCTTTGATACCTCAACTGTTGGCATGAATATCTCCATGAAATGCAACCTCTCTCCAAGACCCAGACTGGCATTTAGTCCACCGGAAGGCCAACTAACATTTTGTGTCTTAAATCCTTCCAACTGTGCGCTTGATGGAGTTCCCGCCCATTGGAACGGGGCGGCAGTTCCAGCACGATTGCTTCTTGTGTTGATACTTGGGTCGCCCTGTGCAACATTTGGAATGGTAAAACCAAAGACTATGTGCAACTCTTCTTTGTCGGATATGGTAGTTGTCATGAATTTAAAATCATAATTTACTTCCGATGCGGGCAAAACTAAAGCCATGTAAGACATTCCTGACCCTGCAATAAATTGATTAGACCATTCTCCCTTTGTATTCCAAGATACAATGTTTGCTTTTCGGACACCTGCACCATCCCTTTGCCAACCACTAACATAAGCAATATTATCAGCATCAATAACTGCATCATAAAACAAATTAATACCTGCGCCCGTATTTCCTCCAAGAATCATCGTTGCATTCTCTTTGTCAAAGTCAAACCTACCCGAAGGAGTTATTGATTGTTGAACAATTCCATAGTTGGCATAAATACTGGTTTCGCTTAATAAATTACCATAAGCAGTAGCAAAATTGTAATTAGTTCCCAAATCATAATTAGCCCCTCTGTAAAATATAACTGGAAAATCATCACCTTGTAAGCATATTTTGGGTTTATCATTGTCGTATGTATAATGCCCTTTTGTCATGTTCATAGTGCTTACCTGTGAGTCATTAACTGGCCGCCTTGACACAACTCTCCAAGCATTACCGGAGTTGGGTTGAAAAGAACCTCCACCCCCTGCATCATCTTTTGTCGAACCACTACCGGAGGATAACGGAGGCCATATTGCTTCGTTTGGTAATTTAATCGTGTAAAGAATTTGACTACCCGCAGGTATTGAGCCGGTATCACGCTCAACAACTCTGCACGCCAAATGCAATCTATCTTTAGAATCACAAACTAAACTTGGCTCTCTTAAATCCCAATTGTTTGACCCACCTAACAGAACCGGAGTATGAGCCGACCAATCCCAAGCATACACAAGTTCCGGTTGGGTAGTAATCAAAGTCCTCTTGGCGTATGTGTAGTATAACTTGTGTTCCATATTAGGTTGGTGAATCTCAATAACTGCATGGACTGTTCCGTTGCTATCGGAGGCAAATGCCGCCCCGTGTGTCATATAGTCTGTTGGCGTTCCACCTGCAATAACCTGTAAGTGTGGTCCGACTTCATCTTTACCATCGTGGACTTGATTATTAGTTTTAACTGCCTTTCTATTCCAAAACAAATCCGAATGAGCCGGTTTAGAGTAATGAGTCCATACTGGTATATTGCCTGTTCCGGCTTTTGCTGAACGGTCCATACTGAAAGTGTGTAGTGTTCCATCTGGTGTTCTTAATATTCTTTGACCCATTCCAAGTCCTGTTCCTTTATCTGTAAATGTAATTGGAGGTTCAGCAGGTAGTATTGATATTGCGGCTGACGCAACTGGTCCTCCGGCTGACTGCGCTCTATCAAGTGTTTTGTAAGCGACCATTGGTGTATCTTCAATTCCACTTCCTCTTGCACTTACAATTCCTCCACTATCCCAAAATGGTCTTATGGAGTTAGATAGGTGAACATCAACTGATGACTGCAATTGTTCTGCGGTTGCTATGTAATCATGCTTGTTCATAGAATCAATATTTCCAAGAAGTGAAGGTGCATACTTTTCATTGGCTACATGGAGAGCATCATAATCTGTTCCTGTATTGATGGGGATAGCCCCTGCATGGAAATGCTCTGTTGGGTGGTCTTTCCAAAACTCCGAGAATGTAGGTTGTAGCAACTGCGTTCCTCCCGAAGGTCTGGCTTTTCCAAGTATTCTTGCTTCGGGATTCAAATTTGTTTGGAGAAAAACCGATGTGTTATATGACCCTACCGTACTATCCATGTTCCAAAGATTAGTTCTAAGATATGGTTGAGCAATAAATGGCGACATCTTATTAGTTTGCATACCCGCACTTGTCTGTGCTTTTATCTTACCTATCATTGGGTTGTTTTCCAACTTGTATCTGTGTAATGGTAAGTGTAGTTCAAGGTCTAAACTATTCTTGCCTTTGGCTCTTGCTCTCACTTGCACTTTCTCCGGTATTAACAACTCTAATGGCATTTCATATCCAAGACCCGCATTGACTTGCTTCCATACTCTGTCAGGTTTGAATGGGTGGTCGGCTGACATTATACCATAATGTAGCGGTCCGTGATGTGATAAAGCGGCCATGCCACCTTGAAATTGATTCAATACAAATCCTTCGTCGTTTGTTTGAGCCGCATAAAAATTACTCCAAAGTCCTGTTGTCTGTGTTCCAATGTGTATTCCACTAACCCCAACTGCTTGAGGTTGGTCAGAGAAAAATTGAGAGCCATTACTGGCTATCGGGTCATATAACCCTTGAGCAAAACTCCATCCCGCCCAACCCAATTCTTGATATGGATTAGCACCCATACCAAAGTCGGCAAATCCAATTGTCGTAGGATTGTAATGTGTTTGGAATAAATGCTTGTAGGATTGTATTAAGTTTGGAAATAATCTAAGAATATCCCATGCTTGATATGTGCTACCATCAGCCGGATTCATCATGGAGAAATTCATAGTTGGTTGATAGTATGGATAGCCACTAACAACTCTTGGTAGTTTAGCATCAAAATTAAACATAAAATCCTCTTTCTTTTCAATTGCTACACCACTAAACACATTTTGCATTAATTGAGTTGGTGTTAATGTGTTAGTTCTATACATCAAAAAATCTTCCAACTGTAAATGTGGTAAGCACTTTGGAAAATTAGGGAATGCCATACGACACTCTGGATAAGAGCCGTAAGTAATTGGTATCGCTTTTTGACCGCTTTCTTGAAACCAATATGCTAACTGTGAACCCGACCAAAAACCAACATCACGCTTCCAATTGTGATATGAATTTCCATCTTCCGTTTCAACATCAAAGATGTATGGATTTGATTCTAACTCATATCTCAAAGTTGGTTTGAAGTCCAAAGTTATGTTTCTTGATACCCCGTCAATTGTCTTTGAGTAAGTAAATAATTTACTTCCTTCAATTCGTTTTGCTTTCTTATTATTAAATAATAACACAAGACTGCGAGCATTTGTGTCCGGTAGCATAGCATTCCAAGTTGGCACTTCGCCAAAGTTTGACATTCCTCCCATGTAGTGTAATCCCGAAGCGGTGTTAGGTAATGGTGGTCCACTTGTTGTAATCTCAAAACCGATTATTGGGTCAAAGTGTGTAGTGCTTGTGTCAGCAGGTATTGTTGGTCTTGATGAAATTATTGGCTTGCATACCCCATTGTGATAGTAATAACCGTCAGGGCAACGCCCACTTGCTGCAATATCTGGTTGTGGTGGATAACCAATTAACGGTGAAGGATAATCTATATTAGTTGTAATCCTATCACGATGAATAGCCAATATCTTCATTCTTCCATCTTCCATAATTTGAAAATCTCCAACATGAAGAGTTGGGTGTAGCATTGGTGTATTAGAAGAATTTTGAGAATGTCTTGGGTGTTTCATGAAAGCCTTGTTCTCAACGCCAAGATAGCGCATAGCCTCTATCTGTGGAAATACCCATTCATGAATACTCCAACCTGCCGTATCTTGGTGTTTGACTCGTCTAACTTTGTCCTTATCATTACCATTGGCCTGTGAAAGGTCAAATGTGGTATTAGACTGAACCGCCTTTACTGGTATTGTTCCACCAATCAATGAAGTTCCTAAATACCATCTTGCTAACAAATGGTCTATTTTCTTTGTTGGATAGAACGGGTCTTTTGAAGGTGAATATTTGAAAATCACCATTTCCGGTCCGTCAGGAATTGCAGCAGCACCGGCAGCGTTGCCGCCCGCTTTGACTTGTCCTGTTCCATAGATTTGTGAATTTAGATGTGCCATTTCAATAACATCAGTAGCAACAAACAATTCATCATTAAAAACATCAGCCGACCAATGGTGACTAATTCCTCCGTGTTGATAGAAGCCACCTGCCTCTATTGCGCCCGATAACAACGGCACTTGGGAAAAGCCCGCATTTGCTATTGGTTTGAATGGCGTTATTTGAATTAGATTAAATGCTGACGGCATGACACTTTTAGGGCAATTTTCATCACCAAGAGTATTTATTTTAAGTGAATCTGCTGAATCAACAAAAATTCTGCTTAATGTTGGGTCTATTCTAAATATGGCATGATAAATATAGCAACCTTCATCTTTCAAATTTAGGTCAGCAAATGTTCTTGCCTCTGGATTATTTCTTTGTGTAGGTGTGCCGATTTGTCCTCCGGTAGTTCCTTTTGCATTCAATCTATCTCTTGGTGCAAGACTAACTAAAACATGGTAATCAACCATAGGCTTGTTAAATTTTAAAGGGTTTGAATCTGGGTGGAAATCCCCTGCCGCAACATCTATCTGTTCATGACCAATTAATGCGGGTATAACCTGTATTTTTGTTGGTATCATATTTTTCATAAAGTCCTGACTTAACTGACTCGTCTTTGAATAAGAGCCTCCTGTTAAATGTCCGTTATCGCCAAGAATAAACGCATTCGGGTTTTGTATTTTCTGCCCTATATCGCCTCCACTATTACCAATAGAATTTAGAGGTAGTGCTGTTGCACCACCTGTCAATCTAACAGTTCTCGCAGTAAAAAATCTTGACTGGTTATCATTTCTATCGTTGTCTGTTGCATAGTAAGATGCACCTTGAACCGCATCACGATTTCCTGTTGTCATCAAATATTCAGTAATTGGTTTGACATAGTTTCCTGTTTTACCATACTTGTATGCTCTATCACCTGTTAATTGAGTTCGATAGGCTTTACCGTTTCTTCTTGGTGAAGTTCCGCTATGGACTTGAATATTGATACCTGCAAATGTTGCTTGATTTGAACCCGACCAACCGGACTGTGCATCTTCCGATACCGACATAAACGCAGTTGCAGTAAAAACACCCTCATATCCTATCAATCCGCATGAATCCATGACACATAAATTACCTAAGTCAGGTCGGCCAAGTGGCCGCCATGTCATGTCGCTAATGCCGGTTGGTGTATTGCTCGCATCACTAACAAAGTCATTAGTTCCTATGTATTGTATTGTTTCATTTAGTGGTATTGCTCTTTGGGGGTGGCTGTAAGTAGTTTGACCACCTAAACCGTCTGGTTGAGAAATTGTTTTGTAATTACCATTAACTGAATTGCTATTGATGGGAATAGGTTGAAGTGATTGAATATTGATAGCCCAATGCGCTGACATCACAAAAGAATCTTCCAAAGATGCACCGGCACTTGTCATCAAAGATGGGTAATTAGCAACAAGTGGACTTGAGTTTAGTGAAACTCCATACTTGATATTGTGATTATCTCCATAAGTAGCACCCATTCCATTACTCGGAAGGCATAGTTTAGTGGTGTGGACTATTCCTTCACCAACAAAGCCTTCGGTCTGTAACGCAGTATATCTGCCCGCATATACATCATGTGCTTCAAGTAATGATGAATCATGATTCAATGTTTGGACTGCATCTCTTTCAGCACTAAATCTATGCCAAGTGTGATTCGCAGGTCGCCCCTTGCCGGTTGTTCCTCCAACATATTCTTGAACATCGTTTGTGTTATATCTCCCTGCTTTGGTAAATGTTAGAACAGTTCCTACGGGCTGTGTTCGTGATGAAACATATCTGCCATTGACTTCATGTAACATCATTTGAGCATATTCTAAATCACCTGTGCCAAAATTTAGAACCGGAGAGGTTATGTTTAGTAATTGTCCTTGAAATACAACATTACCACTCGATAGTGAAATGTATTCAGCAATAAATTCTGATGAATCTAAATTTGCCCCGCCTACAACATGAGGCTTGGCGGTGGGTGCAGTTTGAGAGTCCTGTTGCCAAAGATTAGTTGTAGCATCTGTTCTCATTGGGTCGTTTGTATTTCCGGTGTATGCGGAAGTATCAGCATCACTCCATACTGCCGTAAATGGAAGCCCTGACCGTGTGCCGATGGGTGGAGTAAGGTCGGTCAGCGTAGTCGGCATACTAATTCGTAGCCATTAGCGGTTCTAAACCTTTTTTCCCTGCTTCTTTAGCCATAGATTGTAAGATAGTTTTCTTGGCTTGTCCTTGTAAATAATTCCGTTGTCTGGATTTCTATAATATGTTGCAGGGTTGCCGCCCTCTCTCTGCGCTCTTTGACACAACTCGCAGTAGTGAATTGAATCTTCACTGTGCGGTGGTGTGCCTTCTATGGATTGTAATTTTTCAACCATGTTTTGAACCCGCTTGTCCTTGTATTCCATAACAACAACACAAGGCTCATCGTGGTATTCACATTTATGAGGACAAAGCGTGCCGCTCAAATCCATTACTTCTTCCTTTAGTTCTCCCGTCAAAGGGTCATACTCATGGTCTAACTTAGCATAGTGAGAACGGTCTTGTTTGACCTTTTTTGGTTGTTTCTCTTTAACTGGCTTGAATCGTTTTTTGGTCATTGTTGTATCACCGAGTTATTTCCGTTAGGGTGTGGTTGTCCAATAGCCTTTAGCAATACTGCTTCCAAAGCCTCGCACATAACATCTGTTTCTTTGTTGTTATTATTTGACTTCTTGCTCGATATTATTTTTTTAGCCATAGCGGTTTTCAAGGCCGACTCATCAACTATGTTATACAAAATTTCATCACGGCCTAAAATTTTTGTAGCAATTTTTACTTTGGTTAATTTCTTGTGTTTTGTTGTAACATGGCTATCGGCTACAATAACTGGTAGCCCGCACGCTAAGGCTTCTTTCAGGGTTGATTCTTTTGAAAATGCACTTGAAGCACTAACAAAGCAATCGGCTATGTTATACAATTTGACCATATCCTCAACTGATAGACCTTCCAACACATTACATGACTGGTCGGAGAATGCTATATGTTTTGCTAATCCCATTTGCTCAACCAATGATATTAGATTAAATCCCTGTCCGTCAGTATCTTGAGGGTTGCCCGAATGAATAATCATACCAATGTTTGCTACCTCGCCTTTGTCATATACTATTTGTCTAAACGCTTCAAGTAATCTTGGGTATTGTCTATGATTTTGATTTCTACCAACTGATATGAAAGTATAATCCCAATTAGGCAAACCCATATTTGTTTTGATTTCTTGAACATGCTCATCTCCAAGCATGGTAAATCTTGTGTCGGGTGTGAAAGGTATAGTTGCGATTTCTTCCTCCAAGTATCTGTCTAAAAATGGTGTTCTGTGTTCCTGTATGACTGCCGTTCCTTTGGAGTTATACCTTTTCAGCAAGTCCTCAAAACCTGCGTATGTAGCAGGTGATTGAAACACCGGAGTATGAATCATAGATAGAAGTTCGATGTATTTTCTTGAAATAGGCAATCCTCTTTGTGAAATATACGACACAAGAGGCACTTTGAATCGGTTGCAGGTTTGCACCAATGGCGATATAGCCCAAAGTGGCATATCTGTATAGACAACATTAGGTTGAATCCTGTTAATCTCCCTGTCAAGGACTGATACCCCGCTAACACCGTTTAAGGGCGTAGCACCGAAGTTAGAGCCACCTGCGGTCATAATCCACCCTTCGGGGTGAAAGAAGTCCTCTCCTTGATGATTAAACGCCATAACAAAGACTTCGTGGCCTTGACTTGCCAAGTGTCGGGCAAGTCGTCTGGTTTGTTGTGAAGATGAAGTAGTTAGTAGTGGTGATTCCGATGCAATTAAGATTCGCTTTGCTTCCTCTGTCATGTGTTTCGGTGTAATAGACACCTATTTAAGTCTAATATCCTCTTTCAGCCTTTCTTTGGTCAATGTAGTTATCCCAAGCCTTTTCCATTAACTCGGTAGTCCATTCTCCATAACTTGCTTCATACTCATTGATTAAAAAATACATTTCAGTATTAATTGCTCTGTGTTTGATAGGGCAATCTCCGTCAGGGTTGTCTGCTGATTTATACCCTGCCGCACCTGCGCTACATGAAGCATCTTCGGCCATGATTTGATGTGCAATAATTAGGCGGGCAAGTTTTTGTTCGGGGGTGTTCGGTGTTCCTCTCATGGTTAGCAATTAGGCCACTCCTATATAAAGATACCGCCTATTTAACTAAAAGATGGGGTGAAATAAGCCTTAGTTGGGGCTACCGCTTTGTAATTATTGACTGTGATAGAGCCAATTGTCTTTGTTGGGTAGGTGTTCTCATGTGCTTTTCTATACATTGACCCGCTTCCTCCAAAGACTGATGGGGCATTAGGCCAGTCATCAACATAACTTGCAGTCATCGGTTTTACATCGGAGAAAGATGTGATTTGTATATTTACTATGCCAAATTTAGAGGCCAATGGAGTATTAACTCCAATTCCTGTTTCAAATGGTAAATAAGCAGGGCGCATAAACATACCATTTGCTACCGCACCAGAGAATGCTCTTGACCCATCAATAGCAGTTGTTGTGTCAGCCCAAGTGTGAAATCTCTTTACAGTTTCTATGTATGGAGTTTTTGTAAAGTTGTTTGAAGTTCTTGAATCAATAAAATCGTATGCAACTGCTCTAATGTCGGGGTGTCCTATGATACTTGGTTGTTCAATAAAATCTATACTCCCTGACGGTGTAAATCCTAATTGAAAAGCGGGCAACCTATCGGTAGTAATAGTTCTATTACCTCTAACTGTGTAAAGTGCTTTGAAACCGGCTGCACTGGGTGCCGGATAAAACGGCTCTAATGTAGGGTTGTTGTTTATCATGTCAGTCGGTGAAATTGCAGTTCCGGCATAGAAAATAAAATGATTAAGTCTAACATTCTTAACTGCCGTGTAATCTGTGATGAATACGCTTGGGTTGGCAGTTGGAGTAAAACTTGTGTTAGCAACACCTATCACATAATGATTGATGGGTGAATAAACGGTAGTGTTTATTGTATTTGTAGCAACTGCGACTTGCACACCGTCAAGGTGCATATCAATAATATCGTTTGAACCGACTACATCAAATCTTACGGTTATGTTATGCCAATTGGTATCACTTATGACAACTGATGAATCATAGTCATGAAATTGCGCTAAATTAGTTTGGTGTCTTACTTGTAATTGTGGCTTGACTCCAACTGCAAAACCACTAACAAAATGAGGCACTAAATTTACATTTACAAATGATGTAAAAGGATAAAGCGGGTTGAGTAAATCATCTTGAACCAAAGATATAACCCCCTCTCCATTGTAAGAATATGTAGTGTCTGTTATTTTAATCCAAAAAGAAAATCCACCCAGTTTAGAATTAGATGTACTTGGAATCATTTGAGGGTCTTTGGTAATTGGTTTAAGGTATTGATGTAATGGAACAACCGAACCCGCACCTGCCGCATATACAAAAGATAAGTTGTTAAAAGAATCAGTAATACTTGATGGATTAGGTGTATTAGCAACACCGTCAAACAGACCAACGGCTTTTAGATTTCTCCGCCCCATAGATAGGGGTTATGCGATACGGATATTAACTAACTCTGTAATCGGATAAAGTGAGGCTTTTCTTTGGGGCAGGGGGTGTGCCTTTGTCTGTGGCGGTCAAAGAAATGTCCTCGCTTATTTTCAATGGACTTTCAATTGGTCTATGTCGGCCAAAACTCCACCCGCACGGGTTGCCTCCCTTATGATACACAATACAATATCGGCTTGTAGGATATTTTTCTCCTTCTTGCTTTTTTATGCGTCTATATCCCTGCTTTTTGACTTTACCAATACAAACTGCTGACTCATAATCGTATTCTCTATTTTTTGAGTTAGAAACTACGGGATTGACCATTCTCAACCCCCCTCCGCAGTTAGGACAAGGCATACTCAATCCTCCTTGTCAGGATGACTCTTAGGTAGGCTCTTACGCCTTGTAGCGGCCATTTTGTCAAGGTGCTTCACTAAGTTTTCAGCCGCAGTATCAAACCGCTTTTTAGAATGCACATCAACCGCCATTTTTTCGTGAAGGCTTGACAAATCTATGTTTTGTGTTATGTATTCTAAGATTTCATACTCTGCGTGCTTCACACTTGCCGCTCTCATAAAGCGGGTTGTTGTAATCCACCTATTAATATCCCCATGACATATTTCTTAGCATAACTGCCACTTCGTTATTCCACATTGATATGTTTGTTACAACATAATTATTGGCTTTAGTTGCACTTGTTCCGCATGAAATCATAGCGTTAATTGCGTTTGTTTTAGCGTGCCATGTATTACCGTAAGGTGTTGTCATTGTGTTAATGTATGCGTGAAACCCTGCAATTCGGGCTTTGTGGCTCGGTCTTGTTCCGTTCATGATTAGCGATTAGGCCACTACTATATAATTATATCGCCTATAACTAAACATTTGAACCTTATTTCATTCTGTTCTCTAATACACGCCTTGCATTTGTATTTGCCTTCAAACTGTGGATTATGTGCCAAAGGCCGAATGCACTTCATCATTCTTCCTCTCTTGACAAGGACTGCATGAATTTCTTACGCTCATGCCGCTTACGCTTCTTTCTTTCTCTTTTGGTGGCATTTGACCTGTTGGGGTTGGGTGCATTATGTTTGATACCTGCCTTGTGTTCCTTATAATGTCTTATTCTGTGGCAGTTAGAGCATATTAATTCACACTTGGCAATCTCTTTTTCTATTCTTTTCCAAGAGTAGCCGTTGCTAACAAGATAAGATACTGATGCAACTTTGTCATCATGGTTAATGTGGTGGTAGTCCAAAGCCCATGTTGCTATTTCTCCCGATAGCCCACATTCAACACAAGCCCCCTGTGCTTTTAGAATTTGGAGTTTTTCTCTAACTTGCTTTCGTCGCATTCTAACTTGCGCCCTTCTTTTGTCAGCATTACTTTGATACCATTTCTTATGGTATTGACGCTGATACTCCCTGCGTTTGTCAGGGTCTTTGAAGGGCATTAAAGCCCGCCTCAAGCATCAGCAAGTTTAGTCATTATGAGTCTTGGTTGGCCTTCGGAGTCAAGTTTTGTCTTGTAAAAAGAAACCTCATCAGTAGTTGGCTCTCGGTACTTGTAAAAACCGTAAGCCAGTTTGATATATTCCTCTGTTGGAGTTGCATAATCAAGTGGTGAAGGACAATCATTTAGTGGTTTAGGCTCTGCCTTCTTTGTTGTCTTGGCTTTCTTTTCCTCAACAACTTTCGTTTCCACTTTCTCTTCCGCTTTCTCTGCGGCTTTCTCTGCTTTCTTAGCCATGTTTGTTCCAAACCCATGAATAGTTATTAAGCATTATCCCACATTAAAGTCAGTTCAACATCAGTTCGGACACCGCCTATGGTGTTGCCCTCGAACCCTTTACCAAAGAAAGCCTCCTTGTCCTTGACTTGGATGGGTTCAGCAACATTCACAACATCGGATATTCTAATGAATTTATATCCATAACCGCCCCATTCTGGGTCAGCACTTCCGTTGTTAGAATTGACAAGCACCTGTTCTCTTATGATTTTCAATAACTTCCACATCTGTTCATCATTTGGTGTGAGCAAATGAACCATGACATACCCAGTATTTGTTGTCGCTGCAATCGTAGCAGCAGGGTTCATGTTAGCAATTTCAGTTTCTTGATAAAAATTGGTTAATACAATTTGTGGTACTTTTTGATTTTTCATAGAAAACCAACTATCAGTTTGTATTGTAATACTTGGCAGCCCCGCAGCCGTCAATTTTGCCGCAAGCCCTGCTTCTAAGATAGTTTTAGTAAGAGCCTTTGGGCTAAGTGTAGGCTCATTATTTGTAGCGGGCATATCATGCACCGCCATTACCAAAGACTGCTACGGCCATGAAAGAATTAGCCTTGACTTTCTCCAAGTATTCTTTGTATTCTTTCTCCGTTGAGTCTAGTAATGGTCGCCAAAATTGTTTGATTCTTTCAGCCGAGTTCTCATCATTCAAACTCGCTCTTGCCGCCTGTCTAACAACTAAGAGAATTGTAGCCATTTTCGCTTCTATTGGCGGGGCGGCAACTCCTGATGTGTAAGTTACTTTGAATAATTGAATTGCATCTAATCCAACTCTGTTATGAAACCTAATAACTCCGGCTTCTGCATCATCAAGCCACCAGTCATCTGTTCCATCTCTATTTCTTCCTTCGTCAAGAACGGTTGTAGTTCCATCGGATTTGGTTTCTTCAACGGAAGTGATATTGGCAACGGGTCTATTTTTTAGAGTAATGTGCCTCATTCTAAAAGATGAATCATGATATTCAACATGGCTGACCGTTCCGGCTAACTGCCGACCTGCATACATATCAACCAACCTTGAAGCGTTGGTTATCATTGTAGCCAGTTCAGCGTCAGTTGGTCCGATATTATTCCCGTCAATAAGACCCGAATATGTCCTAACCTCTGACACGGTGCAGTAATCTATTGCGCTCATAACATATCCCTTGCCAAGATGGGCTTTAACGGTTGAGCCTTTGCCCCCGCCTTTGGGGGTTATGGCTTACGCTATTGCCCTTGTCAAAAGGTTAGTTATTTAGCCTCAAAGAGTTGCTAATCCGTGTATGGTGCAAAGTGCCTCATCATATCGAACACCGAAGGCAACATCTTGCTTAGGGATAAGCACGAATCTGTCTTTGGTTGGTTCGTCATGGAAGCCAATGCTAAACCTTCTCTCGGCAACTGTTGGGTTTCCGATGATTGGAGAACGGATATGTAGCAAGAGAGCAACTGTTGCATTTCTTACAGAGTTAGCAACGCTTGTTAGAGCAAACTTACCTGTGTGGTTCATGTTAGTTGGTATAACACCAGTAGCGAAAACCCTGATACCGTAAATTCTTCCAAGTTCACCGCTTAGGATAGTAGCACCTGCACCGTATTTATCAACAGTTTGTAGTTCAGTAAGTCCTAATAGTTGAACCTCAAGGTTTCTTGGAACAATCATAGCCAAGTCATCTCTGTTGTCAGCATAAACTCCTAACTCTGCAATTGCACTTCTCATGTGAGCAAGTGTAAATGCTTGAGCCGCATTTCCTACGGTAGCATTAACAGTTTTACCGCCTCTGCCCGCTTTCAAGGAAGCGGCTCTAAGACCGTCAAACAATAGAAGGTAATCATTTACAGTTCCGCTAACACCAGTTAGGTTTAGTTCAGCACCAGTAGTTGCATGTGGTCCGTTAATGTTGTCAGCAAAAGAGTTGCCAGTAGCAGTATCACCGTTAATGAACAAAGATTGTTCGTTAGTAGCAAGTTGTGAAGCAATATCATCTCTTAGAACCGCAAGCAATCCTTCGACACCGTATGCAATTAGGTAGTTACCGATTGGAATGTTAGCAATCATTGTCTTAAGTTCCAACTCAATTTCTCCGGTGGAGTTTCGGCTCTCACCTGCGGAAGTTCCAGACTCCGCCATTGAAAGTGTTTGTTGGTGGAATGAAACGCTACCAGTTAGTTTTGGTATCTTCATAATTCTGCGTGCCATTGGCATAGCAGGGAATAAAGAACGCATAAAGTTGCGCTCATATACGATTCCGATTATCTCTTCCGCAGTTTCAGTTGGTAGCATGGTTGCACCAGTTCCGGCTGCAACACCGGCTAACGCTGCTTTTACTTTTTCAGTCATTTCGCTAAAGTTCATTTCTTCGCTTGTCATAGTTATCCCTTTCTTTATTTGGTTATTAAGTATATCTCCCCTCAAAGTCCTCTGCTCTCAATTCTATCGGAGAGCCAAGAACCCAAACCAGCCATGCCCTTGCTTACTTCCGGCATAGGGTCATACTTTGTTGTTCCAGTTTTTATTTCAGGTGGAGTTATGTCAGCCGATAGGCTTTTTCTTTCAGCCGCAGGTGCGGTTTTGTTGATTCCGAGTTCAGCCATTTTTTCAGCGAGTCTTTTACCGACCTCTGCTTCAATTACTGCTTCTTGCTCTGCAACTTCTTTCTCTTCGGTCAAAGATGCAATTAGTGATTCTTTCTCTGCAATCAAACTCTTTAGTGATTCTGTTTCGTCAAGTTTATCGGTTAGATTCTTTAGAGTTGCTTCCATACTTAGAACGGATTTCACAACTGCTTCCAAAACTGCATCTTCGGAGTCAAGAGTTTTCTCTTCTTCCTCAACAACTTCTTCTTCCTCTGTTGCTTCTTCTTCAACAACCTCTTCGGTTGCTTCTTCAACAACCTCTTCCTCGACAACTTCTTCGGTTGCTTCTTCCTCTGTTGCCTCTTCGACAACTTCTTCTTCTTCAACAACCTCTTCTTCTTCCTCAACCTCTTCGGTTTTTACGGTAATAGGTTCTTCGGTAGGAACATCAACCTCTTCGGATTTAATTTCAACTTCTTCAACAATCTCATCGGAGATTTTCTCTTCAGACATGCCACTTTCCTTCTCTATATGGGTATTAACGCTATCGGTGGTAATAACCCCGTCAAGGAGTTCTTTCAATCTTCCTATTTCTTGCCGCAGTTGGTCTATTTCTTCGTTAGGAGTTGGCATAGGTTCGTCTTTTGTAAATTCAACAATGTAGGTATCTTCCGTTTGTTCAATGTTAGTGATTGACTTTTCAGTTTCTTTACTGTGTCCTCCACACCCGCAACCGCCTTTCTTGCCTTCGTCAGGTTTGTAGCCACTAACCTCTTCACCTGTTGCTTCTAAGTAAGCATCATGACTTGCACATGGCATATACACACTTTCGCCATTTTCTCTATGAACATGAATACCGGAACAACCTATCTCTTCCGCTCTATCTCTTGCCTCTGCCGGAGTTGTATATACATCGTTTCTAATTTCGGCTTTATCACCGGAGTAAGATACTAAAGATTTCTCAACATCAAATAGTGCATTGGGTGAAGCGGGAATATCAACTACGCTTGTTTCAATCCATTCAATGTTAGTGAATCTAACATAGCAAGATTCATCTTCCTTATCATTAGGACATTCCTTTACTGCGGCTTTTGCTATGAAACCAATAGAGAATGACCTAAGCATTCCCTTTCTAATCTTCCTAACAATATCTTTTTCTCCACCGTCTATTCTTGCACGACCCATAACTGTGTTGATTTTTCTATCCTCATCTTCATAACTTCCCATCTCAACTTCTTCCATTACTCCGATAACTCCGTAGTCCTTTCTATGGTTGTATAGAATAACAGGATTCTTCATGTAAGATTTCCAAGAATCTAAAATTGCTTTAGGCTCAACCATTTCCTTGTGTCGGTCAAGCATGGCTTCATCTCCGACATATACCGGACCATAGACAACTACATCATCATCGTCTTTCTTGTAGTTATCATCATCAAGGTTTTTATCAACCTTGAAAGGAACAATCATTCTATATTCAAATACGGCCTCTTCCGTATCACCTTTTATGGCATTGAATAGTTTATCATCATTTAAGAATACGGCCTTGCCAAAGTCCACCATAGCAAGGTGTCTATGAAAAGAGGTTTAATACACTTCCTTTGCTTCATATTCAGCCGGTGTTTGACTTAAAATGCCAAGATATAGTTCCATCAACCAGTCCTCGCCTTTCTCATGCCACCACTTAGTATGCTTTGCTGTTGTGTCATTAGACCAACCCCAACGCTTCAAGAAGTAAGATATGGTATTGCGCCCTAAGAATTTGTTTATCGGTGTGTTGTTGTTAGCAACCGCCTTTGGCTTATTGCTTAGAATAATGTCAAGTGCTTCGGTAGCCGAGTAAGTTTTGTCAGGATTGGATAAAGACTCCAAAGCCAAATTATAGGCTCTGTGGTTTATCCAAAAAGGAAACTTCCTCAATTTCTTAGCATTCTTGGTCATACTTATTCTCCGCCATATAGTTTAGTAAATCAACCAACCTAATACCATTTGCTGAAAGTTTCTGTTGTCAAGTCGCACATACAAGTGGTGGTGATAACCCCAACCAACTTTCTCTGCAATCAACACATGAGAGCCGGAGTTTGCTTCAACTAAATCGTTAATGTATTGTTGTTCATCAGCCGTTAGTTCTTTGAAAGAAGCAAGGTATGTCATGCTTTGGTAATGCTCGCCTTCGTGAATAAAATTTTCACTTGATAAAGGGGTGTTATACTCTTTCTTTCTGTATGTTCTTTTGTAAGTTAGGTTCTCAACTGCCTTATCAATTCCTCTCATGTCTGGGTTCGGGGGTGCGTCTTGCATGTATAGTCCTACACGATGCACCTATATAACAGTTTTGTCTATACCATGATTCTTGGGAAGAATTTTCTAAACTTCTTGTTAAACTCTTCTTTAGAAACAGACTCCATTTTTCTTTTTGCAGCCATAGCAGCAGGGCGTAAATATGGTTGGGGGCGCATAGGTGCAAAGGCACTTCGACCATATTCAACTACTGCCGCATAACGGACTTTTGAATTTCCAAATCTAACTGTATATCCCTTTCTATCGGGTGTCATAACTACCCTACCAGTTTTCTTAAGTCGGCCAGTCCTGACCGGCACTAACTTTTTTGCTTTTCTCAAAATAAATTCAGCGATTCTCTTTGAAGCATCTCTGCTAAACTCACCGCTCATAGTTGCCGCAAGCATGTGAAACTTCAAACCTATTCTTCTAAATATGGCATGATTAACTTCAAGATTCATGTTAAAATTTTGCATCATGATTATTCCTCCGCATCTAATGCTCTCTTTAACTTAGAAGCCCAAGACTTACCTGCTCTGCCTCCCCAAAGCATAGCCGCAGTCCATGCCGGACTATCTTTTGGCTCATCTAAAAATCGAGAGTTTCTTCCCCACCATCTAATCATTTTCTTGGCCTTAAAAACAGTTATCGGAGTACCCCGTGCTATTGCTCTTGCCTCTTTGACAGTTGTTCCTTCTAACCCTGACCCACCGTAACCATCTTCAAAGAGTTTTATTCCTGTCTTACAAGCACTTCTAACTCCCTGTGGTGGAGTTCTATCTTTTGTTGTTAATGCTCTCTTGTCTATAATATCCTCTGTTATTTCTTCATCTTCAACAGACTTCTTACTTGATAGTGGATGACCTCTTGGGAATAAATCTTGGTCATGTTTGCCACCCCTCCACTTGCCTCTCTTCAAAGCATACAAGAATGAATTGACTCTTGCATAAGCCCATTGGTCAGCACTACTTACGGAAGGGCGCACCGATTGAGGATTAGAATTGTATGCACCTACGCCCCTGCGAAAAACGGCAACTAATGTTCTTGTTGAAGTTTTCTTAGTTGGCGCAGTAACCGATTCATTATGTTTCTTGGCTTTCTCGGATAGTGTTTTCCTAACTTTTGCTGATACCTGCTTTGTTTCGGGTTCTTGAATTACTCTTAGCATAGATACTCTAACTGGCACGCTTCTATCACTACGGCTATGTGTTCCATCTTCATTATCAACATAAACAACAACACGGGCAACTGCATTATCTTCACTTGCTTCAATTGTTTCTTGTCCTCCACTTGAAGTAACAACTGCTACTTCACCGGAGGTTATCACCGATGAAACCTGACCAACATATCTTCCCTTTTCAGTTCTCCAAGATACAAACTGTCCGTTCTCAACCCTATCGGCTTTCATAACCCAATAGTCATAATGGCCGACTTGGGCTTCCGAAAAGTTTTCCGAAAAAGTTGTAAAACTTTCTTGACGCTGATTTATGGTCAATTTTGGTGATAAGAAAAATGGGTCATCGGCATTATCTGTATCTAATGCTTCAAGTCCAAGAATGTGTCTTGACTCATTGATACTAATAACTCCCTCTTGTCTTAGGGCGGCTATTGCCTGACCCTGCGCTCTAACAACTTCGGCCATGACCCTTTGTTTAGATGGGCGGATTGAATTAAACTTGAATTTGTAATCTCTAATTTGAAGTAATGGTAGTATCTTATGATTCACCATAGACTCTATCCTGTATTGATATGCTTCAACAACATCATACCAAGAGTCCAGTTGAGTTTCGGGATTTGACATTTTTCCAGTTTGCACCCAACCGAGTTTCATTGGAGGTATGCCGAATACTGCACATATCTCTTCCCTGTAATAATAAAGTAAATCCAAATGCTGACCATCTTTCATAGAGTCAAGTAATCTAACTGTTTGAAATCCTGTGCCACCATTGACTGCCACCAGACCGAATGGCGATTTACCACCGCTCAACTGTTGCTCAAGCATAGTTAGCATTGATTTCATTTCAGCGTTAGAAACATCACCAACATTGAGAATCGTCTTTGGTAATGTGCCAGTAAATGATTCGTTTATGTAATTAGATAGGTTTAGATGACCTGCAATAGTATTCATCAAAGGAACAATCGGTGAAGAACCATATCCTCGACCTGCTTTGTATTTTGATATGTGAAGAACCTTAGAAGATGTGAACCTGCGCTTTTTACCATTGATGGTTTGAACATACGCCATAGCAGGTGGTGCGGGTGTCCTGTTAGCCGGAACAAGCCTCATAGTTTCAGCAGGTATATTCCAAATTGATACAAGGTTGCCGCCATAGTTCCAGTCCTCGCCATTGTCGCTTGATGTATCATTAGAACCGTCTAATTCTAAGTAAGCATCACCAAATAGTGCTAAGTCAAAGATTAACGATTCAAGCCATTCGTCGCCATTATCGTCAGGGTTAGGCGTTTTGAAAAATTCTCTAAGGGTAGTTAATTCTCTTTCATTCCCTTGCTCAACCCCATCTTCTAAATGAAACTTATAACCATTACCTAATGTGTCATCAACAGTTCTTCTTAGAATAGCATTAATGACTTCATTTTGTAGGCTGATTTGCTTAATCAATGTGTAGTCAATGGAGGGTGTAGCAGTTTTCTTATGGTAGCCTTTGCCCGCAGTTTGCATACCTATTTTTGTCAAAGAGGCTAATGCTTTTGTGTCTAACTCCGGCTCTTGGATTGGGGTTGGCTCTATTCGGTTTCTTCTAAACAAATCAAGAAAACGCCTACGCCTCTCCGCCATGAACCTTACTATATGCCTTTGGTTCTAAACCTTATCGGCTTATTTTGTTTCAAGTTTCAACTTTTCTAACTCAACTTTCATCTCATGGTCATGTTGAGCCTTAGCCAAATTCATCTCATGCTCATGTTGAGCCTTTGCTCTTGCCAGTCTTGCCTCTGTTTCAGCAGGTATAGCATCAACTTCATTCTTTTGTTCTGTTTTCCAAAGTTCAAGAATACTATTCATGAACATAAGAGCCGGACCGCTTATGAAACCTAATAAGATACCATACTCTTCAAGTCTATCTAACAATTCGGGGTCGTTTAATCCTCTCCAAATAATCAAACATGCGAACCCTACAAATGCCAGTATTGATGGAACACCAATAACCCACACTAATTTATCATTTTGACTTGCTTTATTATTACTCATATTTTCACTTCCTTTTACATAATCACGGGTAATCCGAGAATTGCGCCTACCATTCCAATACCAACCCCGATAACTTTCTTCACAATGCTTCTTAGTTCCCCTTCCACTTCCGTTTTGAAATCCATTACTATTGCTATGTCTTTCTTCATCTCGGCTTGTTCTACTTTTATCTCGCTTATGTCCTCTGCGATATGTGCCAAATGGTTGTCTCTGATTTGCACTACATCTGCGTGAACCTGTTTCATCATTTCCAACAGTGCATCGCTTGGCGGCATGATAAAATGACAAGAATACACGGTTAAAAAGGTATATGCCAAAGCGGGGTATAGTCAGTATAGCAGGGGTCAAAACCCATATCCATAAAGCGATTAAAAGTGATAGTGGAATTATGAAAAAAATTTCAAGCACCAAAAGTCCTCATCTCCAATGAGCCTCCACCATCATACACTTGTCTTGCCAGTCTTGCATAGATAAGCGCATGAAAAGCGTGGTCATCACTATCTCTTCCATATTTAGTCAGGGTTTGACCTCTAACGGGCTTAGTATTTTTTTCATCATTTTCAGCCGATGAAGTTATTGAAGTCCATTGATGAATAACCCAGTCAAGTGATTCATCTTCATAGGGTAATGATATTTCAGCCCGCTTAATTTGTTCCAATGTTTCTTCAACATAAGTTGTCCTATCAACAACGCACATATAGATTAGATTGCGGTTGTTATCCCTGCGCTTGTATTCATACGGTGTCATTGGTCTTGATGAGTAATAACAAGACCTAACTCTTTCTCCAAATTCCTCTTGTAATTCTTTGACTTGTCTTGCACCATATCCAATATCAGCAACAACTTGCACACAGTTATAATCTGTAATAAGTTTCTTTAATTGTTCAACCTCATCACCCTCTCCTGATTCTCTTGCATCCAGTTCAAGTGCATTTAGTATAACTCCCTTATCGGTCATAATAACTACGGTTGTCGTAGCCCCCCAGTCAATACCCATGAAAGTTTCTTGGGGTGGTAAAACTCCCCTAACAATTCCTCTATTCCTATCAAGACAAGGTAGCACTTCATCGAATGTTAGAGGTTTAGAAGTTCCAGCCCAAAATTCACCCAATACCTCATTTGCATATCGTCTTGGTGTGTATGTTTCTTTCTTTTGGGCTATGTCGGCTTTGCTAATATCGGGGTGCATAGTTTGTGATATATGATAACCGATAATGTTAGCCTTACTATCTGTATGAACCCACTTTTGGCTTTCGTTATCCCATTCTCCCTTAGTTGATTTTTCCCACATTTTCCAAAATTCCGAGCCTTGTTCACGGGCAGTTCCAGACACAACTACCCACTTATAGTCGGATTGAGCCAACATCTCAACTAACATAGGCAACACATCGGAGTCGGAGTCTTGGTATTCATCAACACAACACAAATCAGCCTCAATACCCAACAGAGCATGAGCATCACCCCAATTGGAGTAAGCATACAAGTGATTCAAAGATAATGCCCCAACATCGAATGTTTGGTGGCTGACACTTGATTTTATTCTTGTTTTTAGTAAGCACCCACCGTTTATACTACTCATCATAGCACCGTTGAATCTTTCTTCAACAAACCTTGTCACTTGAGGTTGTCTTGGTGCAGTATAGACCGCATTGAAGTAAGGAATATTTAGCAACGCATAGAGCAATAAGTTGCATATCGTTTCGGTTTTCTCAACCTTCCTACTACATTTTAGCATTATCATTTTGGTAGTGTCGGACTTTTCCATAGCCCCGAAGTGCCTATAAATCTCAATAAGATATGGCCTTTCATCAAGCATAAACGGCTTGCCGTCAATCGTGCGGAAGTATTGCGCCCACCTGTCGGGATAGAGAGCAATTGCTTTCGCCTGTTCCGGTGTCAGGCGGGTGGTGGTCGGTTCACCCATAACCCCCGCTTGGGGAGTTAGGGTTTAGAACCGTTGTGGTTGTTCATACTGTTCTATTGACTCTCCAATGTCGCATTCTAAAAACAGTCCATCTGTAAGTGTCGCAGGTTTTACAGTAAATCAAATCTTCTTCCGCCACATACACATTACTGTTTGTTGAACAGTCGCAGTTAATGTGGGTAGTTATTCCGTCTTGTCGGTGTCTTATCGCCATGATACAAGATGGGGGGTAGCCCCTATATAAGCGTTGTGTCTATTCTTTCACAATTTCAACCAAATCGTCAGGTGGCAGGTTCGCCAAGCCCCAAAAAATGCCGCAGGGTTTGCCACATATTATCGCTATGTTAGGCCATTTGTTGCCGTCGCCTAACCAAAGAGCATCAATTGGTCCGGCTCTTTTACAAGTCGGACATTCTTTGACTGTGCCTACTCCGCTAACTTTAGTTTCGTAGGCTTCCCCAAATTCGTTATTGGGAACAAGCACCTTTTCAGGTATGCCCCTGTTAGTTAGCCACCGTGTCATCAACACCCACCGCCATGTATTCACATCTAACTCTTGCGTTGCCATGACGGTTAATGCCGTTCTTAGAAATCTCAACAGACTTTATCTCGCCTTCTTTTGCTAAACGCTTGAGAATGAAACTCATTTGTCTTGGTGTCCTTTGGTATTTTTGAGAGTTATTTACTGCATCAGCAATAACGCCCGCACCCAATGGTCTTTGTTCAGTCGCCAGTTTATCTTTAATTGCTTGCCGAATGCTCTTAGGTATCTTCATGTCGCTTTCTCCTGTACAGTCCTATATACTGCTAGTATATAACCTTTTACCCGACCTACTTAATCAAAAGCCCTTTTTTCCTACATTCAGGACACTTCAACTTTAGCGTGGGCGGAGGCACATCACGCTCATTAAGCGACACTATAACCCTTTGCCCGCATACGGTGCATCTTACTTGGTTTATCCAATAATCACCCGTTGCTTTGTTGTGCCTCATTCTAATAGGTAGTCTTTTATCTAAATGAATTGGGGTTATAGGTGTAGAAACATTTATAGACTCCCCGCCCACCTGCGTATCGCCTCCGACTGGTTCTCCTAGTTTCATTTTTGGTCGCCTAATAGGTTGCATATTCTTCCACTTGCCGTTCATTAATCCTGATGAATCATACCCACCACTTGACTCAACTCTTGATTCCGAGAAATAGTTAGGAGAAAAATTCCATGTTATTACTTGAGTCCGGCCTAAGATATTGCGAGCATAATTAGAAATTACACAATCAAATGATTCTAAGAATGTGTTGAAGTCATATCCTAAAGTATCGTAGCCTCTGTCGGTGTCTTTGTAGTAATGACCTATTGCATACAATAGTCGGGCAAGAAAATCTGACCCTTGAAGTTGTTTGTGATATGACCGCCATTCAACAAATCTTGCTTCGCAGTCTTTCATATACAACTCTTGAGTTGAATCATCATCAACTGGACTTGGATATAAGGTGTGCATTATTGTTGATTCACTACCGATTCTCTTTTGAACAAAATTTGTTTTAGTCGCTTCTTCATCGTATAATCTAAGAAATGACAAGTAAATATCCTCTGTTGAGTCCACCGGCCTATTCAACACAATAGCCCATTCTTGGTTCAATCCACCTTCAATCTCTTCATACAAAAAACCAACAACACAAGACTGGGCGGAAGAAAAAATCTCGTTATCTTCATCTGTAAAAGTAATTCCTTTAGTATTGTAAGTTAATGGCGCACGGGCAGTTATTCTAACAACTGGATTAGGCAACCATGCCCTTTCAGCCAAGATAGAATTGTAGTGGTCTTTGTCAATTTCTGGTCTATCCAATTTTTGAAAATATTGAATTGCATGTGGGTGTTGAATGGTGATGCCGTCAATCAAAACTTGACTTGCACTTTTGAAAGGTAAATGACTCATGCTTCAACCTCCTTCATGGCTTGATTCCAAGTGTTAGATTTAACGCCCCCATAGAGGACTTCTAAGCCCGCCTCAATGCCTTGTTCTTTCATTAGGTTGTGAACCTCCGTTGCTATCAACAGAGCCAATTCCTGTATGTTAGGAATATCTATTGGTAGCCCTTCATCAGTTTGCATTCTTATTGCTATCGTATCGTATTTCATTTTGTATCACGCTCGTAGTGCTTTCTTCAAACATGCCTTTAATGGCAAGAGAATGTCTTGGGCTAAGTTAGCGGTATTAGACACGCTTGCATGGCCGTGATTGCCATAGTATCGGCTTGTGTCCATACCTGCAATACCAACAGAGAAAATGATTACATCTTCATCTTCCGCTTCTTTCAATACACTAACTAAGTGAGAACGGGAAGAATGATGTGGTGGGGCTGGACCGGCAGGTGAACCGTCGCTAATAACAAAGACAATTCTCTTAGCACCTTCATTACCAAAGTGTGCAGTTCTGTCAATAGCCCATCTTAGAGCAAAGCCGTCAGCATTTTCACGGCCAACATGACTCTTAGCAATAGCCGCTTTGGTCTTGGAGTTTAGTGTTTCATCAAATCTTTTTCTTTGAGTAATTCGGGTTTCACCGTTAGGGGCTTGAGTCCTAGAACCTCTGCCATATTGAGAAAAGAAATCAACAACCTCATAGGTTGCCCCAATATCTTCAAGAGTTGAAGAAATAGTAATTGCCGCCTCTGCCGCACAGTCAGCACGGCTCTTGTATCTACTATCCTCACTTGGCACAGTGCAACCCATAGAGCCGCTTGCATCAATCAAGACAACTACATTAGCCTTGAATTCTGGTGAAATTTTGTCAGTCTTGAATACCTTATCGGAGGTTGAATGCGCCCATAGCCTACGGGTGTCAAGGCGACCTCTTTTCTTATGGGAGTTGAATCTTGTATCAGCACCCTTGACCAAGTTCTTCATGACTTTACCAATTCTCTTAATACCGGCTCTGTTGGTTCGCTCAACAACTGCATATCCGTCAGTTCTCATGCTAAAGTCGGTGGACTCGTCATGCTTCTTACCGACTACTACATCATGACCATAGAAGCGACCTCCACCATCAACGCCCGAATCATCTTGGAACATATCACCGTTCTCTTCAATGTATTCAACTTCATAGTCAATCATGTCGCCTAACTCATCAAGAATGTCTTGCATCTCGCTCATCATTTGAACATCAGCCGTGCCTTCGCCTGTTTTAGCCAAAGCATTACCAACGCCATAAGAACCGCTTTCGCCTGTTTCAGCAGGGGCGGTAATGACTTCGCCTTCGACATTAGAAGCGTCTTGACTCTCGCCTTGACCTACGCTCTCATCACCGGACTCGCCAAAGACTTCATCACCTTGACCGTCAGCACTTGAAGAGTCGCCAGTTTGAGAACCGGACTCGCATTCGCCCTCTCCGTCGCTTCCTTCGCCTCCGTTGCAGTCGGAGGACTCATCACCCTCCATCTCGCTTCCTTGCCCGTCAGCACCGTTTAGAGCATCATTTACGGCATTTGCCGCTTCATCATCGGAGTTGTTGTCAGGTGCATCGGACATATCTCTGCCCTCTGTTGGCCTTTCCATTTTCTTGAATCTCTTGGTTCTAACTTTCTCCGCTTCTTTCTTCATCTTTCTTTGGTTGTTAGCGGCCTCTGTAATTTTATCCATGCTCATATCGTCAGCAAACAAAGCCTCGCCTTCCGGTGAAGATGAAGCCCCATACTCGCTACCGTTTGTTTCGTCGGCAGGGAAATGGGTTCTGTATATTTCCAAGATAACTCTTGCTTTCTTAATGACTGTTGAAGTGTCTTGGGAAGCAATAGCATCAGCAAATAGTGGGCGTGCCTCATCCATCATAGCATTTACCTGTGGGTGATTGACAAAGTGAGGAATAGCCAAAATGACTTCGGTAGCAATAGCAATAACACCAAGTTTAGGGGCTTCATTGTCACCAATGACTCTACCTTCAAGAGTTGCTTTGTGTTGAGCCATAAGACGGCTTTGGGTGTAGTCCAAACGCTTCTTAGAACCTGCGAAGTCTTGACCCAATAGCCAATTGACTCTTGCATCTTCAACAATGTTCACAAAGTCATGTAGGAGTCTGTCGTCGTCGCCTCTCTTGATTGCATCAGCAATTCTCTTCCATGCGTTGAAGTTGGTGTATCTTAGATGACCTGCCGCTTCATGGGCTAAGATAGCCTCACTGATAACAAGGTTCTCTGCCGCAGTTTGAACATCAGGAAGAATAGGATAGGACAGCCATACAGTATTACCATCGGTTGCACATGGGTTGCCGTTGTTAATATCCAACTTTTGAATTGACCTACCTTTGCCGTCTAATTCACCGGACAATACTTTACCAATACGGCTTAGGTGTATTGCTACTCTGCGTCGGCTTGCTTCATTAAATACATTCATATCCGCTTTCTTATCAGTTGCGAACATTGGGTTTGCGGGGGTTTGGTTCTCTGCCATGATTAGTCCTAAGCATACCACCTATATAAGCAGTTCGGCCTATTGAAAATCATAGGCGTTTATTTGACCCCTTGAGTTTGCGTTTGGTGAAAGGTGGTTTGAAAGTTGTTTCAGTTCTTAGTTGCTCTAATAGAGTCCTTGATACCTTAGACAAATCATCAATTTCCCAAGCCATAGAATACAATCTAAGTGCCTCTAAGCATTTACTGGGATTCGCTTTATTGTGAACCGCCATTTGTAAAATTGAAAGTGGGTGGCAAGTTGAATGTGAATATCCCCCTGTCAAAATGACTTCCGGTTGCTTTGTGTCAGGTACAGTTGGTCTAAGTCTATTGGGTTCAATACCGTACTTTAAACAAAAGGTTGCTAACCTCCACGACTCCGCCTTGTCGCTAATTTTTTCAATTAGCGAATCGGCTCTGTTGAGTCCAAGATGGCGGTTCAATTCCGTTAGACCTGCAATCAAGAATCGCTTGGCAGGTTTGGGTATCTCAACAATCATACATTTTTGTCTAAGTTTGTATGGTATGGATTCAAGAAACTGGCATTCTAAAATGTAAGGCGGTGGATTATCGGTTGTTAGAATCGCTCTGTATTGTGAGGTTGTTAGATAGTCAGCACTCTCAATCAAAGCGAGCCTGTAATTACCATCAAATGAAGGGTGTCTTGCATTGTTAATACAAGCGATTGGGTTCATTGTAGTTTCAACTTCTATGTTGTATTTAGAGGCCAAGAATCTGATAATTTCAGTCTTGCCTACTCCACTATACCCATACACAATCAAAGGCTTAGAAGGGGCGTTTAACCACGCTTCTAAGGGTGTTAATACAGACTTAATTATGTGTCGAGTTGGATTCAGCATAAATATCATTCAGTTTCTTTTGAGCATAGTCTTTGTATCGCTTGTTAGGGTCAAGTGCTTTTCTTATGTTCACTATCAAATCCTCTAATGCTTCTATCCTTGCTTCTAACTGGTCTATCCTTTTATCGGTCATATTGCTTAGGTGAATATCCACCTATATTAAGGGAATAAGTGAGAGGGGGAGTCAGGAGAACCCCGTTGCTCTCCCCCTCTCTAAAACCCCATTTAGCAACGGGTATGAGCCTCAATAATCTGCAAGCCTCGCTCTGCAAGCCGCTTCAATGTGTGGTCGCTCATCGGCATTGTATTTGCCAAGCATAGAGTATTCAATAGCCTCATTCAAGGACAATTGACTCATCAATCCAAACATTTGAACAAGTGTTCTTGTTGAAGTATCGGTTTCAAGCAAGCCTTCTTTCTTGAGTTGCCTCAAGTCATTGGCGACCTTGACCATGCCTCTAATAGTATCTTCATCATCAAAGCCACTTTGACCAATGACAACTTCAACTTCTTTATCCTCTTTGAGGTAGTCGAATGTCAGGTTCATAGTAAAACGGTCTTTGGTTGCTTGGTTCATAGCATTGACACCGGCATAATCTTCCGGTGGGTTCATGGTAGCAATAATTTGAAAACCATTCTTAGCCTTGACTACTCTGTTGTTATCTTCACCAATAACCAAAGTGCCTCTATCCATAGCGGCATGTGTAGCAATTAGACAAGCCTCTCTTGCCGCATTCAATTCATCAGCAAGAAGTCCGAGTCCATACTCCATAGCAAGAGTTAGGACTCCATCTTGGAATACTACATCACCATCAACAATGGTTCTTGAGCCAATAAATGTGTCCTCTGTAATACCATCGGACATATTAATTTGAAGAAGTGGTGTGTTGATGTGGCCGTAAAAATCTTGAGCCAACATAGACTTGCCGCAACCTTTCGGTCCTTCTAAAATCATGTGAGAATTAGGGGAGTTGCCTTTCAAAGTTTCTTGGTAGCACATAGCCATTAGTCTAAACTCTTGTCTATCGGACTCAACAAAGCCTCTTGGAGTTGGTATCATGGTTTGAACATGAGCCTCAAACTCGTCAGGGTGTCGCTTTGGTATGCCGTAAAATACTCCACCTTGAGGCGTAGCCTTTGGTGTAATAGCCTTTGGTGTAATAGCCTTTGGTGCTTCAACATATTGATGTGCAACTGGTGCAGGGGTTGATTCAACTCTGCGACCTTCAAGGGTTGCTTTAATTGCTTCAATTTCCCATACTTGCTTATCTTTACCAATGGAAACTCTAACTATACCTGCTTTGTGCATTCTGTTTGCAGAGAAAGCATTACTCTTTAGTGAAGTTATGCTACTATCTCTTCCTTCCGCTATGCACGCTTCTTGTATAGCCTTGAGGTAATCCTCTTCGCTAATATTTCCGCCATTATCTCTTACAACTTGCTTCATTATTTCTATTGTCGTTCTCATCTTAATTCCTTCCTTATTTTTCTTGGGGTTATTTTGTCCTATACACCACACCTATATAACAGTTTTCACAATGTTAAGTTATCTGTGTTCGGTCTGTCCTCCTGTTTCCGGTGCGGTATAGACAATGGTAGGTAGCCCACCTATATAACAGTTTGTCTATATCAAATCGGGAGGTAGCAAACCTTTCACTATCAAATAGGTTTTCAGTAAGCGGGTTTGCCATTCTTCACGGGCATATTTCCGTTCTTGACTTTTCTTAGACCGTTGAGCATTCCAAAGTTTAGTTTTCTCATCTGGGGAATAGTTTTGACAACTTACAACCCATGAAACAACCATTGAGGTTATTGCATACGATAGGTCTTTGGTATTTGTTTCAATGGCCGCTATGGTATCTTCAACTGTATCTCTAATACACATAACTCCAAGTTGCTCAACAATGGGTTCGCATGAATCTTTCAATATTCTTTTTTCAGCCTTCAAAACATCAACCCATCTTGGACTGGGGATTATTTTTGTAATTTCTCTAATCATCTCATGTGTAAAGTGGCATTCATCTCTAAGAGTTCTGTATATTCGTCTTTCACTATTCATAGCGGTCATGAAAACCATTCTCCCATAGATGACACACCAACACCCGACATACATCGTTGCCAGTTAGTGCCTAACGCCCCCAGTATAGCGGCAAATGAATTACTATCAGCAAACATAGTTTGTATTGACATATCTCTATCAATAACTACATCGTAGTCATCCGGTGAATCTCCCCATTCTATTGCTACTCTTCGATTACTTGGAAGTGGTTTCTTACTTGACTTAGCGAAGTAAATACATGGCTTATCGCCTAAATCAAACTCTGTGTCAAGGTTTTCATTACTCCACATGGCCGCATTGTAGGCGAATGTGCCTTTTTTCTTGATACCGTATGGTTGTCCGAAGGCCATAGAGGGGGTTATGTCAGGGTTCTTCATATCCTCAACTTGTTTTCTTAGTAATTTACCTATCTCTGTTCTATCTGCCCCATCTAAGATAGCACTAAACATCTCTTGTTGAACCGTTTTTACTACCTCCGGTGTTGATGACCGCCTCATTTCAACGCCTCTAAAGCCGTGCTTATCGTTATAATCGAGGTAAGCATACCTCTTTTTGACTCCCCATTGGAAATATCTCTTGTAATATGCGTCGGGTTTGATATTGAAAAACTCATTTTTATCCACATTTAGGCATTCTTTGACAAAATCATCAAAAGATACATTCAATTCATTACAAAGTATCTCCGCCATATCCATAATATCTCGCTCTGTGAACGGTCTAATCTTGTTTTCTATCTCATCGTGGTTGGATATTGCTACCTTACATGAGTCGGTGTCCTGATATAGCGTCGTGAACCGGACTTCCATACCCTCATGAGATGGGGGTATATAGTCTTTGTGGGTATATACTCCTTCTTTACAGAACCATAGCGTTCTTTTGTTGATATAATTCTTGTTCCAGTCGTTATGTCGTCGGGCAGTATCGGTAATATCCGAGCCAATTTCGGGGTCAGCCAGTCTAAATGGTCTGTTTTTTGTTTTTTCAGTTCTTCCCGACCCCAATACTCCATACCAAGAGTTCATATTTTCTTTCATAACTCTCTGTTGCCTATCTAAAATCATAAGCCGCTTAGGGTCTTTCTCTGTTTTCATCTGCGATTTGAGTTCTTGTCTGGCTGATGCAAGTTCTCTAAGAACGGTTGGCATGATACCGACTATATCCCTGCGGTATATTCTTCCGCCTTGAGTTTTAGTTATAGGAAATGGATAGCCGTTGGGATAGTCAGCCGGATTTACTTTGGTGTCGGGTGAAAAATTACCTGTAATAATTGCTGATGGATATTCCATTGAGTTGTCTATCTCAAACGCATTTCTCCAAACTCCGATAGGTGCTTCCATAACAAACCCACCTTGCTCAATACCTCCGTCAGGCATATTGTCAGCGACCACTTTAGCGGAAGGCATGATAATATCTTGACTCCATAGCAAATGACCCATCATATCTTCAACCAACATCATATTACTGTGGCTCTTGTGTAGGGTGCTATTGTGATACGCAGTTTTCATAATATAGAACGGGAGTAAATCTAAGACTTCCATACATCGTGCCGCTACAACATTATCCCATGCGTTATAGACGGCTAACATCATTGGGTCTTTTACCATCAAGTCAGTTATTCTGTTTCTCGGCACTTTACCATAACCAAGTGTATTAGTTGCCATCCAAGACAATGAAGCCGCACCTGTTGTAGCCGCAGTTCCTTGCACTTGTTCAGCGTAGGCTATCTTAGTATCAAACTGTGGTAGGCGTTTGAGGTAGGTTAGGTTAGGTACTTTGAGTCCTTGTCTTTTGAGAATCTTAGCCCTGTTATACATATAGGGTATATCGTAGCCTTTGATATTTTGACCTGCTATTACATCGGGGTTGTAGTGATTCAATCTTGAATGAAACCATCGGAAAAGTTCGGCTTCTCTGGCATCAAGGTCTGGATTATCAAAACTTTTAACAAATATCTTATCGGCATCAATAGGCTCGATTGGTTTAGTATGTTCAACAACTGAATGTAACGCTTCTTGTGAGGACATAAACCTTCTAACCATCCTCTCGGAAGTTGGCGAGCAAGTTCCAATTTCATGTATTCCAGTTTTCTCATCGTAAAATGCAATAGAAACAACTCGGCCAGTTGGATTCTCTGTATCTAAACAATCCTCTGTTTCAATATCCCAATACCATAAGTCAAGGTTGAAGTCGCTTGCCGGAACATCGGATTTGTGAATATTGATTGGTCTTAGGTTGTTCCAGTCTTTTGTATTATCAATTTCAATAACTGCTTCCCAACCGTAAATCCATCTAACCAAAGATGACCAAGCGGCATCAGCCGAATAGTGAGGATAAAAATAATCTCTAACTTCTCTTATCTCAAATGGTGAATTGACACAAACCTCCATTAGAGGTTCGTCTTGAATAGTAGTTTTATCACTCGGCTTAATGGACTTGATGCAAGGAAGATTCGTAAGTGGAGGATGATAATTTTTAGGCTTTGCAGTCCAAAACTTAGGCTGACAACCAACAATCCTAACAACATGACTTGAACCATCCCGCTTCTTGACCCTCAACACCGTCGCCCAGTCTTTAGTATCACCGACTGCGGCAACATCAACAATCAATAGTGGTTCACGCATGGCATCTCAACCTGCGCCCACCTATTTATTACGCTTTCTTGCTTCTTCAATGCGAATGAGTTGTGTAGCCAAATAAACTGACAAGTCAAGTGCCTCTTCCAAAGCCATTTCAACCCAAGAGTCATCTTCCGTTCCCCATTGGGTCGTATCGTCGCCATGTCTAAGACCGTGACCGTATTCTTTTACTCCCTTCGCCATAGCAGTCTTGATGAGTTCTAAGATGCGTGGATTATCGTCTGTCTGGTGTGCATTAGTCATTCTTTTCACCCCAATGATTATCGCTGACAATTTTATACTTGCCAAAGACTTTATCCCAAAAAGACCGTTGAATCCAACAATCAATTCCTAAGTGGTGTTCAATTTCTCGCTTCATGTTATTTGCCTCAACCTTAGTTGAGCATACTGTTAGTATAACTTCATTCATTTATATTCCTCCCTTCCATCTTCATGTCTTTGATAAATTATTATGGGGTGTCTTGGTGAAAACTTATCCATAACACCGACAACTGTATTGTGAGCCGCTATAAGACCAAAGATGATAATACCGGACACATAAGCAATAATGAACAGCATTAGAGTTATGTCTAACAATTCGATAGTCATATCCCAATAATTCATTCTATCATCACCTTTCGCCACCAACATTTGACTGCCAGTATATCATCTTGTGAAACTGATGCGTAGTATAATCCCTCGCCAAGTGATTTCAAAATATCTTCCTTTAGCGCACGGGGCATTGGGTCATCTTCGTCTGTTGTCAGGTTGTAAATTGAATGTAGGATTTCTCCACCGCTCATACCTCGCCCTGCTAAATCATCAATAGACCTATCTAACTCCATACTTAGTTGGTGAACCTTATCTTTATTCTTATGACATTGAATAATTTTTCCAAGCATATATTTTGCTTGTATTGGATTTAATGTTGAAATATATTCTTCAACATCTTCCTCCTTAACCTCTGTGGGAATACGGGTCAAAGTCCAAAGAATATTGAGAGCCTTTCTCATAGAACCACTTGACGCTTCACTAATCATTAGTAATGCTTTGTAGCCAATATTGAAGCCCAATGAATCAAGATAGGTTGTCATGTCCTCTTCATTGATTGGTTTAAATCTGGTATTAGAAATAGCGCACCTGTCAAGCACCGGACTAATTATTTTGTGCGGGTAGTTACCGGATAAAATAAATCGGGTGTTCTTGTATTTCTCCATGATGCGTCTTAGAGCCGACTGTGCTTCTTGTGTCAGGTTGTCGCATTCATCTAAGAATATCACATTGAAGGG
>Ga0181369_1000036_pt1 | contig 36314 bp, 39 predicted proteins | sample LowvirmetaG_8_FD_130088 | JGI IMG/M metagenome (GOLD analysis project Ga0181369, IMG submission 130088) | Marine viral communities from the Subarctic Pacific Ocean - Lowphox_04 viral metaG | ecosystem: Environmental > Aquatic > Marine > Oceanic | place: Subarctic Pacific Ocean | collected... | reverse complement strand
TCGAATAGTGAACCATGTTCTTCGTAGGATAGTTTAGCCTCGCCAAGTACTACGTGAGCAATATTGTTTAGTGAATATGATTCTTGCTGACCATAAGCATAGCCAAACTTTTTGAATACTTCCATATAATCCATTTGGGATATACCGTGGAAGTCATAGGTCTGATTTTTGTTTTGAGATTTGTAACCAATTCTAACTTCTCTTTCGTCGACCATGCCCCATGGAGATAGTTTTTTGACGTTTGCCCCGCCAAGATCTGGGCCAAATACTCTTAGAATTCTATTTACAAGATAAGGTATATCGAAGAACTTAGAGTTCCAGCCAGTAATAACATCGGGTGTGTGAGAGGGTGTAGCCCAGTGGTTAATAAAATCTATAAGCAGTTCTTTTTCGTCTGCACATTTTTTGTAAACCACACGATTGGTTTTCATAATAGATTTATCTACATCGTAATCACCTAAGCCCCAAACATAGTATGTATTGTCGATATTATTTTTAAGACAAATAGCAGTTACGGTTCTAGCAGCTTCTTTTGGCTCTGGGAAACCATCGTCGGATTGGACTTCAATATCGATGGTGGTTACGTTGATTTTAGATCTATCAAATTCTATAGTGCCGGGGAATAGATCGTTAACAAGAGCTGCAGTATGTCTGGTATTACCAAAGATCTTTCTGCCCGCTACGTGCTGGTTTTCTTTTACCCAATCTTTAGCATCTCGCATAGATTCGAATTGTACGGGAGCAACTGCATATCCATCTAGGGATTTCCATTGCGTTGCTTTGGTGGTTGCCACGAATAATGTGGGCTTGTATTTTATTTTCTTTTGAACTCTCTTGCCGTTTTCTATGCCACGATATAGGAGCATATTGCCGTAGCGAGAGATGTTTGTATAAAATTGCATAGTGAGTATATTATACCATAATTTAGAAGGTTTGTAAACCTTTTTTTTCAGTCAGGAACGGTGGGGTAGTTTCCTACCCCCCGCATGAGTTTTGTATCACTTTGGACTTAAACAGATATAACGCTTAACCAAATTAGTAACGGTCCTATGCCTACGCATGCTGCTGCTACTATTGTTGTTATAAACATATCTTTTAAGGCCTTAACGATATCATGATTATCAGCCATGTAAGCTTTTAATTGTGTCATGATTAATCTCCGGTAAATTGATTATTACAACCTACCAGGTTTCGCTAATTGAGAATCTATTCTTGAATAAATTCTTTCTTCTTTGATGTCCCAGTAGACCCTATGTTGATCTTCCTCGGACGCTGTTCTTCTGGGATTTCTACTCTGGCATTCACCACGAGAATTCCATCCTTCAGATCAGCCCCATCTATTACGACAAATTCAGAGAGTCGGAAGCTCTTCTCAAATTTGCGGGATGAGATACCTTTATACGCATAATCACGTTCAACATCATCTGTTTTACCCGACACTTTTAGAATTCCATCTTTAACCTCTACGTCGAGATTATCCATACCGAATCCTGCCACAGCTAGTTCTATGATGAAATTTTCTTCATCTACTCTAACAATATTGTGTGGTGGGTAGTTATCAGTTCCAGTTCTAGCAGAGTTATGAATCCTTTCTAAGTCTTCAAACAACCCGTCAAAACCGACGAATAGTGAACGTGGTACGTTCAAGTTACTTCTTACCATAATGTTTTCCTCCTATATATAGCAAGGTTATGAGAACCGGTCCAATACCGCATTCTTCGATTATATTTATACGAACAATTTATTTAGATCGTATAAATAATAGTATATTATATGAAAAGACTATTTAAAAAATTCCACAAACTAATGAAATCCGGTCGAATCAATAAAGTAATTAAATTATCTTTTTAATCCTGTTTAGTATTTCCAATATTATACTTCGGACATAGCTCCCACTGAGATTTCTCTTTAAAAGGTATTACCTTTATTTGCCTGAGAGGCGCTGTGTCTGCTGCTTGGGAAGGTTTTAACATTGTAACCAATCCCCAATCAGATAACAAAGTAGCAATTGTATTCCTACGTTGTATATCATTCTCTATTAAATTAGATGGCTTACCATCCAATAAGAATAATTCTTTAAAATGTACGATGAAGTATCTGCCTTGCTTATGTAATATATGGCAAGACTGATATAGTTTTTGATCTTTGCGTGATGCAACCCCAATACGGGTGAGTGTTTCTCTTATCTTGAGAAAGTCATCTGGTTCGTTAAGAGTGACTTCTAGCATATCTGCCGGAACCCATTCTTTTATTTCATTATTTTCTTTTTCCACCTTTATAAATCCTATGTTTCAATTGTTCAATCTGGTCCGGAGTGAGGAGGGATAATACTGATTTTGCTTTTTCATTACTATATCCATAATTTTCTTTAATCACTTCCAAACTTTCGACTTCCGATGGTTTAACCCATTTAGAAAATCTTTTTTTCTTTCTTATTATATTTATATAAAATTGATTCTGAAGCGCGCTATCTAGGTGGTGATTTATGTTCATTTCATTCGCATATAGAACTGTATCTCTAAAATGGGATAATGTCCTATTTACTAGAAAGGGTTGATATGCTTTCTCTGTTTCTTCGTCTACTATTAGATTCTTCTTAGTAAAGTTAATTGCGTTTATAAAATCAAATGGATTCATTTTTATAATAACTTAACTTGGCTTGATACTTTTTAAGTGTTTCATATCCTTCATCAACTACTTCATTTAGCTCTTTTATTCTTTTTTGGGCTTCAGCTAATTGTCCTTGAAGCTCTAAAACATTATCTTGTAATACTTTTATTTGTATATCTTTTGACATCATTTGATTTCTATTCCTGCCATTATTTCGGTTAAACAAGCTACAAGATTAAGTTCGTGGTCTGCCACAAATGCATTCTTGTATTGATAATCAGCTAATATAAGAACTAACTGAGGTATGCTTTTTGGGTCAATATATTCATACATGTTATCGTATATCTTTCTAAATATAGAAGCTGGTTCCGTATCCATATTATCAGCTACCCATTGTCTCATACGTTTAAAGTCTTTGTGTTTAATATGAAGCATTAGATCATTGATAGAAGTCTCGCTAACGCTTACTAGTATGCCTGTATCTATGTTTCCGCTGGTACTATATCTTTGTAATTCATTCAGAACTCTACGCCAATCTGGCATATGTTTCATAATAAGATCGGCAATTACCTGAGGATCGTACTTGATACCTTCAGCTTTTAGAATATATTCTACTCTTTTCATAAAGTCAGAAAGTAGAGGAGGCATATCCTTTTTAGCTATATTGAATTCTATAACCGAACACCTGGAGTGTAGTGGTTCTATAATTCTATTTTTAAAATTACAAGTAAGAATAAACCTGCAGTTTCCTGAGAATTCCTCGATGAAACCCCTAAGAGCAGGTTGGGTGGACTGGGGGTTTAGATAATCTGCTTCATCTAAAATCACCACCTTGTATCCACCCGAGAGCGAAACAGTACTTGCGAACTGTTTAATTTTATTTCTAAGTGTGTCTATATTACCTTCTTCTGATCCATTAATCAATAGGTAATCTAAATCTAATTCATTACAGAGTGCCTTTGCTACAGTTGTTTTTCCCAGACCGGCTGTTCCGGTTAAGAGCATATTGTGTAGTTCACCTCCGTTAACAATATCCTCAAATGTAGCTTTTATATGGGAAGGCAGTATTACATCTGCAATAACATTTGGTCGATATTTCTCGACCCATAAGAATTCATTCATTAAAGTACCTCCCAACCAAGAACTGTATCAAGCCTAAAACTTCTCCAGGCTTCTTTATCTAGGGCCCAAGCAGCAAAGTGATCTGATTCACCGGTAATATTACCGATCCCCATTTTTACATTATGTGCTTCGAGTACGAGTGGGTTAAGAGTACAAGGCATAACTCTTATTTCATCTGAGTTAACCTTTTGAAAGGTAACCTGAACGGTACCATTCTTTAAAGCCTTCATTAGCTTTTCTTTTTCATTTTTATCCATTATATAATCCTAATTAAGGTTAGCGGGATTTGACCCTCCCGCAATAGGTTTTTTGTCAAGCTTAGCTTTCGTCTGCTTCAGCTGGTTCAACATCCATTTCCTGTTGAACTGGTTCACCTTCTTCAGGTGTTGGTTGGCTCGCTTCGAGGAACTTAACAGTTTTACCTCTTAGTGCACCAATAGCTTCAAGCTCTGCGCCTTCGAATGCTCCTCTTTTCGAACAAATATCAATTATTGATACGAAAGTTTGGATATCCGCTAGCGAGAGTTGTACAGGCTCTGCTGCTTGATTTTCTACTGCGTCTGACATATTATTTCTCCTTTGCAAAGTAGACTAATTTGAGAGGCCGATTATTCGCACCTCCACCATTATCTCCATAATTAAATGGAGAATTCTTTTGATGCATATATTTATACATTAAAAACTTGTTGATTGCTCTAAAGCAACGAAATATTCCACTGGGAAATTTAGGTTCTGCCAATGGGATATTTTCTTAGATGATAACGAAACGAAGTAATCTCCTGGGATTAACTTTAGGTTACCAATATTAAAATCGAAGTTAAAGTCACTTGTTATATTATTATCCGATTGGATATTTAAAGTGAAAGTATTACTAGTTGAATCTTTTACATCAAAGATAATAGCTTCAACTGAACCATCGTTACCGGTTAGGCTTAGATCTGAATGTCCTAATACAGAAGATGCTTGTTTTAATTTAGCGAGCATGTCTTCTGATAAAGTAACACCAACATCTACCTCTGGCATATTAATATCTTTTTGTGGGGTTGTAAGTATTTCAGTATTCGAATAGAAGTATTGAACTTGCTGTGCTATATTACTTCCTCCACTAACGGTTAAATATTTATCTTTAAAATCTAAAGAGGGTGATTCGATTAGGTTAAGAACAGAAAGAAATTCATTTAGATCATATATCCCAACTTGATTAGGAAAGTCTTCCACGATTTCTGCTTTAGCCATTACGGTTTTAGATTCAGATATTGTTTGAATCTTTTGTCCTGGTTCAATAACCAGATTTGGATTTATTGTAGAAAAGTTTTTTAAGACTTCTACTGTATCATTAGATAGTTGCATAATATATTCCTTTTTTATTTAATGGTACCATTATACCATAGTTCGTGACGAAAGTAAATCCCTTATTTGTAAAAAACATGGTCATTAATTATCACGGTTGAAGTTAAGTAATCATTCCAGTAAGGATCTACTGTTGTAGTATGATACCATAAAGCGCCTTCTGTAATATCAGGGTAAGACCCATCTAATATCCATCCAGCTAATTTAATTGATTCCATCCAGGTAACACTATCTGTAGGTTCATCTGATTTACCATCACAGAACCAACTAAATTGGCATTTGTTTCTAACTGGCATCATGTTACCTTTCCAGTTCTCTTTCCACTTAGCTTGATAAATTACATCACAAACTGTATTAGGAAATTGCCCATCTTGAACTCTGTTTAGAACTACATGTGCAACTGCCATTCTTCCTGCTTGTGGTTGATTAGCAGCTTCGAAATAAATGTTTTGTGCTAAGCAATATCTATCCCCGTTCTCATCACTGCTCTTTGCATACATTGAAAATGTCATGAGCGTTAAAAATACTAATATCATCATACATATATGGAATGGAACAAACCATTTAGATTCGGATGACCAAATTGGTGGTATCTTTTTCATAATTTTATATCCTTGTCGTGTTCGCTAAGCGCGATAATTGCGTAATGTAATACTTTCATAAGATCTTTTCTATGATCAGTCCTATGGCCTTTACGACCGTATCTCTGTGCATACTTAAGTATGTTTCCAATAGCAAAACCTATACCATGACCGCAGTCAGAGATAAATTCTGTTGATTGGAATTTGTTTTTAGAATAGTGTCCACCATAGGTTTGGTCGATATATTCTTGGAGCTCTTCAATAAGAGCTCCTTCGTTAAACTTATAATCTACTTTAGATTTTGTCATTATATTCCTCGTTTGCTAAGTCTTCTAGATCGACCTCATTCTCAGGTTGGCCATAATCTAGTTGAGCACCTGAATCTACTTTCGTGTATAGATCCAAGAATGCTAGTTTTGTATCATCATCGAACCTTGAAATACATAGGTCGATTGATTTCATTTTATCTTTGAAGATAGAGAAAGTTTGAACTACGTGGCAAAGCCTTCTAGTTGAGATAACTTCATCTACGCCATCATCATAAAATGTTTTTCTAATTATATCTGCCCAAGTAACAAGCTTTTGTACAAACTCATCATCTTGAACATCGAATTTATCCATATGCTTAGAAAGGATTTTCTTTTCAATAGCAGCGGAAGGGAATTGCTGATCCACTGAGATAGTAAATCTTTCTAGGAAAGCTTCATCGATAATAGAAGCTGCTGTAAATCTTCCATCATCGGAACCTTTACCTTTAGTGTTCGCTGTTGCGAATACGTTGAAACCTTTTTTAGGTGTAATTGTTTCACCGGTCTTTTTAACTAGGACTGGCTTACCTTCTAAGATACCTTGAAGACACATAATCTTGTTAGTAGCTCTATCGATTTCATCGAGTAGAAGTATTGCGCCATTTTCCATAGCTTTTAGAACTGGGCCTTTAGCAAAGACTGTTTCGCCGTTAATCAATCTAAATCCACCAAGTAAATCATCCTCATCTGTTTCAGGGTTGATTTGAACTCTAATGAATTCTTTACCAATTTTAGCACATGCTTGCTCAATCATAAATGTTTTACCATTTCCAGATAAACCAGAAACGTATGTAGGATAAAACATTCCAGATTTAATAATCTGTGTAATGTCTTTGAAAGAACCCCATGGAACGAATGTAGGATCTACTGTTGCGTATGATCTTTCATCGCTAACAATAGATTGCATTTGAGCCGCAGTAGCTGGGATTTTATCCGTAGCTGCCGGAGCTTGTTCTGCTGGTTCAGGAAGTAAACCATCTAAAGAGTAAGTACCAATCTTAACTCTGTTTTCTGGTTTAAGTAAAGGATAATAATCCTTAGCGGTGAAGCCCATGGACTTTGCCACGTCTTCGATTATGGCCCTACGGAAATCCGTTTGACCTGGGAACTTAGTAGAGATTTCTGCTAAGATCCTTTGTGTTGATATTCTCATTTCTTTCATTATATAGACTCCTTATCTTTTTGAAATTATATGTATATTATACCGTATTTTTGAGGGGATGTAAACCCCTAATTTGAAAAGTTCACGAAATTGTGACGTAAGGGTATTAAGCAACTGCTTGACCGATTGATGTCATTAGGACTTTGTTTGTTTTCTTGCCCTTGCTGAACTTTTTAAATGCTGTTCTGATTTGAGCATCGCTCATATCTTCTGTAACCTTTTCGTCGAACTCTTCGTTCTGAGCTGATAATGTTTTACCACCTTTTAGTAAGTAGTAGTTATCATAACCAAAAGCGTTTGCTCTATGTACGCACTTATTCTTAGTGTATTCTTTAGTGCATTCTTTTCTAAATTCGGAATCATAACCATCTGTTTCACAATAGTGTGATAATCTGCTAATTCTATTTCTAAAGTGGTAAGCATCATCTGCCATAAAGAATCCCATTGTTTTTACTTTTAAGGATTTAGCCATATTTTCTAGAAGGGAATCAGTAGGAGCATAAGAATCTAGCTCTACTTTCTTTTTGTTTATAATAGCAATTCTTTTACCATAACGACCCAGGCTAATCTTTTTATCCCTGAGCTTTTCGTCTTGTGTGGAATACATACCATTAGCATCACCATCTGTGAAAGTAACAAAGTTCATTTTCTCTATTCCGTGCTTAGCTACAAACTCTTTAATTAGGTGGTGTGAAACTATAATAGCTTGGTTAAGAGGAGTTGAACCATATTCTTCTTCTCTAGCTAGTGGGCATGAATCACCCCAGTAGTTATCTTTCATTCTAAGATACATGTGATGAATAGAATCATTAAAATCTTTTTTCTTTAATGATGAAGAACAAATAAGAGGCATAGAAAGGTTTTGCATATCCATATCGCCATCTTGTATTTGTTGAATAAATCCATCTCTCTCGTAGCTAAATGCTGTGTTATTTGTAGTGAAACCATATACGTCGAATGGTATATTAATTGCTTTACAGAAGTGAACCATATGTAAAAGCTGATCCATTACATAAGGCATTGAGCTTGACATAGAACCAGAAAAGTCTACGAGCATTATCATGCCATGGCTTTTTGCATCTGCTAATGTTGTAACTTGTGCAAATATATCTTCTGAAGTTTTATAAGCCCAAAGCTTACCAACATCCAATCTGCCAGTTTTAGCAGTTGTTGCTCTTGTATATCTAAAGGCTGCTTTTCTTTGCTCGAATTCTTTAACAGCAAAATTAACAGATCTTTTGGTTTCTTTTACATACTGTTTGAATTCTGCATCTGTTGGGTCAACATTGATTTCTAATCTAGATGCTTTTTCATCTCTTTTCTTTTTTAAATCTTTATAATCAATAACAGCATTTTTAATGTGGAAAGGTCTTAGCTCGTTTATTACGGTATAACCTTCGCCATCCTCACCTTTATCGATAAGAGTTTCCTCTTTAGATCTAAATGCCTCGTCTGTTTCTGAAACATCTGCGTCTGGCTGATGCTCTGGCTGAGACGAAATTCTTTGTAGCTCTTCTTTTAGTTCTTCTAATGTTGGTTCTCCTTGTTCTGCATCTTCAGAAGAATCAGATGATTCGACATCTTCTTGGCTTGAGCTCTCTGTCTCATCCGTGGAGCTTGAACTTTCATCTGATCCTTCTTCTGAATCTTCTTCTTGGTCGGCAGGGTAATCATCGTGACCTTGTTGTGGGCCCTGATCTTCCTGATCTTGTTCTTTTTCTTCAATCTGGTCCAAAAGATCTTGTACGACCTGAGGAATTTCTTGAGGTTGAAGTAATTCGTCTTGGTTTTCTTGTGTATAAATTAGGATGTCTTTTGCTAATTGAACCACTTCGTCCCAAGTTTGGTTAGCATAAGCTCTATCCAAGAATACTTTTTCTTCTGAATTAAATGGTACATCTAATAAAGAACCTAATTTAGTTTTAAGGTTAATCTTATCAATAAGTTTTACCTCATCCCAATCTAAATTGTATATATCACCGAAGAATTCTCTTTTAAGTAATTCTTTATATCCTCTTTGCATAGGACCAGTAAGTCCTGGATATGTTGATCTAATGTCTCTTTCTATTCTAGCATCTTCGATAACATTTAAGTAAGATCTTGGAGCACCTTTTAATTTTTCTGGGCTATCATGCCATCCAGACTCAGGAGTAAATAATGCGTGACCAACTTCGTGACCACATAATAGGTCATAAACATCTTTACCCATATCTTTCCAATTAGGTAATCCTAAGACCCTATTCTTAACATCGAACCAGGCAGTATGGTAGTTACCATGTCTAATAGTAATATCTTCTTTAGCTAGTAGCTTTGGTAATATAGATGATTGTAACATTAAAACTCCTTATTTTTTTAAAGTATGGGTGTATTATACCGTAGTTTTAACCTAATGTATACCTTTTTTTGCATTTATTTTTAAAAATTCACGTAAACGTGACGAAACTCCCAAAAAAACCTTGGTTTAGGGGGCATACTAACACTAAGGACCCCCTCAAAAGAATCGCTTAGGCGCACGCTAGTGAGTCCGTTTTTACTTAATTTTACTGAAATTCTTTTGTTTAAAGAATTCTATCTTAGAACGGAATTTATTTTCAAGTATGTCACCTTTGTGAGATATAATGAATACGTTGGTCCCATCTTCTAATGTAGATAGTATTTTAGTTAAGCTTTCTATACCATCATGGTCTAATGAACTATCGAATGTTTCATCGAGGACCAATAGGTTAGTAGCTGCACTATTCTTTAACTTAGCTATTTGTCTCCAAGTAAATAATAAACTTAAATCTATTCTTTGTTTCTCACCTTCAGAAAAAGAACTATAGTTAAAACTATCCCTGTGTCTAGATCTAATTGTTTCATTAAAGTTTTCATCTAAGTGGAATGCCACGAAGAAATCTAATATCTGTAGGTATTGGTTAATTAGCCTATTCATGACAGGGAGATACTGCTTAATGACCTTAGTTTTAATACCTGTGTCTTTAAGCATTTCCCCAATAACTTCATTATATGTTCTTTCTTCTACATACTCTAATTTCTTTTCGGTTAGATCTTCTCTTGATTTTCTAGCACTATTTAATTCTTTCTTAGCTTTAGATACATCGCCTGTGGCGCTAGATAACTGATTAATCTCTTTCTGTATACGATCTATTTCTTTTTGTAATACAGTTATCTTTTCATTATTAGAATTAATCTTTGTTTGTTTCTGTCTTAGTTGATTAATTTTATTCTGAACATCTTGTATCTCTGCTTTGGTATCTTCCATTTGTTTAGTAAGTAATACCTTTTCCTGCTGTACATCTGCCGCAGATTTCTTAATCTCATCTATCTTAGTATCTTTTAATTCTTGGCCTATATCTTGATCGCAAGTTGGGCAATGATCGTTGTCTTCATAGAATCTTGCTTGGCTTACTAGATCTTTAATCTTTGCCGTATGCTGGAGGTCGTGGGACTTTAAATTGGACATTTCGTCGTTATTAGTTTTATACCGTTTATCCTCCACTTTTAACATGGTCTCTAAATTCTTGCCGAGCGTTTTACTTTCTTCGAATGTTTCTTTTATTTCTTTTTTATGCACGCTAATAGAATCTTGTTTCTTTTCTATTTGGTCTTGGTTAAGAGATTGTAAATCTTTAATGTACTTACTTTGACCAGTTATCTTTGTTTTAACTAATTCTATCCTATGGTTAATATCAACTAACTCATCTTTTATTTTGGAGTTACGTTCTTTTAATAATGTATTCATCTTAGAAAAGATATTAATATCTAGTAAGTCTTCTATAACTGATCTACGTGACCAAGCAGGTAATTGCATAAAAGGAATAAAAGAACTAGATCCTAATACAACCACTTGGTGGAATGATTTATGGTTTAATTTTAATATGTTTTGTTCTAAGAACTTTTGAAAATCTCTAGCATTAGCTGCTTGATTAATCATATTATTGTTTTGCCATATTTCAAACCGTGCTGGTTTAATACCACGAACAACTCTAAAGTCTTGGTTACCTATAGAAAATTCTACTTCTACCACAGTTTTCTTTCCATTAATACTATTGATTAATTGGTTTTTGTTTATATCTCTATGGGGTTTGTTAAACAAAGCAAAAGATAATGCATCTAATAAAGTAGATTTACCTGCCCCGTTTTGTCCTACAATTAATGTTGTTGGTGATTTATCTAATTTGATTTCAATCGGGTCGTTACCCGTGGACAGAAAGTTCTGCCACTTACATGATTTAAAGTTTATCATACTATATAATCTTTCCTAGTTTCTGATTGTTCTCCGTCTTTTGGGATTCCTTTTGTACCTGCTTGTGATTTAGTTAAAAGCAAAAATATTGCTGCCATAACAATCCACATTATTGGTATCAGTATTATTGCTTCCATTATACTACCTCTAGGTTTTGTGCCTCCGTATATAACTTACGCAACTCTACCTTAATGTGATCTTTATCCAGATCGGTTTCTACTGCATCAACATAGGAATCTAGAAGTTGGGTTGTATCTTCTAGGGATATTTTCTCGTCTTCAACGCTTTCTCCTAGATACTCTTCAAAAGATTCTGCAATCTTTAATTCATATGTTTCTATGCTCTGTAATTTATCTATGAACTTATCGAACATGTATAAATCGTCTTTCTTTAAAACTATTAACTTAATAAAATGTTTCTCATATTGGCTAACATCTACTTCGTTATAATCAGTTTTACTATCATCATATACTATCTTTTTAAACATAGTAATTGGATTCCTAACAGGAGTAATTTCTCTTGTCTCGGTATCTAGTATATGAAAATATTTTGGATCGTCTACATCTGCCCAGGTAAATTCCATTTGTGAACCTAAATAGTGTACATTCTCTTGGCTAGATTTTGTGTGGAAATGTCCAGATAGAACCATTTCAAATCTAGAGAATACGTCCGCATTCATTCCGTGTGGGTTAGGCATACCTGCCATCATATCAAAACCTTTTAATTCTAAATGTGCGCCGAGTATTGGTGCTTTGCATTGCATTGCCCATTTAGTATATTGTTCATAGTTAGCATTATTTATCCAAGGTATAACAGCAACTCCTAAACCATCGTAATCTAATACAGTTGGTTCCATAATGATATTAACATTGGATGTAAAGTAACCTAAAAGCTCCTTAAGTGAGCAAAGTTCATTTGTGTTTTTAAAATATACATCGTGATTTCCGGGTATAATATCCATGGTAATACCTGAATCACGCATAGGCTCAAGAAAATGCTTACGATTAGCATTGAGTGCTTTAAAGTTAACGAATTTTCTGTGCTCATAATAATCTCCTAGATGCAGGATATTTGTAATACCATGCTCTTTTAAATAAGGGAAAAATACTTCTTCATAAAACCTTTCTTGGTATTGTAAAAAAATATCGCTTGAGTTTCTGACACCGCAATGGGTATCATTTAATATTGCTACTTTCATTGTTGTGCTCTGGCTGCTTTCACTTGACGGTATCTAATCTTTTCTAATTGTCTAGAAATCTCTGCAGATTTTCTATAAGCAGCTTTTAAGATTGATACGTGTTCTCTACGCTTTAATTCTTTTCTGCGTCTTTTGGCTGTAACTATGTTATGCCTAATTTTTTGTTTAGTTGACATCTTCTTCATAATTACCCCATGAAAAGTTCTAATTTCTTTTCTTTCTTTTCCTTTTTAGCAAAGTCTTTAATAGCTTCATCCTTCTGTCTGATAACACCTATTCTTTGTTTTAAAGTATCTACATAGTTAAGTGTTTCCTGAGCTACGTTTCCATCCATACCCATATCAATAAAATCTTCTATACCCATCTTTTCGATGAATTTAAATTTAATCTCTTGTTGTTTCTTTTCTTTTGTTATCCTTCTGATAAAAGCGTAGAAACATATTTGGGTAAAGTAAGAGAATGCATTTGGATTTCCTGTTCTTGTAGCTGTATCAATATTATAATTGTTTATGGCTCTAAGACAGTTTTCCACTGCATCCATAACCATTTCTTCTCTATAAGTATATCTTACAAAGTTTGGTCTGTGGGAAAGTCCTTCTGCAATCTTAATAAAACACCTTGCAATGTAATCTGTAACCACTGGGACCGATTTATTCTTTTCTTTTGCTGCAGTTGCACTTTTTACATATTCTACAACTGCTAATGAAAACTCTTTATTGTTTATATAATGAGCTTTGTTCTTTTTGGCTGCCATTTTTTATCTCCATAATTTAAGCATTAATGTACTATTATACCATAGTTTTGGTGAAAAGTAAATCCCTAATTTATTTAAATTATTTTCATTTAGGGGTTTACAAATCGCATTTTTTATGATATAATAATAGAGTCCTTTCGAGGGAAGAGGTACACTAATGAATTGTTCTTTTCTTCTTACCAAACAAATTACCTTCTTCATACAAATCAGCTGCTCGCTGGTCGATCTCAGCTTCCATGTCAGCGAGGAATTGCTGGTTATCTTCTATCTTTGTCATTTGTTTCTTATACTCTAAGACATACTGCAGATAAGACTCTTTCACATCTGCATCGATACCAGTACTATTAATAATATTTGAGAAATATACTTTAAATACTTTTGTTTTGGAAAATGGAAACCATGGGGTAAATTGATAACCGCCGAGTAAATTAGGATTAACAAGAACTGGTCTTTCTAATAACCAGTTATCATCATTCTTTACTGATACAACAGCAACAATGTCTTCACCATTAGTTAGTTTAAAATGTCTTATATTTAAATCTTCCATACTATATATTTATCTCAAATAACTCGTAGTCAAACTTTTCTTTTGAATATATTTTAATTCTTTCGGCCGCGTGGTCAAGTGTATAATTCTTTTTAGTCTTCCAATGTAAATCATCTGCTATATCGAATACCTGTGTATCTCTATCACTTTTTCTTAAACCTCTACCAATACTTTGTAATACTCTTATTTGACTTTTACTTGGTGAAGCAAAAATAATATTATGTAGGTTTCTAATATTTATACCTGTAGAGAACGTACCAAGAGAAGCAACTATAATAGCATCATTTTCTTTCTCTGTTATTGATCTTACGCTCTCCCGCGTGTCTACGTCCGTCTCGCCCGAGACATAAAATAACTTTCTTTTTTTACCTTTTAACTTTTCATTTAATATGCTATGTAAGGGTTTACCATGCTTTTCAACGTAATTAAACAGGATTAAAGTATTACCATCTTGGTCTATAGCAAGGTTAGATATAAAATTATTTCTTGGTGTATACCTTACAATAAAGTCTAATTCTTCTTGGTATTTTAATTTAGATATTTCTTTACAATGTTCTTCTTTATATTTTAATAATAACATTTTAATATCTAACTTAGCTAACTGATTCGAATCAATGAGATCTTTAGTAGTTGTGACTTTATGTACTGGACCAAATAATCCTTCTAAGACTAATTGGTGTGTTTGTGTTCCATCTAATGTACCTGTAGTTCCCATTCTATATTTTGCTTCAGTACATTTTTCCATTATAGCAGTTAATGATTTAGCTTTAAATTGGTGTGCTTCGTCCCCAATAACCATACCGAAATGTTGGAACCACGTAGCTGGTTTTTTGTATATAGATTGCCATGTTGATATAACACACCTTTCAAATATATTTCCTTTCTCTGTTCCACCGTGTATTTTTCTACACCATTCATCTGCATGGAACCATTCGTCAGTAGAACTATAATCGTCAAAGTCTGAATACATTTGTTCAACCAAAGATATAGTAGGAACAACAATTAATATTTTCATACTAGGATCATTTTCTATATACCATCGCATAGCAAGATATATGATAAGGGATTTACCCGAAGCAGTAGGTGATAATAATAAACTTTTTTCGTTTTGTAATGCATGTTCTAATGCATCTAATTGATAATCTCTTGGTGTAATAGGTACTTGATTAGAGGTTAATACTGGTGCACGTCCAAAATCTAATGGTAGTTTTTCTGGCTCTACGGTGCCATACTGTGCAGAATCATTGGTTAGGACTTCGTATCCACGCTCTGCTGCAAATTGTTTTAGATACTTATATAAACCAACATATAAAGTTTTTTTACGCGTATCAAATAGGCGTATTTTCCCATCCCAGTATTTGTTCCTATATGCTGGCATAAACTTATAACCAGGTACAAAGAAACAAAAATGTTCTGTTAGTTCCATTTCTATTCCGGGGTCTGTTTCTATGAATAAGAAGGTTTCATTCTTCTTAGTGATAATCAGCTGATCCATTATATAAGTTCTTTTAATCTATTTACAGTACTATCTATATCTGTACAAAGATAATCATTTATGTACCAATATATAAACTGTTTAGCCCTTCTTTTTTCGTGCCAACGTAAATCACTAATTAATGATTTTATATGGGGTAATGTTTGGGCTTTAGCTGTAACCCAGTGATATTCTGGCCATCCATATGATATAATAGGAACTTCATGCATTAGACATTCTATTCCTGCAGTACTATTATCGATAATCGCACATTTGGTGTAAGGTAAGAAATCATGTATAGATTCAAAATCAGTTCTAACATCAATACCATTTTGGATCCACCTATCAATTATATCTTTAGTCTTACCTTTTATTTTCATAGAAGGATGTAACTTAACTATAATGTTTTCATCTTTTAAACTATCTACTATCATTCTCAGTCTTTGAAAATGATCGCCAAAACCAAACCCGTTTACCGTTTCATCTGTTGGAACCTGACCTATAATTAGAATATGGTCATTAGCAATATTCTTTGCATTTCTCCATTTAAGTAATATAGAATCATCCCACTTGTTAGATTTCTTTTCTATTAAATCAGTTATAATACTCCAATCCATATCGTTCTTTGGATTTAAATGGGAATACATATATTCATATACATAAGGATCTTCATATGCCATTTCAGATGTATTAGCATATCCATGTAAATCTAATGCAAAGTGTTTAGATGTAGGTGCAGTTGGTTTAACTATAATTTGACTATTATTAAAAGTTTGTATGTGGTTATAGAAATTTATATCAGCTTCATTATGTTCAACAACTTCGCTATGCCCTAATTGATTCATAGCCTCACGAATAACATCATAATATCTATTCATGTTATCGAATTTGTACTGATGAAATTTATATACCACTAGTGAACTTTCTCCATTCTATCATATTCTTAACTGTCTGATGTCTCCATTTAATACTTTCTAATATTTCTTTTAATGCAGCTACCATTTCTTCAGTGTAAGCCATTTTTGTTTGGTGTTCTTGTATGACTGGATCAGCGTCATAATATTTATCCATATCACCTTTTAATACAGTTAATCCATTTAGTGGATCGTAATCCCATCCTTTAGAATCCATTTCTTCCTGTGATAGTTTACCATTATAGTGATTGAACTTATCTCTTAATATAACCTTTAACTCAAGATCTAATTTCTTTAGTTTAAGTTTATTAATAGTGTATAGTTCTAGGTATTTGGAATGTAATTTTGCTGTGGCTCTAGATGATTCATCGAGATTCATTTCATCGATGTCACTATCTTTTTTCCACATTTCTAAGATTGTTTCAAGATTATTCATAATGTCTATTATACCACAGTTTACTCAAAAAGTAAACCCTTTATTTAATTAGTAGCCGCCGCCACCTCCGCCGGAGCCGCCGCTCTGTCCACCACCAGTGTTAGGCGGGGTTTGTGTCACACCTTGGATAGATGCAAATTCAAAAGATGTGTATTTAAGAACTAAGTCCGCTTGTAGATATTCTATATCTGTTCCCTGTGCATTAAATTCTACAGAACTTAATTGTATAGGAAATACATCATAGAATCTAATCTCTTGATTTACATTATTATGTGAGCTATAGATTAACAACGTAGCATCATTCTTATATGTTTTATCTGCATCTTTCTTCTGGATTAAGTTATGCATCCAATTAAAAGTTTCAATGTAGTTCTCCATATTTTCAGTTATATTAAACCGGATAGAAAGATCTTCAAACCCCATTCTATCTCCAGAGAATGCAAGATTAACACCTCTATATGGAACTGCAGTATCACCATTAGTTATTCCTGGCAGATTAACCGCCGTGCAGAAATATTCCAAATTAGGAAACTCAGTTGTGTCTATTTTGAATCCAAACCCAACAGGGCTTAGAAAGTTTTTATTTGTTGTTAAAGCCATACTATTATTTATATGAATTAAAAAGTTAGTATACAAAAAAAGAGGTGCCGAAGCACCCCTTTTAAAGAATTAGAATTAACTAATAAACCTTAGTTCATTATGTCGTCAATTCTGAAGATTCTGAAGTATTGGTTAGATCTATCTGCACCGATAGTTCCGTCAATAGCTACGAAAGGATTAGCAATCATGCCGTACCTTGTTTTGAATCCCATTCTTGGTTGGAAGTCATTCTCACCAACTGCTTTAACCATAGTTAAAGGAACGTATGGACAATAGAATAGTCCTGCGTCATATGGATTTGAACCTCTGTAACCTACACATGCGAAGTCGCCAGTAGCATACGGGTCAATGTAGACTTTCATTCTGCCGTTAAGAACACCAGCAAATGTATTACCAGTATCATCAACGTTTAAGTTTGCACTTAAAGCAGGAGTGTAGTCTAACATGCCAGCAGCTGCTAAAGCTGAAGCTACGTCTGAAGAACAAAGTACAAAGTTACCTTTGCCACGTCTTGTTTCTTTAGCAATTACGTTAGCTTCTCTTTCGAGTTGCATGATAAGACCTTTGAACTTCTCAACCATCCATCTTCCGTCTGAGTCTGATGTCATGTCGAAGATACCGGATACGGCTGTTGAAGCTTGTAAAGCACCGATTTTAGCAGTTTTAAGAACTGATCTAACAACTTCTCTGTTGATTTCCGCTAGGATCTCAGCTGATAGGATGTTAGCTAATTCGCCTTCTGCATCTAAACCGTGGATAGCTTTAAGGTCTTGAGCAAGTTCCATTGTGTACTCAGCTTTTAAAGCTCTTGACTTAGCAGTTACAGTAGCTTTCTCGATTGTGAAAGCCATTTCACCGAAAGAACCATCACCTGATTCTCCAACACCTAATCTTTCCGCTGCACTTGTAGCAAGTCCAGAACCGAAAGTAGATACAGTGTCAGCAGTATCTGCGATAGAACCATCAGTATCTGCGTCTGTTACGCCAACTAATCCAGTTGGATCAGCCTGATGAGTACCAGTTCCTGAGAAATCAGTATCTGCTTCATTAAAGAATGCTTCAGTTCCTGATTGTGAACTGTATTTAGATTTCATTGCAAAGATAAGTCCTGTAGGACCAGTCATTGGCTGAACGCCAGCGATATCATAAGCAATAAGGTTAGGCATAGCTCTACGAACTAAAGAGATAAGAACTGGGTCGAAAGTACCAATATTATTAGGAGCTGAACCAGAGCCAATGTTATTAGCTGCTGCTGCTTCTGAAATAAAGTTACCTTGGGCCTGTGCTTGCTCTTCACGTAATGCTACTTCTTGGTTTTCAAGAAGCCTAGCTGTGACAGCTTTTTTATATCTGTCTTGGATTTCAGGAGCACCTTCGTGGTCTAAGACCGGACTCCATTTTTCCATTAATTGTGAATCTGCGTTAAACATTTTTGTTTTCCCCTATTAGATTACTTATTAAATTTAGTTATAGCTTGAGTGTATCTAGACATAGTTTCGTTAAGTTCGTCAGCCGGAGCTTCGTCTTCGCCTACTAAACTGTTTACTTCGTCAACTGATTCAGTAACTTCGCCTTTGAAATATGATTCTTTGATAGTAGCTACTTTCTGTTCGAAAGTCTCTTTGTTATCAAATTCAACATCTTCCACTAACTTAGCTAATTTCTCAGCATCTGTTTCTGCAAGCCCTGAAGATGCTTCTCTTACTACGTCAGCTTTAACGTGAACGTTATTAGCTTCGTGAAGTTTGATGTTATCTTCTGTGGTTTTGTTAAGAGATTCTTCAAGCTCTGCAACTTGGTCAGATAGTTCATCTAACAGGTCTGTTTTGCCTTCAGGTATCTCAATATAATGTTCTTTGAACACTGATTGTAAAGAAGTCATGAAGTCCTCAGCAATTTCAGTTCTAAGTCCTGTGCTTACTGCAACTTCGTTTTCTTTCATCCATCCTTCAACAACGTAGTTCAAGTAAGAATCTACTTTCTCTACTAATGAATTTTGAATTTCAGAAACCTCTTCTTCTAGGTTTTGCACATATTCAGCTTCTAAACGGTCTACTGATTCGGCTAATTTACTTGTTAGTACTGCCTCTACAATAGTTGCTGCTTTTTCACGGAATCCATCGGAAAGTGTAGCTTCCTCTTTGATGATAGTGTCAAGATCTTCTTCGAAATCAATAGCTTCTACTTTCGCTTTAGCTTTAAGTTCGTTCTTTTTCGGCAAAGAAGCTTTCATCGCTTTTTCAGCGTCTTTAACTTCTTGGTCGTTATCTTCATCTACTTCATCTTCAGAGACTGCTGCCATTTTCGCAAATAGTTTTTGTGCGTCTTCTTTTTTGGCTGATTTTAGCATATCAACAGCTGCCTGAATAACACCAGCTTTAGTTTTAGGAGTTGCTATAGCTTTAGGAGCATCTTCTTCAAGATCATCCTCTTTTTTAGCTTTAGCTTCTTCTAATTCTTCAGCTTCTTCAGAAGCTTCGGCTTCTTCTGAAACCTCTTCTTCTTGTGCTTCTTCAACAACTTCCTCTTCAGCTTGAACGTCTTCGATTACTTGTGTTTCATCTAGTTGCTCTTCGCTTTCAACAGAAGCTTGCTCATCAATTGATACGTCTTCAGCGTTTTTTACGTCTTCTGACATGTCGTATTCCTCCATAAGGATTATTTATTTACAAGTTTCGAGAGGAAATTCTTAAATGCTCTGATCTCAACATCCGAAGATGAGGCGGACCTGGCTGTCTTTATTTCAGTCTCAATTAATTCAATGTCTTGTGCTACCAGAATGCCGTTATCCCATACCCATTCTTTACCTTCCATAATTCCATTGACAAATGCCTCTGGAGCTGAAGGGTCTTGAACGATATCTACTGTCGATAACATAAAGTCACCGTTCACGTAACTAGCGCCATTCTTCTGTACAAGACTTCCCATACCACGACTTGATACACCAAGCTTGACTCCACCCTCGAGTAGACCTTCAACGATCTGTCCCATAGGTGTTTTCAATATTGATGCCTTTCCTACAACATTATTTCCCTCCCATTTGAGTTCCGTAATCTTGTGTGAAACTTTATCTAGGTTAATAGTAGGACCTTCTGGGTGATTAAGTTCACCTACTGCCCTACCAGTTGTCACCTGTTCTTTAACATATTTGTTAACAGCTGACTCTAGAATCTTTTTTTCGTATACACGACCGTTTCTATTCTTTTTCTCGGCCTGCATAAACACGCCCTCAATGACGTGTGATTTATTACCTTTTTTATCTTCGGTAATGTAATTTTTAATATTACTATCGTTATACTCTGAAATTAACTTCATGAGTTATTCTCCGTAATTATTCTTGTTCTGCATCTGGATTAACCTGACGGTCAATCATGCTAGAAGCAAGTTCTATCTTTTTAGCGTCAAGAGCATCTTTCATCTTTTGACCCATAACAGTATCAAATGCTTTATTAGCATTTACATTGTCGCCTGCTTCCACTTTCTTTATAATATCTGCGATTTCCATTATTTATCCTGTGTTATTTATTTATACGTTTTAAAGTTTTAAGGGGATTATCCAAACCTCGGATCATCTGGATCCGGCATATCTAAATCACCTCTTCCTTCTTCATCATCGATTTGTTTCTGCATAGTTTCAATATCATCATCGTTAAAGCGTAGAATATTCTTCTGAACCCACTCTTTTGATATGAAAGTACCCATAAATTCATCTAATGAACTTAACATTTCGAACCTTTCTCTATACATTTCAGCTTGTTTTAATTCACTGAAGTAGTTATCTTCTATATAATCAAACGAAATAGATTCTTTCCACTCCGCCCAATCTTCTTTAGTAACAATATTCTTTAACAGTAATTGTGTTTTTAATAACTGTATAAAGAGATCCGAAAATCTTTTTCTTAATCTATCAACGAATTTCTTAAATTTAACTTCGTCTCTAGTTATCTCAGAGCTTCTTCCTAAGCTAAACTGAGCTTCTTGTTCTAAACGATTCATAGGTACATTTAATGATTTATATAGTTTCTTTTGGAAATATATTATATCATCTATTTGTCCTAAGTTCTCGCCGCCTGGTAGCGTGGTGATCTCGGTCCCTCTCCCGCCTTCCCTACGCGGCAGGAAAAAGTCCTCGAGCATACTCATATGCTTTTTATCGTCTTTTATATCACCAGTCTTAGCGTCATATACCAATTTGTTTCTATATTGATTCATAATACCTCTTAGGTATTCTTCAGCTTTACCCTTAGGTAAGTTACCAACATCAATATAAAATATCCTACGTTCTGGGGCACGTGATATTCTGTATATGACCAACGAATCTTCCATCATTCTTAACTGATTGACTGGTTTAATAGCCTTATGTAAGTATGATAAAATTCTTTTTCTGGAACTATCTAATATACCAGATGTCGCATATGCTATAGCGTCTGGATTAATTTTTAGTCCTTGGTTATATTTTCCAAGAGCATTATCTTGGAATATAAAAAATTCTTTTTGAGACTTAATAAGTTTAGCTCCTGTTTTAGGATCTTCCTCTTCTTCTATCTCTTTTACTTTTCTTAATTTAGTTGGATCGATATATCTAAGTTCTTTAATACCTAACTTTTCGCTACCTTCATCAACTATTATATGATATGGTAATCTACCATCTACATACCAACGTCTGAATATATCGTGTGCATAACTATTAAAGTTAAGCATTTCTAATATATTATCAAACTCGCCTTTTATTATTTTTTTAATCTTATCTGAAGCTTCGACCTTATCTAAAACAATATCTACTGGAACATCATCGTGATCTCCCACAATTGCTTCATTAATAATATCTTCTATTGCTGCATCAGCTTCTGGTTGAGCTGATACATCACGATATTTCATAATAAGATCTACTTCATTTTTAGCTTTGTCGCCATCAATATCTAAATATGCACCAAAATGACCACCGCTAGTAATAACACCAGCGCCGTCTTCGTCTGTATTTGGTACAAAGGAAACTTTAGGAACTTCTTTGTCCTTTCCTTTTCTATTTATTTCGAATCCGAAAAATTCTGCCATAATTATATTCCTATATTATCCGAGGGACCGAGCTAAAAAGCTCTTTTTAAGTCCCTCATCTAATATTTATAAACCTATTTAGGAAGTGGTTCCACTCTCCCAATACTGAACTTGTAGCTCAACAGTAAACTCCTGAATAGCATTTTCAGTTTCATATGAAACGTCTATTGCTCCTACGTTAGATGGCCAAAGCCCTCTAAAGTCGTAAGTTTTAGTAGTATTACCTTCTTTATCAAGTTGTTCTATAATAGCATCAGCTTGATAATCTGTTGGATTACTTAATCCTGTATTAGCATTGTGTGAATTAATACCGTTACTCCATGCTTCAAATGCATTTCGTACTTCAAAACCAACATCATTAATAACTGTAATAGTCCAAGGTTCAAAAGTTCTATCTCCAGCTATCTGAAGTTGTCTTCCTCTGAATGGTACCATTATCGGTGCTACAATTGATGCAGGGAATTGAGCAGTTTTACACATAAATGATGTAAGTTCTACATCACCACCTGCATAGCCTGGGAAGTTCATTGTAACTTTAAATAAGTTAGAACGAGCACCACCGCCAACTAGTTTAGATTTAAAATCGTCTACGCCTAATATTGCCATGATTTATTCCCCCTATGATCCAGCTATCTCGGAGAATTCTACTCCGGTTCTGGTTGCTATGAAGTTCAGTGTAATGAAGTTAATAGATCTAGCTGGCTTGATAAAGATATCAGCAACGAATCTATTTCCATCTATAACTGCGCCTGTATTGTTAGTAGTGTCACAAATTACTTGGAAATCTGTAACCCCACGTCTTCCTTTAACGTCTCTTAAGAACGGTTCCACCATATTGCGGAAATTCGCTCTTGTGAACTCATCATTGAATTCAAATAATTGTGCTTTAGCTGCTGTTGAAATTGCTTTCTCTAGTGCTATGAACAATCTACGAACGTTAATCCTATCGAATGCAGATGGTTTGCTAAGTAGAGTTTTATCCCCAAATAACATCATACCTTGTCCTGGGAAAGAAACCAGTGGATTTACTCTTCCTTTGTACAATGTATCTCTATCTGCTTTGTTAGGATTGTATGCTAATTTAGTTACTCCTAATAGCTGTCCACGGTTTACACCAGCTGGTGAGAACCATGCATCTGCTACATTTGAAGCATTAGCACATAAACCTGCTACGTGTCCTGCTGCACCAATATATCTATATACGTCGTTATATTTGTCGTATACGTATAATGCTGAACTATCGCAAGATGCGTATGATGAAGAAGTTAATCCATTTGCAAACGCCATAACGTCTGTTGCTGGAGCTGAACTTCCTACTGTGTCCTCTATCGGTGGAGATACAAAAGCCATACAATCTTTTCTTGCTGTTGCAATAGAGATTAAGTCTTCTGCGATTGTCTCTGCGCCGTTAGCATCTGGACATGCAAACAATAAGTTAACATCAACTGTTTCAGCGTCTTCGAATAAGTCGTAACCTATTGCGATTTCGCCTGCTGTTGGTGCATTATCGTCTGATCCACCAGCTAATGAAGCTTCCATTGCTGATGTGTGAGTTGTGAATGAACCCCCTGGTACGCCGGAAATAAGATTTCCTGCTTCCGCTAAGTTTGAGTTATGATCAGCCCACCAAATCCACTTAGAGTTATTATTAATAACTTCTTTGTAGTAGTTGGATGTTCCATCACTCTTTTTAGCATCTGAACCCTGGGATACGAATGCGAAAGTTTCTAACACTGTACCTGCAGTACCTGTTAGTAAACCATCTTCATCAATAACTGCTACGTGTAATTCGTCGTTTGCGCCCGATTTACCAATTGAGATTGCATAGTCAGATGTTCCTGGTGCTGAATCAAAAGATCCTGCATATGTCCAGCCTGAAAAGCTTGATATACCTTGCGATATAACAGAAACTTTTAAGCTGTTTCCTAGAACTCCTGGATATTTAGCAACCCAATCTCCCTTTGATAGGGAGCCGTTAGCATAGTTATTATCATAATCTTCTTTATTCTTAATCAGTTGTCCGGAACCATCACCAGTAGCATTGTCATGCCCTGATAATACCCTAACAACCTTCAGCGCGTTGCCATACTTTAAGAATGCCGCGGCTGTAAGAAAATACTTAGCTGTACTGTCATCCGGTGTACCGAAATGTTCAGCAAGTTCTGATTCAGAACCAACTGTTTTAATTTCGCCGACTGGACCCCAGTTAAATGATCCGGCAAATCCGCCAATACTGGTAGATACTGCTGGAATCACGCTAGTTGCGTCGATCTCTTTGACCTCAACGCCTGGTGATACTTGAAATGCCATCGCTTTATCCTCTTTTTGAGTTAGTTAATATGTTTCATAATACGGTTATATTCAATATGTTTATTTATACTTATCGAAATTCTAAGTGTCGGTTCTATCCTCTTTACCGACGTGGTCTGACAATATAAACCTCCTATCTGGGTTAACTGCCACTTTAAATATAGTCATTAAATCCCTATTTAATAACATTTCTGAAGCCGAATCAGTTGTAGTTAAAGCTATTCTTGTGTTCGGATATGATTTATTATTAAAATTAATAGTCATTTCTATAACGGGTCTTTTTTCCTGGACTGTTGGTAATCTTCTAGCTATTGATACATCTACGATTTCGGATTTAAATTTATTACCATTCTTTTCCCATATAGCTGTATCGCCTTCTATTTCTAGTTTATCGACATGTAACATACTAGCATTTGTACCATTTCCAGTATCAAACTTACCTCTTATTGGATGTTTTAATCCTTCTACTGTTATTCTTTCTATATAACCACACTCTGTTCTAAATAGTGGTTTCCTATGTAATTCGTGTATAAAATGATCTATTATATTAGCTAATACTTGTTGGTCGTTAATCTTTCCTATAGATTTACCATCTTCTAAATCATATCCATTAAAATGTGAACGAATACCTGGTGAACCATTTATCTCTAATATGTAATAATCTTTTCCAACTTTACAATGGTCAACACCGCAATATAGTGCGCCAGTCGCACGTGCGGACTGTTTAACGAGTTCTTTTTCTTCATCTGATAGTTTATATGGTAAAGTTTTTGCACCTAAGTGTACGTTGTTTCTAAACTCTTTATCGTCTTGTTTAACTCTTTCTGCTGATCCTAATATTCTACCATTTACAACTAATGTTCTTATATCTGATTTTAAAGGTAAATATTCCTGTATTAATAACTGTGCTTCATATTTCCATAAGGATTGACAAACAGAAACTAATGATTGTTTACTCTCTGCTATAGAAACACCAACACCTTGTGTACCAGTTAATGTTTTAATAACTACCGGAAATTTACCACCGATCTTTTTATGTGCGCTTTCTATTGATTTAACATTTGTTATAACAGATGATTTAGGTGTAGGTATATTATTACGATCTAGGGCAATTACGTTGGACATTTTGTTATCACATAACATCATAGATTCTAAATCATTAACCATAAAGAAACCGTATGTACCTAATGTTGATACCAGAGACTGTGATACTAAAGTTTGTATAGCTCCGGCTCTTACAAATACAATTGAATTTTCTTTTCTGATTTCTACTTCACCATCTTCACCATCATAATTTTGGAAAACGACAGAACCTAAATCTACATCCGCGTTTGATATATAAGCTTCTTCTACATTTATTAATGTAAATTTCATTCCACGCTTTTTAGTTATCTTACCAACTATATCAGCGAATGTTCCTTCTTCATCACCTAACCCAAGAACAATACAATGTAACTTGGAAGGGTCTTTTTCAAATACTACCTTCTCCGCAAGATCATCCTCGTATTCAAGTGTCGGTGTTGGATTTATATATTCTTTAAATTTCATATTACCAGTTTATAAATTTGGTTTCTTCCTCAAACCAGATGTTTCCATCTTCGTCTTTACTATATTTATGCTCTTCAGATTTCTCACCTAAGAAACCTACAGGAAGCATATCGTCTTGTATTGCTGCTAATCTTTCACGATATAACATATCTTTCATATCAATATCTGTTAAAGATCTAAATATATCTGTTGTAGTAAACCACGCAAACAATACTAAATTCATCATTAGATCGTCATGGTTCGGTGCTATAGCCATAAATGATTTACCTTTCGAAACAAAAGTACTCATCTCAATAATTGTATTAGCGTCTACTATTTCTAATTTTCTTTGTTCAATTAAATCTTTTATAGTAGAACATCCAATACGTTTCACCCTTCTTGTCATTGTAGCTCCAATAGCATTTGACTTAACAGAAGATTCTACAAACATATTTTCATATTCTAAGTCATAATATAATCCATTACAAACTACAGCACCTTGATCGTTACTTTCTACAATTGTATATGCATTATTAAACATCACTGCATACTTGTATATAATGTCTGGTAATAGCATAGGAGATATATTATTATCTCTAAATACTGCTACTTGTTTAAAAGGTTCTACACTTACATCTATAATAGTAAATGTACTATAATCCTGTCCACGTCCTTTTGCAACATCAACAGCCATTATATATTCATGACCTTCTATTGGTTTATCATACAACCAAATGTTCTCTCTATACTCTAATGGCTCTTCGCTTTTCTGTGCTAACAAATGATTAGCATCTATTAATGTATTACCTCTTCCGTGGAATGTATTACCAAACTCTTGTTCGAACTGTAATTCAGAAGTATTAGCAATAGTTTCTTTTTGCCATTTTTTATTTCTTCCTGGTACATCCCACCAATCTATCCTAAAAGGTTTAAATTCATTTGTTCCTTGTGAAGCACCTTCCCAAAGCTTATGGTATATATTACCTATTCCATTTGCTGTAGAACAAATTATAATTTGTGTATCTTTACCTGCCGATACTACCGGATAAGTAGATGTATAGAATCTAGCATCATCGTCAATAAAAGCAAACTCATCAAGAAACAATAAGTTAATTGATAAACCCCTTATAGAACTGCCTGATGTAGCAGCTGCTAATATCTTAGAATTATTACTAAACTCTAATGAACCTTTATTTAAAGCCTTAGTCCCTGGCTGTAAAAAGAAAGGCAGGTTTTCCAGAGCCAATGTAATCCTTGATAACATTTCTCTGGCTACCGCACCTTTGTTCGCGAGTATAGCTATAGTTTTTTCTGGGTGAAATACTGCATACCATAGTATATAAACCACACTAGATATACTTTTTCCACTTTGTCTACATGCTAATACTATACTAAATCTATTGTTATTGAAGTGTTTAAACATCTTCTTTTGGTAAGGATATAGATTAAATGGTACTAATCCTTCATCCAAAGATATAATTTTTACATACTTCTTAGCAAAATATACAGGATCTTTCATACACTTCATGTATTCCCGTATCTCTTCTTTCGAAAATTCGGTTTCTACCCCATCCCGTTTTACATTGGGATTACCTAGATAACCAAATTCGTTATTCTTAATCCTCTGCATCAATAAAATCTTTATCTAATATCATCTTTTGTAGATCGGCAGTACTTCCTACAAATAAATTATTATTAGTTACCAATCGTTTCTTTTCTTCTTCTACTTCTTCTTTATTTAAAGCTTTCTTATTCTTTTGTAGTTCCATAAGTTTGTCAGTAGTATCAGCTACATCTTTAATAGCTCTACTTAAAACCTCGAACGCACGTGGGTGCTCGCTCTCGCGGGCGAGCTCGGCGAGTACGTCTAGCGAGCGCATACCCGTATTAATTAAATCTTTATAGGTTGCTCGTGCAAGTTCGTAATCGTCTTTGATTTCTTGTCTTTCTTTAAAAGCAATCATATCTCCTTTTTTCTTTGCAGGTAGATGTGATTCTAAAGACTTTGATAGTTCTTTTCTTTTGTCCATAATATATCCATTACGATGTTAATACTATTACTTGTCCACCCATTTTAGGATGATTTGCACAATAATAAAATAAATCTTCAGGTGTATTTTCTACTGGTGAAAATAATGTCCTGGATGTTGTAAATGTCAGGGTTGTTCCATTTGCAATTGTTTTTGCCTCTGATAGTGTTAAACTAAGTCCATTAATAGCAGCTACCGTTGTACTAATTCCTGTAGCTGTAACTACATCCCCAACTTTTATATTTGGATTAGAAGCTGTTAATGTTACACTTGTACTATTATTAACTGCGCCATTTACTTGAGCAGTCGTAGTAGTTGTATCTGTTACTACCCCTGTTGTATATGCTGCACCACCAGCATGTGTTCCATCATTTGTAGTTGAAAATCTAATTGGATGTCCGCTTGGATGATGGAATATATAAGTGTTTCCTCTATATAAGGTTAACGTAGGTTGTACCTGGGCAAAGATGTAAAACTTATTAGCAGTAAATGATAAGGTTACGTTGTTTCCAATTGATTGAGCGGTATTTAATGTAATCTTAGTTGGTGAATTGATAGCAGATATCTGAGGTGTTCCACTTATACCTGTTCCACTTACTATGTGTCCAACTTGTAATGATGATGTGTTAATAAGTTGTACTTCCGCTGTGCTTGAAGATGAACTTGCAGTTGCAATCTGTACTGACTGAGGCTGTATTTCTACATCATATATAAATTGATCTCCACCAACTACAAATTGGTTTTCGTCATATGATACCGTAACAACTTTATTATCTGCAGTGTCTGAAGGTCTAACTGTATAGTTTAATCCCTCGTAAAATTCACCTGTTTGTTGATTTTCAAAGTCAAGATTAACTTCTCGTATCACCCCTTGATTTACAGTTGGTCCATAGAACTTCATTTTCATAACAAAATCCAAGGTGTAAGTTAATACTCTTCTCTCTTCATATGACCCTTCATACTGATCATCAATAGCTACACCAGTTAATATAACTGGAACATCTTGTTTTAAATCAAATCCAGTGACTGGTTTAATTGTTAATGTATATTCTGGTTGGAAATAAGGAAGTATTTGTTCTATAATTTGTAATCCATCATCTTGGTTCTTTGCAAGAATATTTAATTGCATACCAATATTATATGCTGTATAGTTCTGTAATGTTTTCTTTTTAGTTACATCTGAACCGTGATTCTCTACTATCTTGTTTCTTTTTTGTCCTTTTTGAACTACATCTAAATCCAGAGAAGTTATTTCAAAAGCCATACGCGGTAATTTAATTCCCACTGGGGCATCAAATCCTGTTTCCTGATCTAGTCTAGAAAGAAATTTTTGTTTTGGACCATAAGCTAACGGAACACGTACCTGATTTAATATAGATCCATCACTCGCTTTTCTTACCACAGAAATATCATTGAACAGTGTACCAAACACTGCTACTGATTTTCTCATTGTTGCGTGATAGAAATGAAGTCCAAACATTAATAAGTCTCCGAAGGATCGCCAAATGGATTAGTTTCACTAAAGTCAATAAATCCATCAGCTTCTAATTCAAATTCTACATTTTGTGAAGCACCATCTGTATCAAAGGTTTCAGTTGTATCTGTTAATCCATATACCTTAGTTACATAAGCAGAATAGCTATTGATTGAACCTACCATTGGTGCAGAGTTTGATACTATAAACTCCCTAGCTACACCAGAGCTTCCCGTAACTTCTATATTAGAAACACCTATCTGGGATACTGTGTCTGATGATTTAGTTCTATTCTGAACTTCACCTTTAACAATAATATCCACACCAGAATCATTTACCCCAACAGTTTGTTGAACTATTTCACCAATTTCAAAATGATTACCACCTGTGATAGCTAAATCCATTGTGACTTGATAAGCTGATGCACCTGTTTTTTGATCTATACTTTCTATACCAGTATCGAAGTCTTCGTCTGAATATTCGAATAAAGAACATTGCATTCTATAAACTGGTAAATTAGATAACTGATAGAAAGGTGAATCATCTTCTACAAAAGATATTTCAAAGAAAGAGTTTGTCATTGGAAGGAATAAAACGTCTCCTTCCTGGGGTTTTGGGTTTGTTAAATCACTAGAAAATATACCAACGATCTTTTCCCACTGTCTTCTAGAAATTACAAAGGTTGCTTCATCTCGTATTTCTAAACCAAACTTAGAATATAAATCACCTTGTCCTTCAAAACCATCTACATTTTCTAAGTAAGCTTCTATTAAATATGCATCGTCGAATCTTGATGCTGGATCTTCATTTAGTACATCGTCTCTATTCACTAATGTTCGCGGAATGTAATATACATCCTGACCGAATATTTTTAGGCTTTCTATAACCAGATCTTCGTAAAGATTTTGTTCTGATCTAACTGCCTGAGAAAAGAAAACTGATCTTGGCATAACTTATCCTGTATAGAAATCGACTGGTTGTTCCCAATTTAATCTACACTCTTCCTCTAATTTTAAAATTTCTTCATTAGCATCATCAAAGAGTTGTCTCCCATTAAATGTTACTCCGCCAGGCATTTGCATACCTTCGAACTTTAATAAGTTTGTTCCCCATTGTCTTTTAATAAGTGCAGTTGCATATCTTTTTAAGAAGTAATCATTATAAACTTCTGTATATGTGTCTGGATCTATTACTCTATTACATTCTACAATTAAGTAATCATCTCTATCAACTTCTTTATTCCAATCCATATCGATCCTTAATTGATCTTTGTGTTTGTCAAAACTAAGATGCTTTGTACTATCGTCAATTACCATATCTAATAATGATAACCATTGTTGTGTCATAACATATTCACTTAAAGATCCTAAGAATCCTAATGAATAAATGTCATTTAAGTGCATTTGATATTTAATGTCAAACATATTAGTAGATGTAGTTGCTTCCTCTATTGGAAATACATCTAATACGTCTTGAACTAATTCTGGTGTGGTTATATAACCGTTCTCTATATCACCAATAGTTATCCCACTAGCTTTAATAGTGCCTGTAGCTCCGGACGTGCCGCCTGTGACTACATCACCAACTGCAAATACTTTACTAAAGTCTGTTAATGCATTGTACCTTATTTTGGTTGTGCTTGTAACAGATTCAATAACTGAAGATGCGCCTGATGTTCCACCTGTAATAATTTCACCTTTTACGAATGTACCATTTGAAGCGGCGGTAAATTCTATTTCTGAATTAGTAACTTTATGTTTTAAATATACTTTTTCTACGGCATCTGAATGATAGTGTTGATAAAACTGTAAAGCCTCATCTACTCTATCTTCTACCTGGTCATCGTCAACATTTATTTCAATCACAGGATATCCTAATGCCCTTAGACAGTGATCTGTTAATGTTGCTTTACTATTTGGTGCTGCCATATTTAATATCCTTTATTCTATTTATATACATTTATTTCTCTATTTACAGTAGTGTTATGTTTCCAAAGGTTCCAATTATTCTGATATAAGCGGCTAAACCACTCGTACCGGTGTAAAGTTTTACTTGAAAAGTTACCGTACTACCTGACCTAGTGTAGTTCCAATCAATATGACTACCTGCGCCGTATGCACCAGAATTTTCTATCTCATTATCTCCTGAGTAACCAGTTGTTCCACTCATAAAACCTTTATAATATGAACGAGCTGCTGAATGGCCACTCCAATCTGCACCAAAAGTAATGATTTCATAAAATACGGCTGTATGTGATGAAGGTAAATCAACTGAAAAGTAATCTGTGTAACTTGTTCCAACGTTTTTATAGTGAAATACCTCTTCTTTTCTATTGCTAGTACTAGTATCATCATTCAGTTGGAGACCACCATTTGATTTTATTACCATTCTTGCTTTATTATTTGTATGAAAACTCATGGGTATATTGGCAATAGTTTTTACTTTTAACTCTGTAGAAAGACTTTGAAGTTGACTATAAGTAGTTCCACTATCATTGCTCTCAAATGAAAGTTGACCAATGTTATCAGCACTTCTACCTCTAAGTTCTATACCAACAGCAGAACTATTTGAAACTACATCTAAAGGTGCTGCAGGACTCGCAGTTCCTATGCCTACGTTTCCAGCAGAAGTAATACGCATCTTTTCTGACATTGTTATATGAGCATCTGCCGAACCACTAGCTGCAGTATGCCAAGAGTGAATTCCGTTTATTTGTTTATATAAAGATGCTTCATCAGTTGATATATAACTATAATTCCCAGACTCATCTACATAGACATTATTGGATAACTGTGTTCTACCACCTGCATTAGCACTTGTAGAATTAATTAATGCTCCTTGACCACCAACACTTAAATTAGTCCAACCGGCTTCTGTTACTTTTGGAGTTGCTCCTATGCCAACATTACCATTACTATCAATACGCATTCTTTCAGTAGAAGTTGCGCTTGTGTTAAATCCTATTGACCCACTTGCATGATTGTTCTTTATTGCTATGTGATTAGGGGTACTTCCATGATTTGGACCATATCCAATAATAAATTTATTATCTACACCATCAGATCCTATTAATCTATGTATTGCAAAATCAGCCCCTTGATTTGTTTCAAATCTATGTTGTATATCTGTGTCTGTGGCGTTCTTAAATTGTGTTGCTGTATTTGATGTAGAGACAATATTAGCACTAGTAACTGTTCCAGTAAAGGTAGCATTTTTAAAAGAAATATCTCCATCACCTTCAATTTTACCAATAAGACCATTACCATCGCTTCTTAATTGTAAAAAGTCAATTGAATCTGCACCTGTAGAATCTTTTCTAAGAGTTAAACTTGCAGTAGTTGTGCTGTCACTTTTCAGATATGCGTAGTCTTGTCCTATCTGACTACCACCAGTTATATTAATGTCAGGCGTTGTTATTGTTGTAGTAAATGTTGGGCTCTCTATAGGTGCTTTAGCCGCTATAGAATTAGTTACTGTTGTACTAAAGTTAGCATCATCTCCTAACGCAGCTGCTAACTCGTTAAGTGTATTTAATGTACTTGGTGCACTATCTACCATATTGGCAAGTGCTGTAGTTACATAAGCTGTTGTTGCTGGAGTTACATCGTTGCTACTCGCTGATGGAGTAGTTAATAATATATTACCTGCTTTTACTTTTGTTAATGACATCTTTTATGTTCCTGGGTTTGCTTCATTAGCGGATTTTTTAGCGTTCTTCACTGTAGTAGTCCAAACAGCATTTGCAATAGCTTGAACCTCCGCGGATTCTCCAGATATATCTGTATCAGTATGAGTCCAAGAACTACCATCATAAGATGATTCAACACATTGTAGTGTGTGTCTATGAAAAGTCCTTGTAAGTTCTACGCCATCTTCTTTAATAACAGTAGCTGTTCTTACCTGTATATTTTTATGTTCTCCAATAATTTCTATTTTATCTTCTTCTGTTGTTTTTGTTATTGCCATTTTTTTCTCCTATGTCCGTACCTAGAATCCACTAGGTATAATTATTATGATGCGGTTTTATAACACCCATATATGCTAAAAAAAGTATCATTATCTATTCTATTTGCTTGAAAAATAGTATCAGCACCATTTAAAAGTCTGGTTCCAAAATCTGTACCACCATTTCTTACAAAAGCAAAAGCAGCATATGAGTCTGATGCTGTGGGTTGATTTCCTAAAATGAAATTCAGTCTAAATTCTTGATAGCCACCAGTATTTCTAGGTACAAAAGGTAAACCAAATATTCTGAATTCACCAGTGCCATTTCCTGCAACAGCACTAAGTCTGCCTGATAAATGTATATAAACCAAGTCTCCTATTTTTGTGTAAACTGCTGTTGGTCCAGCATTCCAAGTTTGTGTAGAAAATGAAGATGTGTGATTCCTTAAATCAGGAGTCCAAGTACCTTCTTCATAATCGTCAAGTGAATTAGCTGCTGCTGAGTCTCCATTAAATGCTATACCTTCTGCGTTAATGCGTACTCTTTCTGCGTTACTAGTACCTGTGCCAAACATTATGTATTCACCTTGTATGTTTAAAGGGGTATACGCATTTGAACTACGATTATAAGAAAATATGCGACTTACTCCTGATTCTTCAGGAGATAATTCAATGCCTTGAGCACCACCATTTGAAATTGCTAATTTTTTTGAAGGACTACCAGTTCCGATACCTACGTTGCCACCAGCTTTGATAGTAACTCTATCTGAGCCACTTTCTCTGATAAAGAAATCAGCATTGTAAGGTTTTAAACTCCATGACGAAGCATAAGTACCTGTTCTAGCTACTGTTAATTCTGCACTACCATCACCTGCTGAAACGTGTAAAGCTGTACTAGGCGAAGTTGTTCCGATACCTACGTTTCCACCATTAAAATAACTTATCCCATTTGCCTGTATATCAACCTTATCTGTGGTATTTGATTTTATACGTATTCTACCATCATCAACTGCGTTAGTAGTTATAGTAATTGTATTTTTACCTGCAGTATTAGGACTAAAAAAGGCTTGAGTTCCAATTAAGTTGCCAGTTAATGTTCCACCTGCTAAAGGTAATTTAGTAGCAATTGAATCCGTTACAGTGGTTGAGAAGCTAGCATCATCTCCTAAAGCTGCAGCTAATTCGTTTAATGTATTAAGTGTACCAGGAGCTGAATCAACTAATGCTGCGATTTCTTGTTGTACGAATGCCGTATTTGCTGCGGTCGTATCATTATCGCCAGTTGATGCATTTGCTACTGTAACTGTTTTACCAGTAAGATCCATGCTAGTATGTAAATCAGCGTGTGTAACTGAAGCATCAACAAAAGATGATACCTCACCTGCTGATGATACTAAATCTGCTAATCTTCTGTTCTTTGAAAATGCCATATTATCCTTCCAGTGTAGCTATTATTAATCCCCTAAATTTACTTCTTGTTCTTTTAATGGTTCAACTATTACTTTACCATCAGAATCAGTCCAATCAGTATCTTTCATGTGTTGGTCATGTCTTTCACCAATTACCAACCAAGATACAGTTGCTGTTGATGATGAGTTCTGACAAGTAATAGTTAATATGTTTCCTGATACACTTCCTTTAACTGCATCCCAATCTGTTTCGTTTGAAGTAAAGCATGAAGTGTTTGTATTTAATAGTACATAAGTACCTTCTGTCATTCCTGATACTGTGTCTATATTTATAGTTGCTGTTCCATTTACTAAATCTACAACTCCTCTGTAAATGTTGTCTGCTTGTGGACCTTCGATAAATGAATGAACTAAAGCATGTGTTGATTTTTTGCTTGGTAACGGATGTGGTATTTTAAAAGAACCTGAGTTTTTAGATAATGACCCATTGACAAAAACTGAGCCAGTTTGCCATTTTAGCACCCCATTTCCAGCCACGGCTAGCCAACTGGCAGAGGCGGATTTGCCGTTTACCCAAGCTCCACTATTATATGAGCCAAAGCCAACATTACTAACCTCAGCAAAGGTAGCAACTGAAACAATCATGCCATACGTTGATGTAAAATGACCACTACTGTTTATTTTCAAATGTCCATCACCAGTTCCATTTGAAGTACCACCATAAAGATGTATTTGAGTACCTGAAGATATTCGTAAATCATTTGTATTACTAGAATCTATAGTAAATCTACTTTGTGTCCCATCAAAAATATCTCTAAATGTAATTCCAGTATCAGCTGGAGAGTTATCAAATTGGAGAGCTAATAAATCACTAGCACCTGCATCATCTTTACCACTAACATATAATTTAGCCCCAACACTCGTAGTTCCAATACCAACTCTACCACCATAAGGATTTAAAATTATATCTTCTGCTGTACTACTATTTGATTGTGATTGTATCACACTAGCCGAAGCATCACCTGCAAAGTTTAAAAAACCACCACTAGCTTTATTTTGTATAGTTAATGCTTGGTGAGTAAGCATTTCTGCTAAGTTTACAGCTTCAGAACCTGATGTTCTTTCAATAATACAAGTTCTGTTAGCAGTTCCTTTAACATGTATTATACCATCGGGACTCGTAGTTCCTATTCCAACATTGCCATCCTCCTGAACACGCATTAGTTCAGTGGCAGCATTATGTTTTGATACTACAAAAATTC
>Ga0181369_1000035_pt1 | contig 36669 bp, 61 predicted proteins | sample LowvirmetaG_8_FD_130088 | JGI IMG/M metagenome (GOLD analysis project Ga0181369, IMG submission 130088) | Marine viral communities from the Subarctic Pacific Ocean - Lowphox_04 viral metaG | ecosystem: Environmental > Aquatic > Marine > Oceanic | place: Subarctic Pacific Ocean | collected... | reverse complement strand
CAGTCCAAATATTCGGATGCCAATGCTCTCCACAAAACCCAAATATATGCTTAACTACTTCTATCATTTACTACAATCTCTAGGTCCGCATAACCAGTCAAAGAACTTATTCTGACTTTCTTGGTTATAGAAAGCTTGATCATGATTATTACGCATATTAATTTTTCTAAACTCATCTGAAGTAACACCTGCAGCTGATAGATACCTGCTAACAGTTTCGGTCTTTAGCCCAGTAATCCTAGCTAATTCGATTTTACTTCTCATATTCAAATCGATAGTTCTGGTCTTTTTTGATGTAAGACCAGGAAACATTTTTGTGATTGCATTTTTCATATAACCTTTTTTAAAATTAGACTAAAGCAGTAGCTAGCTTAAATAGTTTTTTATTTACCTCTAAGTCTTTTTCAAAAGATTTAATCTTTCTAACTTTACGAACTTTAGTATTAGCCCCTTTCAAAGCAGCATGAAATTCTCCTTGAGTAATCTTTTCTTGGATTACATTAAATACTTTCCAAAGATCATCTCCTTTATCTTCTTTACGTTTAGGGTCTAAAATATCCTCGATAGTTTCTTTATCGTATTCAAACTTCTTCGCTTTATCCGAATCAGGAGTAATGCCAGCTCTGATAAGCATAGCATCCAAAGCAAGTTTTTCTTTCTCATCATTAGTTAAAATTTTATTTTTCATTTTATTTAAAACTTCAACTTTATTAGGAAGATCCTTAACTGCAGTAGCTACAACGTCTCTAAGTTCAGTAAAAGTATATCCTTTATGTCTTATTTTAAAATCTGAAAACTTTTCATCAGCAACAACTAATCCATTAGAACAAACTAATCTAAAAATTCCTACTGAAAATTTAAAAGCTTGTAAGCCGTCATGACTGTTAGTCATAATTATTCTAGGAAAAGAATGATCTCCGTCAGTTCCTGTAATTTTAATATCAGGATTCTGGAAAGTAACCATATGTTTAGAAAAGATAGTATCCTTACCCCTACTTTTTCTCATAGCTGCTGTTACAGGTTTCCATCCTAATTTATCTAAATCATCTATAATCTGCTCAGTATTAACAAATAAGTATTTGTTAGTTACTTTAGGATTAGTAGGAGCGCTTTCGAACGCTACCGGACAAATCTCTCTTAATTGATCTTTTGAAAGGTAAGTATCTAAACCTTTATTGAATTTTTGTATCATGTCTGCCATAACCTTTATTAATTTAAAATTATTATCTATACTATAATATAAGAATAAATAAGTTAGTTACCAACTATTCTACTAACTTTTTATAATTATTTCCTTTAATTAATTCCTTAGAATTATATATTTTTATATTTTCGTACTCTTCGGCATACCTATATGCTGCTCCGTAAAATTCATCCCAGTAAGAGCCTACCAACTCTTTAAACAAATCCATTTTTTCTACTCCTTCTATACTTTGATATTTTGGATAAGCTATTTCCCAATTTGAAGCATTAGGGTCTAATCTGGAAAGAAATTTACTAGTAATGATAGCTTCAGTATGCCTTTCATCTAAATTTAATTTATCGGCAAAAGCTGAAATAACCTCGTTTCTGTTTCTTTTTATAATAGCAATTCTAGCTTCTGGAAAATGTTCTTTAATAAAAGGGATAGCTTTCAAATAGTAACATGCTGCTCCTCCTACAAATTTATGTCCTCCAAAGCTTTTAGACATTTTTACTTTAAAAAAATCTAAAAAATCTTTTTTAAACTCTTCAGCTCTATTTGAATATTTCCAATGCCAAGGTAGAACAAAAGGTCTTTCGTCTAATATATGAACCTGTGGATCAGTATTTAGTAATTTAACTAAAGTAGTATGTCCTGATCTATTTACACCAGTAATAAATAAATGTTTCATAATTCTTCTATTATTTCTGCATCTAAAACTCTTCTAACCATTAAATATTTACCGCTGTACTTTAATACATGATCACAATGCAGCATATCTCTCCAGGCTTTTAATCCTTCCATGTTACCCATAACCCTTTCAACTGCAATATCTCTCACAAGCTGATAGTATTCTCCATCCAGGTAAATTAACTTAACCATTTACGTATTTCCTTTTGTAAAATATAGACATCGATAGATAAATCAGTTTCACCAATATTTCTATAATGATCCATACAGCTTTCTAAAGCTAATTCAAATTGAGTAGATGGTAGAGTGATTTCATATACCAATTCAGCTTCTTTAAAACTTATTTCAAATAAGTAAGCTGATTTTTTATGAAACTTATAAGCTTCTTCTATACCTTCAAAGATAGCGTCTGTAATCTCTTTATCATGAGTTTTAAAAACTCTTTCAAATTCATCAGTATTATCAAACTTCATTTTTTTCATACTACTTTATCTTTTGTAATGCCTCTCATTTCGTTCCAAAAAGGACTAGTAACTATTTTACCTTCGTTAGCAGTTTCAACTTCTCTATTAGTACCAAACATATATACCGGCCCGTAGTAATCGTAAGTTCTCATAGGAACTACTACATTACCTAGTTCAATTTTAGTAGGTTCCGTAATTCTTCTCTTACCATCAAAAGACCTAAATTCTCTAGCTGTTGACCTATACCAAGTATTATTCATAAAAACTTCTAATAGTCCAGCAGAATTAAAATCATAGACTAGCTTTTCAGTATGCCCTCTTTTTTCGCCCATCTAAAAATATTCTGCTAAAAGTTTATCTATATCTTCTCTTGTTTGCCAACCTCTTACATCTTCATCTCCTTCAACTAAAACTTCAAAAGATACTGCATCCTCTACTCTCTGGCATTCAGCTTTATTCCCATCTCTAGAAGAACTATACATACCATTACCGCATACAATTGAAATGCGAGCACCGCTATCAGAATAAACTTGAGCCATAATAGCATCTTTAATATGCGGATGCTGAATGAATCCTAAATTTTTAAATCTCATTGTTATCTATTTTGATTAAAACCTATAGAAGTATCTTTAGTACTTTCTACATTATTCATATCTCTTACGAGTTCAAAAGCTTGACTCATAGTAATCATTTTTTTATCTACCGCTAACGATAGACCTTGTATAAATTTATCTGCCATAACCTTAATTTAAAATTTTTATTCCCACATTGACCTCCTGCCAATATTACTTTCAATAGCATCTGCCATATCACTAAGAGATTCTTGTGCTATGACCGATGAATCGTACTCTTCGTCCAAATTACTTTCTTCTAACCAACTCTGTACTAACTCTATTAATATTTCCTGAAACTGTACGCTTTCGTCTAATTTTTTAAACATAACCTTTATTACTTTATCTATACTTAAATATAAGAAATATTAAGTTAGGAGACAACTATCTTACTAACTTTTTTTTATTTATTTCCAAGGAAGCATTGTCATACCTACTTTATTTAAAAAGAACTCCATTATGACTACGAAGGTTATTCCACCTACTATTTGCCATGCCCAGAACTTCCACCCTGTTAAGCCTTCTTGCCATTTACGAAATCTAGACTTCTTAGCCCATTCATAAAGACCTAGTTTAGTATTGATTTTATCTGCCCACCAACCTACATCAAAAATATTTCCTATAAATAATAATATTTTTCTCATATTAAAATAAATCTAAAAAAGAAGTATTAATATTTTTCTCTCTAAGTTTTTCATTTTGTTCTGATTTCTTTACTAAGTCGTCAGCTACTCTTCTTTCAAGAGGTTTTTTCTTTTTAAATGTAGAAAACTTATTTAGTTTTTTCTTTGCCATATTAATAAATAGTTATTGGCGACTTATATATTTTTCTCCAGGCTTTTCTTCATCCTGATATAGTCCTAACTCTTTAAGGTGTTCAATATGGTGCTCATCTAATTCCCAATTGACTTGTTCTACATTCTTATCTACATAGTCTTCCATAGCTTCTACTTGCTTTTCTGTAATAGGAGAAGTAGCATATAAAAATGCATGATTGTAGCAAAGAAACTCTAAGTTATCTAAATTCCAATTCTTTTTATTTCCATCCTTATGATTTAAAACTAAAGGTACTTTTGTATCTAAAACTCTTCTTTCGGAAAAACCACAGTAAGAACATTTCTCTTCTATTAAAGCTTCGAATATAAGTCTCTGTTTAATCTTCTTAGGATCGAAATGCTCTACTGGCACTCTGCCTTCTATTAAATCCATAATAGGAGGTTCTTTTCCACCATTAGATAAAAATTTAGGAATACCTTTTCCAGCTTGATTTTTATGCAACTCAAATAAAGATGAACCAGTTTGCTCATCAGTATATGTCTTAGCATACTTCTTAAAATGAGTAAAAGAAACATGAAGATACCTAGCTGCTGCTCGATTCGAACGAGTCATTTTCATTGCTCTTTGAATATCTTCTTTCTTTAATATCTTAGCTGGGCGACCCATATCTAATCTTCTAAAGCTTTATTTACTTCTTCTTTAATAGACTGAGATACAGCAAATTCATCTTTGTCTAAGTCTAGCATTTCTATATGAGCTCTTCTTCCGGAAAGCTCTGCTTCCTTTTCAGCTATTGCTCTAGCTCTACTTTGATCCATTATAATTATATCATTATAAGTATGATCTCCTGTTCCTTCAACTGTTGTTATACCTACTACAGGTTCAGTTGTTGAACAATTTATACATACGTGATATCCTAGTTCTTTTCTTTTAGGGTGAAGTGTATATTCTCCGCAAGCAGGACATTGAAGCATTTTTACATTTTCCATATATAACCTTTTAATTATTAGTTACCTTAATATACGAAATAACTACTGTATTTGCAACTATTTAAAGATATTTTTTCCAATTATTTTCTGCTCTCTGAGCTTCTAATTCAAATGGATGATTTTGGTATGTAGCACCTTCATCGTAGTATTGTTTAAATTTTGCTTGATCTTGTAAAGTGTGGGTGTGTTCATGAAGTAACGATCTTATGATAGCTTCTTCAGTATTAGTTTCTTCATAATATAAGTATATTACATCATCGTGTGGATCGTATTGTGCATCTGGATTACCTTGTTCTCGTTTTAGATCTTCTACTCCTACTGCTCCTACTCTATCCCAAATGCTGGAATGTACTTCTACTGGTTTAGCTTGACCGCCTAAGTCTTTAACTATTTGAGGATACACTTTTTGTACTACCTCTATTATATCTTTTTTAGATAAGTTTTCTAATAATAAGTTTACTAATTTAATCATTACCATCAAACTTTTTTATAACATTCCAAACATCATTAGGAGATTTAAAATCTACTACTTGTTCAGACTTACCTTCTTCCAAAGTAAGTTTACCATCCCATTCCTTATCCGGGGAAAGTTGGTACAGGTACATTTGAATTAATCCTAATTGAGATTTGTTGAAAGCTAATTTAAAAAGATTTTCTATAACATTAAAGAATTGATCCTCGTACACTGTCATATCCATTCCTATTTCCTGTAATAAAAAATCTCTTCTATCCTCTATTTTCCTCATTTGTTCAAGAACATCTATAAAAATTTTCTTATTCATAGTTTCGCGATTAGGAAGTTTAGTACTGATACGGTAATTTATATCTAGTCTAGATTTTAATACTTTTCTAATATTATTCTTTAACGACTTCATATAAATTTAAAAATTGTTCAATTGGTAAAACTTTTATTTTAGCAAAAATTAATTCAGCTTCTGATTTGTCTGAAGCTTCTAAAGTTCTAATTACTTCTTTACTTTTAATAGGTCTAAAGCTATATTTCGGCATTGTCAGGATTTGTAGGATTTTGCCCTGATAAAGCTTTTCTGACTAGCTTGTCAAAATATTCTATATAGACAAAAAATCCTATTATTGTTTTATCTTTTAAATTTCTATCTCTTTCTACTCGCATGTCATACTGATCAAGGCCAGCTTCAAGTCTCTTTTCTAACTCTATAGCTATATCATTTCTTTCAGTATTTGATAATTGGCCAAATGTTGTAGGTATGAATTGAATTTTTAATCCTTTTTTTTGTGGATCTTCATTAACATCTACTTTTAACATGAATTGATGTCCTGCAAATTTTATCTTTGCTGCTTCTGCAATAACTTTTTTTACAGTTTCTAATATGAATTTTTTATTTGGTTTCATTTATAATAATATAAGTAAATTTTTTATGGTATATTAATAAATAGCTAGTTATTTTATCCAAATAACATTTGTTTTCTATTATCATTGCCTTCATTGATAATTCTATGAGACAGTATTACTCTATTTCTACCATACTGTTCTATGCTAAACTCTATATCGTCAGTAATAAATTCAAATTCATATGGTTCTCCATTTTGCTCTGTAAATTCTACTATGTATTTTTTTTTCATAATTTTATTAATGTATTTTGATATTCGTTTAATTGTATTATACTTATAAATACTTGACCTAATTGAAACTCTCCTACTTCTCCGCTATCTTTTATAATAGAAGAAAGGAGTTGAATAACATTGAAATCTTGTTCGTCAAAATCAGATCCATCTATTCTAACTAATATTTCATTTTGTTTTTCATAATCATAAGGTTTTATCCTTTCGTTTAAATCCATTATAGTATTAGGAGATTCTAATGTAATGTAGTTATCTATCATTGAAGGTACATTTGCTTCATCCACATAAATCGTATTACACCAAGGTTCTAATGCTGCCAATAATTGATTAGTACAATTTTTAACTATTAAACCAATATCGTATTTAGGAGGTATAATCGGCTTCATTAAAGGATCATGTTTAATAAAATGACCCCATTTACGAATAAAATTACGACCGTTTTTAGTAGTAGTATGAATCCATTCTTGTGAGTTTTTACCAGCTGCTCCTCCGGAATGTTTATTAAATCTAGATCCTCGTGAAGTAAAATGATAAACTAAGGCATCCCAAGGTTGAATAAACTTATAACCGTTAAGTTGAAATCTATTAAATAAGTCTGAATCTTCTTTAGATTGGGGTGCAAATAATTCGTCATGACCTCCAATAGATAGAAAATCTTCTTTATACATACACCAGGGAGCAAAAATTCCTTCAGTTGTTTTATCTTCTTTTATCTTTTCACTTTCAGTATACCAAGTATCGAAGTTAAAATCTTCTACTTCTATACCAAAATTCATCATTATTTTTTCAGGTCCATCAGGATGAAGTGGAGGCTCAACTCTAGTAGCTGTTACTACCTTACCTTTTTTCAAATGTTTAAGAATATTTTTATCTAAGTCTTTACAAGCAACCATATCGGAATGAAATGCCATAATAATATCAGTACGAGCCATTTCTATACCTTTATCAAACATACCCACTATTCCTATTCTTTCAGGGCCTGGGTTATGGTGAACTAGAAGATCTTTATCATTTTGATTATTGATCCATTCACCTGTTCCATCTGTGCTAGCATCGTTTAAGACTAAAATTTCGTGTTTAGTATCTAAATTACGAATAGATTTGTATGCAAGTTGTAAAAATTCTAAATTATTTCTAGAAGGTATTACGAAAGTTATTTTTTCCATCCCTGTTCTTTTATATAAGTTAAGATATTTTTTTCAGGTTTCCAACCTAATATAGAGTTAGCTGTAGTATCAGAATTTAAAGTTATTAAAGCTTCACCTGGTTTATCTTCTTCATATACTGGGTTAATGTTAAATGCTTTTGCTATTTGATTAACCGAAAAGTTCTCTCCTCTTCCTAATTCAAATTCGTATCCGTATTTTTCTTTTTCCATTACTTTAATTAATGCATCTACTATATCGTCTATGTGAGTAAAATCTCTTCTTTTTTCTCCTGTACCGTAAATTACACATTGTTTTTCATTTAATATGTTATTAATCCAACGTCCTATTAAAGTAGTATAGCCACCTTCTAACAATTGATAAGGCCCGTATACGTTGTAAAATCTAGCAATACTAGCATTTAAGTTAAAGTGTTCTTGATAAAGTTTAATTATATCTTCTCCTACGTCTTTAGAAAAGGTGTAAGGATTTTTAAATCTACCGCTGTGTTTAGAAGAAGACCCTGCGTATATTATAGGAACGTTATTTCTAGAGCACCAATCTACTAAATTTAAAGTAGCATTACCGTTAGTAGTAAAATACTTTTTAGGATTATTAAATGATGGTTGAATTCTAGCAATAGCAGCTAAATGAAATACTATATCTACTTTTGGAAATTCATCTAACTTTCTTAAGTCATGATCTAAATATTTACACCCAAACTGGTGATTACTTTTTAATCCTGTTGAGTAATTATCAATAGATAATACAGCATGACCGTCATCCATTAATCTTTTTACAAGATTAGTACCAACAAAACCTGCTCCTCCTGTTACTAATATTTTCATATTTTAAATTTATTTTCGTGATAATATTCTAAATGATTATTTTGAGCTGTGTAGCATGCTTTCAAATAAAATTCTTCGTCATTTTTAAGTCTCTCTAAAAGTTTTTTAGCTTGAGTTAGATCTCCAATATCAACTGTTAAATCAGGATGACATATTTCTTGAGTATCTAAACCTCTGTAACCTATACAGGGTATTCCTAAAAAAGCACAATTTAGAGCAAATGTACCTGCAGCATGGGTTCTCATTAAATGTACTCCTATTTTAAATTCATTTAATTTATGTATCCATTCTTTCCAAGACATATAAGGTAGTAAAGAAAGCATTTGTTCTTCTCCTTCTTGTTTCCTACCCATTGACGGAGCAAAAACTTTACCATATTGACTACTAGCAACTATATAAGAATCAAAACCACCATACCAACTAACAAAATTTCCTCCTATAATAATACCTTTTCTTTCTACTTCTTTTAACTCTCCTACAGCATCTTCTATCATTAATGATTTCATTACCCTGATATCTTTATGTTCAGTCAAACCGCTATAGTATTTTTTATCTGAGTTATTATGTACAAATATAATATCAGCAAAAGTTAGAGTATTAAAATAATTTATCTGCTTTTCTAAACTATAATCTTGAAAATACCAATGAGGTCCTTCTTGCATTACGGCTACTTTATCACAGTACTGTTTTAATTTTTTAAGATCGAATTGAGGATTATTTTTTGGAATAATTGTAATACCTAAATCATATTTTTTATTTGGTGTTTGATTAATATTATAATGATCTGCATTTAATGCTACCATCCATGCAAACTCAGTTCTCATATTATTATGAGTACGAGGTACTTTACCATTAAATCCCATTTCAGTAAAAAATGCTACTTCCATACGTCTTCCCAAGTTTTAGATTTATAGTTAGGATTAAATATATTGTAGCAATTCTCTTCAGAAAATTTATTAGCCTTAATATACCAATCATTACTTCTTCTTTTTTGATTCATAGTATCTCCGGTCTCGCCTTTTATATGCATTCTTTTTTTAGGATGATTTCTATTATGAACATTTAAAATATTACGTATAACATATTGAGGTATATTACCTAAAACTTTTTGAATCATAATCATGAAAGAAGTATCTTCATGAACGAAAAATACCGATTGAGGAATATTAACACCAGCCTTAATAACTTCAGATGAAATAACCAATCCACATCCATTAAACTTATGTTTTGGTAAAGTAAGTACTTCTGGTTGGGTAGTTTTAGAATTAATTTTATTCATTTCTTCTATACTCATAGTATATTTTAATGACCACCAATTATCGTAATCATTTTCGATAAAAGGTTTATCAGTAAAATCAGGATGTTCTAAAGGTTTCCAACTATCATCCCACATTTTACATATACCAAAAGTAGCAACATATTTAGGGACAGGACTTGCTTTATGTAATCCATCTAGTACATTAAAAGCTTGCATAGGAACTAATAGATCAGTTTCTCCCCATATTAAAACATCTGCTTTAGTACAGTAGTTAGTATTAAAATTTCTTCTGTAATCTGCTATAGTAACTAATTCGTCGGTAATATTAGTTTTAATATTATATTCTCTTAATTTGTTAGTCTGAACATAGAGGTCATGAAGAATATCTAATATCTTATCTTCATTTTCAGCTACTTCTAAATCTTGATTAGTACTAAAAGTAATGTCTATATAAATGTTTTCTTTTCCATAAACGTCAATAGCAGATATTAACGAGTCTATATATTCAGAAAGTATCTCTATTTCATACCATTGAACTAAGCACCCTATGGCAAATTTAGTTTTTTTCATAAATTGTATTTATTTTCCATAACTTAAAATAATCCCTTCAGGTCCAGTTAATGTAAAACTTGTATTATTGCTCCTATTTACAATGTGCCCTTTTTTATGCCCAACATAACATTCAAATTTTAAACCTTCTTTTATAGAATCATCAATAGCTTCTCTTACTCCCGTAGATTCAGGATGGGAATAATCATCAAATACTAAATACATTCCTTTATTAGGATCAACATACTGTAAAGATCTATTAATATCCTGAACAACATGGTTATACTCATGAATACAGTCTATAACACTCACATCTAAATATTTAGGAAGAGTTTGGTAGGTCTTATCATTATAGGCATTTCCTAGTATAAATTCTATATTACTAAGCTCACAACAATGTTTTTTTGCTTCTTTAAAGTTATGGTCACTATATTCAACAGTGTAAACTTTGTCAGATATAAATGAAAAAAGATAAGAAGTCCATCCTTGGTTTGTTCCTATTTCTAGAGTATTTTTAATATTTTTATCTTTAAAAAAATTATATACGTCCTCCTTCCATTTTAAACTCGTGGTGCCTTTCCATCTAAATTGTTTATCTGGTATTTTACTTAAAATTTTATTTATTTTCATATAATTCCTTATAAGTTCTTTCCATCCAGTAAGCTACATGTCTAGGGTTCTGAGGTATAGCGTTAAAATGGTAAATGTAGCCTGCTTGAGTAAAAAGTAGTTCATCTTTAAACCATGAATGACCTGGAATATGTAAAAGATTCTTTCTAAAAAGATCTTGTAAATTAAAAGCTTCAGGCAAGTAATTAGTTTCTATTTCAAACTCTTTAGCTAAATAATTAACTATAGTTTGATCAGTACCGGCTTTAATTTTTTCAGCTAACTCTTTTACTAATGAAATATTTTTTTCATAATACTCTTTTACAAAATTATAAAAAGGGATATGTTCTTTAGATGTGATTTGAAACCCTCCGTTAAAATACTCCCAAGGATTTATCCTTCCTTGATTTTTAAATAATGCATTACCCCAATCATTTATACTTCTAGTAACCCATTCATAGCATCCGTTATTAAGAACTACACTAAACTTACCTTTGGTTAAATGAAAAAAGTTAGGACAAGTAGGATGCACTATAGTATCAGCATCTACTATTAATACCTGATCGTATTCTATATTATTAGATGCTAAAATATCATGTACCCAATACCTCTGTAAAGTAATTTTCATATAAGAAGGATCTGTAATAGGATCTTTCCATTCAATAACTTCTATATCATTCTTTTCACCCCAAGCTTTCCAACTTTTAATAGAATAATGATAGGGTTGATTTCTATCATCACCAGTCGAAATGTTAGGTATAAAAACTATATTTGACATGGCTCTATTCTTTGAAAACGTTCATCAGCAGTATTGGACTTAGAACATATTTTTAAATTTATATTTTTATTACTCAACCAATCAAAAAGAGCTGGGGTACTTTCCACTGAGTCTTTAGTATATTGTATCTGAGCTTCATCAACTTTAAAGCTTACTTTATCTTTATCATATGAATGTACTCCGGTGCTTAAATCCCATCCTATAGTTACGATTTCTTTACAACCTATCAATAATGCCATAGGTATTGCTTGTTCATACATAATAGACGTACCCCACCATGTCTGTGGTTCAGAACTAAGCATTAATAATTTATCATAATCTGCTGATTTATGTATACAATCGCTATAGTTAATAGTAGGAGGATTGACAACTGGTACCCAGATATCTACCGGATGAGGTTTAATAGCTAATTTTTCCATCTGAGCTTCAACATACGATTGTGAAAGACCATAGAAAATTATACAATCCAAATTACCATAATCATAACCATTATACTTATCAAAATTATAAGTATTAACTATATGAAAATCACTTTGACCTTTAATTTTATCTTGAGCTTGTTTAATAGAAAGTATAACTAAATCATCTCTATCGTCTAGTACAGATAAATCATAATCATTTATTGAAGGTCCAGGTGCTAGGATCACCGCTTTTTTGCCGGCGTACTTTCCTTTAAGTAAACCTAACCTTTCTTCTATCGATTTAAGCTTAACTACTTCCTTCTTTAGTAACTTAGTTTTAGAATTCATTTTTAAATTTATTATAGAGTATCTCTCCTGTTTCGAACTGCCATGAATAATCAATATCAAAAGCTTCTAGTTCATTCTCTAATACGAATAACTCTGGTTGTGGAGGTGTATTTCTATCCATCCAATATCCATCTCCTATAATATCCATTTCAGAAGCATACAAGCAATGGGCTGCTTCATAAGTAATCCCCATCGTCTTAGTATTCATTATTTTTTGTTCTTTAGGCCATGGAGAAATCATATTACCATTATTATCCCAGAAGTATTGCTTTTTACCAATAACTCCAAACATACCTCCTTTATCGCTTTCCAAGTATGCTTTCACAAAATTTTCTATAGTTTCTACAGTAAGAAGAGGATTACATGCAGAAATCAATACTACGTACTTGAATGGTAACTTATCATGCCACTCATATATAAGCTGTATACTGTTTTCAGCTAATGCAGAAGCTTCACTTCTATGAAAGTACTGTACTTCTTTTCTGGTTGCAAGATCAATTAATTCTTGATCATGTATCGACAAAAAGAAATTTTCAGTAGGAATTACTTTTGATTGTTTAACTTTATCTATAAGAATATCCATCAAAGTAGTTCCGGCAAACGGTTTAATCATTTTTCTAGGAACTCTTTGAGATTGTAATCTTGCCTGGCAGACAAAAGCTATTTCGTTAATATTTTTCATATTCTAATATAATAATTTTTTTTCAATTATCAAAATATTTTGATTGTTTTGTTTTTATAAATGACTATCCGTTATATAAAGTTTAGTACCATCTTTACATCGGATAAATGCATTAGGATATGGATTCTGTAAACATCTTACCTTGTTATGTAACTCCTCTGCCGTTGAATTACAAATTTCATCAATTGTTATTTCACTTTGGTCTGGGGTTCTTCGTTTGTAGTATGTGGCTTTCGATTCATCTTGTGGTGTTAATACTAATGTCGAAAAATTTTCAATCATAACTTTACTTAACTTAATTCCTATAGAAGTAATAGTTTGGAATATAGATTGTATCCCCCCTTGTAATTGAAATGCTTCTTGAAATATTATACCACCAGTATCGATTCCACCATTCATTTTGAATAAAGTAATTGCACTTTCCTTTTCTCCATTTATTATTTGATTTTGTATTGGGCTCCCACCTCTATATTTTGGTAAAGGCGATGGATGTAACATTACAGAATAATATTTATCTAATATCTTTTTTGGTATTATCCAACTCCAACCATACCATAATATTAAGTCTGGATTTTGTGCTTCGATATCTTGATAAGATAATTTTTCTTTTGAATCGATAATTATGAATTCATGTTCTTTGAAATGATATTCCAAAACTTTATAAATTTGGTTAGCCCAATCTCGATATGTACAACATAATATTTTCATATAAGTTCTCTTACTAAACGAAATGACTCGGCATATATATTTGCTGATTGCATACCTCTATATTTGGCTAATGTTTTAACACCTTCTTTACTTCTAGGATACGGAAATTCTTTTATTTCAGATAAATAACAACTTAAAGCATTACATTTATTTGATATATCTTCTTCAGATAATGAAACAAATAAATTCGGATTAAATGATTTATCAAACCCCCATTCTGAACTACTAAGCACTTCATATGATATTACTCGTTTTACTCCACTGCCGGGTCTAGTTGCTATGATAGTCGCATCATATACTTTATGATGATCTTTATTACTATCACAATTTGAATGAGTGAAAATAGTATCTGCGCTAAATTCTTTTATTTCATGTTCTATTATTTTATTAATATCTATTTGCGGAACTTGATCAAGTCGTCCACAAGGTAAATTATAAAATTTATACTCAAATATATCTAGATATTCTAAAGCTTTAATCCCATATCCATTCCTTTTGATTATTTCATTTTTAGCTTCAATACAATCTGGTTCATTAAATCTACATGTACTGCCTTCTGCTATAAAAATAACTTTGAATTTGATCTTATTTTTATATTTACTCATAATGCCGCCGCAACCCAATATATCATCATCTGGATGGGATGCTATAATTAATGCTCTTTTAATGTCCATGTTCGTGTTTTAATAAAGATAGTATATGTGAAGTATAATACTTACCACGGTAATAATAATGTTCACGCAAATTAGCATCTATACAAAAATTTCTTTCTTGGAAAAATGTTAACTTTTTATTATCTATTTCATATATCTCAGCCCATAACTTATTAAGATTAAGAATATTAAATCCATATTCTAAAATCAAATTAAATGCTTCTGGTGCATGTTTATTATCTATCCATTCAGAATTTTTTCCAATATAAAAATGTACATCTGCATGACGATTTACCCAATCAATATATGTTATTCCTGTAGTTCCTATAGGTTTATTATCATGTTCAATTATAAAAAATTCAAATCTATCATCGCTTATCATACCATGATACCATTTTTCTAATTGGCCTAATGAGAAGTCTCGATATTCTCTAAAATATCTTCTTAGCTGTTCATTATTCCTCCAACTCTGTAATACTTTAAGATCAGATAATTCTATAGCTCGTAATTTTAATGTTTTACCTAATATACTCATATGTTAAATAATCATTTTTATTCAAATCTATAGTTACTGTTTTTCCTATTACATCTACACTATGAGGGATTGCATCAGAAGGACATGGCCGTACCTCAACAATGTCATCTTTTGTAATTACATTTCCGGCTGATAAATTTTTATTAACTCGTATACTTCTTCTTTGTAAAACTACCGTCTCCCGTTCATTATCTTCTAAAGATTTAATTGCCCGGCCTAATGATGCTTCTAATAATCGTGTTCTATCAACCATATCCTTCCATGTTATAGGATTCATTGAAAATGGATGGTCTGGTCCTTTTCTATCATTATCGTCGGTAAAGTGTTTTTCGACCATGGTTGCTCCTAATGATACCGCACCTAATACTGTTACATCTCCCGGTGTATGGTCGCTTAGTCCCAACTCTATATCCGGGAACATTGTTTTGTATAATTTTAAGACATTTAAGTTAATATATTTAAAGTTTTCTATATCTACAGTGTAATTAGTGTTACATTGCATTAAACATATTTTAATATTATAACTTTTTAATATGTTAATAGCATCTACAACTTCATGAATATTACTAGCACCTGTTGCTATAATAACTGGCTTACCTTTAGAACCAACTTTATGTAGCATTTTATGCCAAGTTATATCACCTGATCCGATTTTATAACAACTAACAAATTTATCTAAATAATCAACGTAATCTAAATCATATGGAGTTGTAAAAAAATCGATCTCAATTTCATCGCAATATTTTTTTAGTTCAGGAGTCCAATCTAATGGAACTGATGCATCATCATATACTTCATATACTGATTTATTCCAATTGGCTTGATGTGATTGTTGAGATCCTAGATCCTTAAATCCCTTGTCACTCACAATTGTTTGAGCTTTAAAATGTTGAAATTTGGCCGCATCTGCTCCGGCATTTTTAGCTAATAAACATAATTGTTTAGCTCTTTCTAAATCTCCATCGTGATTAGCAGCTATATCTGCTATAAAATATGTCTTATTTCTCATAATAAATTTATACCTTCGTTTAAACTATAATATTTTAGATTACTATCTACATTAATTGTTAAGTCTAAGTCACCATCAACAGATAAAGGACTGATAAGGGACTTATCTAAACCTCTCCTATCAGCCATTAAATTTAAAAACTCATACTTAGATATAGTTTTATCTGATAATACACTAACTGAACCTTTAGTAGTAAGTCCGTACTTACTTATAAATTCACATAACTGGTCTACATGCACTGGGTTGAATACAACGTTATCGTAGCCGTTAATTTTATTACCCACTTTTAATTCATCGGTAGCCCATTTAACAAGTCCTCCTTCACCGTAAATGTTAACTCTAACAACAACATCTCCTTCTCTCTCTAATGCTGTTTTTTCGCCTTCTAACTTAGACTTAAAGTAAACATTATCGTAATCTCTACCTTGAGCAGAAATATAAATTAACTTGTTACACTTTCTCTGTAGAAGCTTAACAGCTGTAGCATGAAGATGGTATGCTTGAGAAGAGTATTCTTCACATAAAGGAAGGCTAGTAATAGCAGCTGTATGTATAATAACATCGTAGAAATTCATAAACTGCATTACGTCCCATATTTCTGGATACGATAAATCTAAATCTTTTCTTCCATTAACGTAGTCAGCATCAGGCAAGTACTTTTTTAAAGCAGTACCTAACATACCTGTACCTCCAGTAACTAATACTTTTAGCATTTTAATCCTCTTTCTATTAATTGAATTAATTCTTGTTGATCTTCTTTAACCCATAGTGCAGAATTAAAATGAGGTCCATCGTACTTTTCAAAGGTAATCTTAGTAAAATCCCTATTAGTGTATTGAGGTCTTACTTGAAGTAGATTTTTATCCGAGACTTTATAAGTAAATGGTAATTCTGTTTCAGCTAACATATCTTCGTGTAACTTTTCTCCAGGTCGAAGCCCTGTAGTTTTTATTGTAGCTTTTTTCTTAGAGATAGATTCTAAAGCCTGTATACACGAAGGTAAATTATAGGAATTAATCTGAGGTACGAATACTTCTCCTCCTGTGGCTACTTCTAAGGCTCCTAGTACAGCATCTACTGCATCATCTAGAGTAAATAAGAATCTAGTCATATCATGAGAAGTAACTGTAATAGTCTTTCCTTTATTGATCCAATCTAAAAACATAGGAATAAAAGACCCACGCGAAGCAATAACATTACCGTATCTTATAGAGGCAAAGACTGTATCCGTAGAATGGAAATCAAAGTTAGTAAAAGTTCTCTCTGCTATAAATTTACTTGAGCCATAAACATTAACAGGAAGACATGCTTTATCGGTAGAGACTAGTATACATTTTTTGACTTTATTATTTAAAGCAGCTTTTGCAACGTTCTCTGAGCCTAGTACGTTTGTCTTAATACATTCGTCGGGGTGTAGCTCCATATCGTCAATACGTTTTAAAGCAGCTGTATGTATAATGTAGTCAGGATTAGTTCTTTTAACCGATATATCTATTTTATTTAGATCTCTAATGTCTCCTATAATATTTAGAATATCAGGATGCTTAGGTATATTTAAAGCTTGCTTTCCTTCATCTCTACTAAATACTACTACCTCACAGTTAAGAGTAAGTAGTCTTTTAATTAATGCCTGACCTAAACTTCCAGTACCGCCGGTAATAAATACTTTTTTATTTTTAATCATAATGTATCGTAATAAGCATTTTGCTTTTCTTGCCTTTTTATTGTCTTAGGATGATATAGAGCTAGTTCAGGTAAAGAAGGCAGATGTGCATAAGTTTTAAAACCTTCTAAAATTTCATGAACTTTATTTTTCCATTTAATTTCAGGCTTATTTTTCCAAATACGCCATTGATAATCAGGCCAATTAACTCTATCTTCTTCATCAACATTCCACCTCCATTTATTGATATGTTCTTGAGTTAATCCAGATACAGTATTTACTCTAGGTACTAAATAAACCTCATTTTCTGGGTTTTGTTTTAGTATTACGGGGAGTTGTTCTATTAAAATACCGTGTGGGATTTCATCAGCATCAATTTGAAATATATAATCACCAGAACATAAACTAGTTAAATAATTTTTCCAATCTGCAAAATGGTTTTTAAATGTAGCAGATGTATAAGTGATGTTTGGTTCTCCTTTTAATTCTGCGAGTACATTCCATACTTCAGGTGAACCATTTTTCTTATCAAATAAAATAACTATTTCATCTTCTTTTTGTTTTGCCTTTAAAAGAAAATTTAATAATTTAGTTATTTCATCTAATTCATTACAGACTGTAATAGCGTAACTAATTTTCATATTATCCAAAGTTAAACATACCAATGTATTCTACTGCATCCATAAAATCTTTTTGTGTAAAGTGTTTTACGTTTTTCATATCCATTTTATGCGTTTGATCTTTATTTGCTTTTACATCATTTTCCTGTAAAGGAATAGCTTTTACAGCAGCCCATTTCCAATCGTCCTTACTAGTGCCATCAATAAAAACCATGCCTTTGGCTGGAAGTGTTATAGTAGCAGGTAGCCATACCCTACCTTCTTTATCTTCATGCATTAAGTCTTTATATAACTCAGGTGAAGTCTCTACAGCACTTACAACAGCTTCGCTTCCTTTAGTCATAACTGTAGACGTAGTAAAACCGCTTCCAAAACATAACCATGTCTTGATATCTTTCCCTTCCAGTTTAAATGTTTGTTCATAACAAGCATTACTTCCAAAAGGACCTTCAACTAATTGATCTTTATTCATATTCTTATTATTTATTTAATTTTGGTAAAGTTATTTTAGGAACTTCATTTACTTTTTTCAATTTAGGTAATGTTAAAGAAGGTAAAGAAATATCTAACTGCTTAGGAAACTCAGGAATATTAGTATCTAATATAGTTTTTAACGTTTCTACCATAGCTTCGTAGTTAAAATTAACTCTACTATGTCGACCTTGTCTTTTTGCCTTAACAAGCCATTTTTTATAATTTTTATAAACATCTTTTAAAGACTTATTTATATCGGATATATCAGGAGAAAACCATTGTGCTTCTTGAAGAATTATATCTTTAACTGCTGCAGTTTTATGAACGTTTTTAAGTTCACCTGTTACATATCTCACATAATCTTTATTTAAAAAATCTGTTTGACCTGACCAGCCTGAGGCAATAATAGGTTTATTTGCTAAGCTAAATTCTAAAAACGGTCTTCCGAAACCTTCACCTTTAGGTATAGAAAATAGAGCTTTAACTTTTGAGTGATTAAACAGCAAGTTCATACCCTGGTCAGTTATTTCTCCATGCAGTAAGTAAATATTAGGTAAAGTACCGCTAACTGATTGTCTTATTGTGTCTATTTTATCTAGTACCCTTTCCCTGTCTAGTAAGGAAGTAGTACTTGTATGAGTTTTCATTATAAGAGCTGGTGGATTTTTCTTATTTCTGAAGGTTAAAAAGAATGATTTAATAGTTAAAGCTACATTTTTTCTATCTTCTCCTATCATACCTTCCATCCAATGGCCTGTTGTTAAAAAACAAAAACTTTCAGGAATACTATTTAAAGTATTATTTAAATTAGTTAATTCAGAGTTTAAATCTTCATCGTATTTAGCAGGAAAGTATTTTGTCAGATCGGCTCCTTCAAATAAAACTTCAACTTTGGTTTTAATCTCTACCTTTTCAGCAATTTGTTTAGTTTTGTTATTCGTAATATCAAACTTACTATTATTAAATGCTGCTACTGTATGAGTAGAGGATGCTAAAATTAAATCCATTCTGTTAGCTCCTTTAATCCAAGAAGGATGGCATAATGTAGTTTCCATACCAGCAGTAACTCCAATATTATACTTACCTACCTTTTGGAATTCGTTAGGAATTGAAATTTGTACCCATATATCCGGCTGTTTATCCATATTCTGTATAATACGGGGAGTAAATACTGAATCATTATGATCTTTTAAATAACCCCATCTTGTATTCCCCCACTTCTGTGCAAGAATTTTTACATCGTACTTGTCGATATCTATTAATGCTTTAACAAAATCTCTTGCTCTAGCTCCGTAACCGCTATAGGTATCTATAGGGCAACTAACTACTATACTTGATTTACTCATCTTAATAACCTGTTAATTTATGTTTTAAATATTTTTTTGGTCTCTCAACTATTTTATGAAAATCAAAACTCTTTCTTGGTTTAAAATTTTCAAAAGCATGATCTAATACTTCTATTACTTTATTAGACATTTTCATAGCAGTAAAGTTTGCTTCGTCTCCTGTAGCCCATTTATAGCCTTCTGAACCTCTTATTTCTCTCTCTTCTTTAGGTAGATTAAAAACTTCCTCCATAGCAACTGCTGCATCATCAGGACTACATCTATCATCGAATATATAAGGAGTAAGAGGAGAGCCTGCAATAGAATGGTTGGAAGGGAATACTGGGAAAGCCCATGCACCACATTTTTTAATTGTCCCTCTATGGTTAGAAGGAAAATCAGAACTAAAGTCAATCCATTCTCCTTTTTTATTTTCAAATCTCATTTGATCCTGCATACCACCGGTTACGTTTGCTATAATAGGAGTGCCTGTAACTAGAGACTCGGTAAGAGAAAGACCCCAGCCTTCGTTAGAAGACAGCAATACAGTAGCATCCGCCATATTATATAGTAAGTTCATCTGTGCAGGTGCTAATTTATCAGTAGAGAAGAATACATTGACGTAATCTGGGTCACACATTGCTTCTCTAACTGCTCTCAAATCCGTACCGTTTGGATCTATGGCATCGGTATGTAGAATTAATGCGCACTTCTTAGCTTTTTCTTTTCCTACTTTATCACAGAATATTCTATACGCTAATATAGTATCAGCAGTACATTTTCTTCTAATATTTCTAGAATTATAAAAGAATATAAAATCTATATCTCTTTCTTTGAGAACAGCTTTTCTAAATTTTAACAACTTATCATACTCATCATGACCTTTTTTAATTGGAAAAAAGTAACTTGTATTTATACCATGAGGAACGTATTCTATTATCTTATCTTTAGCTTTTTCATCTAATACTAATTTATTAATATTTTTAGTTTGTTTAGATATTGCCATTAGTACATCAACAGAATCATAGTAGGTCTTATTGTATAAAGGTGCTGGGTAATCATCCCATATATTTAACCAGAAAATAGGAATCTTACTTCTAATTTCCCTTTCTATTTCAAATAACCATATCCAGTATCTAGGATCAGTAAAAATAAAAATAGCATCAGGTTTTTCTATTGAAATTATTTCTCTTACTTTTTTAACATCCCCATACCCGCTAGAAGGTATTAACCTTACGTATGAGTCCTCTAAACCTACTTCTTTATTAACATTTTCCGATAGGTCGAACGCTTTACCTTCGTCAGGGTGTTTAGTAGCACCACCTAAGTTTACCCAATTAAAATGTTGAGCCGTATGAAGAACTATTTCTTTACCCATTGTACCTATGCCTGAATGCATTCGGATATCATCACACATTAATAAAATCTTTTTTCTATCTTGTTGTTTGATATATCGAAACTTATTTTTCATATACTATATTATTTAAGAAGTTGTTTTTGTAGTTTATTTCTAAAGTCCTTATCTTTAAGATAAAGATAAATTGCACGAGAGGCAAGCTTTTGAAAAGAAAAATTATCTTTCAAGCATTGAAATTTAAATTCATCATATAGTTTGGGATCTAACCTTACTGTCGTAAGTTTTTTATCTTTGTTTCTCATAACTTAATTATTATATACATATATAAATATATACCTTTTATAAAAACATTAAGTATAGTTCCTACATTCTATACATTTCCCTAATGGAGATGTACATTTATATTCTCTATCTACATACTTTCCGTCTTCATCTAAAACATCTTCTATAAAATTATTCATTGAAGAAAGGACTTCTTTAGTTTTTCTAGGACCTGCATTAGGTTTGAATTCTTGAACTCTTCTTTGCATAACAGCGAATTCTGCTTCGGCTGGGACTCTTCTTTTTACTATGAAAAACTGAACGTCTATTTTTTCTTTTGGTATATCGAATTGTCTTGAGAAAAACTCCTTATAGAGTACTACTTGAGCTGTAAGGTTTGGGTTTTTCTTCTGCTTATCTCTCCAACCTGAGGTTGAGGTTTTTATATCCATTATAGTCCATGTATCGGAATTAGGATGATAAAATACTAGATCTATTAATCCTTTAAATTTAACTCCAGGTTTAATATCTTGGTAAAGTAAAGTCTCTACCCCTGCTAGCATCATGCTTTTTGTACTAAAGTAGCCGGCTCTTTTCTTCTTTAAAAATTCTAATATATGTTTACCGTCTAACCAAAACTGGGTTAGTTCGTCAGATGAGGAGAAATGTTCTCCTTTCATTTGAGCTCTTCCTTGCTTGTATGCTTTTACTATGTTAGCATAAAGAAGCTTATTTAAGTCTATATCGTTTGCAGTTTTAACTTTATCATGATACATTACTGTTAACCATTCTTGTATAGTTTCATGCATTGCAGTTCCAAAGCAAGTATAAATATTCTGCGTAAAGGGAATTTTATTACGTAAATACATTAGCTCCCATAGCTTAGGACATTTATTATAGGTACTTAATGAACTATAGGATATATGAGTATTTTTAGATGGCTGTTGTTTAATTTTGCTCTCCCATACCATCTTAACAGGACCTTTAAGTTTTTTAGACATCTAGTCGTTTTTCCACATACCTCTCTTAACTAGTTGGGCTATTATGCCATAGTTCGTTACGTCTTGAAAAGTATCTATTATAGTTTCATTTTGTGCTTTTCGGCCTGATATAATCATATTTTTCCATCTATTGATTTTATCAGATAATCTATACCATAGACCGGTCATAGCAAATTCTATTTCATCTGCATTGTTTAGGTTAGTACCGGCACTAACATTATGCATTCCGTAATCTAAATGCTTCTTTGCAAATAATTCAAACTGCTCATCTATAATAGATTGATAACCATTATAAATTGTTGGGTATTCTTTTTTTAATATTTCCCTTGCAGACGGAGGAATTTTAGCGTTCATGATTTCTCTATCACTCATATAACTTTTATTTAATTGAATTTATAACTCTTTGCATAAATTTATTTAATGCTTCTTTTAGAGGCACTCCATGATGTCTATGTTCATCTATTACTATCTTAGCTCCTTCTAAATTAGAAATAAGTTCACCTAAAACTTCTAGCTCCTGATCTTTTATACCTCTAGATTCAGAAATAATTTCTAATAACTTTATGGTAGTCTTAATATTGTCTTCTGTTACTGTTCTATCTGAAGCAATATTTCTTATTACCGGTAATTTCATTAATCATTTAATTGAGAAGGTTCACTAGTGTTAAAGTATTTTTCTAATACTTCTATTCTCTCGTCAGCTGAAGCTAGTAACCTTAGGGCTTCGTTACAGTTATCCCAATAGTCTTTAGTAGAGTGATCGCCAATACCTGAAGGATATGTGGTTAGTAACTTAATGCTTGCTAAAGCTTTTGCTTTATCAGCTTCAGCTTCTGCTTTTAAAAATTTATATACTTCTTTATTCATATTATTAATATAAGAACTAATTAGTAAAATTCAAACTAAAAATAAATTATTTTATTAGGATTGTCTCTATACTGGTCTTTATTTATCCACCCTCTACTTCCGTCTTCAAATTCAACTTGTATTTGTTTTTTTAGTTTTTCAACTTCGGCTGTAGTGGAAGAAGGTAAAGGTCCTTTTTGAATTACTTTTTTAACTTTTTTAGGAGTTATTTTTTCATCAACCATATCGTTTAGAACTTGATCTAAAGCATGATCTTCATCAAATTCTTTATCATAATGTAATCCGTCATTACCATTCTGCCCTATAAGGTCCATACGTTTTTCATCCATATTTTTGAATGCCTTAGAAATTTCTTCTTTAGAATATGTTTTGTTGAATTCTAATCCATCCGGAACTGAACCTTTAGCTTCTTTTACAGCTTCTTTATATAGCTTATCAGATGTAGCCTCGTATGTTTCGTCTTCTATAAATTCTTCCCATGTATCTTCATCCTGTTCCTTTTCACCGTAAAGGTTTTTTTTTCTTTTAGGAAATGCTTTATCGAAAGCAAAGTTTGCTGCTACTACCAGAGATATCGCTAACGGATCGAATACAAAGATAATTACTAAAAGTAAAACATTAATAATTTTATCCATAGGAGTCCCTGTAAGACCTGATAAATACTCTAGTGGCCCTAATTCTCCTGCTACATCAAAATTATTTTCTAATTCTAATATTTGCAATTGATATTTTTGTAAACTATCCGCTGCTATCTCTCTTTTGAATTGAACATTTTTTCTATTCTCTTCTTCAGATTCAATACGTTTGCTTGCAAGTCTAAGTTCGGAAGTTGATATCGTAGTTCTAACGCCCCCAACCACCGAGGTGTCTCGTACCTGGATCGTCTGAGATCTGGCATTCGATAAAACACTAATATTATTAGAAATTCTTTTAAGTTCTTCATCATACCTATTTACATCTAATTGGTAAAAATCTCTTTTTTGTTCTAAGAAAGATGTTTGATTTTGTTTTACTGTTAACTGTCTATACGTATCTTGATAAGCAGCACTTAAAAATCCATATATACCCATACTAGTAATGAGTACTAAAACTACCGTAGCCACAGTTAGATACGTTCTAAGAGTTTTATTTATAGTACTCCAATACTGGTATAATAAAGAAGCTGTTACTAACTTGGCTACTTCTAATGAACCGGCCATAATAATAACTTCGAAAGTAGCTCCTGCAAATAATTTACTTAAACCATAAACCGAATAAAATGCTGCTGATGCTGATACAGATAAAGCTGAAAAAGCGATAATGAATGGGAACAAGCCCTTTTTTATATTTTTCATTTCTGTACTAATAAAAGGAGAGTAGCTACTCCTCCTACTACTGTGCCGACTTTGTAGAAAAAAGTACGTCTTCTTTGAGCTTTTAATGCTTTTTCTAAATCTTTAGTTAAATCACTTTGTAAAGTACTTTTTGAATTTAAGTCAGCTACAATATTTTTATAATTAATTACTTGGTTCTCTAGGTTTTCTACTAGTAATGATTGAGTTTCTAACTTGGAATTAGTCTCTCCTAATAACTCCTCAACTGTTTTTAGCTGTATTTTTATTTGATCTCCTACAACTATATCTTGAATTACTAATTTAGCGACTGGCTTAGTTAATACTATCTTTGTTGAGTCTATAACGGTCTGTGAAAAACTGTTGTAACTCACTAGTAGAATACTGATTAACAGCGTCAATTTTTCTTTTAGTTTCAATTCGAATAACATTAATTCTATCGTTTAGTTTATTAATTCTGTTAGTATAAAATGATATCTTACCTATTAAAGAATCTGATTCTTTTTCTAAGAATGAATTTTTAGTATGTAAAGAATCAACTTTCTTTTCTAACATTTCAATTTTAAGTTGATAAGCTTTTACATCTACATCTATTCTAGGCTGGCCCCATACCATCCAAGCAACAAAGCCTCCAAGAATAGCAAATAGTAAATAGCCTTGCAATCCTTGAAATCTCCTACCCGGCATTACTACTACTTGGGGTTGATTATTTACTGGTTCTTTTTCTTCCATAACTATAATATAAGAAAAAAATTTTAAAATAGCAACTTTTAAACTATATCTTTACTTTCCAGAAGAGTATAGGTAAAGGAGTTACCCCAAATTTCTCTTGCGGATTGACATATATCTAAAAATTCATGCCAGTCATCATTGGCTGCAATAACTTGACAACCTGCAGACCATTTGTCGACTCTAACAGACTTACCACCAGCTCTCCCTGTAGCTCTATGAATATTAATTCCAAATATTCCTTCATCTACATTTTCTTCCAAAAGATCGTACTTACCGTCTTTATTATTATCTCTGTATACTTTGACTGGTTTTTGTTGCCCTAATGCTAAGTATTTACCTTGGTGAAGTCTCAATTTATGAGACCCTCTGTATTGACCTGGTTTTAAAATTGCTACTCCTTTTTTATTGAGTAAATTTTCTTCCCAATGAGATCCAGGATCAGTAGTAGCTTGGTAGCAATGAAACTTCCATTCCCCTTCTAACATATATGAAACTGTAACACAGTCATCAAATGCATTAGTAACTCTACCTTTAGTTTCTGAGTTTCTTACTCCGATTATATTAACGTCATAGTCTTTCCCATTACCAGTAAAGTATTTATAACCTTTACTAGCCATTGCGGCTTCAATTTGTTCTCTAGTGTAACAGCTCATAATTTAAATTTTTATATTATTCTTTCTTTCCAAATACTTTTCCTACTTCGGCAATACCGAAGGCTCCAAGTACTATCCATACGAACGAATCATATATAAATTCATTAATCACTAAATCTTTACCTAAGTACCCGGTTATTAAATCTGCACTTGCGAAAATTACCATTATAGCAAATGCTAAAAATCCTACTACAGATTTTTCGTTGATGTTATTGTTATCATCAAATAAATTTTTGAACCCCATCCATTTATTTTTTATATAGTTAAACATAATAAAACTTTTTTAATAATAACTAATTCTTATTTAATATTTAATTTAAAATGCGCTCATTATAAGCTCATCTATAAAATCTTGTACGTCTTCTCTAGTAGCTTCCATTTTAAAACTAATGTCAGCTTGATATCTTTCTACTTCTTCTCCATCTTGAAATACTAATATAGTAGGTACTACTACTACTTTATATTTTCCGGCATCTGCTGGTTTTGTACCTATGTCGTATTTAACTACATCGCAGTCAGATAGTTTTTCTACCCAACTAACATCATTAGCTCCATTCCATCCTGCATTGAAATATTTTACCTCTATTTGACCAAACATTGTATAGGTTGATAATAAAAGTAAAGCACTTAATATAAATTTTTTCATAATAAATTATCTTAATTTATCTATCTTATCTTCAATACGTTTCATATCATCCTTTAACTCCTTAACATCTTCTTGAGTAGACATTATCGTTTGACGAATTAATTGATCTTTCATATCGTATTCCATTCTAGTTACATCTGGTGGTGGTGCAACAGGTAGTTCTTTTGCCTCTTCTATATCTGCTTGTAAAGCAAACCACATCCCAACAACAGTAGCTATAGCAAATGCTATTCCGCCTAATGTCTGTAAACTAATATTAAAGCTAGTATTTTCGCTTAATTCTTTTGCCATTTTTTAAAATATTATATAATTAACTCCTACTGAAAATTTATGCCAATTTCTATTCCAATACTTATTATATGTTCCTTCTGCAAATAAACCTATAGACTTGTTCAGCTTATAACCAAAAATAAGTCCTCCTGAGTAATCTATCCACTGTCCTCCATTATAATTATGGTAAGAAAACTGATCTCCTTGCTTTACATGGTAAGGCATTACATTACCCCATGCATGAAGCCAGAAATCTTTTTGATATTTGTAATAATCAAATCCTAATATTAATGAATACTCTAATTTTAATGGTGCAGCATCTTGTTTCTTTTCTACATAATCAACTAGTACTTGAGGAATTATTACTTCTTCCCATACATCAGTGCTTGTAGCAACTACATTACCAGCAGGATTAAGATATTCTATATCTCCACCTCCATTAAAATTTACTTGATAACCTTCTTGAATAGCTAACCAAGTATAGTGTAAGTTATTATTACTTAACATCCATTCTTCTAAAGGATCATATCCATAAGGTTCAGATAGTCTCTGTGCTACTCCTACGTTAACTGATAGCTCTCTAGTCAAATTTCTTTTGTATCTTTGAGAAGCTTGAAAATACTCTATATCAATAAACCCTCCTACTAAGTACTCTACTTTTGCTACCCAATCATCTGCAACATATCTTAAGAAGTGATGTTGATCTACATATTTAACTCCTTGGATTCTTCTAAAATCTCCTTCAAACAAAAATTCAAATCCTTTTATTTTACCCAATGTAGCATTATCAGAGAATGATTCTTCTGTACCGTTGTAAAATACATTAGCTCTATTTTCGTATTGAAATCTTGCTATCTTCCTAACTCCAAATGCTAATGAGTAATCAAATGGAGTTTCGACTACACTAGAAACTAATTGCCCGGTATTGACTGAAAATTGGTTTTTATCTGATAGAGATGTACCTCCGTTAACTGCGGCATAAAAAGTAGAGAACTTAAAAGTCTTTTTTAAATCTTTTTTTACTTTATCTAATTTAGATTCTTTGTCTTGGCTAAAACCTAAAAACGGTATTACTAAAAGTAATATTAATAATTTTCTCATTTTATTCTTTTATTATTCTTTTATTAAATATTTGATCTTCATATTTGATATTTAAGAAGTAAACTCCTGATTCAACATTACTTAAGTCAACTTCTTTCTTGCTAGAATCTTTTATTATTACTCTTCCAGTCATATCATATACTGAATATATTATATCAACTGTTGAGTCAATATTAATTATATCATTAGTTGGGTTAGGATAAACAACTATTCGGTTAAATGATCTATTAAACATTCCATTTATATCCATTCCTTCTGGCCATCCATTTTCACAGTAATTGTACATTTCCTGACATACTGGATCCCATTCATTATCACAGCAGTAGTTATCTACATCAATTACCCAAGCGTAACATTGATTATTTAACCAATATGGTTCACCTGGTCCAGTAATACAACCTGCATCATATAAACAAGCTTCAGGATCCGAAACGTTAGCTTCTGGGTTGTAATTATAAGATTCTGGATCAGTACAGCCTACTATTGCAGTTATACAAGTTCCATTATCTACATTAGCTTCTGGATTATAATTTACTGAAGTAGGATCCATACAACCATAAATTATATCTATACAAGTAAAGTCTTCTGTATTAGCATCTGGGTTATAGTTAAATGCATTTGGATCAGTACAACCATAAACAATTGGTATACAACTTCCATCATCTGTATTAGCTAATGGGTTATAGTTAAATGAATCTGGATCTGTACAACCAGCTAAGATTGGGATACATGAACCATCATCTGTATTAGCTTCTGGATTATAATTTAATGCAGTATTATCTGTACAGCCGTATATTATATCTACACAAGTACCATTGTCTGTATTAGCATCTGGGTTATAGTTAAATGAATCTGGGTTAGTACATCCAAATACTACTTCTTCACAAGTACCATTATCTACATTGGCATCTGGGTTATAATTGAATGAATCTGGGTTTGTACATCCATAAACAACTGGTATACAACTTCCATCATCAACATTTGCATCTACATTAAAGTTAAACGAGTCTGGGTTTGTACAACCTTCTACGATTGGAATACAAGAACCATCATCAGTATTAGCTTCTGCATTATAATTTATAGAATTTACATCCATACATCCTTCTACAATTGGAATACATGAACCATCATCTACATTAGCTAATTCATTATAATTAAATGAAGTTGGATCCATACAACCTTCTACAATTGCTATACAATCTCCTTCTGTATTAGCTTCAGGATTATAGTTAAATGAATCTGGGTCCATACAACCAACTACTACCTCTATACAAGATCCATCATCAACTGTAGCTTCCGGGTTGTAATTAAATGCAAATTCATTCATACATCCTTCTATAATTGGAATACAAGTTCCATCATCTACATTAGCTTCAGGATTGTAATTTAATGAATCTGGATCAGTACACCCTTCTACTATAGGAATACAAATATCACCACAAAATGGTAAAGCTGTATAGTTTACAAAGAAAGGTGCTGAGAAGTTTTGTAGAGATCCCTGACCATTATCTGCAAATGGGTTTGTACCTCCATCTAATAAAATATCTCCGTCTGGTCCTTCTATAACAAATGAATTTTGTAAAGTTTGGAAATTTAATTCTTCAGGTGTTGTTTGAGGGCTTCCTACTTCAAAATAATATACTACTACTTTTTCATCAGAATTTAAACTTAAAGGAAATACTTGTTCCGCTTCTCCTGGACCCATAGTAAATGTACCTAATGATACTCCTCCTTGTGAAACACCAATCCAAGAATTACCCCAACCGTCTGATGCTGCATCGAAAATAATTAAATTATAATCACATACAGGAACTAATTCTTGTTTAGTTGCTTCTGGATTATAATTTATAGAATTTTCATCTGTACATCCTATAATATGTAGTTCAGAACAAGAACCATCATCTATAGTTGCATCTGGGTTATATGATTGGTAAGCTGGGTCTGTACAACCGTAAATTTCTTCTACACCTTCGCAATCAACTCCAAATTGTTGACCCGAATATGCAACTGTACCGAAATCAGGATCCAATTCCCAAATTATATCTCCATTACAATCGTATATTTTAACACTACCGTCAATAGTACCTCCTGATGTAGTACCTGCTATACCATCGCCGTAAGTATCGTTAATAATAAATTCAAATCCTGCATTTTTATCTACACAGTAACTATAAGTGTATGTTTGACCTACATCATTAAAATTATAGGTACCAACTGAAATCTCTTCTATAATACCGTATGCTCCACTAGTTAAATTCCAACTAGTTTCATTAGGCCAATTGTCTAAAGTAACTTCTAATGTTATTTGGTGATCTACAGTAGGATCACAAGTTGTTCCCGAACAAGAACCATCATCTATAGTAGCCCATGGATTATATGAATCCGAATTAGGATCTGTACATCCTTCGATACATGGAGTAGGAGTATATAAAATAGGTTCAGATTGACTACCATCAGTAAATTGTACTACTAGTTGATGTTCTACGTTCCAGTTAGGAGGCATTTGTCCATTACCCGCATAAACTCCAAAATTAGCTGCATCTTCATTAACTCCATATTGGAAAGGTCCTGCGCCTTCAGCATTAGAGTATAAAACAAACTCGGGAGTACAGTCTGTCTCCCATTCAAATACTATTAAAGCTTGTCCTCCATCTAAACATTGTTGATAAGCGTTAGATGTAGTTAAACCGTTTTCACATGGTTCAGGTGGACAAGGTGCATTGCCGCATACATTAAAACAATTAGTTAATTTATACTCTCCTGTTGGGTTAACATATGTACCGTTATCAATTAATTCTTGAGGTACTACTACATCTCTTACCCAACCCCCAGCTAATCCTACAATACTAGGATTAAAAAGACAAGAAGGGTCTGCATTAGTTCCTCCTTCCCAGGCTGTAAACGGGAGTCCATTATTTCCAAAAGAAGTTATTTTAAACCTATAGAATACATCTATATTTTCATCAGTTGGATAATTAATATTAATATTTTTTCTATAAATTCCATTACCCCCAATGTCTTCCATCTCAATATCAACCCAGTTTGTTACACTGGTTTGGAGATATACTCGCATTTCTTCAGGGTTGGGAACGTCTTCGACTATTGTACTGGTGTCGAATCTAAAAGTAACTGGTGCTGTTTCTTGGGATATGCTGAAGAAAGGTAGCACCATGCATAACCAAAGTAATAATTTTTTCATTTTATTCTTGTTTTGTTTTATATATATCTAATAAATAGCTTGAAAACTACGTTTCATTATAGTCTATTTAATCTATTATTTTCTTCTTTAAGTTGAGTATTTTTCAAGTCCAAAGTAAAAAGTTGATCTTCTAAATTTTTTACTAATTCATTTAAAAGGATGTTAATTTCTTTAGGTTTTTTTATAGAACGAATCTTTTTTAATAATTTTAAGGACTCTTTGTTTATTCTAGAATTTTCCATACTAATAGTCTGAGTTGGTTAAAACTAAAAAGAGGGCTTACGCCCTCTCTTTTATACCTTATTAGATTAACCTTTCTTCTTAAGAATGTGGTACAGTACAAATGCACCAACAAGTCCTAATAAGCCTTCGGCACTTAACGATCCTAATATCCCCATAATATTATCTACTACTGAGATATTGGGTAAAAATGGTATTTCAACACCGCCAAATAGTACTTCTAATACTACTCCAAAAGCAATTAAGCTTATACCAATTTGAGTTAGAGCGTCAGCCCAGGAACCTATTTTCTTCAATAAATCCATAATTAAATTATTTAGTTAAACAAAATATAACTATCCGCCGGATTTAAGGAACTTCCTAATAATAAATAGGAAAAAAAAGAAGGGGACCAACAGCCCCCTTACTTATGTGTATAATAAAATACTATGTTAGTCTAAATCCTTAACCTCTTTAGGTAAAAACTCAGAGTTAACATGACCGCATTTCGTACAGGCAAAGACAGGAATTGGAACATAAGTCGGTTTTCCTGTGCCGGTTAATAGCCCAGACGCTTTACGGATTACTAAGACTTGTTGAAAATGTATGTGGCTACACTCTTCACAGACAACGCCAGTAGTTTGACTAAAGTCAATATTTACATTGGGTTGATTCATTTTACTTTTTCTTAGTAGATCTTCTAGGTTTTCGGCCTCTTCTTGTTTTACCTTTTGCAGCTGCTGCTACATCGCCAGCTTGATCAAGAACTTCTTTTGCAGCTTCTACTACATCTTTAACTTCTTGCTTAACCCGCTTTGCTCTACGCTTAGTTTCTTTAACTACTTCTTTAACGTCTTCAACTGCATCTTCTACCTCGTCAGGAATAAAGTCACCGTCTCTGTCATTAATTTTACCTTTCTTATAAAAAGCGAAATAGTAAACGCCTGCTAAAACTGCAAGGATTCCAATAATAACTAAAATTGTTTTCATAATTGTTTATTAATATTAATAATTGTTTAAATAAATAGGCTTTTAAAACCTATTTTCTTATATTTCTTTTACCGTATTTGTCATCTAACTTATAGTAAAAGTCAACTAAAGTATCTGAGCCTTTAGTAATTTCGTTTTCGTACTCATCATCGGAAAGTCTAAATTGTTTCTTAAATAAGTTTCTTAGATCAGTTAATTTTCTAAATTCTTCTTTTTCATGATCCTCAATTAACCTCTTTTTTCTCGCTCTATCTATAGAGGTTTCAGCTGAATATTTTCCATGGTCAACTTGACCATCAGTACCTATTAATGCTTTATATTTTTCATTCATAGTATGGTAAACTAACTCCACCTCCAGTAAGTAAGGTCCTGTATCGAAATCACCATTTATAAGTCTATCTATTAAAGATGCTTTACTACCTAGAGGTTTATTTTTAGGAGTATAACTCCTCCACCACATAAATCTATCGTAAGGTTTTTTAAAGTAGTTTCTCTTAAGCTTAGTTTCTATCCATTGCTTAGACCACTTAGGTTTAAAAGGTAAAGATACTTCCATTTTTGTAATATAAGAATTTATTTTTTAATCACAAACTTTTTTAACTGAAAGTTCATCTTTAGCTATTTTAAGTATCAGACCAGGAGCTGCTTCTTTATAGTTTTGGGCTACTTTTAAAATAGTCTCTGTCAATTCTAATTCAGTATAATCGTTTTTAATTACCGGTATATCATGCATTTTTCTTTTTCTAATAGTCTTTCCGCCATCAGGTGATTCATATATCCAGGCTGTCGTATCTTTTACTTCAGGCTTAATTAAACCATCCTCAATCATTTCGTAATATTTTTTTACTGAATCGCTCATAACTTATTATTTAACTCTTATATATTTATTAATATACGAAATAACTTGTTAACCTACAACTTTACCATGAAAAAATTAATTTTAATTTCATTATTATTATCATTCTTTAATGTAAATGCCCAACTGTTAACCGAAAATGATAAACAAAAACACTTTGCTGCAGGGGCAGTTATTGGTAGTTTAGCATACGGAATAATATTAGAAGAAAGCCAAGATAAAAAAACGGCTTTTATAGCTAGTGTAGCTGCTGCTTTTGCTGCTGGGTATTTAAAAGAAACCATCGATAAGAAAAATGGGTATAAATTTGATAATAGAGATTTATTAGCAAGTACCTACGGAGGATTAACTATAGGTATTACTTTAGATATCTTTGCTAAAGATGGTAAAAAAGGTAATGGTATATTTAATTTAAGAAAAAAGAAAAAACGTAATTAATTTTTACGATAACTTTAGTTAAACTTACTAAGTTAAACTAACACCTATTTATATCTTTACACACCCATGGATATTATAGGATATAGATTACCGAGTCATACACCCGGCCCGCAAAGGCATTCGTCTTGTGGTTGGGTTGCTATTATCGACAAGAAAGAAGTCGGGTGGTGTAACATGTCTTTCCTCCCAAACAACGTTCTTAAATTTGAAGACGCTTATGTGCTCCCCGATTATAGAGGACGCGGTATTTATCGCAAGTTATGGGATACTAGGTGGGATTATGTTTCGGTTGTTTGTAAGGGTATGAAAGTGATATCATATTGTAAACCCGTAACTCTCCAATTCTATTTAGATAAAGGATTTACTGCTCAAGAAACTATAACTCTTGTAGAAAATACAATATAAAAAACCCTCCGTTTCCGGAAGGTCTTTAAAATTCGCGCGTGGCGAGAAGAGAAAACGCCCCCCTCCTAACTCACTTACTTAATCTCTGCCATATTAGCTTTCTTATAAGGGGTAATTAATTTCTTAATCTCTCCTGCTGCTTTTCTAGCTCTTGCTTGAGAAGTTTTAGTAGTACCTTCGTTATTTTCTTGAAGGATATTAAACTGCTCTGCTATTTGATCGAATAATTCTTGTTTTGCACTCATATTTTTCTTTTTATTAATAGTTCTAGGGTATCTGAATTCTGTTTTTATTAACCTATTACCCTTATAGGTCCAGGTATCTTTTAATCCGTATTCGTTAGTAAAATGTACTTCTTTAATTTTTTCCATTACATCATCATACTTGGATCGATTCCTGGTGTTTCGTTTTCTTTTTTAATATTAGAAACTACTGTTTCTGTAATTAACATAGTTCCTGCTACAGACGCAGCATTTGCTAAAGCTAATCTGGTTACTTTAGTAGGGTCAATAATACCGGCTTTAAACATATTGACTACCTTGGATTCTCGTAAATTATACCCTGCCCATATATCTCCTTCTTTAGTAATAATTTCTTCTTCTATATCTCCAGTTTCTTCTTTATTAAATCCTGCATTTTCTAATATTTGATAAAATGGTTTTTCAGCTGCTTGAACTACAATATCGTACCCAATCTGTTCGTCGCCATTAATATCTCCTATTTTTTCTACTAACATCTTAGAAGCATTAAGAAGAGCGATACCTCCTCCTGGCAGTATTCCTTCTTCTAAAGCTGCTTTAGTAGCATGTAATGCATCATCAACACGATCTTTTTTCTCTTTCATTTCAACTTCTGTTAATCCTCCAACATGTACGATAGCTACTCCTCCTATAAATGCAGCTAATCTATCTTGTAATTTTTCTATTTCATACGGAGAATTACTTTCGTCTATTTGATTACGTATCTCAGTTACTCTTTGTTCGATAGAATCTTCTGATCCTAAAGCATCTATAATAGTAGTTGTCGATTTACCTACAGTTACTTTTTTCGCTTTACCCAACCAGCCGGTATCGAATTTATCTAAACGCATTCCTTTCTCAGAAGAGATAACTTTACCTCCTGTTAAAGTAGCAATATCTTCTAATATTGCTTTTTTACGATCTCCAAATTCGGGTGCTTTGACTGCTACTGCTTGCAATATACCTCTCATTTTATTCACTACTAACGTAGAAAGAGCTTCTTGATCTATATCATCTGCTATTAAAAGTAAAGATTTATTTTGTTGTGATACTGCTTCTAATATTGGAAGTAACTCTTTTACTTGAGTTAATCGTTTATCAGTAATTAAAATTAACGGATCACGAAGAACAGCCTGCATCGAATTATTATCAGTCACAAAATAAGGAGACTTATAACCTCTACTAAATTGCATACCTTCTACTGTTTCTAGATAGGTTTCCCCTGTTCTTGACTCTTCAATTGTAATAACCCCATCTCGCCCTACCTTGTCCATGGCTGTGGAAATTAACTCGCCAACTTCATTATCGTTATTAGCTGAAATGGTAGCGACTTGTTTGAGCTGTTCTTCATCCGTAATTTCTTTAGATAAATCTTCAAAGTAGTCTAATACATCTTCTACTGCTTTATCAATTCCTCTTTTAATATCTACTGCGTTAGAGCCTTTTTTCATAAACTTTAATCCCTGTTTATAAATTTCTCTAGCTAATAAAGTAGACGTAGTAGTTCCGTCACCAGCTTGTTCACCAGTTTTAATTGAAGCTTGTTTCACTAGTTGAGCCCCTATATTTTCCACTCTTTCTTCTAAATCGATAGACTTAGCTACGGTTACACCGTCTTTAGTTGATATAGGATTACCCATATCCTGCTCTATAATAGCATTACGACCAGCTGGTCCTAAGGTAGCAACGACTGCATCTGCTAATTTATCTACTCCTGCTAGTAGCTCTTTACGAGCATATTCTGAAAAAATAATTTTTTTATCCATTTTCTTCTAATTCTTTTACTGTTGCTAAAATTTCTCTATCTTGAACTATATAAAATTCTTCTCCTTCAAAGTCTATTCTAAGAGTACCTATTTTAGGAACTAATACAATGTCTCCTACTTTCGCTTTAACAGTGATATATTGACCAAATTCTGATGTTCTTCCAGGTCCTATAGACACTACTTGTCCCATTTCTGGTTTTTCTTTACCCATATCAGGGATTACTATGTTACCGTACATCTGTTCTCCTTCATCGATAGGTTTTAGGATTACACGGTCATTTTGTGGAATAAGTTTTTTACTCATTTATAACTTTTTTATTTATTAATTAATATACGAACTATAATTCGAAAATCAAACCCTAGAGCGGATAAAACCTATTTGATTTTAATAGTTTTTGGTTTAGCTTCTTCTGCTAT
>Ga0181369_1000034_pt1 | contig 36939 bp, 8 predicted proteins | sample LowvirmetaG_8_FD_130088 | JGI IMG/M metagenome (GOLD analysis project Ga0181369, IMG submission 130088) | Marine viral communities from the Subarctic Pacific Ocean - Lowphox_04 viral metaG | ecosystem: Environmental > Aquatic > Marine > Oceanic | place: Subarctic Pacific Ocean | collected 2015-11-29 | reverse complement strand
TTGTTATCTCTACGTGGTGGTGGAATAAAGAAGTTGCCTCTATACTTACCAAATCTGTCAGTAATATGTCTACGACGTTGCACAACTGCGCGTGCGCCTGAAGTCATACCAATCAGAACTTCACCAACTTGCATGTTACCACGATAACGACCATTTCTTCTGCCACGCAGTGCTAATGCAGCAACGTTATGGTTGATAACATTAGTATTAGCAGAATATGATGAAGGCAGTGGTTCATCATCGTATGGGTTGTAAGCAACACCAGTAGTTGATTTGTACCAATTATTAGGGGGAAGACACTTAAAGCGACACTTACTCCTACTACCTCTAATTGTTTCACCAGGTTGGAATGGTGTGGAATTAGTTCTATTATCTGTTGCTGGGTTCTTAATAACCTCAATAATTTTAGGTGTTACGTATTTTGTAATATTGTGCTTACCGAAGTAACAATAGAATCTAGTTCTAGGTTTCATCCTAGTTGCAGTGATTCTAATATTTCTAGACCTCATCCAGAAGATTGCCGTTTGTGAGACAACACTATCACCCATATTACGACGTGTAATTCTAGGTACAACCCTAGTTCTAACGCCTCGTCTAACTTGACGACGGGTTACTCTTACTGTTCTCCTCTCTAGAGTTGCACGTCCTCTACCCCAAGCAGAACGCTGACCAGAGTTCCATCTTCTTCTACGAATATTTCTTCTTCCTCTCCATGTAGTTCTCCAAGAACCCCACTGAATAGGAGCAAAACCTCTTGCATTTGTGCGAAGTCTCCTACGAGTTGCTAAGAAGTTACCTTCGATTCTGGTAACTCTTGTAGGCAATCGTCTAGTAGATACCCAGTCATCAGAAGCAGGGAGACAAACAATGTTACCAATAAACGCAAAGACGTTGAATGGATTAACATTTTCAACACGAGATGCATAAGGTTGATCGACAATGACTACCTCTTCATATGGCAAAGTTACCAGAGGTCTTACATCATCATCATCACCTTCTTCTTGATAGTCAACATTACTACTTAAAGTATCATTGATCTCAAGTGGGAAGTTGGTTGTATAGTGTGAGGCACGAGCAATGCCGTCTTCAAAATCCAATGCAGCATTATAATCTTCATTGTCAGTATCAGATTTAGAATGATCTGTAAAGTCATCAACGATGAAACCATTTTTCAGTCTACTCTTACCATCAGCATCCAAAACTTCTGTGCTAATAGTATCAGACTCCAACATATTCAATGAAGTGTAATATTCAACCTGATCGAGTCTTTTCTCTAGCGCACCAATATCACGCATGGTAAAACGCTTATTATCAGATGCTTGAATCTCAACATCTTCATCTGGATCGAAACCATAAGGTGCATATGTCAGGGTTGCTAGAAGCATACCTGTTTCTAGATCATCAGGTTCCTCAGGATTTTCTGATGGAAGACCTTTAACGACTTCAAATTCACCATCTTGATCAATAAAGATCTTATCAATTCTACCAATATACCAGGAGAAATCACATCTAAAGTTAGAGTTATCCTCAGGAATATCAAGAAGAGTTGCAGAAGGAGAACCTGATGTTGGGAATACTCTGGACTTAAAGTCTAGACTAGAACATGTAATAAATGCAGGATCTAAAAGTGTACCTGAACCATAATTGTAAAGATTGGGAATACCAGGACGGAAATCAAGATAATCTGAAAGGTATAGACCTTCATAGAATGGAACGTCTGAATAATCAATGTTCTGATATGATCCACCAGCAAAATAATCACCACCAGCACCATGGGTGAAGTAGTCCATGACTACCATCACTTTTCTGATGGGTTTAACAACTCCCTTTCTTCTTTTGAGTGTTGCTGTTCTATACATGTAATTCGTTTGACCATTATACATGTCATAACGATCTGTGATTGCTTTAGAACCAATAATAACAGATGTTGCCGAGTCATCAACAATAGCATTAATTGCTGTGTTGTTACTATCAAAACCAGTTAAAGTTTCGCCAATTTGGAATGTGCCACTCAAGATGACCATACTTAGTTTTAAATTGGTAGAATTGAAATCAATAACTCTACCCGTTGCACTAGAAGTAGCACCAGTTACAATACTACCAGTTGCAAAGAAGACAGGTTCAACCAGAGTAACAGAAGGAACTACAGGATCATTTTCATCATCAGATTCGTAGATTTCGTGAATCTTAAATCCATCAACTACACCAAGAGAGATCTCATCATCTTCAATTCTAGTACCAAAGATATTTGAATATGCAAGACCATAGAGTTGCTTATCTCTATTCTCGACAGTTCTGACTACTTTATGGCACCACATTTGTTGAAGTGTCTTAGTCTTCTTCTCGGTAACATTTTTAGAGAGAGAAGCAGTAATCTTAACACTGGTAATATTTGCCAGGTTGGCAATTGTAATTGTACTCTGTTCAGCATTTAGAGTAGTGTATCCAATATTAGCGGCATTAGAAATGCCTGTCAAAATGGGAACATTACTACCTACAGGATAAGTTCCATTAGTTCCAGCAAGAACTGTACAAGTTACATTTTCATTACTGATACTCTCGAACTGCTGGTTATCAGGAAGAGTCTCGGAGACAGAATCACTAGCACCCGCTTGAACACTCTTAGCATCAAACGTTCTTCTTACAATACAAGATTCGTCAGAAATACTAGCAACATATGGTTTGGGCATAGGAGTCAGAAGATCTCCCTCCTCAATTGCCTCTAGTTGTGCTCTCTTTCTAATCAAACCATTATATGTTCCTGCATCAGGTGCCGCACTACCTGCACCAGGTGTTACATTAACTGTTTGCTCACCAAAATCAAAGATTGTACTAGGATTACCTGATGTTAGATTACTAGGATCAACTTTATCAACATCAACAAATTTATCAGCACTAAAGAAGATTCTATCGCCTGCCCTAAGATCTCTGGCAAAATTAGAATTTAGACCCGTAATTTTTTCAGCAGAACCAGTTGCATCATATGTAAAGGTAGTACCTTGAATAGTTTGCTCATCCTTGAGTCCAAAATCTGCAGTAAATTCAATAACAGCACTGCCTTCATCTCTAGCAAGTATCTGCCTTGCATCGGATAGTTTATAAGGATATACAATCTCAATAGTATCAAGATCAAGACCATCAACAGTTAGCATTTCACCCTGTTGGAATGATCCTTCAATTTCATAAACATCCATATGGTTTGCTGATGAAATTGCATCAACAATATAACCTTTGGTTCCAGAAGTTTTACCAACAATTTGAGAACCAGCAACAACACTTTGACTAGTTGATAACTGAATTCTAGTGAACATCTGAATATCAAACATATATGTTCGATATAAATTATCTGGTTGCGTAGCAAAAGCACCATCAGTTGCATCTACAAACTGATAACCTGCTGCTCTTGCAAAACCAATTCTATTTCCAGCAGCAGTTCCAGGAGTTGTAGTATATGTGTCACGCAATTCTATAGTTTGATATGCATTAGTGATACTATCTCCAGATAGATTCAGATGACCAAACGTATTATTGACATCATTATAGTTACCCAAACGACAAGAAACGATTGAGTTTTCTTTTGACAAGAACGTTCTGGGTTTTATAGTGTCTACATATGTGGAAGAAATAGTAGATACTCGATATCCCTTAACGTATGCCGTACCAGGACTAAATTCAATGGTATATAAATTTTCTGCAGCAGTGTTACCACTTTCAGTAGTTTCTCCAGCTTCGTAGACACCATTATTGAAACCATCACTAAGACACTCTCTAACAGCAATGTCAAAATCTTGAACTACATAGTCACCAGATTCTTCATAGGTTCTAAGTGCAAATGTCTTTTCCAGTTCATCGTATGCACTTCTCGTAAGAATCTCTTCTACAACTTCACCATTGATACGGAGTAGTTCAATAAAATCTTTATCAGCATCATCATCAAGAAGTTTCTTGATTAAGTTTGTAGTGATTCTGAATCGGTGAGAACCAGGAGCAGCATAATTAGATGTGCCTGCAGCGTTATCATTGAGTGATAGGTCATCTTCAGGAGTAACAATAGATTCTAAAATTTCGAGACCAATTCTATACTCAGGAGAAGAACCATACTGATCGAGTAGAATATACTGATATGGTACATCTACAAAGAAACCGCGAATATAATATACACCTTCTTGTACGTAAGCAACTGAACCTACCTGAAGTGCTTCAGTAGGAAGAAGTTGAGCAAAAGGAGAACCAATTTCAATCAAAGTAGAACCGAAAGTAATTTCGGTATCTGTAATCAATTGCTCATTGTTCTGGAAAGTGATCTGTGATTCTACTGCTTCTTCATCAGCAGTTTCTTGGTCATCACCAGAGGTTAGATATTTGACATAAATTGTGATGTAACCTTTAGTTGAGTTTGCTCCCGAAAGAGTAAACAGAACTTTAGCACGAACTCCAGTAGTAAGACCTTCAATAATCTTCCCTTCAAGTTGAGACCTATAGTCTTCAACGTTAGCGCCAAGGAAAGACTCTTGAAGTAAAATTGCTGCTACATTTAAATCATAACCAACTTGACCAGGGATAACCATCGAACCCTCTTTAAAGAGGTGAGATCCCATGTTCTCAACTTGATTTTGCAGAATAGTCTGCATCGTAGTAAGTTCTCTCGCCTGAATAGGATATCCAGGACGGAACAATACTCGATAAAAATTCTTATCCTTATCGAAATCGTCGTAGTAAGGTGTAACGTTGAGATTGGTATTTTGTGCCATTAGAATTCGATTACGATTTTGATGTCTTCTACCTGGTCGTTTGCACGACTGATTGCTCGTCTATTATCTATATAAACAACCTGACCGCTGTTTGACTTAATTTCAGGTTTCGCATATCCATTATTAAATTTCATACCCAAGTCATATTCGGTATTGTTGATTGTCCTAGAAGACGAATTAGGAACTTCGGGGAAAGCAACATCGGGTTGACCAGCAGCACCAGACGTTGCGCCACTAATGACGTTTGATCCATCAAACTCATTCTGTGTACCAGTAACTTCTGGGAAAATACCATCAACGGAATTCTGATAATACTTCAGAACTTTAGTTGTGGGATTCCAAGAAATAACACGACCACGAGCAGTAACGTTGGTTCCACCAACGACACGAGTTTGTGTAATAATTTCATCAGGAACATAATTACCTTGGAATGTTGGAGCGAAGATGATTGCCTTGCCTGCAGAAACTGTAAGGTCGGAAATCAATTCTTCAGTACCAAACTTCAATGGGTTGGTGATTAGACCAATACGACGATAGTCGTTATCGATCGGGAAATCTCCAGCACCTTCGTCATATGAAAGTTTAGCGTTGATCATAACTCGGAAAGCACCAAGTTCAACAACGGATTCGGCACCATGTCCACTTGGAGGTGGAATGACGACATCAACTTCACCTGCAGTTCCTGTTCCAATACCTGTTACAGCGTTGACACTAATTTTACCAAAGGTATAACCAGTACCACCAGAAGTAACTGTTGCAGCAGTGATCTTACCACCATCAACAACAATAGAAACACGACCGCCAGTTCCGTCACCATTAATAGCAACGTTATCATATGTGCCGTTATTGTAACCAGCACCAGCAGAGTTGATTACAACTGTATCAATTTCACCAGCAACTGCGTTTGTTCTAACCGCATCATTAGTGAAAACAGGCATGTAATCACTAGAGAAGAATTTCAGAACTGATGCAACTGGGATAGTATACATATACTTCCAGCGATAACCATCTCCAGTTGTAATAATAGATGTAGAAGTACCAGTAGGTTCAATAGTAGAGGGTTTTCCGTTAGGATCCGAAGGTGATGTTCCGTTGTAAATGCACTTGTATACTTGATACTGAGAGTTTACAACGTAAAAATCCGAATCGTAAAGTTTGGTAGCACCAGAGGAAGCAGTTTTTGAAGGAGAATAATCATGGCGATACATATCGTATGTAAAACCAAGACCACCAGTAGTTTCTTCAGGAGAAACCCAGTCAATACGACGAACAACCTGAATTGTATCCGAAGCGAGGACTCTCTTCAGAGAAATCATGTCATCGTAAGAATCCGAAAATTGAGAAAATGAATCTACCGCCTGTGGTGGTGAATTTTCATTGTCCCAACTTTGAGGTCTTCCAATAAACAAATATACTCGATCCCTAGAAGTTCCTGCCGCATCGTCACTTTGAGTGGCAACGGGACCTTCCAGAGATTTGATGAATTTCTTCGCAGAAAAAATTCTAAATTGATCAGTTAATAGAGCTGCCATTTCCTAAGGGATTATTGTCCTCTTGTTTATTTATGAAGGTTGTGAGCGAACAATTGTTTGATAGTCAATACTCTTGATTCTATAACGCGCACCACCTGTACCAAGAACATCCTCTCCACCCAAAATTGCATATGCTACAGCACCAGAACCAGTAGTATCTGATGCATTATTAGCAAATGTAATCGTTGGATGCGTTTGGTATGTACCATCAACTGACTGGACAATTCCGTATCCACCATTGGTAATAGTGAGAGATTCAACTTGATCTCCAGCAGTTGTCATATTTACTGTTGCAGTTGCCTCAATATCTCCTATATTTTCAATACCAACTGTTGGAACAGCACTATAGTTAGTTCCTGAGTCTTGAATATAGAAATCTACAATTGTTCCTTTATCAGAGAACTCATACAAGAATCCATTGACGCCAACGTTTGTATCGCCAGTATTATATGGTGATATATCCTGAATCACAAGAATTGAATTAACGGGATCCCAAGAAACGACAGTTCCTTGAACACCCGAAGTTTGTCCTGTAATAACTTCATTAACACTAAAGTTCTGACCATTAGCGTTATTAGCATCTAGTTTCATCGTCAGAAGTCCAACATGAGGAATACCCTCTGCTAATCCGCCTGCAGTAACGATAGTTGCATATTTGAATGGAATAGAACCATCTTTAATATTGTCACCAACTTGGAACAGGGTAGTGTTCTGACCACCTTGAGTTTCTTCAATACCATATTTAGAGTCTCTTCCACCTTCACCAGGTTCGCCCAAAACAATACCACCATCAAGATTGATTTGATTTTCGTATTCGGTAGAAGTATTTACTAGATCTGCAATACCATCTCCCAAGAATGTTCCAGGATTATTTGGATCTTCATTCTCATCGTTATCCTCAAACTTACTATTGGCAAGTGCAGATAAAGGTTCAGTGAGGGTTTTAATTTCTTCTCCAGATGCAGTAAGAATGACGTGAGGCAGTTGTGCTGCAGTAGTGCTGCTATACAATCCAGCATCAAACTGAACGATACTATCATCAGTTGATGGGAGACCAGCATCAATAAATGCTAGTTCATCAACTTCAAAGGTAACTAAAAGTTCTTTGGTAGTAGAATTCCAATCATAAACCTTAGCAACTTTGTTAGATGAGTTCTCAACTCTACGGATAACTCTATCACCAACATTAAAGTTATATGTGGAAATTCCATCAGAGTCTACTTGAACACTATCTAAGATAATACGTTGATCGTAGTTAAAATTAACTCCTCTGGTCAATCCAGAGAACTTACCATTTGCTTTAGAAGTATATGCAATAGTTTCTGTTCCTAGTAAGAGTTCACCTGATCCAGGGAAAGCAGAGGTATCAGAAACAAAAATATCAGTATCACTAGTAGTAACATTTTTAGTAATACCAGTAAGATATCTAATACCAGAATTGAACGCTTGTCTTGATCTAGTCTTTCTCTTAAGATTTACAATTTTAGTAAAGATGATATTTGGAGAAGATGTATAACCTCTACCAGGATCGGTAACTTCAATGCTACTTAATTGACCTTGATTGATATTAGCAATTGCTTTTGCACCAGTACCACCTCCTCCACTAATCAAAACAAACGGAGATTGCTGATAGAACTCACCAGCATCTGAAATATTAATACTAGTAACTTTACCTGTTGCATCAATCTCAGCAGCACCTGATGCACCACCACCGCCACCACCTTGGAAAATAAGATTTGGTGGAGTCTGATAACCAGACCCTGCTTGTATCAGTGATAGACCTGTGATTGTTTGAACGACAGCACTTCCAATAGCACCAGATCCTTCCCCACCTAAAATTTTGACATTAGCATCACCAAAATAGTTATCTCCTTTTTGAGTCATTCTGACATAGGAGACAGTTCCATCGTCATTCAAGATTACATCACCCTTTGCTTGGGTTGGGAATATTTGACTGAATGCAGGAACTATATCACCCTCAAACAAAGGAGTGCCATAAAAAGTTGGACCAATTGCATATGGATATACAGGATTTCCACTGCCATCCTCGGTCATAAAATATGCATATGTTCCATTAGGATATTCTGGAGTTACGCCAAATTTGCCGTTATGAGCATCTAGTGTACCAACTGAATCATCGTAAATATAGTCTTGTACTAAATCACCAAGAATATAATTTTCAACAACAACTCTAAGACCAAGACCAGGAGTTGTGTAACCAAACACATACAGATCTTGTGGTGCATCTACAGGAACTAAGAATCTAATCTCACGCTGAGATGCAAGAGTAAATTGACTGAGGTACTGAGAATATGTTACTTCAGCACCATTTATGTAATAACTTGCAAAATGAGATTCTGAATAGAGGTAAGTAGTATCCCCAATAATAGGAGGAGCACCTACATGCCAACCATCTTCTTGAGTTGCAAAGAACAAATGTTCAGAATCATTTGTAGAATCATCTTGATTGAATACGTATGTATTACCCCTCTCTAATAATAGGAACGATGGGCGAGCACCATCGAAGAAAAATTCTCCATTAGAGACAGTAACAGCAAAGGTAGTCGTACTCCCATCACTTACATCATCTCTAGCACCAGGCAACTCAAGAGTTGTTCTGAGACGGAATGAAGATACTTCTTTAGCTACAGCATTACTGGAATTGTAACCCCAAGGACCATAAATTGGATATCCATCATAAGACATACCAATAATTTTAGAGTGTCCATCTACATGCCTACTTAAATCAATAGTTGATGCATCGTTTGCATCAGACTGATAAAAATCTCTAACATAATAATCATTCTCAGGTCTCTCTTCTTCCTCAACTTCAGTGCTGAGAACCATATAACCTTCATCACCTTCATAACCAGACATGTAACGATGGAACTGGCAATGATAATATATTCTATTAACCTCATCCGAATTCTGAATGAAGATTGGTTGATAGATATTTTCATAATCGGCAGCGGGTGCTGCTGAGGCACCAGTACTTGAATAATATAGAGTGCCATTATTCAACGCCCCATCTTGGGTTGTACTAAACTGCATAGGATGTCCATGAGGACCTGCAGAATTACTAGGATCTGATTGATTCCATTTAATTAGATAATTCTCTTGTACCCTAATGTTTGTAGGAGCCATGTAATAGACCCCAGGAGCAAAGTCTCCAAACTCATGTGACTCTGGTCCAAAATCAATATAGAATACACCATTAGTGAATACTATAGGATCTCCATCAATTCTAAAATTAAATCCATTAGATCCAATAACTTGATCATTGGATTCAAATGTTGATTGTACCTGCCTTAAATAAATTCTTGTAATAGATCCATTATTATCTCTAACTATCTTTGAAATGATCCCGTTGGCATTACCACCAATTTCATCAACAGATCTACCTACTTCAACATTTCCAATAGTTTCATCCAAGAAACTAACATTGAGCATGATATTATCAAACTCAACTTTTACATTCCAAGTAAATTGCTCTAGATCTCCCCATTGGAAGACACCATTTGGATTAGAAAATTCATTGATGGTATGACTACTACCATAATATGAGATATTATTTTCTACAATAACATCGTTAGCATCACTATTTTTTACATAGGGAAACTTAACTGTGTCAATAGCAAATCCAGGGGTTGCTCCGCCATCACCACCCCAATCTGGTGTGTGTAACAACCCACCATTTGAAAGAATGCCAACTACCTTATCATTCTGAAACTCTCTAGAACCTACAAAAGGAACATCTTTACCACCTCGGTAAATAAATGTCTGATTGAAAGTTCTATCAAGTAATGGACCACCGCCAGGTGCTGCTTCTGCTAGTGACCAAGTGGGTTTGGGATGATTGTCTGCAACGATTGTTAGGCGATCATTCTTATTACCATTCGTAATCCCAAAAAGACCTGAAGTTGGTGAATTAGGATGTGGCTGCCAAATTCTATTGATATCAAAAGAGTTGACAACATTAGGAGTTTCTTGCTGAGGTGTAATCTGAAGTCTCAGAGGGTCATACCCTCTACCTCTTTCAAGAACTCTAACGTGAATAATTTTTCCAGAGTCTTCATCGATAATAGGATAAAGAAGTGCTTCTGCATCTGGAGTTCCACATCCGTCAACAGTTAATCTTGGAGGATCAGTAGGATCATACCCACTACCACCATTGTTTACTTTTACTGCGCGAACACCGAAAATCTCATCAAAGATTGGTTCGATTACTGCACCAGATCCAGGAACTGTTCTTGCCATTTATCGTTAACTTACAACGTTAATAGTGCCTTGCATTGCTGCATGGATTGTACACTGGTAATATAAAGTATTCGGAGCGTCAAGAGGAACAGTCCAATAAAGAACGTTTGTTCCACTACCACTTTGACCCGCAGTATAAGGATTACCTGCTAATCCCTGAGTGCTTTGAATACGGAATGGATGAGCACCACCCTGAATGCTATTGTCAAAAGCATAAGTAAATCCTCTATAAACATAGAGGTCTGGATCATTTGCTGTCGAAGAGAATCCAGGACCATTAAAAGTAAAGTCTGAAGTTCCATTAGCATTTACTTCCCACCAGACCATAGGACTGCGAGTAACAATCCAATCAGAACCATTCCAGAATAGTGAATCGCCCTGTGTGGGATTCCCAAACTGAGCAGTACCCGACATGTCACTATCACTAAGGGCAGCGAATGTAGTAGGGATAGTTCCACTAAAGGCAATCGTAATTACATCACCAGAAATGGTTGTTGTAATGTCAGTTCCACCAGTAAATGTTACACTATCACTCTGAGAGTCGGCAGTTATAGAACCAGTGTCAGCATTCAAAGTTTGGAATACATTAACACTAGAAAGACCTGAGTCATCATCTGCAGGCAACCATTTACCACCAGAGGTACTCCACTTCAGAACCTGACCATTAGTAGGTGCTGTAGTTGTAGTATCAATGTCAGACAATAGATTGACACTGGAGTATTCAGTGATCAACTTTGCACGAACATCTCCAGTACCACCAGCAGTAATATTGATGTTTACATAGGGGTTATCATCACCATCAACAGTATAGTAGTAACCAGGATATGTTGCTGCTGCAGGAGCAGCACCAATAGTTGAGAATTCATTTTTATATTGTAGAACACCACTAACATCTAGTATGTTAGTGCCACCATCAAAAGTAGTAGTGGCAGTTCCATAACTAAGAACGATGTCACCAGTGCCATTTGGGTTAATGGTAATGTCACCATTAGAAGCACTGATAATACTATTGCCATTAACATCTAAAGACGAGGTTAGAGTGCCTAAGTCTGCTGGTTCAAATTGAGTACCAGTAAACTTAAGAACCTGATTCAACGCAGGACTAGAGACTGTCAATTGCGTACTGGTTCCATTACCAATCGATGCATATAATTCATCGAAGTTGGAATTAATAATCTGACCGCCAGCACGCAAGGTTGAACCTGTGTTGTCGTTGGCGGTCGAACCAACGTTAATAGCCTGCTTAGACATTACTTGCTCAGTTTATTTTTAGTTATTTATGAGAGTTCTGGATCAACCAATTCCTCGCCATAGTCAGCAAGGTTTGGTGCAGTCCAATCATCAGGGACACTAGTCTCAACATCGATAGTAGAAACTTGATATCCAGAACCTGGTGCAGAAAGTTCAATACCAGCAACACCGATCAGTGGTACGATTTCTGCACCAGATCCTGTGATGGACGATGCAACAATCGCGGGTTTGGAGGTAAATCCAGATCCACCAGCAGTGACTCTAACAGAGTCGATGAATTGAGAAGTGAGCGTGGTTGTTGCATCCGCATCTCTACCAAAGACTGATCCAAGATAATCGAAGGTGATCAGCGAATTGGAAGATTCGATGATAGCAACTTCTCTATCCGAGGTCTCTCCCTGAATGCTGATAAGGTCGCCCGCTTCGATAGAAGGAACAACTTCAGCAGCGTCAACGTCTGCTTCAGAACCAACGTAGGAGAATGCAACGAATGTAGAACCTACGCGAGGAATTTCTGAGAAGATGATTCTAGAACCAACAACTTCAAAACCAACACCAGGTTCCTGAATAACACCATTGAGCGAGACAATGATATTATTTTCAGGTCGAATCGTTGTGGACTGAACGCCATCCGTGAGCGTAAGTGAGTAGAACACATCATTACGCTTAAGGTTGAATGACTGACGCAAGGAATCAAACTCAAACGAGATATCATCCAATTGTCTCAGTTTACCAACATAGAATCCTGTGAACGATGCTCCAGGTTCAGGTGCTTCTGTGAACTGAATTTGATCAGAGAACGCGGTGAATGCGTTAGTAGCACCAGGTGGTTGCAGAATACCATTGATGAAGATAAGAAGGTGTCCAGCAGGATCTGGAAGGTACTGAGTGCCATTACCAGTACTGAGTTTGAAGTTCGTAGTCGTACCATCAAATCCTCTGAAGAATCTCTTGACTCTTCCCTTGAGTACATCGCGATCGAGGATAATAGACTTATGCCCATTAGGTCCGACGATGCCATCTTTTTCTGAGAATGTGCCGCGAATATCAGCAAGATAAAGTCTCTTAGTACCACCGATTGTCTGGATGTTTTGGACACGTCCAGAAGCAGCACCAGCGTTAGTAACAATCGTACTAATTGTTGCATAACCGACTGGGAAGTCGCCGCCGATGGTGCCATAATCACCAACAAAATCACCCAGAGTAAATGACCCCTCAACCATCTTCACGTAAACATAGTTGTTATCAAGATCAACACCAGTGATAATGCCGTAGACATTACTGACCTGACCACCAGAGACAACTTTGTAAAGTCGATTGCCTTCTGTGAAATTGTTAAGGGCAACACCTTGAGAGGTAATGACTGATATCTGCAATCTCTGATGACCACTAGAACCAATACGATCACCAACACCAAGTTCCAAACCTGCATAACTTTGAAGGTCGAGATAAACTCTAGATGTGCTTGGGTATACAACCGAAGTTGTCTCGAAGGTGCCCGTAAGACCTTCAGTATCAACTGTCAATTTACCACCAGTATTTGCAAGAACTGCTGCATTATTATTGAAGAGAGTGATAGGAGTTGCTGTATTACCGCTCGTATATCCCTTGAATGGAATATCGGTAATGAAAGTACCTTTGAAATCGATGATATGAATTCTATCTTCGATTGCACTAATTTGAGCGGTGGTAGTGTTTGTAGCACCCTCAATAGTGTCTGTGATTGCCCACGTACCTGCTGTTACAGCAACATCAAGATACTTGTAGTTTTCATCTTCATGGAACCCGTAAACAACGCCTGTGATTGCTGCATCACCTTGCTTCTGAACAACTTCGTTCATTGTATAAGGACCATCAGTGATGTCACCATCAATTCGGAATCTCTTATAAACTTTAGCAATAAGACCCTCATTTAGGGTACTAGTCTTAAGTTCGGCGTAACTTCCTGAGTAGGAACCATAGAAGTATTCAGTCTGATCAATTCCACCCAGAAGTCCTGTTGGGATATTTCTAGTTCCATAGGTATATGTTGGAATTGTAATTCCATTATTATCACTAAAGGTATTGATATGATTGGTGTTACCCAGTTGCTCTTTTACAATACCCAACAGATATCTAATACTTCTTCTGATAGATTCTGATGTGTAGTCTGCAGCAGCAGTAGAATCGTAGAAGGTATATGTTGTGGTTTGAGGTGAAGGATTTGTCAAGGAGTTATCAAGAGACTCCGACATCCAACCAAGCATAGTATTAAGAATCAATTGCTTGATATTGTATTCAGTATTGGCGAAGAATGTCTCACCAGAAGCAGAAACATATGGATCAAGTTCACCCTTATTGAGTTTTGCACCCCAGAGATATATCCCATTACTACCAGTTCCAGCAAACGATTCTTGTCCAGCATTATTAAGAAGTCCGATTTTATGCTGTAGTGTAGAGAATCCAAAACCAAATTCGCCCGTGATATAAACACGATACCAACCATCACCATATGGAATCACACCAGCGCCATTACTAAAGATAGTCTCTACATCAAATGTGAGGTTATTAGAAGTATTAGCACCATTGATAGCAGAATTGACAATCGTAAGTGAATCACCTACGTCATAAGCAATACCATCATTATTAATAGTAACGACTGCTGTATTAGGAGCGTTCTCATGATCAATCGTGACATCAAAGGTTGCACCAGTACCGACTGCAGCACCAAGTGCTGTTAGACCAGTGTATGTGCCAGTCATTGCTGCAATGGTGGTGACATTGATGTTTGTAATTGTCTTGACACCCTCTTGCTCAACTCTGATAGCACCACCAGGTTGGAAGAGACTTCCCTTGGTTCCAACATCCATATTGAATGAGAAGAACGCTCTTTGCTCTCCCGCTGTGCCAGGATCAAGAATATATTCAAACTTGACTCTTTCATATTCTGCTTCTTTTACGAAGAACGATAAAGTGTACTTCTGAAGAGCAGTAATAGAACCAGTATCAAACGATTCTGAATCAGTGTCAAATGTAACACCATCAGTATCAAATGTTTCTAGTTGGGTGAGAGTATAGTCTCTAGATCTAGTGTGAACATTATTTGAAGTAGTATCTCTGAGTTTATCTGCTGTCAGACTTCCATCAGGTCCCACTATCGCATCTGCGGTATGGAAAGTACCAGCAGCAGTCCAGTTAGTGTTGAAGTCTTCGGGGTTTGTCCAAAGATTAGTTCCAGGAATCTCAGCATCAATCAGAGAGGTAATAGTCTCAGCAGTATCTCTAGTGCGTACATTACCAGGATTGTTATACCAATCAAACGTAGTACCAGTGCTAGAAGTGGTTGCTGTGGTTGTGGATTGGCGACCAGTTAGAACTTCAGAAGAAGTGAAGGCAGTACCACCAAGTTTAACGCCGAGATATAGGATCGAAGCATCTTCATCCCACTCAAGAACCTTGTAGTATCCACCACCAGTACCACCAATGACCAATTCCCCGATAGTAAAGTTTCCAGAAGCACTAGTTACAACAACCTTTGTAGCAGTTTGCTTGTCATCAGTATCTGTTGTGATTAGATCATGAACAACATTCTTGGTGATTTCATCAACGAATGTGTCATAACTCCAAGAACCGAAACCAAACTGAGAATCAACAATCTGTTGAAGTTCAGTATCATAGTAGTTCTGATTATACAGAATGTTCTTAGATGCAGATCTTGCAGTCTGACCAGCAGGTGCGAGAATACCAAGACCGATATCAACCAATTCACGGAAACGATATACAACCTGATTGATGTCTATAGTTGCTTCAGTGTCGATGTAAGGAGTTTCGGTGGTATACAGAGCAGCATAGTCGCCTGTTGTAGGTGTAGCACCTTGAGCAAGAAGATTATTCTTGATTGCAAACTCACCAATAGTCTTAATTTGCTCAAAGGCATATAGAGTTGCGAGAAGTTCTTCTTCAATATGATTCAAGTGATTGTTGCTGTCCAGATACAATCTGAACACGTCAATCGTAGCATTTGATCCACCAGTCTGAAGATCAGAGAGGATAGCACGGATTATAAGTTTGATATCTCTTTCACACTTACTCAATCCATCAGAACCAGGATAAACAAAGGCACTGAAGTTTACACCATTAAGTTGATAAGTAAACTCTGCTGTAGTAAGACCTGTAATTTCTTTAGCAATATAGTTTCTATTGAAGTAAACACGATCTGCAGCAACCGCAAAGTCATCAGAAGTAGGTGCCAAAGAATCATTCAGTGTAGTAACTAAGGTGTCAATAGCACCTCTAACGTCAGCACAATTGATAGATGTGGTAACCGCGCCTGTTGATGCACTTACGAATGTATGACCAACTTGAGGTAGATGTGATATAGAGTCTGCAGTTGCACTTACGAACAAGTGAGCATTACCAGAAGCACTTCCACTATTACCTACGTTAATCGTAATTGTAGTATTAGTTACTGCACTAATTGATCTGGATGTACCAGATGCAGGGTCAGTAGAGCGTGGATAAGTTTGTGGTGCAGAATGACCATCAGAATCACAAGTAAAGGTCAGAGAATTGTCAGTAATGACAACGCCCATTCCTACCTCTAAATTATGATCTCCGATGCTCAATACGAGTTCGCCAGATGCTGCATTGTAAGTAGTGCCAGTTCCAGCAGTAAAGGTTTGGTTAGGACCAGACTTATTGATATTAAGAGTAATTGTTGTATCAGTTACTGATTCGATACGAAGATCTCTACCTGAAGAAAAATCACCAGGGCGAGGATATGTGTGCTGAGTTGCATTACTATCCATCGCACACGTCATTGTGATGGAGTTGTCAGCAAGTTTTACATAAGAACCAACTTTCAGTGAGTGCGATCCAATAGTAATAACGGAAAGACCATCTGCAGGATCGTAAGTAACATTAGTTGGTGTGAAACTAGTGGAAGTTCCATCGTCAGTAACACCCCAATCACCAGTGATAATTGCATCTGTATTATCAGTAGTCAAATCTCCAGTAATCGCTTGCTTCATGTAATGAGCGAGACGATTGTGTGCATAGATGGAGAACTGGATTTGGTTTCCAATGTGGATCAGTGCGTTGTTGCTATCGAGATAGAACTTAGCAGCACGAATCGTTCTATAATTTCCACCAATCTCAATATCATTAATGATCTCAGCAATGATTAGTCTGAGGTCAGTCTTACATCTGTCTGTACCAGAACCAGAACCATCTGCATTTCCAGGAATCTCAGAAGCAAGATCAGGATATCTCTGCAGAAGATCATAAGATGTTTTGTCAATAATTGCAGAAGTATTCAGACGGAGCAGATTAGCAGCATCTCTAAATCTATACTTACCATCGGTATCGATTTGATTTGTATAGATGATGTCATTTGTTTGATCTGAGTATGTAATTGTAAACGGAACTTCAAGATAGGCATCAACTGTAGCACCAACATATTCGTAAGTGGGTTCTGATCTAGTGATCGTTCCGAGATGATCTACAGGAGTAGCAAGATTTGCATTTTCTAAAGTATCAGTGATGATATCCAGAAGTGTACTTGCTGTACCATAAACATCAGCACAATCACCAGTGTTGTAGTCAACAATTGTAATTGCATCAGTATCAACGCTTACAAATGTGTGTGCATATTGCTGACCAGCAGGAGAAGCACCAACATCGATTGTGAATGTATCTGTTGTGTGAGCAGTGATAGGAAGAACTCTTCTAGAAGCATGAGTATCAGAAGTTCTAGGATGTGATAGTATTCTATCATTACCATCACTAGTACAGGTAAATCGGATAGATTCATCGGCAATAGTGACCGCATCACCTTGCTTAGTGATTGAATCTGCGACTGCACTAACGAATGAGTGAACGTAGTTTCCACCAGCAACAACAGCACCCTGACCACCAATCAATTCGTCGCGAATAAAGATATGTGTAGACACATCCGTTGTGGATGGGAGGTTGATAGTGATTGTTCCGTCTCTGTAAGTAATTGCATCAGAAGCAGCACTTACAAAGGTGTGAATGTTACCTGCAGCAGTTCCAGCACCACCGATGTTAACTGTAATTGAATCTGGTGTAATTGCACTGATTCTCAACCATCTACCACTAGCAGGATCGGTGCTTCTAGGATATGTGTGATTTGTGTAATCGTTATCAGAATCGCATGTAAATGTAAGAGCGTTATCTTCAATACGAACCTTATCGCCAACACTCCAACCATGAGCAATTTCACTAATTGTAATTCTAGCATCACCATTACCACCAGGTACTGTCAGAACATCAGACTTAGAATATCCAGTACCTGCATTGGTAACTGTATATTCAACAATATCTCCTGTACCGCCACCAACTGAAGTGATGCTAATAACTGCACCGCTACCAGTTCCGCCAGTTAGAGAAACGCCAGTTGCTATGCTGTAACCAGTACCAATTGTGGTAGTTGCTGAGTTTGAAATTGAACCTTTCTGCATGGTGATAACCATTGCTCCAGTTCCTGCATTATAAGTCGCAGTATTAACATCATGACTAGAACCATTATTAACAATGTTAATAGCAGTGTCATAATTACCATCGCCAGATCGAGGATATGAGTGCTCAGATCCATTACTATCAGTTGCACAAGTAAATGTCAACGACTCATTCTGAAGTTTGATAGAAGTTCCAGGTCTAAGTTCGTGATCACCAATCGTCAGAACTGCTTTATTATTAGCAGGGTCATAATTAACTGCTGAGACTGAATAATACTCATTGAGAGAAGTACCAACAGGGATATCGAACGTATTTGTCGTGACATTAGAAATCTTCAACCAACCCAAAGAACCAGGATCATTTCTTCTAGGATATGTCTTGTTAGCAGTATTGCCGTCCATCGTACATGTGAAGGTCAAACCATTATTAGCGATTTGAACTTTATCCCCATTGGAGAATCCATGATTTGCAATTGTAAGAGTCATGACTCCTGTTCCAGGAATATAATCAGCAGCACTTGGCGTGAAGGTTGTAGGACCAACTAAACCATGAGATGTCTTGGTCAGAACCATGTCACCTGTAGCAGGATCATAAGTTGCACCAGTAGGAGTTACGTTGGTTAACGTGGTGTAAGAAGAATCAGTGATAGTTGCATCAGTCAACTGCTTCAGACCATGATCACCCTGAGTGTCCCAAATATCATTGGTGATAATGTATTCGACAATCTCTTTTACTTTATCGTATACCCAGACTGTTTCTTTGATTTCACTTTCAACATGACTTAGAGTGATTGGATTGACTGCTCTGTTGACGTACAAAGAAGCAGCATCCCAAGTATGATTATTGCTACCATTCTCAAGATCGGAAATAATTGAATCTAGAGTGTCTCTGATGTCATCTTCACAGGCAATTTCGCCTGTTGGAACTGTGAAGTATGGGAACTTCTCTTTCATCAGATACACCGCTTCATTAGCGATATAATCTTTGTTTCTTCTGATAAGACCCGCAGCATCATAGTAACGTTGAGTTACCTGAACCAAAGAACCTCTAGTCAGAGATGTTGCACGAATTGCATCATTATTAAAGAACTCTCCAGCAGTGAAGGATTCAGTACCAGACCAATCTTCAATATATGTTGCTGCATCAGCACCATCGAAGTGGATGAGCAGAACTGCATTAGAGTCACCTTGGAAGATACCCTGTTGAGGAGTAAATGCATCAGTGTATCGTGCATTCGTAGAAACTCTCACTTCATCGATATGACCATTGAAGAAGTCGCCATCTGCAATGGTAGCACCAATTCTTAGTGGTTTTGTGGAACCATAATCATTACCATCAACATAATTACTCGAACCATCCAAAGCACCATTTACGTATACCTTTGTGGTTCCAGAAGACTTGACCAAAGCAACATGATACCAAGTATCTACGGCAAGAGTAGTAGTACCACTCCACACAACCAAGTTGTTAACGAAATACTTCAGATTTGTGCCATCAAGGTACAAATAAGGAGAAAGTTCTGTGCCTGTAGTTCTAAAGTCAACGATTGCTTTTGCACCAGTAACATTTGCAGGTCTGATGTAGCACTCGATTGTAAAATCAGTAGTTCCGAATCCAAACTCAGTAGAAGTAGGAACTGAAACATAATCACCAGTACCATCCAAAAGCAATGAGGTGGTTCCGAATCTCTTCTGGTCTACATCTAGTTGTGCATTACCATTAAAGGTTGCATGATGATAATCTTCACCAGTGCCTTTGGATCTACCAACTTTTCCAAGATAGATCGTTTGATCAGCAGGTGCATAACCAATAACTTCTGCTTTTGTATCATCGGTTCTAATTACCTGTCCTTGTCTGAACAGACCATCACCACGAAGTTTATTGAATGTCAGTTTTCTGCTATATGCAGGTTCTGCAACTTGGAAGTCTCCAACGTTGTTACCATATTCAAACTTATAATTACGAATGGTTTCATTGTCCAGCAAAGCACCTGTAGCATTATCATAAGTTATGATGTTGTTGCTGATAGGTTCTGTTGAGGGGAACTTAGCATCATATGGTGTCAGATTATCGTCAAAGTCTAGAATGCTTACTTGTGAAGTAGCGATATCATCAAGAATGATATTAGGATACGTTACAGATGCAATTCTGTTAAACAATAGACCGAAGAAGTTAGAACCTTCAGAAATTTCAAAAGATCCTGAATCAGTGTTAGTAATTGGATCTGAATAAGATTGAGAAGTTTGAACTTCAACAACAACTCCAGACTGAAGACCAATGATGATGTCTCCATCTTCAATTGAATAAAGACCAGGTGTAGACTGATAAGTACCGATAATCTTACTCAGAGTCATCGTATTGGTGACAGAAATCTCTGTCTTATAGACAGGAGTGTCTTCTAAATGACTTTGGGCAGCAGTATTATTAACACCTCTGATAACTTCGAGTGTAGTTGCATCAGTTCCTTGAGTGATATCAACAATTTCAAACAACTCAGGACCCATCTGATATTTCTTACCGATTACAAACTCGCCATCAGCAACAGGTGCATCATCTTCAGTATTATCAACCTTTCTAGCAACAACGTCAAAGATTGTAGTTGCAAGTCCAACACCAAACCTGAGTTGAGAAATAGGAGTCTCTTGACCTCTTTCAAGGTTAACTTGCTCAACAATTGCACGATCATTATCAAAGTTTCTAACTGTTTCACCAAAGACAAACAGACCAAGATTTGAAACCGCAGTAGAAGTTGCAAAGATTGCGTTGAATCCAGTAACATTCGCAGTTACAAACTCATCAGTTGTAAATCCAGTATTACCAGAACCAAGATCTGAATAGAAACCTCTGATGACATTGCCATCGACTTGAGTTACTGTGAATCTAGAGATTGTTGTAGAACCAACAATGACATTACCGACATTAGGGAAGATACCACTAATATTGTTAAATGTAAGGTCAATTAGAGGTTTTGGTGTGAATGTAATAGTGATATAACGAACACTTGCTGGTGGTTGTGGGGGTTCAGCAAATACCAAGAGGTTGTCAATAACATTGAATGCTGTTCCTGGTGTTTGAACAACACCATTCAAGATAATCATCAACTGATTCTCGTTGGCAATAATAGATTGCTGACTAACTGATAGTGGGAATGCAGTTTCAATACCATCAAAAAGTTGGTCGATATTATCAAGAGTTTGAACTGTCGAGGTCAGAATGTTCTCTGAGGAGGTCAGTCGCTTCTGACGGAACAGAACTTCAGTATTGTTGAACTCGGAATAGATAGGTTCGACAAGAGCAAAGTTCTGAATATTAGGAACAATCGCTTCTTGTGCAAGTTCAACGGACTTGGTGATTTGGAAAGTAGTCTCTTTGTTAGGAATAAATCCATAATCATCTATACTAAGTTCTCCAAAAACTTTAAATGATGCAGGGTGAACATTCTTGATAAGAATATCCTTCCACTCATTGATAGAAACTGCAGAACGAACTGCATAAGAGAAGTCTTGATAATAGTAAGAGTCTTGAATTTTCTGAACAATCTCAGAAGGTTTACCAACATCATCAGTAAATTGACCAGTTGTCTTGGTAATAGAACCAATTTCAAGAACACCTTTAGCAATCTTAAGATCTGCGATAATACCAGAAGACTTAGAGATCACACCAGTAATTGATTGACCCACTAAGAAGTTGCCAGTGTAATCAACAATCTTGACAATTCTAGGTCCAACCTGCCAACCATTATTGGTCGAGATATAACCAGTTGCTGTAGCATTCTCAATAGTGGTGCCCTGATAAACCAGTTCACCCTCTAAGAAAGTAGAAGTGATTACATTTGCTTTAGCAACACCACCAAATGCAGTTGTCAATACCTGTTGACGACCAGTACCATTATTAACAAAAGTGATGGCATCACCCAGTTCAGCATTAGAAGAACTAATAGCAAGTTTTAATTGATCATCTTCAAGAGAATTTGCTGCACCTGCAATAGCATAATAAGTGGTAGATCCGTTCAATCTACCCAGAGCACCAGAAGAAAGTGGATACTCAGCACCATCACCAGTGTCTACAACATTCAGAGTGACTTCAGATCCATTTGTAATACCATGAGGGAATGCAAATTGCAGAAGACCCAAGTCAATATTAACAACATAGTTGAAAGAAGATTTCAGTGAAATAGTAGGTTCAGAAGAATATCCAGAACCAGAATCTTTAACAATGATATCACTTAGTCTGCCATTCTGAACTACTGCTTCTGCTACAGCATTAGATCCACCACCACCTGTAATTACAACAGCAGGTGCCTGTGTATATCCAGAACCAGGATCGGATACTGTAATACTCTCAAGAATAGAAGTAGAGTTAAGTTGTGCGTTAATTGGGAATGTGATCTCAGGACGCAGAGTGTAGTCATGAGGATAATCATAACCGAAGTTATTATTCTTAAGTCTCTTGATCTTACCAACGCTATCTCCTCTAGTGAAGATTGATGCACCAGTACCAAAAGGAGGAATGACAACTACAATTTCAGCACCAGAACCAGTTGCACCAGCACCAAGAATGCCATCAATTGCTTCAATATCAACGGTTGCAGTTGTGTATCCTGTGCCAGGAGATGTAACTGAAACTGCTTGAATCTGACCAGAGATTGTATTACCCTCATCATCTTGACCATCGGCAACTGTAATTTGTACAAAACCACCTTCGCCATCGCCAGAAATAGGTACACTATTATAAGTTCCTACCGCATATTCAGTACCAGGATCATTAATTTGAACTCTTTCAATATTTCTATTAGAAACAATATTGCTAACAACAGGTAATCTTGTATAGAAACCACCAGAGTTTACGATTCTAACACCAGAAATAGAACCAACTGCTTTCTTAGAACTTGTAGAATAAGATGCTGTAGTGATTTCACCAACACCTTCTGGTTCATTAAGTAAGAGGAAACTGAATGTATCTGCGCCAGTTGTGATTGTAGCACCTGAAACACTAGTGATATCAAAAATGCCTGCATAAGGAGAATCTACAACATCAAGATAACTTCCAGAGATGACAGGAGAATCAGCACCAGTTCTAGATGGATCGAAGTAATAAGAGATATTAGTAACAATACCTCTATCAACTTTCAATGAAATTGTGGACTTAGCATTGGATCCAGGATTACCAGGAGTGCCAACACGTTCAATAGAGTTGAAAGAATACTCCAATTTGTAAAGGTTGTCCTTCGAGAAAGACAAGTTAGATCCCAACATTGTGGAATGACTAACATCAAAGATATAATTGTGTCCATAGTACATCTTCAGGGTTGGAGACTTAACAAAGATGCTAACATTTCCAATACCATTTAATGCAGGAGATGTGGTGGCAACTGCAGGCAACTTATAAGTAAATTCAACAGGACTTACAATTGTATTGGTAATGAATGATCCATTATATTCCGAGGTTCCAGTAAGAACATTGCCATCGATAAAGACGTTCTCGCCCTGTCTCAGATAATGCTTAGAATTAGTAACAACATAGACTTCATCAGTATTTGCAACAGCAGTTACTTGTAAGATACTGGTGAGATTAGTTACAATCGTAATCTTAGATACTCCAGTCAAATTAGTGATTGTTGCAACATTATTGTCGGCGTTGAGACTAAAATCGCCAGAATTAAGAGTAATTACAGAACCAACTGCAAAAGAAGAAGATCCAGAAAGTTCATCAATTCTGATAATGTAATCATCGGTAGAATATGGTTTGAACAATCCAAACTCATCCAGATTGTTAGTACCACCAGAAGGTGCATCATATGCAGATAGGTCAATTTCAAATGTACCAACACTAGGATTGAAACCTACCTGAGCAAAAGTATACCCTGTAATTTCATTGTTAGCACTAACTACAGGACCAACAATTCCATATGTAGATTGCTCACTAAATTGCTCGAATTTTAGATAACCAGTGTTAAGATCATTTGTCCAAGAATTATTATTGATTGCAACATAAATGTTGGTGGCATCTTGCCTTACAACATAACCAGAATTGACAAATGCATCAGAATTATTATAAAGAACTACTTTAGAATTAGTTACTGCCTTAAATGGTTGATTGATAGTGAGTTTTTGAATATTATCAATCTTAATGGTATTAGTAGGTTTGAAATAATACCTATCTTTAACAATTGCCGAAATCTTCAGTTTCTGAGATCCAGGAGAGGGAACTGTTGCAGTTCTAGAACTCCAAAGGTCTACAACTGGTTCCAAAGTCTCAGTATCTTGAGCTAGTGAGGTAGATACATCATTATAGTCTAGAGTTTGCAGACCTACTGCACCTAGAGTGTAATCACTAGTTGTATTTGTAAGATCGAACGAGGAGAGAGATCCTGCAGTACGAACAAAACCAATTTTTGTATTTGTTCTCTCTGTAATTGTTCCAAGTCTGTCAGAATCAGAATTCTTATCAACTTTTAGGGTAAATCCTTCATAATCGATATAATCATATTGTTGTGTATTTGTTGTGAACCATGCAGTATCAGTCCAAGCATATGCCTGAGCAAACTGACCATTTGCAGGATATGCAGTAACATCCGAAGGGACTGATGGGTTGAGTGCTCTGTTCTTGAGACGAATATTATCTGCATAGAACTGACCCTGCTCATTAGAACGGAATGTTCCTGCTACTCCATCTCTTCCAGGAATATTACCAATATGAAGATCTTTGTTAGCGAGAGTAACATTTGCAACAGATCCAGAGAAAACTACATTTCCATTTACATATGCAGCAAATGTGCTACCAGTCTTTTTGATACCAATAAACTGCCAAGAATTGTCAGCAAACATGTTTGACAATCCAGACTGAAGAGAAGTAACTGCAGAATTGATAGGAGTTGTATTTTCGGTAATTACCAAATTCAACTTACCAGTTGAGACATCATAATACAACCAGATACCACCAGTAGCACCGCTAGCATCACCAACGGCAAGTAAAGTATGCTGTGTCTGACTATAATCACCATTTCCTGCATAATACTTGTACAACATGAACTCAAGAGTCCAATCATCGTCAAGTTTACTTCCTAGTTGACTTGAAGGGATCTTAAGTGCAGCATTTGCCCAATCTCCTGTACTACCGATAGTAGCGACATCGAAGGTAAGATCATCAGAACCACTAGCACCAAGATTGGCATCAGTAATAGTAAATGTGTCATTTACAAGATAGTTAGTACCAGGATTGTCGATATCGATAGATGTACCACCATCAGAGGCAACTGTAATTGTGAATGATGCACTGGCACCAGATGCACTAGTTGTTGTATATTTTGTCGAATCAATTTCGTATGTTCCTGCTGCTCTAGCAAGACTGACACTAGCAACATCAAATGTAAATGATTCTGCTCCAGCACTACCAAGATTGGCATCTGGGATTGTGATGGTTTCATCGACTGCATAACCAGAACCATCTTCTGGAATTGCCGAGATTGTTCCATTACCTGAACCATCGATGATAATTGTGAATGTAGCATTTGTACCACTACCATCTGTAGTGTAATCAGAAGCACCAATATTATATGTTCCTGCTGCTCTCTGATTAGTTCTAGTAGCAACATCGAATGTAAGTGGGGATGCGCCACCACTACCAAGATTAGCATCTGAAATTGTGATAGTTTCATCTACGGCAAATCCAGAACCACCAGTAACAACACTAGGTGTGCAATTACCAGATCCATCAACAACTACTGAGAAAGTAGCACCACTGCCGCTAGCATCAGTAGTGTAATCAGAAGCACTGATACTATATGTTCCTGCAGATCTTTGAGTTGTAATAGAAGCAACATCGAAGATTAGATTTTCAGCACCTGCATTACCTAGATTAGAATCTGAAATTGTAATAGTATCGTTGATTGCATAACCAGATCCACCATCTGTAATGGTGATTGTTGCAGCACCCGCTCCATCAACAACAACTGAAAATTCAGCCCCAGTACCAGATGCACTAGTTTCTGAGTATTGTGTTGAATTAATTGTATATGTTCCTGCTGCTCTGACATCAGTAATATCAGAGACATCAAAGACTAAATCAGCAGCACCACCATTACCAAGTTCGGTATCAGGAACTGTAATCTGTTCATTGAGTACAAAAGCAGAACCAGGAGCAGTAATAGTGATACCTGTTATTGCACCACTGACATTAACAGCAATCGTGAAGGTTGCGCCTGCACCACTACCATCTGTAGTGTAATCAGAAGCACCAATATTATAAGAACCAGCAACTCTATTTGCATCAGTAGTGCCGCCAGTAACAGCAAGCACTTTGCCAATAATTCCTTGATTAATGGTATCTACAGTTACGATATCACCCAATGTACCATTATCAATGGTATCAAGTGTTAGAACCTTACCAATGATGCCATTATTAATAGTGTCAGTTGTTACGATTTCTCCATAACTATCATCAATATTATCTACTGCACGAACTCTTCCAGTAAGAGCATCGTCTGCTTTGATCTTTGCAACACCATCTTCAATATCAAGTGATTCTTCACCAAAACTTCCAATAAGAACTGTTGGGGTGTAATGGTTTGCAATATCTGTAGCAGTGTCATCTGCAAAAGTTAAGATGAACTCATTTCTGTTCCAAGAAGTTTGACCAGCAAGATATACATCACCTGAGTTATCAGTTGCCATACCATAGACTGAAGCACCCTCAATATTATTGATGGTGAAGTCTGTGCTAGTTCTCTTAAGGAAAGTGCCGTCATACTTGAGTTTTACATTCTCAACAATCTTGTGACCAGTGGTATCATCAATCTTTGTGAATGCAATATTCAGGTCATTGAAGATATCAATGTTGGAAACAGGAGCAAGTTCGATTGTACTTCCAGTAACATATCTCTTGTTCCAGATAATAGTACCAGCAGTATTAAATTTGCCAACCCAGAAACTATCTCTAGTCGTACCATCACTCTTAAGAGTTAATGTAGCACTGATATAGAATTCATTATATTCATCACAGGAAAGACTTGTATTGCCGAATGAATAAACACTATTAACAACTTGCTTAATGAATGCAACTGCAATTGCATTTGTAGTTAATAGTACCTTACCAAAAGCAACATTTACATTGGTAGAGGAATCAGTATCTGCTGTTTCTAGAGCAAAGTAGATATCAGTACCAATTATCTTCAATGCTGTTAGTTTTTCAGAAGCATTTGCAGAAGACAACTTTCTCTTAATTGCGAAGTTGCCATTCATATCGATAGATGCAATAAATGCATCATAAGGATTACCAGAATTGGTATTCGTAAATCCACCAATGATGAATCTAGTGTCAGAATATTTTTCTAGTGATGTAATGTGATCTGCACGAGTAGCACCAGAAATACCAGCATATGCTTTCTGCCATTCTAGTGTTGCACTGAGTCCATTAACGTCTTCGACATATTTGGCAAGCATGATGTCAGGATTATATGCATCAACCACCTGACTATTGGGTTTAGTTAGTCCAGCAACCCAAACCTGATTTCCATCAACATAAAGTTTAACAAATTCGGTATAATCAAGACCAGTAGTATTGACAAGTGTTTTCTGCCATTCAATTGTGCCATTTGCAGAGAATTTTGCAACAAATGCCACATCAGTATCATCAGCAGCATTTTTAGTGGTGCCACAGACATACGATTTTTTATCCTCAGTTACAACAATGTCATTAACTTTAGTATTATCATTGTTTTCTAACAACCCAACAAAGTAATCTGTCTTTTTAAAGATCTGAGGATGTGAGAGAATGATTCTAGGATCTTCAGTGTATCCATTACCAGAACTAACGATATTAACTTTATCAATAGAACCAACAGAAGTTACGACTGCCTCAAGAGAAGCAGATGTTCCGTCACCATCAATAACAATGGTAGGAGGAATATCAGTATTATATCCAGAACCAGTTTGAGTAACTACAATCTCTTCAATACCCTTGTATTGTCTGACAACGAACTCTTTGTTCGTATTTGCCATAATAGGTGTGTAATCAGCAAAGATTCTATCTCCGACTGCTAAGTTATGAGGTACACTAGTTGTAATTTTACCAAAACTTACACCACTAAGGTTTTCAAAGTCGTATGAACTAATTGTTTCTCCAAGAATTCTAGAGACTCTAGCAGAAACGCCGAGACCATCGGTATCAGTATTATCGAAGACCAATCTGTCATCAACTTGATAGTTGATACCAGGATTTTCAATTGAGAATCCAGTAACAGATGCATCTTCAAATTTAGTAATTGTTTCAACTTCAATATCAACTTTAGAATCTTCTTTAACCTTGGGGAAATAGTCAAACAATTGTAAAGGAGATTCTTCAAAGACTTGATCTGGATCTTCAGTTTCTGAAGAATCTATAACACCATCTCTGTTTTCATCTTCTACTTCAAACAAAAGAATATCACCATCTTCTAGTGATAGAGAATTTGTTGAGGCATTTGGAATTCTAGGAACGTCAATATCAACGTTTTCATAAGGATCGCGATATCTAACAACCCCAGTAGGAATATTTTGCTGTGTTGCGTTAGCATCAAGATTCCATTTATCAACAATAGAATTAAAACTTGGACCCAATACATAAGGGAATACTGGATTACCTGCTGCTGTAGCATCAATAGTCACAAAATAAACGTATCGACCCTCAGGAAACTCAGGTGTCTTACAGAAACGACCATTATACTGGTCAAGATCTCCTAGGTTGAAAACATACTCATAATCTTCAATAAATGTTCCAGCACTATCAGTGCTTAATTCAGGACCATCGTTTCTGACAGGACTGATATTAGTAGTCTCATCATAGATCAAAGATTCTTTAATTCTATAAGAAGTCAGAAGTCTTCTAAGTGTAGACGATTGATCGGTAGGATCTTCATATCCGTAAGGACCATAGATCGGATTACCATCAAATGCCCAACCGATAATAGGAGAGTGCTCTAAAGACTCGTCTTCTTCCTGCAGTTCTCCTGCAGAAGTTAGGGTCATGTTATCCCCAAGAACATACCTCAGTCTTTGGGGATTAGATACATGAGCATACTCACCACCATACTGGTTATTAAATCCTTCAAAGACTGAACCTTTAGCAGCATCAAATGTTGATGTGGACTGAAGGTTATAGTTCCATTGGAAAATATTAGCAGTGAATTGTGCAAATTCACCAACTGAAGTTAAATTGATCAGAGTAGTACCCTGAACATAACCAATACCTTTGTTTACGATTTCAATTCCAGTAACTCTTCCTGCATTCTCACCATCAATATCAATAGTTGCTCTGGCAATAGCACCAAAACCTTCACCTTGGATTTGAATTTCTGGTGCAGTAGTGTATCCACTACCACCATTAATGATAGCAACCGAAATAATTCTTCCGTTACTTACAATAGGTTGAGCAACAGCACCAGAACCAGAAGTAATTGAAATCTCTGGAATAGAAGTATAACTAGAACCTCCAGATTCTACGCTAATTGATTTGATCGGACCTCTAACTGCTGCAGTAGCAGTAGCACCAGTGCCGCCGCCACCAACAATAGAGATTAAAGGTTGTGATGTGTAGTCAACTCCACCATCATTAATAAGAATTCTTGATACAACACCTTTGGTAATAATTGCAGTCGCAGTAGCACCACTACCATTGCCACCAACAATAGAGACTAGAGGAGACTCAGTGTACCCAGAACCGCCTTCATTAACGTCGATAGAGGAGATAGAACCATTGACAACAACAGATGCTACAGCACCAGTACCACCGCCACCAACTACACTAATAGAAGGTGGGAATGCAGCATCATAACCCTGACCTACGTTAACAACATCAATACTTGTCAGAGAACCAAAGGTTTTGGAAATATTAGACTTATAAGACCAAATTGAGACACCATTAATCCAGGTTCCAATAGGACCAGGATTGATAGCATTTTTTGTAGAAATTGTAGCAGAAACTCTAGGGAAACGATTTAGTTTTCTCTGGTTTCCAGGCAGAAGTGCAGATCCTGGAAAAGGTCCAATATTATAGTTGGGAATGCCAGTAGATGCAACATAAACGTAGTTATCATTGAAAAATGTATTCTGTACATTTGTAGTGTATGGACCAATTGCATTTAAAACTGCAGAGTTGGTAGATTTTCCTTTGTTAAGGTCAATAGAAACAAGAATATTGCCTTGAGGTGCAATTACACCAGGTTGTGGCAATTGATATTGGAATATATTAGTGCTATCTCTAGATGTAACTAAGAATGTTCCGTTATAGATGATTGGATTTGCACCATAGATGGTAACTTGGTCTCCAACTAAGACACCATGATCATTGGTACAAGTAACAGTAGCAACATCATTATTAAATGTAATGCTATCAACTTCAATCAGTTTTTTAACATTATACAACCAAGTTGTCAATTCAGAAGTATCAGAAGTACCACCCAACTTGGAAATAGTTAATTTATCACCAGGAAGGTAATAAGAACCAGTATCTGTCAATGTTGTTTGATCTGCATCAACAATACCAACAACATTCAACTGAACTTCAGTATCAGTTCCTTTGTTGATGTATACTCTAAAGTTAGAGGTGACTTCTGTTGCAGCATCCCAAACTTGAGCAGTACTATTATCTTCACCACGAGTACACTCAATAAACTGGTTCAGAGACTTTTCTTTATACTGAACGACTTCTGTGTCACCAATTAGGAACTGACCATTTCTCTCAGGCCATCCAACAGTAGAGTCAACTGTAATAATGGTGTCTTCTGTATCAAGAGGTTCGGCAAGTTTAGTTTTATATGGAACAGTGAAAACACCCTCAATAGTTTCTTCCGAAAGAACTAATTCATAAATTGTGAAAGTGGATGTATTAATAGCAATATAGTTTTCAACTAGAGCAGTTGCTTCTGAAATGTTAGCATCTGCAATATCTGCATCTTGACTTAAGATACCATCTCTAATATTTGCAGGATTTCCACTAACTAAAGTTGCACGCAGAACTGTGTCAATAGACCAAGTAGATGCTGATGGTTTGATAATTTGATCTTTAGGATAAGAAACACTGATGTCCTCACCATAAAGAAGTTTAAAGAGATATGAAATACTGAAAGATGTACCCTTAGATTGATAGAAATCTCTAACAGTCTTAATTGCTGTTCTTACATCAATTGATTTATAATCAAGTTCTGGGATATCTGGTAGATATTGCTCGGTATATTTGTCAAGTAGTCTCTTAACAAACAAAGAGTCTAGGCATTTGATTTCTGTTTCAATATCTGCTGCCATTGCCATGGTATCATTTGAAAATACCGCATTTCCATCTTCAGTGTACTTAGTGATACCACTTGCAGCTCTTGCACAATTCAGGAACTGAGACTTAGAATATCCAGTACCAGATTTGTTAATAGAATAACCAGTTACCTCATTAAGACCAATAGTAACGGAGGCTTTAGCAGTTGGAGGATCTTGAATGAAAAGTGTTGGGGGGAAAGCAGCACTATATCCACTACCAAAGTCAGTGATATTAATATCGGTAATTTGACCATTGAAAATTGACGCTACTGCTGTAGCACCTGTTCCGCCATTATCTCTATTATCAACGATATAAACAGAGGGAACATTATCATATCCAGATCCACCACTAAGAAGATCGACTCCAATGACTCTACCATCTCCATCAACTCTGGTTTGTAAAACTTGAGCACCAGTAGGATCAACAATTGCAATCCTAGGTACTTCGGTATATCCCTGACCTCTATTCAGAATTTCAATCTCTGTAACTACACCATTAGTAAGTACAGACCTAAAACTTGCTCTAATTGCATTATCGCCAGTAGGTTCATCAACATATACAACAGGAGCAGTAGTGTATCCACTACCACCATCAGTTATAGTGATTGTACCTGTGATTTGACCAGAACCGATAGTAGGTGTTTGGAGTTTGGCACCACCAGGTTGCTTAAATGTAACTCTAGGATCGAAAGTGTATCCACTACCAGAACTAGTAATTCTTAAGGAACTTACACTACCATTAGTTACTTCAGCAGTAATTCCAGCAACCAAGGAACCCTCTCTAGTGGGTTGTTGAATTTCTACTACAGGTGGGTTTGTATCACTATACCCTAAACCACCATCAAGTAGTGAAATAGTCTTAACACCATTGATAAGAGCAGTGGCAGAACCACCAGAACCTGCAACAGAACTAACGCTTACCTTAGGAGGATAATCAAATTGATATCCCGAACCAGTCTCGCTATTGGAGATAGAAGTGAGTTCGCCACTATTATTGATGCGAGCATATCCAAGTGCTCCAACACCAAAAGATGGAATAGGTGCTTCAATCGAATACAAAGAAAGGATCTTACCTTTCAAAGGTGGTACTTCAAAAATAAACAGACTACCATCAATAAAAAATTCTTGCCTAGGAGCAAGCAACTTGTTATCGTAAATAGCAATTACAAACTCATCAGTAATTGGTTCGTATACCTCTCCATTACGAGTAAGTGTAAATTGGTTTTGACCTTCTCCAAAAGATCCAGAAATATCATCCAAAGCGATGATACTATTCTCAATGAATCCTTTTTGGAAGAAGATATAAGTCTGATCAGTAGAATCAGACGGAGTTCTTGCTCTTGGTGCTGAAGTGAATGTAATAGTTGTACCACTAACCTGATAATCAACATCAGGGTACAAAATTTGACCATAAAGACTTACAATCAAAAACTGAGATTGTGGAGGAGTGATGGGATTACCAAGACTCAGTAATTGAAAAGTTTGAGTTACTCCATCAAAAACATCAATAAGGTTTTCTAGAGTAGTCCATTTTACTCTAACCTGTTCATACGAAATACCAGCACTCAATGCAATATTAGGAGAACTAGTTGTCGATTCATAATAAATTATTTCGTCGCCAATTAGAACTGTGCCATTTCTCTCAAGAAATTTATCAACACTTTCTACAACAATAGTTTCTGAATCTGCAGTAATTGATTCTACTAGTTTTGTGGCACCATCAAGAATACTAACATCGAGTTTATCGATATTTAAGTATTCAAGAAAATTATTAATAATATTTTGACCTAATCCAGTCTTTTCTTGTGATCTGTAGTAATATTCTACAAATTTGACAAGCAAGGGGTATTCAGACCCAATGAAGTCGGGAGCCTTAGCCGCGATTGATTGAGAGACCTTATTTACGTTATTCATCTAATTAGAAACAACTATTAGTGAGAGAACCTGAGTTATCGATGGGAGGAATAGTGATCAATGTGGGTCGTTGATCGAACTCTCCTGGCGTCAAACTATTTAGTGGTATGGTGGGAGGTGGAGTTGTGCCGATAGGGGCAACTGTAATGTCTGGAGTTACGATATTGATAATTGTTCCAAGAGTTGTTGCAGGAATAGTTGCGTTATTTCTAGGAATGAAATTAATAGGAAGTAACAAGTCTAATGGAAGTCCAGCGCCAGGTGTTTCATCGACAATTGTGCCAATACCAGTGATGGCATCGGTAATAACAACATTGGCATTATCTGGGATATTAGATCCAGTACCGATTAGATTTACAGGACCGAAACAAACTTGTCCTGTATCATAATTAACAGTACCTGCAGCATTATCAGTATATACCTTTTTGTTACCTGTATTGTAGAACGTTCTCAGGAGTCCGTAACCATCGTCTTCAAACTGCTGGTCTACACCAGGTCTATCATATGTTCTAAACTTGCCAGAGAGGATCACAGGTTCCTTATAGCACTTCGTAGTGGTATTACCACCACTACCATCTCCATTGCCATTGCCATCACCATCTCCGCCGTCGCCTCCGTCACCATCACCATCAGAACTAGGAGAACTATTATACAAACCAGAACCAATAGAAACACAATATGTGTTAGTTTGATTAGTTGCTGGTGAAATATACTTCAGAAGTGTAGTTTGAACAGAAACGTCACTTATACACTTATTTGCAAGTCCGATTGCTTTTTGGAAGGAGTTTGCTCTGAATGTGGAGTTGAAGTTATTAATCTCTGTTTGAATTGCCCAATCTTGAACAGAAGTCTGAATGTCAGTCTTAATACTAGAAGAGTTAGAACCGCATCCAGTATCATATTGAGCAAAAATCTTATTATAAATGTACATATCATCGGGATCTACGACGATTGGGTCAATAGACGCCATCGCATATTTCCTCAAAAGACCAGAAACCTCTCTTTTAGTTGCTACGTTGAGATTAGTTCCAGTTTTTGTCTTAATTGCAACATATACTTTACCATAAACAGGAGGATTTAATGAATCTCCTCCATATGCGACAACCGATGCAGCATTGTTGTATAGTTTTTTAGTTAAGATAGCATAATCTTGTGCTGTAACTGCTCGGTTTTGAGCAGAAAAGAATCTAGGTGCGCTATATTTGATTGACTCAATAGTTTCTGCACCTTTACCCTGTTGAGAATTCTCAAGAACAGTAATTTTAACGGAAGCAGGAGAGTATGTTCTACCATTATTATCAACAACTTTACCAATAAATGAGAATGTCCTAATTTCATTAGCAGTCGGACCATTCGTCACCATATATTCAAGATCAATAACCTCACCATCGTTCAAAGATCTACCAATAACACCATCACCAAATCTAAGTTGGTATCTCATATCCTCCGTTTCAAATAGGAAGTAGATACGAGTAGATGCATCAAGAGCAGTAATATTATCAACTTGATTATATAAATCTGATGAAGTCGAAGATTCGTTTGCTCTCACTCTAACTGATAGAGTAGTAGTGTCTACATTTTGAGCAGGAATGATATAATTTTGATTTGCAAATGTATTTACAACATAAGAGTAGTTAATTACATTTCCTTCACGTATAACCAACTTATCAAAGGTTGCTACACCAGTTTGTGCATCAACAGTTGCAGTGACATTGTTTAGTACATTCCAAACATAATTGCCACCAGTTGCGATAGATCCCTTTCTGAGAACAACTGTACTTGGGTATGCTCCATTTATAAGAGAAGTTTGAACTTCAATCTTAACACATGCTTTAGCAGTTGCAATAGATGTTGGAGTGTAGTTTAATAGTTTCGCAACTGCGACAACATTGTCTCTGACAGTTGAAGAATTTAAAAATACTTCATTCAGTGCCATATTAGCATTGAACGACGTATAGTACGTATTAAACGCCAGCATATCAACTAGATACGACAGGGTTGAACCATCAAAGTCGTAGTCTGTAAATTCTGATCGGGTTCTTAGATATGCTTTGATTGATGCCTTGATGTCATCAAAATCTAAGGCGGTTAGATTATTTGGTTGCATTATTCAGGTCTCTGTAAAACAAACGTGATTGTTTCGACAATTGGTAACCCTACTATTCGATACTCAACGAAAATATTTAATTTGTTACCCTCATAAATTGGTGTAACAATAACTTTGGAGAGTTGTACTCTGGGTTCATACTGATTAATTGTATTTATGATCTCATCCTTGACTGCATCTGCAGTAAAAGGATCCAGGGGTTCAAATAGTAAACTATTTACCCTAGATCCTTTGTTTGGTTGAAATGGTTTTTCACCAGGAATGGTTAAAACTAAATTTTTAATTGCCTGCTTAATGGCGTTGTCGTTAGTTACGGATGATACATCATCAGTAAAAGGATTTTTCAACAAACCTACACTAATATCTCTAAATCCTTTAGATTTGGTAAATTGTTGTCCTGTTATCTCCTTTAACGCCATTTAAATACAGATCAGTCCGTATTATTTATCGCCCTTGACCCCGATAACGCTTCTTAGCATTATTACGACTGGTTGAAGCATACTTTGTATGCTGCCCAGTGCCTTGTCGAGTCTTCTTAGGTTTTGACTCAATCATCAAATTACCATTTAAAGACTTTGAACGTGTTGCCATAATTAAATACCTACAAATACATTTGCACTGCAACCACCAACCAAGGATAAACATGGAAATGGTCCAGCACCCGTCATTGTTCCGAAAGGGTCATTAAATCTACCAAGTGGTCTTTTATTTACAAAGACAGTTTTAGAAGTAGCATGTAAGACTCTAGGATGACCAACTTTCAACTCTCTTGGACTATTAGCACCTAAGGTGCAATGCCATGCTGGTGTTGGTAATGTTACAAAACATTTATCAGATACTGAAGTCGTTGTGAACATTACAACCGTTGGATGTGGAATCAGCGCATCCTTATCGAGTATTGGAAACAACTTGTTAATTATAACATTCGTTATTGGAGGTGTCAATGGGGTTTGGGGATGTGGTGCCCAAGTACATACAGGTTCATTGCTTATGACAGGAACCTTACTGATTGTTTCTGTCAGGGGTTGGTGTGGGCAATCGGGCAGCGTACCTCCACCATGACCTGGATGAAATGTACACCCAGCACCCTTTCCATGCCCACTGCAGGTGCCCATATACAATGCTGCTCCCAATATACTAGCCATTAGTTTGCAAACCCCTCATCGTATGGATTGCCATAGGCTTCTGTTGCCGCAGTTACTCTTGATGCTGATCCTGTTAGATTATTAAACATTGGAATAGTTCCCGTTGCAACCCAGTTTTGGCAACCAGGTCCTAAAAGTGGTGATAGTAAGTATGATCTAGTGATATTTTCAGAACTTCCATCAGGATTATTTGTTGTTTGATTCACAGGTGGTGAAACTATAGGAGATGGACATGTTGCA
>Ga0181369_1000033_pt1 | contig 37125 bp, 36 predicted proteins | sample LowvirmetaG_8_FD_130088 | JGI IMG/M metagenome (GOLD analysis project Ga0181369, IMG submission 130088) | Marine viral communities from the Subarctic Pacific Ocean - Lowphox_04 viral metaG | ecosystem: Environmental > Aquatic > Marine > Oceanic | place: Subarctic Pacific Ocean | collected... | reverse complement strand
GCTCTAGGTGTTCCAGAATTATATTCTAATTGTATACCAGTATTTCCAAATGTATTATCATTTATTATAAATTTTTTATTTCCAGCATCTAATCTTATATTAGTACCTGATTTTATTTTATCACTTGTAATAGTAAATCCACCTATAGTTCCGCCATCAAATAAAACATCACTACCGGTGATTTGGCCTGAGTCTTTTAATCTTAGGTTATTATTAGAAGATTTAAGTTCATCTGCTGATAATGTGAACCCACCTATTTCACCTCCAGAAAATAATACATTAGAACCTGTTATTTGCCCCGAAGCGCTCATAACTAAACTATTATCTGCAGATGCTATACTAATTGAGTCTAATTCAAACCCTCCTATAGTACCTCCATCTAATAATACGTCAGATGCAGTTATTTGACCAGATGCACCTTTTAATTTTAATGTGCCTGCAGTAGAGTCTAAATCGTCTCCTATAGTAAATCCGCCAATCTCTCCAGCTGCGGCTGTTATAGTTCCAGACATTGTAACATTACCTTCAGGAGTTAAATGAAAATTAGAAGATGAAATTTCAATATTACCATTACTTCCAGATACAAATTGAGATGTGCCACCAAATAAGAAAGTTGGAGCATTCATTTGTAATGCACTACCAGAAAGACTACCTTGAGCTTGTCCAACAAATGTTCCATTTATTAATTGTAAGGTAGATGCAGTAACTTGTCCAGACGCTTTTAATCTTAATTTAGAATTAGCTGATTTTATTTCTTCTTCATTTACATTAAATCCTGCAATCGATGCTGATCTAAATATAGCTAAACCTTGATCAGATATAGATGCAGATGCATTAGATTCAGGTAATCCAGCTGGTACTAATATACTATTTGCAGAAACTGTTCCTTCGATTGTTACATCACTAGTTATACGACCGCCTTTTAATAAAAATTTAGATGCAGTAATATCGCCTGTTGGTTGTATATGATATCCAGATGACGATATTTCTAATAATCCATTTGATCCAGAAATAAATTGAACATCATCTTTTCCTAAAAAGAATTTAGGAGTTTGTATATCAACGTTAGATCCGCTTATTAATAATCGACCAGTATTTTGAGAATACGCAAAATGTCCAGCTGAAGAAGATCCTATAAAGAAATTTCCATCTGAGTCTAAAAATGATATAAAATCTGAAATTGTTGCATTAGTTCCATCACCTTCTGTTATAGCTCCATGAAATCCTAATACATCAGACGTCATTATTAATCCAGCATTTAATCCACCGGTTGTATTTATTTCTCCTATAGATCCAGATAAAAAGTCAAAATTTGGTCCAGTTGCGCCAGTAGCACCGCCGGCACCAGCAGCTCCTTGTTTAGATTTTGCTAATGTCATTGTTTTTAATACACTAACACTTGCACTAGTAGCAGTTATATCTATAGTTCCACTATCATGAGCCATTGCAGATATTGCTAATACATTTCCGGCATCTCCGCCTAATGTTGAAGTAATACCGGTACTATTAGTTCTAGAATAAGAAAAGCTAGATGTTGAATTTGTTAATCCTACAAAAACAAACATTGAGGAACTACCTTCATTAAAACTTGAAATAGTTCCATTAACATCTGCAGGAAAAGTATGAGATTCATTAGTTAAGAATCCAGTTATAGCAGGAGCTCCGTCTGCACCAGCTGCTCCATCACTACCATCTGAACCAGAAGATCCGCCTTCAATTTTAAATATTCTTGTTGAATCAGATAATCCATCTTTAGCTACATCAATGGTTAATGGTAACTTTGTTTTATCTCCACTAACAGTTGAACTAAATGTGATACTACCAGATACTTGTCCAGAACCATTTGTTACATTTGCTACTAATGTTGGATCACTCAATGTGGTACCGCTTGAATCTTTTATAATTAAATCACTAGCTCCAATTGCACCACTAAGATTTTGTTGATTTATAATAATTAATATATCATCGTCTGTTGCGGTATTTGATGAAGCAGATGGAAAAGAGAATACTTGGGAATCTGACGTTAATATTAAAGATTTAGCAGTACTACCTGTTTCACCAGTCTTAGACTTAGCTAAATTCATAGTTTTTGTTAAACTAACACTAGCACTAACAGCGGTAAAATTAATTGATCCAGAATCATGAGTCATACCGGTTACTGTTAATGAATTACTTGAGCTAGTTGCTGTAACGCCTGATGAATTTGACCCAGTAAATGTAAAGCTAGAAGTTACATTAGTTAATCCTAGGAATACAACCATATCTGTTGTGCCGGTAGAAAAATCTGGTACAGTTCCATCTGCTGTTGCTGGGAATGTATGAGATTCATTAGTTAAGAATGCTGTTATAGCATCTGTACCGTCTACACCAGGTGTACCGTCAGAACCGTCAGAACCAGTTGCTCCTCCTTCTAATTTGAAAATTCTAGTTGTATCACTTACTGAATCTCTAGATACTTCTATTGATAAAGGAAGTTTAGTTTTATCGCCCCCAACTGTACTACTAAACGTAATAGAACCACTAACCTGGCCAGTTCCTGACGTAACGTTTGTTATTAAGCTAGGATTAGTTAATGTATTACCACCAGAATCTTTTATAGTAATATTACTAGTTACAACTGCAGAATCTAAATTCTGTTGATTTATAATAAATAATATATCATCATCAATGGCATCACTACTAGATGCAGATGGAAATGAAAATACTTGAGAATCAGTTGTTAATGTAATTAATTTAGCAGTTGAACCAGGATCTCCTTGACTACCTTGTTTAGATTTTGCTAATGATAATATTTTACTTAATGATGTACTTGCAGATACTGCAGTAAATGTAATTGATCCAGAATCAACTGTTAATCCTGTTACTGTTATTGCATTACTTGAACTAGTTGCAGTAACTCCGTTTGTATTAGATCCAGTATATGTATAATTAGTAGTGACATCGGTAATACCTTGAAATACTTTCATACTAGTAGAACCACCAGCAAATGATGATATATTACCATTTACATCAGCTGGGAAGGTGTGAGATTCATTAGTTAAGAATGCGGTAACTGCATCTACACCATCTGTACCTGACGTTCCATCTGATCCGGATGACCCTCCTTCTAATTTAAAAACACTAACAGTGTCAGTTAATCCATCTCCAGATGTTTCAATAGTAACTGGAAAATTAGCTTTTGTATTTGCTAATCCACCGGCATTAATTGCATTTGCAAATGTTAAACTACCACTAACAACACCACTATATAATCCTGCAGAATTAGATGTTACACTACCAGTATCAAAATTAAATCCGGTAACTCCTGTTCCTTGTGCGGTTGTTATTGTAACATTACTAGAAGATATACTAGCTGTTAAATTTTGTTGTGCTATACTAAATATTATATTAGATGGTATTGCATCATTTGAAGACGCAGATACAAATGACATTACTTGTGAATCAACTGTTAATATTAATGATTTTGCAGTATTTGAAGCAGTTGCTTCATTTATTGCATCTTGAACATTTTCTCCTGATTCTAATCTTAATTGACCTCTAACTGTTAAAGATGAACCATCCCACGTTAATTTATCTCCTAATGAAAAATTTGATCCAGAGTCTACATAAAATCCAGTATTAGAATTTGCATGGGTTCCTGCTCCAATATATAATTTACTAGACTCTAATTCTATACCACCTATAGAACCAGTATTAGCAATAATACCTCCTTGCAAGAATACATTGTCAGTTGCTAAACCAAATCCTGGAGAAGGATTTCCAAAAACATAATCTGAATTAGCTAATCCGCTTAAATCTCCTAATCTTACTTTTAATCCAACATCAAATAATCCACTACCGGTACGTTCAACTATGTCTATAAATGGTGTTGCAGTATCTCTAGGATTTGCATTCATTTTAATATATCCACTACCACTAAGACCGGTTGATACTAATACTTGTCCTTCATCATATGATTGAGAAGTTGAAGCTAAATCACCAACAAAACTTCCTTGTGATCCACTTCCATATCCTCTTTGAACATATAATCTACCATATGTTTCATCTGCATTTGAATCATCTCCGTCTATAGAAGCTGATTCAATTAGTAGATATTCTGTTTGAAATCCAGTACCATCAACTTTTTTAGCTAATAAAATTTCACCTAATGTAAATCCACTAGCATTTGCAACTGACATTGTAGTATCATTTGCGGTGATATTTGATCCAGAAATAGTTGTTGCGTTAGTAACCCATAATTGTCCACCAACCGCATTTACTGATTCTTTTTCAAATGTAGTTGTTCTTAATGTACCTCTAATTCTTACATTTTCAAATTCTGCAGTTCCGTTACCTTCTGAGGATATTTTCCATCCTTTAAACCCACTCGCAAAGTCTCTTGTTTGAAGAATACCTTGCGGCTTCATAATAAGATTTCCGCCTTGAATTGAAGCAGTGGTAATATCCCATCCTCCAATTGAAGCTGATTTAAATATAGCTAAACCTTGATCGGATATAGAAGATGATGCGTTATTAGCATTTGATGGATTACCATCTATTAAAGCAGGAGTTTGTATACTATTTGCAGTTACAGAACCTAATATAGTTACTCCATCTGTAATTGTACCGCCTTCTAATAAAATCCTAGATGCTGTTATTTGACCACCAGCTTTTAATCTAAGTTCTTGATCTGCAGATCTAATTTCTTCTGAGCTAACAACAAATCCACCTATAGATGCAGATTTAAATATAGCTAAACCTTGATCAGATATAGATGATGACGCATTTGCTGCTGTTGCTGGAGATCCTCCAATTGTTGCCGGCGTTAATATACTATTAGCTGATACAGATCCTAATATAGTTACATCGTCAGTAATAGTACCACCTTCAATTAATATTTTTGATGCTGTTATGTCGCCACTAGGTTGTATATGATATCCTGAAGAAGATATTTCTAATTGTCCGTTTGCTCCGCTTATAAATTGAGTAGCTGCTTCACCTAAAAAGAATGTTGGAGTGTTTATTGAAACTTCACTACCACTCATTACAATTTTTTCAGTACGTATATCTAATTCACTTTGGCCGTTAGAGCCACTAGTTCTAAATCTAAAATAATTATTTGCATCTGCAACTAATTCTAATCCAACACCTCCATAAGATGTTTCTGTTTGATTTGGTAATGCAGAGCCAGAATAAATTAAAAATCCTGCTGCACCAGAGCTAGTTGCTTGATTAAATCCAGCATATGGTAATGATCGAATAAAACCTGTATTTTTTAATCCTGATATATCTATTCCAGAATCTAATGAGTCAGCTACAAATAATGAACCAGTTAATAAAGAAAATGCACCGTCTATATATCTATTACCGCCTTCGAAAGTTTTATTATTAACATAACTTATGGTTTTACTTTTATTTCCAGCAGTATTATAATATTCTAATTTAAATGATATTTGATTATCACTTTTATGTTCTACTGGAATCAAAGTTCTTAGTCTAGTATAATTTTCAGTAAAACCAAACTCTGAATCTGAAAGTGTTTGAACTTCTGATAGTTGCCATTGTCCATTTTCAATTACAAATAAAATAGATCCTAATCCATCTTTATCTGCCATAAATGTAAAATTAACATCATCATATCTTTGATTTGTAGCAGTAGTTTTTACTTCACCAATTTTTTTACCTAAATTAATTGGAAGTTCTTGATTGAGAATATCACTACCATCAAAGTTAAAAGAAGATCCAGATAAATATATTGATATTTTAGAATCTTGGCCTGGTATTAATTGTGTTCCAATTGCATCAAATTGTATTTTGTATTGAGAATTTTCTACAAATACTCCTTGTATTGAATCTTTTGATTTTATAATATGTACATCATTATATTTAGATATATCAGTTGCACTACTAATAAGCATTGCATTATTTAATGAACTAGTCGACCAAGTCATTGTAGGACCTGTAGTTTCAATATTATTTAAAAACGTTTTACTTTCCCAATATTCATTAATTATACTTTGAGATGTAAAAAATCCAATTGATACATCTGGTAATATTGAACCTGTTGCGTCTACAAAAATTTCAGTAGGAGTTAAATCAATATCATTTAATAATTCATAATCTCCAACAGATCCATTATTACTGCCATATAATTTAATTCTACTAATATCTCCAGTGTCAGGTGATAAGTTTTTTATTTGCATTAAAGCAAATGATTGAGAATTTTGTGTTGCATTATAATTAGGAGTAACATTATATTCAATTGAATATGATGAATTATCAAATTGTGTATATTTTTGTTGTGATAAACTTTGACTAGTTAAAAATATAAACGGATTTTCTAATGTTAATGTTGTATCATTTAATACTTTTTTAATTGTAGTTGTATATGCTGGGGTTGTATTTAATGAAAAATTTGGTACTGGTAATGGATTAATTGGATTTGTAACGGTTAAAGTACCGCCTTTCATATCTGAATTGAATTTTCCTCCAGTTAATATTAAATTAGAGTCATTATTTCTATTAATATATTGTACAGTTCCAATATCATACGTAGTAGTTTGTAAACTTCCGGAGAATGATCTATCTAATTGTACGCCTATTTGCTCATCTATTACGATTACAGGTTCTGATGTGAATATAACTTCACTTTCATTAACAGCTGTTGGAGAAACTGGTATAGTTTCTGACCATATTGTATTAATTCTATTTTGAAATTGTGCTGGTACAACTCTTCCGTTTAATTGTGTTAATTCAGTACCTAATGTTACTATACAATCTCCTTCTGGAGTGTCAGGATATATATAAACTGCTATTACTCTAGACCCATCATCTTCTAAATAATTTAATATTTCATTATATATAGGATCATTATTAGAATCAGTAATTTGTATTTGTAAAATAGAACCAGGTTTTAAATTTGCAGAATTTCCTTGTAACTTGATTAAGTTTTTACCTGCTGTAAATCGTAAAGGAAAATCAGTTATTCTGAATACATCAGGAGATGTGTTTGATGTATCATTAAAAAATAATGTTTTGTTACGTAAATCTGGATTATTTAATTTGCGTTTTTTTGCCATTTTGAATACATACTTCTTTTTTAATAAATATTACGTATGTATAATCTGGCTGAAATTTTCTATTTTATTTACTTCTATTAAATTGTCTACCATATCACGCATAGATTCTACGTGAGATATAATAATTGAAAAATCAAATTTTGATCTAAAATATTCAAATAAATTTGTTACTGACGATATATGTTCTCTATCCAAACTACCCCATCCTTCGTCTATAGCAATAAAATTAGGTCTAGGTAATGCTGAAACATTAATTAAAGCTACTCTAATTGCTAATGAACTCATAAATCGTTCCATACCAGAAGTTAATTCTAGTGGCCAAAAATTATCTTCATCATATATAATATATCCATTAATATTTTTACCATCTGTATTTAATACCATGTTAAAATCTACAACTTGATCTAATACATTATTTATTTCTGTTTCTATTTTAGGCAAAGCTTTTTTAATTAACTCATATGGCACACCGTCTCTTTTTACAGACTGTAAATAATATTCATATGCTTTATATTCAGTTTCTAATTGTTTATATGTTTCTAATTGTTCTAATGCTGTTTTCTTTTTAGTTTTTGCAACTTCTATTTCACCATGATTTGATTTAACTTTATCAGTAATAGTTTTTAAAGTACTTACAATATCAGTTATTAAATTCTTTTTTGTTTTAATTTTTTCATCTATAGATTTATTATGAATAATAGCAGTTTCATTCTTTTTAAATAATTCTTGACGCTCATTAGTTGTTTCTAATTCAGATTCTTTTGTTTGTAAATCACTTTCGAGTACTTGTAATTGTAATTCAAATTTTTCTAATTTATTAGATAAGTCTATTTGTTTTTGATATTTCAAAATTGTATCATTAATTATATCACGTTTTGTTTGTAAGTTAAATTGTTTTGTAAATGCAGTATCTGCTAATTTTTTATTTTTTGGTAATTCTATTTTTGCTTCTTCTGCTTCTTTAACAAAGATATTAGAAATACAATATTTACAAGTATGATCATATTCATATGTTAATAAATGATCTATTTTTTGTTGCTGTATTTTAATTAGTTGTTCTAATTGAGTAAGCTCTTTTGTTACAATTTTTATATCTTTATTTAATATTTCTTTTTTATTTTTTTGTGAATTTAATTGTTTAATAGATATTGATTCAATTGATTCGCCATTTAACAACTCAATTTTTTCTTCTAATTCTTCTATAGAAATTTCTATATTTTCTATATTATCAATTAATTGATTTTCAGTTTTTTCTAAATCAGAAATATCTGGTCCATCATATGACATTGGTTGTTTTGATTCAATTAATTCTACAATTTGATTTTGTACATTATTTCTTGAATTTTGTAAATCATTATCATTTTTTTCTAATTCAATTATAGTATCTTGATTTTCAATAATAATATCGTCAGACTCTTTTATAATAGATCCAAAGTCTATTTTTTTATATGCTTTTAATTTTCCAGCTGTTTCTTTTATTTCTTCTGATGCTAAATGGTATAATTGTTCAAATACTGTAGTATCTAAAAATTGAGATAATAAATCTTTTCTTTCTCTTTGTGATTTTTCTATAAAATTATTATTATCAGCTTGTAATGAAAATGCCGTTAAAATAAAATCATCATATGTTCCTAAATATCGTCTTATACTCTTATTTGTATCACTTCGTTCTTCTCCATTTAAATTTTCATCTTCGTTATAAAAGTTAACATTAACTTTGACATGGCCATGTTTTAATGTTACTCCTTCTCTTTCAATTGTATATAATTTATTATTCAACTTAAATTTAAAGATACCTTTAAATGTAGATTTTTTATTATTTAAAACTTCTTTTGATTTACTTGTTTTACTACATTTATCAAATATTGTATATATTATAGCATCTAATAAAGATGATTTACCAGATGCATTTGCAGCAAATAATCCTATAACATCAGATAATTTAGAAAAATCTACTTTATTTTTTTCTCCATATGAAAACATATTATCGAACTCAAAAGAAACTGGATACCATGTTACATTTCTAACTGATTCTAAAACAGGTAGTTTAGAATTTATAGTTCTATTAATATGTCTAATTGCATCTAATTCTTTTTTATTTGCATCTGGATGATTTTCGTTTATAAAATTTGTTATTAAGTTATTTTGATATTCTACATCTCGAACATTACCTATTGCAATAGATCCATTTTTATTACTTTCAATATGATTCGCAGTACGTTGTATTGATACGTCTTGAACTTTATATTTTTTACGTATAGTTGCTATTAATTTTTTAATGTCAGATGCATCTGTGTCAGTAAATTTAATTCTGACTCTAGGTTTAGCAGGTACTCTATGTGGAGATTTTTTAATTTTTGCGTTTTCTACTTCAAAAGTAACATATCCATAATCATTTTGTATTTCTATAAATTCTGATGTACGATCTGGAAGATCCCATACTAATATACCATGATCGAGTGCTTCTCCATGATTTTGTTGTATTAATGATCCAGGATATCCAATTGTTTTTTTATTGTTTAAGAATTGTGCAGGTTTATGTATATCGCCTAATAATGTTAAATCATGACCATCAAATAATTCAGTAGTAACATGATCATTTGAGATTTGAAAACCTATATCAGTTTTAGCATTATGTACAGCTCCATGATGTAAAGCTATTTTATAATGAGCATCAAATTCTTTTGCTTTAATATAATCTTTTGGAGCAACATCTACTGCCATATGATTAAATACAACGTTAGCAAATTTAAATAATCCATTATCTTTTATGAAATGAATATTATCGTTATTAATAACATCTAATATTGGAGATATTGCATCTAATCTATATAGATTATTTAAGTTCATATCATGATTACCTAATATAACAATTGTAGGTATATGAAATCTATTAAAGAATTTTGTTAACATATTAATTAACTCCGGAGACATATCTAATTTTGAGTGTACTATATCTCCTGTTAATACACAAATACTTTGATTAGTTGCATGTTGTGCAATATGTAAGAATAAATTTTCAAATACTTGTTCATATTCTTTATGGCGTTTTAATGTACGGATATGTATATCTGATATATGAAATATCTTGTCAATTGACTCAATTGTTGTTTTTAATGTTTTTATTTCCATAGTGAGTTTATTTCTAATGTCATCATTTCTTCGAATGAAAACTTATATGTGTCTTGAATTTTTTCTGTAATATTTTTATATCCTAACTCATTAGGATCTTCTTTATCTAATTTAACTAAATGTACCTCAATACCTTCATCCATAAACGTTTTTGATATTTGTTTTGCGTTTTGTATTGCATCTTGATCTAAACATATATAAATTTGTTTTATACCTTCTTCAATAATTTTTATTCGAAGTTTAGGATTAATTTGTTTGCCAAATAATGGTATTGCATTTCTTTTAATCGTAATTGCATCAAATGCTCCTTCACATAATATAATAGGTTCATTCCAATTAATTAACATTTCAAATCCTATTATATCTTTTGATATTTTTGGATTCTTATGTTTATATGGATCATTTTCATAAAATGCTCTAGATACAAAATAATTTAATTGACCGCTTGCATCATAACTAGGAATAATAATTTTACCACTATATGGTCCTGACTCGGCATATCCTATTCTATATCTAATTATGTCAAATATTGATATACCACGTTTTTTTAAATAATATATTGCATTTTTATAATCTGGCGTATTTCTTTTAATCCATAATGGTTTATAATCTTCTGGTAATTGTACTACTTCTTCTATTTGATTTGTATTACTAGAATTATCTCTATATTTTGATCGTTCAATTATTTTACCTAATTTATCAAATTTATCTTGAGATAATTTTAATTGTTTAAATAATGTATATATAGATCTACCTTTTTTATCAGATATCCAACAATGCCATGGATTTTGTCCATTATTATCAGTATTGATATCAATTTCTAATTTAGGTTTATAATGAGATGTAAACGGCGAAAAAAATGCAACATTATTACCTGAAGTAGATTTACTTTTACCTAATACAGATTCTAACAATTGAAGTAATTTTAGATTCTTCATATAATAATATTATAAGAAATTTTTAACAGAATTCAAAGGAACTGGAACTTTATATTATATGTCAGACACAATTAACTTACATTATTGGTCTAACGATTCATCATTTAAATAATTACATTATATTAAAAGATTTCATCTTTATATTAAATACATAAAAAAAATAATAAAAATTTTTCAAAGATCAAACCATTAACCAAAAAACTTAACTACATTTGGCTTTTCATCTACTTTACAACACTCTTCTAACCATTCTATTGGCATATCTTTTTTTGCAACATGTTTAATACCTAATTTTAAAGCATAAGCTTCATATGTTGTTTTTGATCCTTTTGATATCTTTTGATTTGGATTTTGAAATATTATCCTTAAATCTATATCAGGATTTGAAGCTAATATATTTTTCATTTTTTGTCTATCAGTACTAGTCCACCTACCTTTAGTTTCAATATACATTGTCTTACCATCTTTTTTTGTAAAAATAAAATCAGGTGTATATTTTGAGTTCTTTTGCGGAACTATATATTTTAATGTTTCTGTTTCATAATTAACAGGATATTTTGCTTCTTTAATTTGATCTGCAACTTTTAATTCTAAGCCAGATCTATATCCATATTTATACGCTGCTTGGCGTTGTTTATTATTTGAATGCCAATGATTTTTCATAACTATTTCCTTTTTTTTACCAATCAATCATTACAATATTACCATTCCAACTCATTATATTGTCTGGTTTAAAATCTAATGATAAATCTAAATCACCTATACCGGTAGATTGTACTTGTTGTTCTAATGCTCTTATAAAATTACCTAATTTTTGGTCAACATATCTACCACCATTATTATTAAAATAATCAAATATACTAGTTTCAACACCTTGACTTCTTGCATATTCTTTATATTTTTCATAAAATTGTGTTATTTCATGTAACATATCAGCTGATAATTTACTTGCTCGTTTCATTATATACATAGTTTTGTTATCAGAATAAATAACAGGTATAAATGCATTATATTCATTATATCGTCCTACTATAACATCTGCTACTGCAATTTCATCTGGTTCGGATGTTATTTTCATTAATAAATCTTCACCATTTATACTATAAACTTTTCCATTATCTCCAGAATTAAAAAATTGAAATTCTTTATTTCGTATTTTAGATAATAATCTTTCTGATTCTTGTTCAGAAATTTCTGTTAATATATTTTTTAATTTTATCATATTAATCAAATTCATTATTATCTTCTATACTTGCAAATTGATCTTGATCTAAATCTACACGTACTAAAAAGTTCATATCAATATTATTTCTATTTTTAACTGGATTAGCTAATTTACCAATTGCTAGTAATTCAGCGTGTTGATTATACAATCCTATAGTTGTTAAGTATGGTTCAAATGCACTAGAAGTTACATGACTTAAATATGTTTGATTATCATCTTTTAATGCAGAATAATTTGTTGTTAAATTAAAATCTCCTTGTTCTACTTTACATAACGTTGCAAATTCAAATACATTAATAGTACTTTTATAACTAGCAGAATATGCATATGACAACGTATCTTCATAACGGTAATCTGGACTAGTTACTACAAATAATCCATTATTATGAAATGCATTGCCAACACGATTAGTTTGTAATAATGTGCCTCCTTCTGTACGATCTGCTAATGAATTAATATGATCTTGATTTAATGCTTTATTATATATTCTAACTTCATCTAAATACCCATGAAAGAAATTTTGTTGTTGTAAAAAAGGATTATTTTCTTGATATGATCCAAATTTTATTGGGTCTATATTATTTATAGCAGCCGACGATGTTTTAAAATTATTAAGTTTTTCTAAACTAAGTAATGTATTTGAAGTTAATGAATTATGTAATGAAGAGTTAATATACATCTCCATGGTACTACCAGTTTTTTGACAAACAACGTGTGTCCAACTACTAGATACAAATGCCGACGACGTAATTTCATTTTTCAATGATTCTTTTCCAGAAATTGAAAATATTAATTGATTACTTCCACTTAATTCAATTTTAAATGGATATTGCTCACTAACATTATTTTTTACTTTTCCAATTATCAATTCATTAACTGTTGATGTATTTGATCCACTATATAAATAAAAAGATAATGCATAATCATGATCTCTATCAAAATATGCATCATATTGATTAGTTTCCATATATCCAGATCCAGAAAAATATGCAGAATATCCAATCGACTTTTTATCTCCATCTGATGTAGTTACTCCATTTGTAAATATAACATTTGAAGATGTTACATATTTAGTAATTCTACTAGTATCAAAATATTCATTAAATCCTTCATAAAATATTTCATCTCCAGGAAATGAACTTGTAACAATTCCAGAATCAATAATATTTTCATATTTATCAGAATGTAAATTAAATGATCCACTATAAATAAACGATCCAGGTTTAATTGTTAAACCCATTTGTGTTTGAGGAACACTAAATACTGATGCTGATTGGTATAATATTTTTGTAGATTTATCTATTGGAGTTATTAATCCATGATTTTTATATGCATCATTTTTATACTTATAAAATAAATGATTAATTGAATAATATATATTAAACGCATATGAATCATTGTCTGGATTTTTTCTAAAGGCTGAATCTAAATTAGAGTTAAAAAAATATGCTTCATTAGTAAAAGGATTGATTTCAGGTATAGATCCAACATAATTTGCATATAAAGCTAAATGATTATCAGATGTACTACCTGATATTGCTGAAAATGTTTTATTAATTTGTATTGGCGTTATTTTAGTATCAGATCTATCAACACGTTTAAATACTTGAGGATGTGTTCCGTTTTTATCTTTAATAATGTTTGGCATAATAGTAAAACCCCGCTATACTTTTATTATAAATATAACGGGGATAAAATCAATGATTAATATTCAAGTTTTACACGAACATTTAATTCTCTCTTTTTAGATTTAAGTAAAGGCTTACTTAATTTAGCAATTGCTAATAATTCTCTAGAGTCATTATATAATCCTACAGTTGTTATATATGCTTTTGGATCACCTATATACTCATCTTGTAATATATCGCCTTGGTCACCAGTTACATATGAAGGATTATTAGAATAATTAAAGTCTCCATTTTTTACTCTAACAAAATAGAATGTGCTAGAAACAGTTTCTTTATTTCTTGCTTTAAATCCCTTTGTAGCTACAGGATATGATCCAGATATTGAATGATGTAATCTATAATGATTACTTCCATTTGAATTAGAACCGGTATTTGTTACAAATCCTAATTTAGTATCTAAAACATCTCCATCTAATATAATGGTACTATGATCACAAAAAACACGTCCATAATAATGAGGTGCACTTGGATTATAAACTCCATTTGCAATACTACCAGAAACAACAAAATATACATTTCCAGCATCTTCATTAGATGCTGATGCTATAGTTGAATCATCAATTAAAGTAAATGTATTAGCAGCTCCACTAATTGCAACACTTCCTGTTGCGTCTAAAGCTTGCGAGCTAGATAAAGTACTTAATGGTATTTCAAAATTTCCTGGATCTAATTTTTCTTTTGCTCTATTTCTTTGAAAGTTTATAACATATATAGAATCGGTACTACCAGATGCAGGTGTTGAAAATCTAGTAACGTCTTTATTTAATAATAATTGTCTATATTGACTATAAATTGCTCTTGATGGAGCATCATCAATACTTCCATTAGTTGAAGAACCACTTCCTAATGCATTACCATATGCTAAAGCATATTGAGTAGCAGATCCTGTTAATGAAGGTAATTTTTGATTAACATTAACATAATATTGAGATTGTGCTGCAGTCATTGATTGAGTAAAATAATTTTGCAATTCAGTTAAATTATCACTCCATAACCCAGCCGTTACAGTTTCTTTAGACGCATCTATAATATCACCATTTATATCAAATAATTGAAATGTTTTACCACCATTTATTATAGAGTTTTGATTTGTTACTTGTTGTATATAATCATCAACAGCTTGATTTTGTATAGATGTAATTGTTTCTTCAGCAATTTCGCCACCAGTAAGTGGATCTTGTATTACAGGTCTTCCTTCTGGTCTAGGTTCTGTTACTCTAATAGTGTCAGGAGTTCGTAATTCTTGTGGTCTACCCATAGGTTCTTGTTCTACCCTAGTTCTGCCCTCTTCTTTTTCTTCAGATCCTCTAACTTCTCTAGCTGAACTTCTAGAACGAGAACTACGTTCTCTTTGACTTTGGTTTGGTAATTGTTTTAAATCTATTATTTTATTCATTAGTTAACTCCTATTAACCTCTTTGCACTGTTGCTAAATTAGCTGCTTTGACAGTTATACTTACAGTTGTGCTACCACCTGTTTCATTTCCAATTAATGTAATAGTAGCTGTTTTATCTTTTGATAACTGTTTTCCAACTATTCTAAATGCACCTTTACTTAATGAAGCTATACTAGTTGCTTCAGCATTTGCAGATATACTAGGTACAGTTGGTAAAATATTACTTGTAATTTCTTGTCCTGCTGCTGGTGTAATTAAAGCAACAGATGAATCAGATAAAATTGCTGAATATCCAAATGTAGAATTTGCCATATTCATTCCAAACGTAGAAGCTTGTATAACAGCTGCTTGTCCAGTATTTAAAGTTATTGATTGTTTGTCTACTTGTACAGTAGGTATTCTTGTTGTAGTATTATTATCTAATGTTAATAATCTACTTTTCATTGCTTGAGTTTCATCAGGCAACGCTTCAGTTAATGGCATATTTTCAATAACTATACCATAATAGTCAGAACCTAATGAATGATTTGGATTCCATAAATCATAATCAATTTCATCATCTGCCAATGCAAATTGTGTTATGTTAAAAGAACCATCTCCTTTTGCCAGTAGTTCACGACCTTTATTTGTTAATATCGCATCTACAGTAACAGAAGTATTATCTAAATATCCCATTGTTATTTCCCTTTTTTTATATAAATATTACGTTGATAGAAAAATTGCTTTATTCCCTAACATCAAAATTTCCTTTTATTCCTGGTGGTTGAGTAAAAATTCTATTACCATTATTTTCAGCAATTTCAATAACTGGTTTGCCATCTGGAGTATCTTTTGAGTCTACATTAAAATCTGGACTAGTTATTTTACATCCATTAAACCTATGATTAGCTATACCTGTAGGTAAAAAATCTTGCACATGTGCTTTTCTTCTTGTTATTCCAATTGACGATGAATAATCTATTTTTAAAAATTCAGATACTCTACTAGCAGTTATAAATGGTACAACAGCTTCTGATTCCCAATATGGAGTAGATCCAACGATGTATGTGCTACCCGATTGAATTAAATATTTACGAGAATATGTACTTCCTACAAATGGATCTTCTCTAGTTTCTACTATTACTCGATATGCAGCATACGATCCAGTTATAGACAATACACTATTTCTAGCAATATCAATGCCACCTAATTCATCAATCTTAGATGATTCTATGAAGTTTGGATTTATTATTTCTATAGGATCATTATCATTTTGTATATCATTTTCTTGAATTCCTTGAACAAACTCTTCTTTAATTGGTTCAATTTTATTAGCAGTTTTTTCTTCAAGTTCAATTAAAGCAGTTTTTACCGATCCACTTAATGCTGTTTCTTTAATAACTTCAATTGATGTATTTTTATCTTCTTTACTAGCAGTTACATTTACAACTTTTTCTATATCTATACTACCACTATGTGTTTGATTTAATTTTGAAATTCTAGCTAATACAGAATCTTTACTTCTTTCAATAATAGTTGGTTGTATTAATAATCCTAATATTTTTTCTGTTCTTGCAGGTAATAATTGTTCTAATTGCTTAAAAAATGATAAATCAAATAATGAAAATATTCGTAAAAATGCATTCATATCATTTTTATCTGCATATTTTTTCCAATATTCTTTAGAAGTATTTATTAAATCTGGATATGAATATCTATCATTATTAGTTGGATCTCCTATTAAATCATCTAGTAATGTAAATCCTAACTGTGCAATAATATCTTCATTAATCATTGTTTGTGGAGAATAATATACTCCTAATTTATTTGAATCTAAAGGAGCTGTGTCAAATTGATTTAAAGTAGCTCTATTTTCTACATTTAATGTATTAGTTAATGTTTGAGATTCTAATCTTATTTTATTATCATCAAATGTACCTGCGCCTAAAGAAATTCCGTCAAAATAATATGTTTCTTCTATAGAATCATATGGAGTATTATTAGTCCAAGCAGGATAACCAGAACCTGTAAACGAAGCTGATATTGTTAATTTAGTATCAGGTTGTACTCCAGTTAAACTAGAAGTTAACGCATGATTAATATTTTGTGTTAATGGAGTTCTAAAAACTAATTCTTGATATGCATCTACATTTCCATCATATGCAGATGGTGCTTTTGTATGATTATTATATGGAGCGTCATTTAAACTTCCAGTCCATATACGTAACTCTTGTACATGGCCTTGTAATCTACTACCTCCTGTTGTTCCTCCTATTAATACCGTACCAGGATTAGAAAAACTACCTTCTGCAGAAGCAGACACAGTATTAACAATTTTTCCATATTTAGATTTTTTTGCCAATACTTCAACTGTATTATTAGATCCTGTTCGTAATAATGCCGTTAAATAATCTCCTTCAAACATTTCAATTTCAGCAGAAGATGTTCCGTTAACTTGTATTCTTCCCATAGTCCCTCTAGAAAATTCTAAAGTTACATCATTGCCTCCTGCAGAAAATAAATTCATAGTGCCAGGTAATATTGGATTCTTTAAAACATTATCTGTTCTAAATCGTAATTCAACTGCTCCAATATTTTGATTATAATCAGTTCTAACAATACCGGTTGTATTTTTAATTAAATCTAATGCATAATCAAAATTTAATTTTTCATATGTAGGAGGCCTTGCAATTCTAGGTCCGCCATATTCTTGAATAGTTATTAATGATTGTGGTACTCCATAACAAGCTAATAATGCCTGAACACTTCTTTTTGTACCTTTAGATTTTAATAATCCAGGAATATTATTAACAATTCGTCTCCATATATTATATGTAACCTCTCTACTAGGTACCGAAGGATCGCCTACACTATTAGATCCAGTTAAAGGAATTCCATTTTCATCTGTGCCTAATGTATATTCCCATAATTCTTTTGATTGATTTCCATTAGTTAAATTCCATCCAAATTGTTTTGCTACTGAATATAATAATTCATTTGGCATACTTTTCTTAGGATGTTCATCTCTAGAATTAATTAATGTCATTGCATTAATATATGTATATAATATATCATAATGCTGACCTAACATGTTAACAAATGTAGATAATTGTTCATTATTTTCATCTAATAACATAAACTCCGGAATACTTCTTATTATTCGATTATTATTTCTAGTATCATATATAGAAGCACTAGAATATACGCCAGTATACCAAGATTCAAAATTACTACTTGTTACAGAATATAATTCATATGGATATGTATTATTAGATTTTGGAAAAGGTTCTATATAACTACCCGTAACAAATTCTACTATAGGTGAAACTAATGGAATGTCGTGGGTGAATATATTTGAAGATGAATCATAATATAAATATTGTTCAAATTGATCCATTCCACCAATTAAATTTGTATATAAATTATCATAATCAGCTGCATTTGTAATAGCTGCAGAACCAGATAACAACGCAGCAGAAGCAGATTGTGCTGTATAATATTCTAATAATTCAATTTTATATTTGAAATTTTCTAATCGTTCTGTTGCTGAACTATAAAATATAAAGTTATTAAAATCAGAAAAATCTATATTTAATTTAACACCGCCTAAACTGCCAGAAAAATATGAATCAACAATTTGTTGAGATGTTTGCATCGATGACCCTAATAAGTCATTCCAAGATTTTAACGATGTAGAATTAGAAGTATTTTGTTCTGCAGATGCATACCAGTTAGTTCCAGATAATACATTAAATGTAATTGCATCTAATACTTCTTTAACAAAAACATTGTCTACATATGGTAATTTATTTTCTCTAACAACCCAACATTTAAAATTTTTCTCTACTGTTCTATCAATTGGTTCATATAATTTAACAAATAAATATTTTCCTACAACAACACTATTAACAAACATTGATGTTTTATTTCTAGAAAAATTTAACAAATATCGCTCATTTGCATCGTGTGTTAATGATGTTTGATTTACATTATTAATAAATTGATTAATTGATAATAAAAATTTTGGATTTGTTTCATCAATTGCACGCAATCTAATTTCAGTACGATCAGGTGAAATTTCATCAATAGCTAGTAATTGTTGATTATAACTTCCAATCATATCCTCAAAGAAGTTTAAAACAATTTTATAATTTCCTGAAGTTAAATTTAAATTAGAAAATTGTTGGGATATATTAAACTTAACTGGATCTGATAATTGTATTGGATTTCCATCCTCATCAAATATTGGATTATTAAATTCAATTAAATCTACTTTATGTTTTCCTGTAATCCAGGATTCTCCAGAATAAACATGAAATTCATTTGCAGAATTAATCTGTCCTAGATCTACTGCAGAATATTGAAACGGCGTCTTTGTAAATAATGATCGATCTAACGAACTATATCGTTCGGCATTAATAGCATTTATTGCTTCTAAAATTTTGTCTTTATTTGTATATTGATTTAACATATTTTATAATAATAATTGATCGCGCGAATCTGGAGTATCTGGTTGTTTTCCATATTTTCTTGATCTTATTGTGTCACTACTAATACCAAAGCCTGGATCATCAATTAATTCAATTTTCCAAAAACAAGACGATCTTAAATACCAACTTGGTCCTCCTGCTACAATTTGTGCCATCCATGCATCATATTCTCTTATAGCCCTAGGATCTATAATATATCGTATTTCTACATTTGGCCACATATCTGAATTATCTCCGGTATGTCCTGTTTTTGCTCTATGATATGCAGACGTCATATATGCTCTAGCACCAGTTGAATTTCTATATATATAAGCTCCATCTGCTCCAATTTTTGCATTATCTCTCCAAGCTGTTGGCATATGACGTTTTAATCTCAAATCATATCCAACATTTCTAGTTGGGTTACCGTCAGCTTTTTGTTGATTTGTCACAATTCTAACAGTAAATTTTACTGTTTTATTAGATTCTGTTAATAATTGTATAATTTCTGGAGTAAATACAAACATTGGAGCATCTGCTAGTGCTGGTCCAGATAATGGTTGACTAAATGGTAATGATCTATGGCCTTCCGTACCTCCTGGGTTTCCATCATCTACATTCCAAGTCGAATTATATGATAAATTTATTCTTTTATATTCATTTTCTCCATAATCTCCTTCTGCTTCAGGAGGTATTTTATAAAACCCAGACACTGGATCTGTTCCAAAATCATTAATGTTTATATTGAAGTCTGGTAAAGCAAAATCAGACATATTTAATGTAGTGCTTGGAGGAAATGAAAAATATTTAAAAGCAGTATCAATATTTTTAACAACTGATCTGTTTGTGTAATTTCTTCGTAATTGTTCAAAAATTATAGAATCTTCATTATTAGCAGGAATTCCAGCATTTTGATATACTTGTATATCTTTTTCTGCTTGTTCATTTTGAGCTACTTGTTCTGGCTGTTGAGTATTTGGTTTAGCTGCCATTATTATTTCCTATATTTAATATAACAGATCCTTTATTATCTCGTTTCATAATAGCTGATAAGTTTGATTTATAAAAAATGCCATTGCTATTATATTTTGTAAATGTCTGAAATTGTTCCGTAGTAGGTTGTGGTGGGGCTTGAGCTGCAGCTATAACTTCTGGAATTTTTTCTGGAGTCATTAAAATATCACTTGGTAATTTAACATTAGCTTCTTCTAATGCTGCAAATGAAGCTAAATTTGGATCATTTGCAATTTGACTCTGTATATTTGCAAAATAATTAGTAGCAAAATCATCAACTGAAGTTCCAGTAGTTGGAGGATCTGAATCTGGATTTCCGACTGATGGTTTAGCATCACTTATTGAATTTTCTGCAACAGTTTCTCCATCAATATTACCAGGCGGAGTAGTTACTTGACTATTGCCAATAAATGTTAATACCGTTTCTTGTGATATATCTGTATGTGAACTTGCTGCCCCAGCTGTTACAACACCATTATTGTGCATATGCCAAACACCAGAATATGGAGTGCCATCTGGAAGAGCATAAGCTCCTTGAGTATAGCCTTCTGTTCCATCAGCATCTTCTGGGTCACTACTTTGATATCCAACTCCATCTGGAAATGATTGTTTTGGTAATAATTTTAATATGTTAATTTGATTAGTTTGAATCATATATCTATAAATATTAAACTAAAAAATTATGAAGTATTATCTTGTAACTTTAAAGAATAATTTATCGTTAATGTATTCTTCTAGAAATCCATCGACTATTTTAAATTCTAATTTATAATATCTTTCCGGCATCAGGCCTGACATATCAAGATAAATAAAATTACTGGTACTATCACAACTAACCTTTGTATAAGTAGAGTCATAAGGCACTATAACTTCATCTGTAGCGGCGTCTAATACTGAGTATAACGAGCTACTAGGAATATACTTAATAGTTTGCATAGGAAATGTATTAGTGGGAGATTTCTGCGGATATTTATCTCTACCATATAATCTAATTTTTGTTACCTCTTCATCTTTATATGATTTTTTTAATTTAGTATAAACTGCAAAGGAATCAGAATCAATTGGGTCTAAACTACCAGTACTAAAACTAGATTTATCAAAATACATTAATAATCTAGGAACATATATAGTATGAGTATCTCTACTAAAAAATCTAACATATCCTCCAACAGCTGCATCTGATTCATTGTCGTCAGAATATTTTAAAATAAATCCATAATTAGGAACTGTATAACCACCACTTCCGGATATCCATAATTTAACAGCATTTGTTACGTCGATATTAATATCAGTAGGTCTTACTGAAGTATCATTTAAATTAGAATCATCAAATGATTGTGAATATAATGTAACACTACCACTTTGATTTGCAGATCCAGATTCATATAACCAACTACCACCTTTACCAGATCCAGAAATATATAATGTACTGCCGGCCGGCATATTAATATCTTGACTACTAGAAACCCAAGAATATGAACCAGACTTTGGTTGATTCCAAGAACATCCATCTATTATTGCAGTATCAACATTTAAAAATCCAGTACCATTAGTCCAATCCTGTCCAACTACATTCGCATCAATAGTAAATGATGAAGGTAAATTTTTTGCATGAGTAGTATATAATTGTAACATAAATTTACAATCATTTACTGTTTTGTCATATTTTGTAAGTGCTGTATTTACATCATTCATATCAAATTTTATTAATGATCTAGATAACGCATAGCTAGATGTAACAGCAACTGTTAAATGTTTTCCTACTTCTAGTATTTCATCTATACCAGTATTATACGTAGGTTTTGCTTCATATAATGTAGAATCAGCGGATGGATATATTATTTTAAACATAATTTTAGTCTTTTTAAATAAATATTAAATTAAACACTTACTACCCTACCTTTTATATCTTTATTTAAAAATTTAATTTCAAATATTGCAGGATCTAATGGAGGATAAATAATTCCTTGTTTTGTAGCACTTTCTAAATCATATACATTTCCAGAATAATTATCAGCTGTATTAAATAGATTTTTAAAGTCTAAATCAACAACGGATTGAACTCCATCTACGTTTCCTAATATATTCATTACGTCTGACATAATAATTGGTTGATTAATCTGCCATTTATCAATTGAAAAATATTCTTTTAATTTATCAATACAAAGTAATAAAACTTCATTACTATTATAATTTGAATTAACTGTTATTTCAAATTCAATTCCAATATTAACAACAAATGCATTTAATATATTAACTGCATCAGTTAGTATCCTATAATAATCTAGATAATTTTTTAAATTAGTTTTTATTGCATCATTTAAAGTTGTTAAATTATTATTATTATCAACACCTAATACATATAAATTCATAGCTAATGGATTTGGAATTCTTGTTGTTTCCATTTGATTTTGTGATAATTGATCATCTGGAACTATATATGCTTTTGCAACGCTTCCAAATTTAGCCGGCATTGAATAACATCTAATAATATAATCATCTTTAGTAACTAATCTATTTTGAGTAGCAAAATTAGATAATGCATTATTTTTTATATCTTGTAACGTATCTGCAGATTTACCACCACGAGCAGGAGATTCATTAGTTGTACTTATACTAGATTTAACAAAATTTACCATTGCGGCACTAGTTGTAGCATTAGGATCATCATCAAATTCTATATTTTCAACTTTTGTTAATACAGACGAAGCTACATTATCTGCAACTCCTCCTCCTACTGTATATGTAATAGTTAATGTAGTATTTGATGGGGCTTGTCCATACGCTCTAGTATATAAAAAATTAGATGGATCTATATCAACATCTATAGGTCTACGGAATGCAGCAATACCATTACCAACATTATCTGGGTTTGGTATAATTTCTTCATCATTATTATCTGATATACCTGCTCCGAATTGTATTTCCATTTTTTTATCACTTCGTAATCTAGTAATAAATCTTTTAGAAGTTTTTAATAATTTTAATAAACTAGGACTAGAACTTCTATATTGAGCAAAGTCAGGATCATTTTCTAATAAATTAGGCACATCTCTAAATATTGTGTCTTGTGCTAAATATTCAACGTGATACCAATTATCGCCATCAGACTCTTGACAAGATATAATATCAATAACATTAGTTTCATCTAAAACTATTTTATCATATTGTTTTGGTGATGTAAATGTAAAAGTAGCAGTTTTTACATCTCCAGATACTACTTTTGCTGTCTTTTTTAATAAATAATATGTTGGTTGATTTGTTACTTCATCACTTTCATAAACAGTAACTTCGGTTGGTTTAATAGAGGAGCTAAAACTAAAATCTATAGAATCTAATGTTCTAAACTCTGCAGAACCTCCGTCTTCCTTAACTTGCATTCCAGGTTTAATTGATAATGCATAAGAAAAGTCTGGAGAATTATTAACTCCACTACCAGTTGCTGGTACTAATTGAAATACATTAAGATCTGTATATGCTGGTATAGCATTTTTTGATTTATACCCCAATGATCGAGCTAAATCATATATATTTTTTCTTTCAGATGCTTGTTCTAATAACGACTCTTTAAGATTGTTATCTGCATAGTAACTTAAAACATCTCCTACATATGCAGACATTTCCATAAATAACATACCGGGTGATGATTCATTAAAATCATTATAATCATTAGGAAAATATTGTTTCGTAAAATCTATTAAATTTTTACGAAATTGACCAAAGTCTTTTCCTAAATATGATACATCTTTTGTTACCTCCATAATATTTTCCTATTCTATTTTAAGTATTCCATCTTGTCCAGCAAATATTGTTATTGTTTCTTCTGAATCTGTACCAGTTACGGTAAAGTTAATTGATATTTTAATATTGTGTATCATAGTTGGATCATCATCCATGGTAACAATAATTAATTCTGTAATATCTATATATGGTAACCAAAAATTTACTGCATCTGTTATAGTAGTATGTATAAAATCTTTTAATGCATTAACATTTGGTTCAAATACTACATTTAATAAATCTGTACCAAAATTTGGTTGTTCATATCGCTCTCCTTTTCTTGTTAATAATAAACTTTTAACATTAGTAGAAGCTTGATCGAAAGTAGTAAATGTTTTTTTAAATATACCGGGACTATTAAATGGAAATTTTACTCCTATAGCTCGATTAGGATTTTGTACATTTGTATCTACTTCGATTATATTATATGCCATTATCTATTTTTCTTTTTATCAATTGCTTTCATTAATGCAGAATAGTCTCTAGTCATAGCATTTGCAATTGCAGCATCCTGTACAGGTATATTCTGTCCTGTTTCTGCATCAATTACGCTTGGCGCTGCATTTGATTGCATAGATCGTTGCATTCCAAAATTTTGTGCATTGTTTGACGTCATGACAATATCTTCGTTCATTAAATTAGCATAATCCGAAGTAGTAGTTGTTTCTTTAGTTACTTCAGTTTGGTTTAAAATATTTGCAAATTTATTTTCTTTAAACATATTATGTTTTTTAACTGGTTTAGTATTTTTAACAATTTGTTTTGTTGTTTTTAAATCATCAACAGTTGATTGTAACCCTTCTTGTAAAATTTCAGTTAGTTCTTCTTTTATTACTTCTCTAACAGTTTCTTTTACTACTTTTTTTAAAACTTGTATAAATTTTTTTTGTTCCATAATTATTCTCTTTTTTTATAAATATTAACTTTAATAATTTACGACGTCTGGCCAACCATTATTATCTTTAGGCCCGTATATACCATTTCCAGTCGTATCAATATAATAATCTCCTGACTTTCCTAATTCTGCATCCGGAGGTCCAGATCCATTATATGATTGTGCAGGAGCTTCCTGTAACGATGTTAGTAAATCTCGTTGTGAATTAACTAATAATTCAATTGATTCAATTCTTGCTGTTATATCATTGATACCAACATTTATTTCTGAATAAAATTCACTTCCCATAGTATTATCATCTAATCTACTTCGTTTTGAACCCCATGCAATTCCTTTACCTGGATCAATTTCTCCATTCCATATCCATATATCTCCATTTGAATCAGTATATGGACTTTTAGGAACAGGTGGTTGTCCTAAAGGACTTCCTAAAGTACCACTTCCTTGTACTAATAACCATTCCCCGGCAGGTTGTTTTTCTGGAATACTATCAGAAAAATCATAATCATCGATTGCTTTTTGTAAATTTTGATTAGTAACTAAACTTTCTGTTTCATCATCTCCGCATTTAGTATCTAACTTTATAGCAACAGATGCTAAATTACGTAATGTTGCTTCTAAAGATGTAGCCATCGATGTAGGAATAGTTCCTAATTGTTTAACAGCAACAGTAGCATTAGCTAAAACCATATTTTGTACTATTGCTAGTTCAGCCATTAATGCTGCTTGTCCTACTATAGGAATTAAAAATATAGATGCTTTTATTGCATTAGCTATTGACAATAATAATTTTAATAATTTAATAATTTTTTCTATTAATGGTACAAGTTCCATGACTTTTTCTACCATTTTTTGAATATTTTTAATTCGTGCTAATAAATCTTGTATTGGTGGATAATCACACCCACAATCGTCTGGTAACTTAGCTGCTTCAGAAATTGTAGCTTCTATTTCTAATTGTATTTTATTAACAAACACGTTAATTTGATCAACCATTAATGCAACAGCTTGTGCTGGTAGTGCTGGTATTTTATCTAATGGGAACGAAACTGGCATTTTTATATATCCTTTTTATTTATCAAAGTAATGTCTATCACTGTTTAGTTTACCTATATCAGTTAATATACTTATTAATTTTCCTTGTTGTAACGGCGCTGAAGCAATTCCTGCAGGTCCTATTACTCCTGCATTAATAACAGCAACTAAATCATTTAATATCATTTTTAATTTATCTCCTTTAACTAAAGGATGTCCTGCATTTTCAGCTCCAATACGTACTTCCGGTGTACCTAATGTTATTCTATTAGGACTATCTAATATAATAGAGTCTGTTTTAGCTCTTAAAATTATTCTATTTGCATCTCCAATTAACTGAGATGTTCTAAATTTAGAAACCGGTGAAGATTTTGTTGGATTTCTATATAATTTTAAATCAACCAATTGTTGCATTGATGTTAAATAAAAAGAAGATGCATCATCATTAAATGATTCTATAGTAAATTCTTTATTAATTTTATCAGTATGAGCATTTGATATTATTATGATAGGATCACCATCTGTACTACCTTGCCAAGTTGGCTGTAAACTATATGTTCCGTTATTAACAGTACTTCCTAATCTAATACTATTACTAAAACGTCCTTCTATTATAGTATCTCCTTCAAATTGTTGTAAAGCTGAAACTTCTTTTTCTTTAAACGATTCTCCTAATTCTCCTTGTACACCTGTAGTATTAACGTTTGATGTTTGAATTTCAGAAATTCCTGGTAATGCATTATGATTAATATTTGATTGTATACCATATGCAGGAAAATAATACCATTGTCTTCGATACTTATCGGCTGTGCTAAATTCGTTAGTTCCTTGAAATATTAATACATGTTCGCCAATTAATGGTATATCTTTTAATCTTCGATTGGCCGGCTTACATATTAATTCTTGTGTTTTTTCTTCGTCATATGTTCGTACTAATATAGTATAAGATAAATTTATATTATCATTATTATACTTATATGTTTCTAAAACATTATTATCTATTACTTCTGCTAATAAAAAACTAACCAGCATCGTTTTTCTCCAATGACTCTTTTACATTGTTAATTTTTTCTTGTAACTCTTTATCTTCATTTTGAATTTTATCAATTTCATCTGTTAATTCTTCTTCGAATTCAGATTCTGCAATTTTTAATAATTGATTTTTTTCGTCATCGCTTAATAAAGAATTTTCTCCGGTTATAGTTTGTTGAGTTGATATATAACGTTGAACTATTGCTGTTAATTTTACTAAATGATCATCATTTTTAACAGCAACATCTAAATACTCTTTAATTAATGGAACTATTATAGTAGCATCTGATGCGGTACGTATTAATGGCTGCAATTGAGAAATCAATTGATTAATTTGTCTATCTTTCTTTTTAGAATTGTGATAAACATCTGACATTAAGTCAGAAAAACTTTTACCTTTAAATAAATGATCATTAACATCCATAATGGATTCCTTTTAATATAAATATTAGAAGGGCAAATTCACGAACTCAGTTTGCTCATATTCTAAAAACTTTGTTGAGTATATATGTTTTAAGACTTTTATTACCTTAGTAATATTATTAGTTTCTAATCCGGTACGTTCTCTTATAAATACATATAGTGCTTTTTTATTAAATTGCTCAATATTTTCACGATCTTCAAATATATGTAATATAGAATCTGCAACATGAATATCAGTTTGATTAGTAAATATAGAATTTATATTATTATAACAATATTCTACATAAGCATCCATAAAATATTTTAAAGTTTCTGCCATTTCTGTGTTATGCATTTCTGTCATAACATTTCTTTGTTCATCAATATTAATTGGTTCTGTAGTCTTTTTTAGTAATGAATACCCTTTTTGATTTTCAGCAATTAAATAATTAAATGAAGTTCTTGTATAATAGGAATACGCTTTTCCTGCATTAGGATTAAATTTGTCTAGTCTAATTGTTAAATATGTAACTAAATCAGTTTGTAAATCTTTAAAAGACGAATCAATATATTCACACTTCATTTTATTAATAAGATTTTCTGATAATTTCATAAAAGCAGGAAATATAAATCTTCTATATATTTTTTCTTTTAATACTGGATTTTCTGTAGATCTATTATATGCTGATATTGATCCTTCTGTAATTTTAGTCCAATATCTATTTGACTTCTTCTTTTTTCTTCCCATTAAATTCTTTTTCTAAATTATCAATAACATTTTTTAACATTTCAAACGTAGTACCAGCTTCATCATCTTTTTCAAAAGCTCCAACTCTATCAATTTCTTGCATTGCTTTATATGAATTATTTATTTGAGTATACATATATTGACTCATATCTTCTAATTCTTTCGTATATTCTTCTAAATCTGAATAAACTCCGGCTAAAACATATGCTCTATATATAAAATATGCTACAGTACCTGATAGTATTATAATACATAATATTAATGCTGAATTCATAATTAATCTTTATCTTCTTTAAAATCACTAAAAATATCCATTATTGATTTATCAATTTCTGGATTTTGTTCTGCTAAGTTTTTGATAGCTGTTTTTTTAGTAGCTTTTGTTTTTGTTGCTACTGGTTTTGGTGAATTATTTTTATATGATCTCCATCTTTCATATTCAATTTGAGATGCCATATGATCTGCATGATGCAATAATAATGGTAAATTAGTTTTTAATTTAGCTTGTGCTGATCTTGCAATAAAATATGGTTTATTAGCATCATCATATATACCATCATGTATTCTAATAGCTTGAAATTCATTCCACGACATTTGAATTTGATATTTTTGAAGTAAATATATAGAAAGATCTGGTACCATTGAGAATGGAATATTTTCATTATGCTTATACATTCTTCCCATATTTTTTCTATGCCAATCTGATGTTTCTACTTGATATACTTCTCTTCCTTTTCCAGGAAATCCACATTTACCTAAATCATGATGCATTGCAGCAAACATCATTTCTTCTTTAGAATATCCAGACATATCAGATCCCATACTCTCCCAAGAATTATATAATTTTTCTACACAATCCATAACTCTAAGTACATGATCAATATATCCGCCTGCAAATGCATTATGATAATGTGCAACTGAAGAAGCAGGCATCATTACAATCCTATCTTCATATTCGTCATATAATTTATTTAATTTATTTGATCTGTCAGGAAATAAAGTATTGACTCTACTTCTATACTCTTCCCAATTAGATTTAATTTTTTCTGCTTCTAACATATTTTTATTTATATTATAATAAATTATTTGGAATATTCCAAAAGGCCTTCTGCCATTTTAAATGTGCAAAGTGAACAGACAACTGATAATGATGTAGTTGCAACTTCTACTATATTAGTGCATTTTTTACATCTACATTGTAATTTTTTAGTTAATGTACTTTTTTTAATTGTTTTTTTCATGTTTATTTGTTTTTATGTTATATGCTGACCAGTAGCACGTCTTTTTAGAGTAACTTTTTCTTTATCATCCTCATAATGTAATCCTTCATTTCCATTTTGACCTATAATATCCATTCTTCTTTCAGCTTCTTCTTCAAGATAATCTTCGGTATCAGAATAAGGTACTGCGGCTGCATCAGACGGATGTGGAGGTCTAAAAGCATCCGGATTACTATTTTGTATAACTTGTTCTCCATATATATTTTCTTTTATATTTGGTTTAATTATTTCAAATGCTTTATTAGCAGCAATTAATAAAACTACAGCTAATGGATCAAATACAAATATAAAAATTAATATAAACCAATTTACTACTTGATTCATTGGCTTTTCCATTAATTCAGAAACATATTTTAATGGGCCAATTTCGTTAGCTACTTCTGAATTTGATTCTAAATCTAAAACTTGAAGATCTAATTTTGTTATCGAATCTGTTAATGATTCAATTTTAATAGAAACAATGTTTCTTTGATCTTTAAAATCATTTAATTGTGTTTGTAATACTTTTCTTGTTTTACTTGAAGTAGATGTAATAATTTGATTAGTTTCTTTATCTCTCCATTGAACTTTATTATTTGAAAGTCCTTTTGTTAATTCAGTTATTGATTCAGCTAACTGATTTTTTTCAGATGTATATCCATTTAATTGTTCTGTATATCTAGATTTCTTCATTTCAATAACTGAAACTTCTTTGTTAATAATAAACAATTCGTTTGCAGTTGTTTGATATGCAGAAGTTAAAAATCCATATATACCTAATGATGTTATAAACATTAAAATTATAACAGCACTAGTTAAATATGTTTTAAATAAAATATTAAGATGTTTCCAATATCGATGCAAATAAGTTGCAGTTATTAGTTTAGAAGCTTCTAATGCTCCTGCCATTATGGCAACAGCTACAGCTTGAGCTGAAAATAACTTACTTATTCCAAATACACTATAATATGCTGCACTTACTGCTAATGTTAGTGATGATATTAGTACCACATATGGAAAAGAGCGTTTCATTCCCTATCGATAAAATATTTTGCAGAATCTAATTTTCTTAATGCTTCAGCTAAATTTGTTATTGCTGAGCGAGGATCTATTTTTCCAGTTTCAATACCTCTACCAACCGATTTAATGATTTCATATGTATCAGTTAAATCATCGGTTATTTTTTCTTTATATTTGAGATTACTCATAACTATTTCTTTCTTATTTTTTAAATGCTAATAAAAATTCTCTAACAGCAAAACCAAATGCTATACCAGAATAAAATACATTTTTGTCTAATAACAATAAAACACCTATACCACCTATAGCAGCAGCTTTAAACCAAGATGAATTTACTATGTCTTTAATTTTTTTCATAATTTACTTTCTTTTATATAAATATTGGTAAAGTTAAATATTGGTATATTTATTAATATATTATAATGAAAATATTTGAAAACACCAAATCATGATCAAATTAAAAAATTTATTAAAAGAGCAATCACAAAAAATTTTAAAAAAAGGAAGTCGTGGAGATGCAGTTAAAGCTCTACAACAAAAATTAATTAAATTAAAATTTTTAGAACCAAAAACCGCTTCAGGCAAAGATTCAGATGATGGTATTTTTGGTTCTGGTACTAAAGCAGCAGTTATAAAGTTTCAAAAAAGTGCATTTCCAGGACAACCTGCAGAACATGATGGCATAGTTGGATATAAAACATTAACAGGATTAAATGCAGTATCAACACAAACATCTGAACCAGAAGATAGTAAAGAAGAACCAAGTGAATTGCCTTTTACTCAATATCGTAATATATCTAACGCTAATGTAATAATTGCAGATTTATTTAAATCAACTAGAGGTGTAGGAACAGATGAACAGGCACTTCGATATGCTATACGAAAAATTAAAGATAAAAAAACTTATGATGAAATTAATAAAGTATTAAAGGCATATCAAAAAGTAGCTAAAAGGAGTGGACCAAATAAACAATTTAGCTTAAAAAATTATCCAGAACTTAATACAGATTGGTCAAAAGATTATGGATCTATAGAAGATATTCTAGATGGAGAATATGGTTGGTTAGATGCAGAAGATAAACAATTGTCATATAATATCTTAAATAAAATTAAAGGCAAAGGTGATGCATATGGAGTAGATAAAGATCAAAATTTAAATCTTGGACCAATTGCATGGTTTAAAACAAAAGTATCTGGTAAATTGAGAAGTATATTATTTAAGATTGCTCCACAAGTAGCTCAATATTTAATGCCAAAAACAATGACAAATGTTGATTTTACAGACGCAGATAGAGAATTTTTAGGAAATGTTATTAATAATGCTATAAAAAGAGGAGCAAATCCTAATTATGGAGCAATTGGATACGAAGATTATTCTCCATCTATACAAAAATTACTAGAAGGTGGATTGACTGAACCTGCTTCATGGGTAACCCTATTAGGAGGTATAATTAAAAATGATGCATCTCTTACTGGTGGTGTTAAGGGATTTCAATTTGCTACATTATTAGGTAGATTTACATTCAAGAAAAAATCAGATGGTAAATTTAAAATAGAACCTGACACGTATGATTTTTCAAAAGGAATTTCTATTACAAATAATGTTTTAATTGATGAACTACAAGGTTTAACATGGGCTGAAAGTATTAAATATATAATGCAAAAAAATTCAAACCTTCAAGGAGGAAAAGGAGTTTATCAAGCTATCAGACATATAGGACATGTAGAGAATCCACAAGGCGGAACTAGACCAGATGGTTCAGAATTAGCTTCAATTAGTTTAGACAATATAGAAATAGGTTAAGACTTAAAAAGTTTAAATGATATTTGAAAAGTTCGTATACAAACTAATAGTATTGTAACTATAGGCCATATTATACAAAAAATCCATGCATTTATCTCATAATATGATAAATCTAATATATTTGCTAAATTAATAACAAAATCTGTACAATAAGTATAAATACTAATAATAAATTCTATTAATTCTTTCATGATACTTTATTTTTAAATGATAAACAAACTCGTATAAACATATATAACATCCATAATGGCCATAGTAAAACTAAAAATATTATATTATTTATTGCATAAAATCCAGAACCACCTGTATATAATAAACTAATTATTTTATCATATATAATATCAATTTTTTTAATGCTTTGATGTTTAATATGATGTTTTTCACATAATGAAGTATTATGATGACATGACCATGTACATTGTGTTTTTGAAAAATTGTGCGGATTATGAGTTTCTACATGATATCCAAATATTGTTTTAGTAAATGATTTCATATATACAGTTTCGTTAACTATTAACATAATAATATATGGAAATAACAATACAGATATAATAAAAATCACCTTTTTCATTTTTTTCTTTATAATAAGAAATATATATGAAAAATCCAACCTTTAAATAAATTTTCTTAAGAAATCTTTTTGTTTATCAATAGCATCTTCTAATTCAATGTTTCTAACTGTTGCTTTGCTCGTTTTACTTGAAGTGCTGTTGTCTGCATTGCCATTCCTAGAACTATTCTTTGACTTAAATCCAGATCTTGTATCTGATATTGTATTGCTACTAGATCCAGAAACTCGTTTCCTTGTTTTATTATCATTTCGTTCCGAAGTTTTTTTATTTCTGGCTGTTGCATTATTTTGCTGATTCTTTGAGGCTTCGTAATCGATGGTTCCGGCGTAATAACTTGAGTACTCTTTAATTTGAAGGCCACAAGGATATGAGTAACCATTTCCTTGAACCATGTAACTAACTGTTTCATTGAATTTTTGTATTTTTGTTATATAACCCCATCCAGTATCTCCCAGAAATTCGTATTTAACACGATCTCCTACTTTGAATTGAGCTTTTTTAAATTTTTCTTGTATATATTTTGGAAACTTTTGTTTTTTCATTCTTCTACAATTTCAGCATCAATAATTTCTATTAGAAACCACAAGTAACCATCTTTTCGTAAAACTACATCATGATCTATAATTGATTTCCAATATTCGATATTCTCATCTGGAACTTCTCGAACTAGTCTTCGAATATTAAAACGTTTATTTTGATATTCAATTGTTGGTTGAATATATAGAGAATTGGTAGGTCTCATTATAACTTATTTTATAACTATTTGTTTTGGTGCTCTGTCTTTTGCGTATGGAATACTGATTATTAACAATCCTTTTTCCATACTAGCTTCTGCTTTAGATAAATCTAATTCTTTAGATATTTTCCACGCAAAATCAAAGTCCCGTTTTGCTATTCCTTTATGAATAAAATCTCGTTGTTCTTCAACATCTTTTTGATATTTTATTCTTAAGGTTTCGCCTTCTGTTAATATTTCAATGTCTGATTTGTCTTTTCCTACTGCAGCAATTTCAAACTGTATTCCTTTATCCGTTGTATATATATCAACTGGATAATTCATTTTATTTGTTATTACTGGTAGATATGATGATTTTTGATCGAATAAGTTTTTCCAAACTAAATCAAAATCGTTGTATAGAAATGTTTCTTTAAAATTTGTCATTTTAAACCTCCTGTGTTTATTGGTTGCTTTAGCTAACCGTTTATTTATATTACTTAAAATTGAGACCTACCGTATCTCAACTATAACATAATGGATCCATTGTACCAATTATGTTATATACTCTTAAATATCGAGCAATCTTATTTTTCTTAAATATTTTTTCAGATTCAATATCTCTTTTTAGTAAATATCCTGAATCTATACATTTATTTCTGATATGTCTAACAGCTTTTAAACTATTTGACTCAATTAAAACATTGTCAGTATCAATCATAATATCGACTCTATCTTGTCCATCTAGATGATAGCTATCAAATTCAAATTCTTGATCTTGTGCATCTAAGTCATTAAAAAACTCATTTAATCCATTAGATAATTGTATTGGATCAATATCTTGTTTTTTTGTTTCCATATCATAGATTTCAATTAAATATTGAATTTTTTCATATCCAGCTAGTTCTTTAAAATAACTATATTCTGGAAAATCTACAAATATGTTAGAAGGATCAATCATTTAGTTTTTCTACATTAAATAATTCCATAAAATGGTTCAAGCTTAAATTCTTTTTAGAAGCTGCTTTTTTGATTGCTTCATACAATCCTTCAGCTTTTATTTTACCAATAGCTTCTTTTTCGGTATCAGATATAAAAAAGTATTTATACGTATTCATATATTTCCTTTATTATAAATATATGCCAATTTGATATCCTACATTAATAGTATGCAAAGAATCACTTAAAGTTTGAGATAATTTTCCAATTTCATGTTTTTTAAGTATAAATGTCTTATTTGCAAATTCAATTGCAAACTTAGTATCTTTATCAGCCTTTTCAAAATAAGCAGCTTCTGCAGTTTCACGCATACTATTAGCTGATGATATTAAATGTTTATATTTCATTGATATTTGTTGTCCACATAAAAATATAGTACCTACTATTGTATTCATTGGATCATTTTTAAAATGGTAATTACTAATTTTAGCTACTTCAAAATCCATTTCAGACCAAATTTTGCCATATCGTTTTTTAAACTTATCTGATATTCCCCATGGGTGATTTATACTATTCATATTTTCTAATTCTTTTTGTTATACGTTCTTTATTTTGATGTTTTTGTTCTTCTGATACTAGTTTCTTCATAGGATGGGTACGATTGATGTGCTGTTCGTGTTTGGCGGTTATACTAGCCTGTTCCCATGCTATTAATTCTGTAAGACAATTCTCTAAAAGGAATGTGTCATTTAAATTTTCATCATTCCATTGTATATAATATTGTCCTATAGAGTCTTGCATACAGAAAGAGCCAGGATATCTTTTCCTGACTCTATTTTGTAATTTTTCTAATTTTGATAATTTGGGTCTTGCCATTATGCAATGATTATTGGAAGTTCCTCATTGTCTAACATGGCTTTGAAAGGTATAGTAGATTCTATATTACCAGTATCTACTAACTTTTTAGTAAGATCTCTATTAATAAATGCTTGTTTAGATGATCTTGCTGTATTCAGAAAGGACAATGCTGTCCTTCTTTCTAATAATACGTCATAAAAGGTTTGTTTTTTATGAACGAATGGCTTCATTATAACGCCAACTGAATGTTTTTCTTCTTTTTTATTTATCCTTTCGGTAACTATTACTGTTTCTCCTTGATAATACATTATTCTATAATTTTAATGATTTTACTTGATGAGACAGCTTTTACCTCATATTCCAATGTAGTAGATCCAAAATCTTTAACTACTTTAGCTTCTGCTTCTGTAACAGACATTGCTTCGACTAAATACATTTCAGTCACCTTTTTTTGCTTGCCGGTAGAATCGTCTACCATTTGCACTTTTGCGGTATAATAACCCATATTTGTTTTTTTTTATTTATTAGTAATTACTTATTCTCTGCTACAGATGCTTTTCTGTAATCAGTTACAAGTTTTTTTAATTCACCAATAGCTTTTCTTGCTCTGCCTTTGCCAGCTTTAGTTGTACTATTGTGTTCTGCTTCAAATTGTAAAAATAAGTCGCTTATTTGTTCGTATAATTCTTGTGATGTTGCCATAACTTTGTTTCCTTTTTTTTTAATTTATTATTTATACTATTATATTATAATAAAACTTTTTCATTATTCAAAGAATTAAGAAAATGAATATGTTACATATGTAACTATTAATATATTATTTTTTGTAATCATAGTATGAATACCAACATATGTCGCAGTTTTTAATAATAGATTTTCATTATGGCCTGGAGATTGTTTCCATGCATTAACTGTTTGATTAGTTATATAACTTGCAATATTTAATGAATTTAAGTCTATAAATCCATTAGGAAGTGTCATAGCAAATAAATTTTCTGCAGATAACCATATTCTATTATCAGAATCTAAATATTTTTGTAATCGTCCATGTTGACTCGGAGTATTATTATTTTCTTCATGAACAATTCCTACGTCAGGATGATCATTTAGATAATTATTATGATGTTCAGCTGCTTTATAACCTAATTGAGTAAATTCTAGAGTAT
>Ga0181369_1000031_pt1 | contig 38254 bp, 26 predicted proteins | sample LowvirmetaG_8_FD_130088 | JGI IMG/M metagenome (GOLD analysis project Ga0181369, IMG submission 130088) | Marine viral communities from the Subarctic Pacific Ocean - Lowphox_04 viral metaG | ecosystem: Environmental > Aquatic > Marine > Oceanic | place: Subarctic Pacific Ocean | collected... | reverse complement strand
GAAATAGCATTCCAATTACTCAAAAACGAGAGACAGGGCTTTGTTGGTAAAAAGCCGAAAAGAGGGAAAGGGGCAAAAGCAAGAAAAGCACATAAAGAAAAGCAGAAAAGATGGCGACCTTCAACTGGTGAGTTCAAGAGACCACCGGGTGGAATGACACCGGGCAGCGCTACATCTAGAAGAGCAAAAGCGAGAATGCGTGGTATTGCTGGTGGGAAGAAAACTGGATTAAGTAGAGCGCATCTTGCTGTTGAAATGTCTCACAGGGGTGTAAAAACTAAACAACCTATGTCTAAAGATGTACAAAGATACAGACAATACCTCGGTCAATCTGAGGCACGAAAGCGTTTAGGTAACATACGAACAGTCTCATCTACACCATCAAGATTCGGTGCACGTTCTTACAAAGCAGGTTTGACTGGCGGTGGTACATTACAAAGTTTACTACCCGGACAAGCGCAACAAATGAGAAGACCTGCACTTAGGTCTATTAGACCACCACCACTAATGCCCCCATCTTCACCGCGCAGGGCTACATTACCTTCACCTAGTATACCTAGTCCACCTGTAATGTCACAACCAAGAATGGGCGTTGGTGTTCAAGGTATGTCCGGTCAAAGTCCAACTTACAGACCTAGATTACCTAGTTCTTCGATACAAGGTGCGCCTGTAATGACTAGTGAAGTCGGAAAAGGTAGCGAATTACAAAAGCGGGGACTATCATACTATGACACTGCTGAACTTAGACAGTTAGTAAACGAGGCTCGAAGAGCGCTAAAACGTAAAGAGACTAAGAAAAAAGGTAAGGGTGAAAAAAACGTAGGCTCTGCTAGTAATTTACCAGCGCATAATAATGCGCCTACTAAAGAAACTACTAGGCCGGAAGGTGCAACCGAAGATGCAACTAATGACCCTCGTACTTTTGGAATCAACCCTCTAGACCACTTAACAAGTCGAGGCGGTAGAACTCCATGATTAAATCTACTATAATTATGAAATCTCTTTTACTTAGAAAGGGCGATGGTAATTATAATTTATTTGCTGGTCAATTACAAAACCTAAGGTATCCACCTCCCGAAGCCCATAATTCTGACCCCAATGGAATGGATATTCCAGCGTTTGCTCACACTGGCGCTCATGGAGAAAACGAATCAGGTATTCCGGGCGTAGGTCATGTATATCCGGGCGATTGGAAAATAGGTATGCATGGAGAGAAAATATACGCTGATGAATCCGGCGGAGAACACATGCATGGTATTGACGGAATAATACGTGCAGTTGGGGACTCTTTGTTAGAACATGGGATAAAAGCGCCAGCGAAAGATGTAATCCAAAAGGCCATAGATATGCATAATCAAGACCATAAAGAAGATAATCATTTACCTAATGTAGATAGTGTTGCTTGGAGAAAAATGCATTTAGCACCATTACAAGAGCAAGACCATAGAGTGAGAAGTAATTATACTCAAGATGGTAATTTAATTACAAATTATACAAACAGTCACGGTGATAAACATAGATTCGGCACATATCTAGAATCTTATGCTGTACCTTTCAATAATCAACTTGGAGAAGTTATGGCACAACTGGGACACCCTAATCCGCAAAAACATAGTTGGGTAAAGAAACCTTATGTAAAACCACATAGATTACATTTAGTTCCTGATGGAGAAGGTGGAATGCAATTCGGAGCACAAGCAGTTGATTCCGGTAAAATGCAAGATGGTAGAATACACGGTAATCAAGCGGCAAAGTGGGGCGGGAGAATGCCTGATAATAGAGCCTTTCAAAATATTTCATCTTGGGGGGTAGCCCATCATTATCCTAACGTTTACTATATTCCTCAAAGTGATGCTGCCCCTAATGCAAGAAGACAAATAAGACAAAAAACAGTTGATAGTTTTCTACATCACATGGCTCAAGCAAGTGGCGTAGACAGAGATGCTGCTATGAGTAATTTAGTAGTTGATAGCGCGGCTGCTATGAAACATTTAGCAAATATACCGGGTAAAATAAATGGTAAACCGCTAAAAGCATTATTACAAACACGTGAAGGACAAATAGAAGCGGCCAACTACTTATCTCAGTTTCCAGCATTTCAAGCAGTTTACGGTGAAAATAGAAGACCGACTTTTGATGCTGATGGAAATATAAAACAAGGCGGCTCTACTGTTGGTAGAATGAATCATCTATATGGGCAAAGATATGGAGATACAGCAGAAGAAGGAAAAGGGCTTGACCATTTTATGAGTCATAGCGATAGGATTGGTGTAGAACATCAGTTGAATGGAAAAATTGGTCATCATAATAGAGCAAAAGATGCATGGAGCAACGTTGTACTCGCAGCATCTCAGGGAATCAATCACACGGAAGATGATTTATCGCCTGAGGATTTACAAGCAGCGAATATTAGATTGTACGATACACCTGAAACAAGAGCGGCTGCACCTAATGTAAAAATGATGTTAGACCATTTGTTCCATACTCACACCATAGCGGGAGGGCATGAAAGAAAAGAAATACCCCCACAAGAAGAATTACAACAACTACAACCGATTGTAGATAATATAATTCAGGGAGGTACACATGAAGATAGAGGGCAATTAGGTGTACCTGAACATATTAGATATTCAGACATGGCATCGTCTATGACACCAGTTGGTGCGTCTATGCAACCCGAAGAAAGTACGTTAAAACCTAGAGCGGGTAACGAAAAAGGTATATCCGGTGCACCTGTTCCAGTTTCCGGCGGTGCACCTCCGGCTGCAACTAGTGGTGCGCCACCACCACAGCCACAGCCTCAACCACCACCAATGCAAGATAGGGGATTTTACCCTCAACAAATGACAAGAGAAAGAGGACAAAGAATAACACAACCTCAATCTTTGAATCTAACGCCGCAACAAATGCAAAGATTACAATTTGCTAGTGCACCTCGAAGTCAAGTAGCAGATGTAATGAGTCAGTCGGGTTTACCTGAGAGAAGCATAACACCCGATAGAATGCAACAATTTCAACAAAACGTTGGTGACCCTTATCAGCGTTTTATTACTCAATATGCAAAAAGCAGCGACAATCCTAGTGCAGCAAAAGACAGACTAATCAAAGCGGTAGAAATATTACAAATAGAAGATGCTCGAAGAGATGATGAAATCATCAAGCATTTACCTTCTAATAATTTAAGCGTAGATTCTATTACAGACATTCTTTACTTAGCGAAAATGCTAGACATTACATCTATGGATGTTAGTACAATATTAAACACTAAAGGCGATTGGGAGAGAATATCTAAGACATACGGCTATTCCGATAGAGTAGTTAAAGTGGTCAAGGTTTCATTCGGGGGTGTCTAAATGGGTAAAGTTTACGTTATTAGAAAAGAACAGTCAAACTCTATGCTTTCTAACGCATCTATGGCTTATAGCCCTAGTAGTGGAACACAACTTATGGTTGGTACTAGTCCTGAAAATGTAGATTATTCGCAGTATGGGACTTCTAATAGTAATCAACGTCGATTAGCACAAAGATATGGAAATCTAGGTAGATATGCTAGATATGGAATGGCGGGTCTTGGGGCATTAAACTCATTTTACAATACTACTGCAAGTGGGCAGCCCGGTGCAATTAGTTCTCTTGGTAGTGGTGCTTTGAGTGGATATTACGGTTCTCAAGGACTAGAAAATGTAGGTGCTAAGTTTGGCGGTCGTGTTGGTGTAAGAAGAGATGCTAGAGAATCTAACGAAGCGTATGACGAAGCCAACAGAGAAAATCAAAGAAGAATGGTAAATGTAATCGATGCGAATAATAGAGTGACTGGGGCACTTTCCAATATTGCTAGTCCTAAACAAAATGTTGAAACATTAACACCTGCTAATTCTACTCAACAATCGTTATTAGATAATTACGGAAAACAAAGAAATAATGCTTTTCAAATACAAGATTTAAGAGGTTAAAATGTCTAAGAATAAGGAAGAAATGGATACCTTTATTCTTAATATGGATAAAGAGATGTCTAAGAAATCCTTCAAGTACTTCTTTGTAGATATGCTAGGTTTCATGTATAATCACCATCACGAATCTTGGAAAGTAGGATTAGAAGAATCTCAGTATTTTTGTGTTAAAGCGTCGAGAGACCACGGAAAATCTGTTTTCTTTATGATGTATGCTTTATGGTTAGCCGCATTCAAACCTAATACTCACGTTATGATATTCTCACACTCTCTTGAACAAACTCTTGAACACATGCGCTTTGTACGTAATACAATAGAAGGACACGATATACTTAGAGATTTGAAGCCACAGGGTAAACCTTGGGCTAAATCTTACTTCGAGTTTTCCAATGGTAGCCGTATGATGGCAAAGTCAGTTGGAGGTGCTACACGTGGTTTCCACCCTGACATTGTTGTGTGTGACGATATTCTATGGGGTACTACTGCGAGCGAACTTGCTAAAACAGCAGATTGGTTTTATGGTGTTTTGTTACCTGTACTCCACCACAGTAGTAAATTAATGATGGTGGGGACTCCTTTCAGTTACAACGATTTATACGCTGAATTAGAACAAAAAGAAACTTTTAGAGTAGAAACTTATCCAGCAATAAACCAAGAAGGAATTGCGTTATGGCCTGAAAGATGGGATTTAGAATCTTTAGAGAAAAGAAGAATGTCTATGCCAGCAATACAGTTTAGCCGTGAATACCTATGTGAGCCGATTCACGACGTGGCGAGTATGTTCCCCGGCCCATTATTAGAAAAATGCAGAGACCCTAAACTTGTTTTGATTGACAGGGCTGAAACTTTCTATAACGAGGAAGGTGAAGCAAACGGAGTCTTTGGTCAGCATTTTGTAGGACACGACCCTGCTATATCATCTGATAAAAATGCCGATTTTACCGCTATAACTGTGATGCGACAAAAGCCCGGTGAAGCAACAAAAGAAATAGTTCACGTGGTACATGAGAGAGGTATGTCTTCTATGGCTCAGAAAAGAATGATGGTATTACTAAATAGTCGATTTAGTCCTGATTTAATTCAACTTGAAGGTAATAACTTTCAACGTATGTTAGAACAAGAAATGAGAGAGTTGAGAGCGGATATGCCAATTAGAGTATTTATGACTACTCGTACTCGTAAAGAGTCGTTATTTATGAGTTTATTACTCGCATTTGAACAAGGTCACATCAAATTACCATATGGTGATGAAAGGAGTAGAGCCTACACTCATAAAGTTGAACAAGAGTTGAATAGATTTGGAATGCAGAAAAATGGTAAACTAGAAAGTGTAGGCGTACATGATGACTTGGCGATGAGTTTAGCACTAGCAAATTGGGCATCTAAGGAGTTCAAGGGAAGCATTACACTCTTAGATGATTACATGCCCGGATTTGATGAGTGGTTTAAGGGCGAAAGCAAAAATGACTCGATAATGATACCATAGGTGAAGAAGATGAATGATACAATAATGAAAGATGAATGGGAAAACAATACTTTTTGGATAGAGAATTGGGTGTACTGGAGTTCTTAAAATGAATACTTTTTCTAAGAATAACGATGGTTGGTTTGAAGCCAATTTAGGTTATTCTGCGACAGAGTTAGTACATCGACTTAGAAAGGCTAGAAGAAGCAACAAAGATGAAAAAGAGTTTATCGATAAAGCCATAGAAGATATACGGGCTATGAAAAGTATGGAATTAGATGCTACTCTAAAAATGCATAGTTGGTGTGAGCAATACTCTGATGTGATAAAAGAATTAGGAATGTCTGATAACAATATGAAAGCCTTGAGAAAGTTTGGCGACTCTCGTAGAGTTAGTTTACAAAGAGCCTGTCACCAATGGCAAAAATCGGATGACGCTTTGAAAATGCTTGAAGAATATGAAGATGTGTGGCAAGACGAACAGAAAAAAGCATGGGTGGCCGCAATGGATGGTAAAAGAGATGCAAGAAAAGTATGGAAAAGTACACTTCATCAAATGGATAGACTAAATGAAAAAGACCGAGAAGCGTTAGTAAAAAGTGCTGAAATACTTTTAGAAAAAGGTACTATGAGCGGTAGAACGTTATTTGCTAATCTATATGATAGAAATATATTACACAAAAGTATGACATCTATGAAATTAGCAAAATTACTCAGTATGTATGGAGAAGAGGTAGATATTATGGCTGGGGCATCTAGAGGCACATTTGTAAAAATGGATAGAACTGGATTAATCATAAAAGACCCATGGGCGTATGCTGCGGGTTTCTTAGATGCAGATGGGTATATTACAATTACAGGGAGAGGTGAACCTAGAGCCGGATTTATCGCTACTGGTTCAAGAGGTAAAGTACACTGTGAACAATTGCAAAAAACTTTAGATTGCGGTGTTTTACAATTAGACCAAAAAATATACAAAGATAATCAAAGAAGTCAACATAGATTACAATTTTATTCTAAGGCAGATATTAGTAAACTATTGAAGGGTATATTACCGTTTTTAGAAATGAAGAAAACACAAGCAAAAGCGGTTTTAGCATACATAGAAGAAAACGATGGATTAAAGAAAGAAGAATTAAAGAAAGTGGTTAGATATTACAATTGGTCTGATGATACTAATAAGTCGAATGCTCTCCTTTCGGAATGGGGAGTGCAAGCCGACGATATAACAAAGTGGGCGGAGGCGATATAATATGGCAGAAGAACAAGGAAGAATAGGTCGATTAATCTCTGCATTAGGTAGTCCGTTTAGAAGTAGAACAACTCCTGAGCCGCAAATGCCGTTATACACAACTGGTATTCAAGAGCCTGTATTAGCACAAGGTATTACTATTCCAGCGCTTTATGCAGTATCACAAGAAAACTTGATTCTTAGAACTGTGATTTCTAAACTAGGACAAGAGATATTTAGAAGAGGTTATTATTGGGAAAAGAAGTTTCAGCACAAGTGCAAGGACTGCGGTGAAGAATATACTCACGAAGTAGATAGTTGTAAGTTATGTGGAGGGGAAGTAAAACAACCTGACGTACAACAACTAATCTACCCTAAGTGGTTACTAGAGCAACAAAACTCTATGGAACAAGATTTCATGCACGTGTTGCAAGAGATAGAAAGAGATTTAGAAATAGTAGATGATGCTTTCTTAATCTGTGTAAAAGAATATTTCGTAGACCCCGAAACATCGGACATTAAGTTTTACAGGGTTAAAGAATTGATTAGAGGCGACCCTATCTTTATGAGAATTATATCTGATAAGCGCGGTGTGCGAGGTGGAAGATACAAAGTATGTCCTCTTCATAGAGACCAAATCTCCTATCCGGGTCAAGATGACAAGTGTGAAGTTTGCGGCAATAATATGCAAGAAGCGCACTATGCAAATATGGCTGGTAGTGGTAAAACACAGTATTACTTAGAAGGAGAAGTAATACACATTAGTAAATACAATCCGTCTAAATTGTACGGTAGAAGTCCTGTAAACACAATGTGGAGACAGGCTATGACACTTACTGCAATGGATAATTACATGTATACCTCATATCAGAAGAGAAGAAGTCCAAAAGGAATTATCTCTGTAACCACAGATAATCTAGAATCGATGAAATCATTTTGGAAAAGTGTAGACGAAAAAATGGAAAGAGACCCACACTACATACCTAAAATTGGTATTGAAAGCCAAACTGGTAGAGGTGGTGTGAATTGGGTAAAGTTCATGGATACGTTAGAAGAGATGCAATATATTCCTGTTAGAGATGAGATGCGTAATAGAATAGCGGCATTCTTTGGTGTAAGCAGCATCTTTATGATTGATAGCGGAAAATCCGGTGGATTAAATAACGAAGGTATGCAAATACTTGTAACTAACAGGGCTGTTGAGTTTGGTCAGAAAGTCTACACGCAAGTTCTATTTCCTAGAATGTTAAAACAAATGGAAGTAACAGATTGGAAGTTGACGCTTTATCCGAATGAAGAAGAAGACGAGATTACTCGATTACGAAGAGATGAGATGGAAGTTAACCTTGCACAAAGAATGATGATGCTTGGATACAAGCCTGAATTAATGGAACAGGGAGATAGAGATATACGATTTACTTATCGACAGATGAATGAGCAACAAGATGGCGCACCTCCGATGCCGCCGGGAATGCAACCGCCTCAAGGGATGTCGCCCGGAAGTGGTGGGCCAATGGCTCAACAAATGGGTGCAAGTCCTCCGGGTTTGTTGGCTAATGCGATGCCGCCATCTCAGCCGGGTGGAGAGGGTATGGGTATCCGTACTCCAAGAGGCCCAGCCTCTCCTCAAAATAGAGGAAGTCCGGGTATTGGCTCGCCAGTAACCAGTGTTCAACAACGTGGCCCTCCTAATTCAGTTGCACAAAACAATTCTCGCGCTTTAATGAACTCTAGACGGATAAAAGGCGCATAATTAAAGTAGCATCGCATACACGCAAATGGTAGTGAACCACATGGACTTATTGAAAATGCATCCAATGGCTAGAAAAATGACCGCACATAATGAGGCTTTTACTAAGGCTTTAGAAGACGGTAATGCAGACGACGCGCGCCAACATCTGAATGAATTATTAAAGTATGCAACTAACATGGAAACAGACTTAGAGTTTGCAATAAAGAAAGCAGAAACAGAAGTAGTTACTCCCGACAATGGATGGGAACACAGAAGTCCAGTTCTAAAGTTTAACAAAACTGGCACTAACTTTGACCCTTCAATGAGAGATAGACAATTAAAAGGAACAATTATGTCCTCAAGAACTAATTCACAAATGAAGCCAGCAAGAGGCACATACGGACGTTATTCTTCCGGTAACTGAGGCTTTAGAATGGAAGAAGATGTAACTGAGCGTTTAATGAATGCTCTAATTTCTAAAATGGAAACCATGGATAGGGATATTCAATCTGTTCGTGCTGAAAATGCTATGCTACGAAAAGCAATGGATAACCCGCAAATAATTTTGAGAAAAGCAGGTTACGTACCTTATTCTACACCATTGTCGGAAGATGTTAGTGTTGATGCCTTTAGAGCAGATATGGAAACATCCTCAGGTACTATACTGAAACAAGACGAAAATAACCCTGATAAATACTCTAACGAACAGATTCACGAAATGAGTTGGGATGACATACATGATATGGCTGAACAACATAGAGAAGTAAAGGAGATGTATTAATGAAACCTAGATATGAAGCAGCCTCACCAAAGGCATATGAGATGTTAAGAAAAGCAGAAGAAATAGCAGCAAGATTAGATACTCTTGAAAAAGAAGCAAAGTGTCCTTCTTGCGGTATGAAAAAAATGGATTGTATGATGAAAACAGGATGCACCTCTATGAAGAAAGCAGAGATGGCTGAAAAAGACAAGTACTGCATGAAGCACTTCGGCAAGAAACACTCCGAGTGTTCTGACAAGCAAAAAGCGCAGTGTGACAAGGCTCATGGTAAAGTTGCAAAAGGTACTCATCATAAAGAAACGAGTTTCGGTACACAGCCGGAAGGTGTGCAATTCAACATAGAAACTGGCGGTCAAACATACAACGCTTTTTATCACACAAATCAAAGTCTTTTAGATTCAGAAGATATTGCTAACAAAGGTGCATCTAGCGAAAGTGTCAATCTAGATACTTTGAAAGTTAACACCCATGATACAGTAGACCGTCTTGTTGAGGGATAAGATTGAATAAAGTGTACGTCAAGAAAGGCGTTGCACAGATGGACCCATGTAAAATGTGTGGTGCAACAGCGTACGAAGGTTGTAAACAAGCAAAGGGACTTGCGCTTAGAGATTGTCCTTATTACCAAAGGTACAATACCGGAGGCTGAGAGGGAATGTCATGGAAGAAGATGCGATACAAGTTTACATCAGACACCGCACTGAATTGCTAAAAGCAATTTACGATAATACTCCACCGGAACAAGAGGTTGGAGATTATTTAATTTCTAAGATGAACTTAGAGAATCATAACATCACGTATGAAAAAATAGATGTTGACGTTGTGTGCGATTCTTTCAGTGAATATATTCTATCTAAGGCTAAAGAGAAAAAAACAGAGTTTGGTACAATGCACAACTTTAGACCAGCGATGGCTAAATCATATGGTACAGACCACAAATGGCGAGATACTGTATTTAGATACATACAAGAAGAAGGAAGAGATGAACCAATAAGAATAAAAACGATTGGAAGAGTAAAACGGACTTGGGATGAAAACGATAATAAAAAGTATAATTATCCACTACATAGTCCACAAAAAGATGGGGAAAAATATGGTCCATATCGTGCAAGAAATATGATTCCACACACAATGAAACACTCTATGTGGCCTCAATTTAATCCTTTTAGAATTGCCTTCGGCGATACATCTATTGAACCTATGGCATTTACAGAAGACCACTATCTAGATGCTAACCCGTTTGATGAGAAACACCACCCAATTCGTAAAAGAAGAGTCGATACCGGAATGCCTGAATGGGAAAATATGTTGAGAGAATATTATCTATCGGATAATAAGTGGGCGGAAAAAGGTATGGAGATAGAAAACGCCCACAAGTTAGACTACAATGAAAGAGATAGAGATAAAGACCATGGTGTTTATCATGGTGTAAACAAAAACAGAAAATCAAGACAACTATCTTTCTTAGGTGGTAATGATGGGCATGAAAGTGACACTAAACACCAGCATACTCTAAGGTTAAGAGACTTCAAAAGATGGCAAAAAGAAAATCCTAAACTTGTAAAAGAGTTAGAAAGTCAAGATATGGATTTAGAAGAAGCCCATTTTAACGATAGAATGAAAAAATTAGATAGTAATGATATTTTTACAGAAACGATAGAACCTAAAATTAGTGATAATCCTTATGATGATTTAGATGCAAGGGGTAAGTCTACTTTAGCCGATGCAGAAAAAATACCTCATGGTCACGGTTTGGGTTGGGATACGTGGAATAAAGGATTAGAGTTTTTATCTCCAAAAGAAAGAAGTTTAGTTATAGAACATGTAGATAAATACGGTACAGACGACCCAGCGCATCAGTCTGTTACTTTACCTGATGGTCAAAGAATACACATGCATAGAATAAAAGCCAATATGCAAATGAGAAATAATGCAGAAGTAGACCATTGGACTAGAAGTCAAAAACATCCGGGCGCTAATAAGGCTAAACATATAGAAGCAGATACTGATAATACTAGACTCGGAACAGAAGGAATGGTAGGCAAAGCGCTGCAAGGAGTTTATCTAAAAGATAATTTCGTACACGAAGGTGAGCCTTATTCGTATGTAAAAGACGAAAAAGGTAACGAAAAAAGAATAAAAAATTATGACGAAACTGCTTACCAACATCTTATGAATAAATTAGAAGACCACTATGAAGGTGATAAATTATTAGAACATCTTGAAGCGGGTGAACATGGACCAGCGCAAAGAAACTTACCACCTTTTAGTCCAAGTGATATTAAAGAGTATGAAAAAGTTTTGAAAGAAGGTGGTACGTTAAAAGAGGCTTTTGCTAAAAAATTATCAGATGCTAGTCATATTCTTTTGAGTCCCGACGGCTTACACAAACTTGTGGGTTACAATGAAGGAGATTTATCACCGTCTATGCATCCTATGTTTAAGGGGCAAAAAGAACCTTTTTTATCGAAAGACGTGATGAAAAGGGTGAAAGAAGAATTACAAGCACACATGGGTATTGCTGAAATGTCTAAACCTATAAGAAACGCATTAACTACGTTTAGAACTCCGCATGGTCCACGAAAAGATAATCCTTTATTGAAAGAAGGTGACGAAAAACATTTTTATGACCATGACGGGAAGTATAGAACCTTAGCGTATCCTTTCTCACACGCTTTTGCAAACGTTGGGGGTCGAGGTAGACCTATCACTACATTAGCAGAAATCTTACATGATTTCAAAGCGCATGATTTTGAAGGAAATATATCTGCTTTAGGAGAAAAAGCAGAAGGTGGAAGGTTAGAAGCCAATCCTAAAACAATAGGCGCATACGGACATTTACATTCTCATTACTTAGAAAATGGGGTAAGTAATCATACAAGCGCTCTAGGTATATTATCAAAAACAGACGCTACTGTACATTCTCAAAATAAAACTGGTAGTAAAGTCGGTAAAGGTAGAAACAACAAAACTAACAGTTCTGACCACGACCATACCCGTTCACCGGGTTTAGCGCCAATACTAGAATACGGAGATGAAGAAGAAGAAGGTTGGAGTGGTATCGAAGGAAGAACTCGCACAGGAAAAGACTTAGATAAAAAAGGTATTTTTACATATAATCCATATACAGCGACTAGTAGTGTGGGAAAAAACGAAACATCAATCGGTATGTTGGCGGGTCATTCGCATTTATTTACTACTCTAAATCGTAGAACCTCAGCGCCTAATTCACCTGCTAATAATTTTCTTAGATACGCAGATATAGAAAATAACCCTAGTTTTCTCTCTACCGCAGATGAATTAAATAAAGTAATGACTAATCTCCCTACTGCGCCTAAAAAGAATGTAGCGGATGTAGTGAGTGGAAAAGACATAGAAGATTTAGAGATGTTGCAGAACGAATTAGACATAGAAGAAAATGGGGCAGGGGATTCTGAAATCATAACTTCTTTGCGAGACAAAATAAATGAAATTAAATCTAACATAGAGATGAAACAAAAAAGAGCAAGAGAGTATGGTAGACAAGCCAAAAAAATCCGTGACTTTGGTGGTGTGAGAAATATGATGGAAGAGGCTCATACCGACGATAGACAAGCAGTTGCTCAATATTTTAGAACAAAAATAAAACCCGCGATTGAAAAAGAACATCCCGATGCATTCCATCCCGATAATCCAAAAGCATTACTCAATACATTAAGAGCAGTAAAAGATGCGCAACGTGGTCTTTTCATGGACGGGGAACATAATATATCTATTCGCGCTCATCATTATTCTAAGAAAGAAGAAGATATGTCGTCTGATACCCATTACAATTTAGCAAATCAAATGAAAACTTTAGGCCCATTAACAAATAACGTAATTGACCCAAGTAAACATGGGGTACAAGATGTATTAGAAATGTTAGATTTACCTAACGACGATGCTCATAAAGAACATGCTCAAAGATATTTACAAACTTTATCCGGTCCAGTACATGCTTACAGCATAGGTCAACTTGCTACAATGAGTGGCCTTGATGGTAACCCGATGCAATGGAATCCGAAAGATAAAGAAATGTTTGAAGGAAAAGGACACGGCGATGTTCACACTCATTTAGATAATGTATTGAGAGAAGGACAGGCTAGTTTTCCACCTTCAAGGCCAGCAGGTCCACACAAGAGAGCGATGGTAGATTTCAAAAGAAATCCTATATACAATGCTTTAGGGTTTTTACATCAAAATGCAAGAAATGAAATGAAGTTAGGGGGATATGGTTTACAATACCATCAAGCACCAACACCATTGACTAAACTTAGCAAAGTTCCTAATGCTCATAATAGAAGCAATGAAGGAACGCTATTACATCAAAGTCAAAGAGGACACTCATCATTAGAATACCATCACGCAAGAAGAAAAGATATTGCAAGTAATATTCTTTCTTTTGATACTAGCCCGGATATCGATTTGAAACCAAATGTACCCATTGCAACTAAGAAAGAAATAGGTTGGATGACAGCGCCAGTAAAACCTCTTAGAAGTTTAGAAGGGGCTGTACCGCAAGACCACTTTACTAGCGGTTTGATGGATTGGGGATGGAGCGGTCAAGCCGAAATAGGTGTAGAACATGATTACGATGGAAATATTAGTGTTGGTACAAATACCTCAGAAGAAAAGTTTCATTCTCTACCATTAACATATTTACAATCTTTACACAAAGATACACATTCACCTCAACACATTGAATCTATGTTAACAAACGCAGAACCATTTCAACAAAATCCTACCCAGTTAACTCAAGATGAATATGGTAATACGCCTAGCAACGATATGATGGATGTTTCAAAAGCAGATTTACCAAAGGAAATACCTTTGATAGAACCTTTACATAGAATATTTGATATTAAAGATATGTCCGAATTGAGAGGTTTTACAGGAGAATGGGTAGTCTCTATACAGAAAGATGGAAAAAGATGTAAGGTTAGTAAAAAGAATGGACGTGTTGAATTAGAAGATGAAAACGGCATAAAGCAATCTTGTGAAGATGAAATGAGAGCGTCGTTTAGAGCAGCCTGTAAGAAAAACTTTGTTTTAGACGGGATATTAAATGATGGTGAGTTTTACATTAATGACATTCTGTTATATGATACGGATGATGTAACTGAACTAACTACACGCGAGAGAATTAAAATCTTAAGAGGACAATTTGAAAGTTATCATCCTGTCTTTGTACCTAGTCCATCCGACATTAGAATCACAGATGAGGTTGGATTAGAAGATGCTGTAAAAGAATTAGGCAAAGATTCTGATAAATTATTACTACGTGATGCTAAGTCTACATACATGAAAGGTGAAGAGAAACACCCGAAGTGGGTTATGCTTGCTAAATCTGATATTACTTACCATGTTCCATTTACTATGGAGATTGATGATAGTCACTTTATTATTAGATTGCCCGAAGATGTCGTGAAATATGATATTGTAGATAATCAAGCAGTCAACCCTGTTGCTGCGATAGGAGAAATTACCGCCTCGGACTACTCGTTAAAGTTAGCAAAGAGTCTTGAGTCTTATTGGCAAGAAGGATTAACTGAATTGTTAAAAGAAGAGTTAGAAGTAAAGGGAGATAGCGAGGTGACTGTTAATCACATTGATTCTGATAAAATAGAAGAACAAAGTGCTGGGATTCTAAAACCAAAGAAAGATAGCAATTTAATTATGAAGCCTAATGAAATGGCAAAAGCGCTTTTACTTATCGAGAGAGCACTAGATAAGATGGAAAAAGGACATAGTAACATGGCCGGACGTGGTTTAGGGATAGATGTTGGAGGGGGTGTAGAAAGCCCACGTGGACCTACTTCTTTGACAGCAGAACAGTCTTTACCTGATTGGGATATGAAGAAACGACCTACTGAGGACTTGGAGAAACCGGAAGATTATCCGGGTAGAAAACAGAAAAAAGAACAAACAGCCTCGCAGTCTAGCGTTTTCGATGATAAAAACCTTGATGAGTAGTCCCGCAGCATATATGTAGTAAGGCATTACGTAACAAGGGTTAGTGTGCTCGGTAGTAAACAACTATTCAGAACTGGCGAAGAGACAATTGGTATCCTTAAGGGTGCTAATGACCTCATCGTCGCTGGCTATGCCAGTGTGGAAGTTGTAGACAAGCAAGGCGACGTAATAACAAAGGAGGCATTGAAACACGCATTTCGGAAGTTCATGGAAAATCCGTCATACAGAAACGTTCAATTGGCTCACAGTAATATACAAGTTGGAGATGTAGTACCGAATTATACAGATAACGAAGGGAGGTTGTGGAAAAGCGAAGTCGATGATGTCGGAATGTTTGTGGTAGTAAAACTGCGTGACGACATCGAGAAAGCAAAAGAGGTTTCAGCAGAAATCAGAAAAGGCGTTCTCAGAGGATTCAGTATCGGTGGTCAAGCGTTTAAGAGAGTCAGAAAATCAGACCCAAAACGAGGAGATTACCAAGAAATTAGTAAACTGGAACTACACGAAATAACGATTTGTGAAAAAGGCATCAATCCCGAAGCAACATTCAGCATACTCAAAGAAGATAAAAATAACACGGAAGTGAATAAATTGACAGAAACAGAAAACGATAATGAAATGATGAAACAACTTGGCAGCGTACTATCTCGTTTAGAAGGTAGGCTTGACGATATGGAGAAAGGCGAAATGCCAGCAGCATTGAAAGAGGCTATCGCTGACAAGAAAGACGGTAAGAAAGAAGATGCAAAAGATGACAAAAAGAAAGAAGATGCTGATGTAGAAAAGTCAGAATATTCTGATGTTATCACATCTGACTATCTTAACTGGATGGAAGACACTCTAAAGAGTGCTGGAGTTGACACTGCTGAGGCACGTGTTCACTTTGATAACCTAGAAAAAGCAAATCTAGGTTCTACACCCGAAGAATGGGATGCAAACTACGAACAACACACTGGGCAAGTAAAAGGTCGAGCACAAGAAGGTGGAAAACCATCTACTAACGCTTTTGGTAAAACAACTGGAAGTGCTGGTGACGTTAAGAAATCAGATTTCATTAACCCTGCAACATTATCAGATTCAGACATCGAGTCTGCATACGAAGTATACAAAGCGGCTGCTCTTGAAGAAGAGTTCCGTGGCTCTTTAGAAAGCAACTTTGCCAACAGATACGCTTCTGAGCGTTCAGCAGAAATCGCAAAAGCGGAAGCAGCAGCATACGATGCACGCGGTCCTCTAGACGAGATAACAAAAGCAATTAGTGCACTTTCAGAGCGCATTGAAGCAATCACTACTCCAGCAGAAACTGGAGAAGCAATCACAAAATCGGAATCTACTGCACCAGCAGTAACTGTTCCATCAACGGAGGATTTGGCTAACATGTCATGGGATGAAGTTCATAACTTGGCATCAAAGGCTTTCGAGTGAGATTAGATATTAAAAAATAAAAGGAGATAAAGAAAATGGCACGAAATTATGTACGAACAATAACTGACATGGAAAGATACTACTATGGAGCAGGTAACGCAATGGGTTACTCATACTCCGGTAGTGAATTACTCAAGGCCGACAGCCCTATGCTGTCAACAACAGGTGGAACATACCAAGCAATCTATGGTCGCAAAGTATGGTCACAATTGAACCAAGAGTTCAATGCATTCTCTATACTACCAAAGAAACCGTGGGATAGAAGCGGATGGCGCGTTATCACTGGCAGACCAAATGCTGGTGCAATTACTGGAAGCGGAGTTGCAGAGAACGCAACACTACCTGAAACAATCAAACCTACATTCCAACATGTAGCAGCAAAACCAAAGACTATCGCACACACATTCGATATGTCTGAAACTGCAATCTTCCTTGCTGACAAAGATGACGGAATGGGAGACATACGCTCTGTAATGAAAGAGGAAATGGGTAAACATCACGCTGAGGTAATCAACAAAATGATGTGTACTGACGTAGATACAGTCGCAGGTAACAACTTCGAGTCTCTTGACCGAGTTACTTCCGGTTTCCAAAACAGTGCAAACGCAACAACTGGACTAAGTGCAGCATCAGGACACGTTAGCGCAGATGGGGATATGGATATGTACAGTATTGACAGGAGTGCAAACTCATGGTCAAACGCAGAAATGAGTGTTAACGCTTCTAGCGGTACACCTACTGACAGAACACTATCTCTAGACTTACTAGATGAGATGTTCCAAAAGATGTGGATTCGTGGTGGAAACCCGAAAGTTATGCTAACTGGATACGATACTCTAATGAGAATCCAGCAACTTCTACAATCACAACAGAGATTCATGGAAGAGAAGAGAGTTACCCCTACCTACAACGGTGTAAAGGGTGTACCCGGAATCGAGGCTGGTTTCATCGTAGCAACATACAACGGTGTACCAATCATCCCAACAAAGAACATGGCAGCAGATACACTATCAAGAATCTACTACCTAGACACAGACTATTTGCACTTTAGTACAGCAATTCCAACACAATACTTTGAGAGTGGTATCGAAACTGGTGACCCATTCGCAATTAACAGACTAGGCCAAGAAGGACTATACCGTACCATGGGAGAACTATGGACCACTTTCTTCGGAGCACAAGGGAGCGTAAGAGACCTTAAGTGAGGTTGTCTTGGAGATAATATAAACGGAGGAAAAAAATATGGCAGATACATTGACATTAAGCGGAACGGCAACAGCAACACTAGTAGGTGCATGGGAACTTAGAGCAGGTTCTCACAGCACTACTGAGTGGTTAGATGGTGCAGCAGACACATCATATCCGGGCGGTGGTCCGGGTACATTCAGCGCAGTAAACAGCGATGGGGCAAACGGATACGACCCAGCACCTAAGATGGCATTAATCAACGTAACAGGCGGAGCAGATGGTGAAACAATCATCCTCTCCGGTGGCGCATCAGCGATTTTGAGTGTTATGTGCACTGACGCTGGTACAGCAGCAGTATCAGTTGGGGCATCTTTTACAGGACTAACAGCAACATTACAATACCTAAGCGGTTCATCAAACGCTACAACAGTAATGGTACTTTACAACTGAGGTGGTTTTACTGCCAACAGTTACATACATTGGTAATCTCTACATGAGACCTAATGCAGACACTTCTATGGGTGACTGGATTAGGGGTCAAGTAGTAGAGGTTACACAAGATTGGTTAGATGCTAATAAAAGGCAACTAAAACCAACATTGTTTGTAATAGAAGGTGCGGCATACGATTTACTAAACGACGGAATACCTGATAGTGGCTGGGTAAAAGCAGACATTACTACATGGTTGAGAGATAAGGGTATGGAAGTATCTAATGGATATAAAACAAAGTCCTCATTGCTTGCAATGGTGGAAGGTGTCTTAAGCCCAGCCCCTGTCGAAGAAGTCGTAGTCGAAGCCGCTCCTGAAATTGTAGAAGAAATTGTAGTCGAAGAGACTCCAGTAGAAGAAGCAATTGAAGAAGCAGTAGAAACAGAAACAACGGAGGAATAAGAAAATGGCATTTAGCAGTACAACAGATAACAGAACACACGTATTAGGTGACTTAATGATGGTTACCGGAGACTGGAACGCAGCAAGCGTTGCGACAGGAACAATAGTAACTGGATTAACAGAAATACTTGCTTGCGGAGTAATGGGCGACACATTCGGAGATATTACTGGAGGCGGTGTAGACGGTGCATTTGCAATCGTTACAGACGCAGCACCCGGCTCTCTTACAATAGATTGTGTTAGTGGCAACACTGGCTCATGGTGGGCACTAGGAAAGCGCTGATTAGGCGGTGACCTAGATGGTTAAAGCAATACAAGTAATTGGACCTTACAGCCCTAGAGACTTCTCAGGCGCAGGTAATGACGGTGCGTTAAGCACTGCTATGACTACTGACATTGAAGCATTAACTGGTTATGCTAGTGCAAAGATAATTTCAGTAGAGCCGATTACAGTATTGGGTAATATATTCTTAGTAGTATATCAGAAAGCATAATAGAAGGTGGTGTGAGTGAATGTCAGGGTTCGAGTTACAAACGCTTGATATCGATGACATTAGCAGAGCAGCAAAACAAACAGTACGCGCAGATATTACATACGACGCTCATACTGTGAATACAGACTCTCCTTTGGCTGGTATTACCTCTAAACAGAGGGCTAGAACTAGTGAAATCGCAGATGTACTCGATATAGGAGCAGGTACGCGCTGTAAACACTGTGGATTGCTACACTTCTTATGGAGAGCAACTTGCGGTTCATGCAACAAACCTATGGAGTATAACCTCGGTAGCCGTAATGAGGAGGCGAGGTTATGAACAAGTTTGATATTGCTTGGTCGGTTCTCAAGGCTCTACCTGAACAGCAATTATTCTCAACTGATGAAGACACGTATGGTTATCCTGAACTTGGAGAAATCGAGCCTGATGTATACGGTCTAGGTACAATTCATCCGGCTGCGTTGGCTATGGCTCGTAGGAAACAAGCAAAGAGTCCTCTCGGCTCAGTTCAAATACAGAGACTAGAAGAACCCGATTATGGAATACAAGAAAGAACTGGCAGTCCTGAGTACGTACCTTATGACGAAAGAAATGTAGAAGACATCAAGCGGTACGGTGGAGCAGCAACTGGGCATTACGACCCGAAGCACCCTGATTTTAGAATAAAACCCAATTATCCAAATAGAGACCCTACTTATTTTGATACACCTCTAAACTTGGAGGGGGGTAAGTAATGCCACAAGTGTTTAGTCCGGGTGAAGGAGAAACAAGACCTCTTGACCCAACAGCAGTTGTCTACACCACAGCACAGAAAGTTGCTGACTTACTAGACATAGGACCGCAAGAAGCAATACTAGTTAGTTCTGATTCCGAAGCAACTGGTATATTTGTCACTGGTGCTGATTATAGAAACATCGGATTTACTGTCGGTGATACTTTATTGATTTATAGTGATGCAGACCCATTAGGATTAGAAAGAACCATCAACGGAATAACGTCAACAATTAATGGTGTTAGATTAGGTTTTGCAGATTCAATCACTCATGCTAATTTTGAGGTTGCAGATAACGCCTATGTGCAGAATCAAGCCTCGTTTACCGATGGAAGAGTTAGAGGTATTACAAAAAAGAAAGTTGATGAAGTTATACTTCGTATGCAAGACCACATCGACAACAGAACTCACAATGCTTGGAGACCGTATTTGGTGCAAGCGGAATACATTAACTTCGATACATACAAACCGTATAGACGTAGATACTATACTGATTACGTAGGTACTAGTCCTTTGTTGTTTAGAAATGTGCAACAAGTCTTGAGACTAGAACTATGGCAAGGAGATGATTATAGAGAAATTGCTGCTGCCGAGGCTAGAATAAAGTTACCCGATGATGTAAGAGCATTAACAGGCTCAATAGTCATTTCACCCGGCAATGGAAGCGCATCTTTGTTGACAATCGGCACTGGTACTGCGAATTGGCGTGCTGATTTTGATAAAGTAACAACTGCGCAGAATCTTGCAGACTTAATCAATAAAGAAGATAGAGTAGGTAAAACCGATGTTGTCTTTTCTCCTAACTTTACATTAGAAGGTAGCACTAGTAACGTGGCAGTACATAATGAGTTTCTCGCTACTGCTAATTCTGACTATGGTACAGGTATTGTAAAGATTAGTAGTATGAGACAAACTACTGCTGGTGAATCGTGTAGTATCGTAGTTACTGATAGTAATATAGAATTGAGTCAAACTGCTGGCTCAGTTGCAACTTTCAGTAGTTTGAGTAGCACTACAATAAACACTACATCAACCATAGGTAAAGACAGTGTAACAGCATTTGGTAGTCTAGTCGGAGGTACTGGGTACTCTAGCGCATCAAATGTGAGTACAAGCGGCGGTAGTGGTAGTGGACTCACTGTCAATACGACAGCAAATGGTGGGGTTATTGAATCGGTTACTATCGAATCCCCCGGAGAAGGATACTCAGTTAACGACGTTATTACTATAACTGGTAGTAATAGTAGTGCTCAGTTTACTATTACGTCAATTTCCCAAGGTGCGTTTGCTGATGCGGGTGTTGTGGTTGATGAGAACGGAAAGGTCTTTTCATACACAGGTAAGACTTCAACATCATTTACTGGTTGTACCATAGTTGTAGGTTCTGCTCTTTCTGATATTACTGGTACTTTAACCCAACAGCGACTACAAGTCGATTTACAAGGCGGAAGCGCAAGTGGCGACCAAGGTAGATTACGAGATTGGTGGATAGACCATGAAATGGGTATTATCTACTTCAATAACTCATACCCTTTCTTTGAGTGGAATGCGATTAAGACATCATACATATACGGTGAGAGATACGTAGACAAAGCCATAGAGGATATTTGTACAAAGATGGTTGCTATCGATTTACTGATGAGTGATGACCGAAGCGTATTGATACCCGAAGGTACACAAAACGTAGACCTAGCGTCTAAGATTCAACTCTATAAAATGGATATAGAAAAGACATTCCCGCGTTACATAGAGGTGGTAGCCTTTGAGTGATACACAGAAAATAGTTTACGAAGAATGGAAAAAAGCCATAACTTTAGAACTAAGCAAAAAAGAAATCCAAACCGATTTACAAAAAGTTGTGACAAAAGGACCGTCTGAATATAGAGAAGCCGTTGAACGTTCAGAAAAAAAATTAGAGTCGGGAGAAATGACTATTGAAGAAGAAAGAAGTTTGAAAGATAGAGTCAATAAACGGATGATGAGTGAATCCCCCGCTCTTATAGAATACAAACTTAGAAATGATGGTGGAAAATTAATACCCAATTTCAAAGCCTTTGAGCGCGAAAAACGTAGAAAGGAGTTTTACAAATGGTAGCAACATTCGATGAAGGTATTGATGTAGTACTAGGTGTGCTAAAGAATAATTGGAATAGAGCCAATACTAATAATTTCAAGCCCGTTATTATCGATGTAGCAGACGAAACACCTGAGCGTGGAAAGAGACTTGACCTTGATAGAACGGATTATGTAATGGTCTTTGAAACGGCACATAACGAAGAGTTACCTGAAATGTTGTATGATTTTGTCACTACACGTATCAACATTACAGTAGATATGCGTACTACGAGAAGTAGAGACCAACTGAAAAAGATGGAGAACGAATTAAGAAGATGCGTACATCTTAAAAGAAAAGGTGATGGTGTCAATTTCGATAGACTTGTGTACAAAACACGTACCGATTTATCAGATAGAAGCAAAAAACTGTATAGAATGACCTTTCAGATAGAAGTTGTTATCTTTGCAGAGTTAATCCCATGAGGTGAGAGAGAGCCATGCCGTCAACAGTATACAAGGGTGATTTGTCCGAAATTACATTCGGTCACGAAACTGGAGTGAAATTAGAACACGATTATGCAGCAGGTACATCTTTCACTCAAGCCTCATGTACTTACAATGATGAAACAACAATAACGCATCCCGCTAATGGAAATATAGTTACTGGATTACGAGTAACAGGTACAGGTATTCCAACTGATGCATACGTTGCGGCTATATTAAGCACTACTACGTTTCAATTATCAGCAACAACGACTAATGGTAGTCAAAATCAGACGCTTACTTTTGACCCTGATTTTAAGTTCATCGCTGGTGGTGGCGATAAAGATACAGTAAATGACACCAGTGTTATTTCTTTTAGAGGTGGGCAAGAAGATACCCCTGTGTTTCAAGGTATTCTTGAATACCCAAACGGTATGTTAGTCGGTAGTAAAGTAATATTCACAATAGGAAGCGGTAGTCCTGAATGGGATACGCAAGACGACTATGCGGTATCGGGTAGGATGTTTACTATAATTAAACAAGAAGTTGCTACAAGTGGTGATAACAACGGATGTACCGAAATTACTATTACACCTGCGTTAAAAACTCTTCATGAAACACTAGATAAAGATTCTAAGGCTAATGATGTAATGACTATCTTACCTTTCACGACACCTGCGATGGACGTGGGTATGCAACACGCTGATGCTGCAAACGAATCTGCCGAGAGTGTATTGACTGACCAATTCGTTGGACTAGTAAGCACTGTCGCACTTCCTGAGACTAAAGTAGACCTCAAGAGATACCATGTTGTTGGGCTTGGTAGAGATGTAGCAGTTCAAGTGCCGGGCAGATTTACTAACGTTGGTGGCTCATTTGAGTGTAACATACACAATGGTCGATGGTTCTATTATTGTCTAGGGCACGAAGTTGTAAGCGCACCGGAAGTTAGACAAGATGGGCATACTAATGATACATTTTCTTTATCTTCTGCCGTTTATTCAGGAGATTCTTACATAACATTCGATAGTAGCGGTAGCACTAATCCAGCAATTGGTGGAACAGATATAGGCGTGGGCGACTACATTTTCTTACTCGGAAATACCTTAGTCACTGGCGGGGATGCCACAGGTAACTCTGCTACTAATGTCATAAATATGGTAGATGTGCAAACATACAGAGATACTGGTGTTGGTGGGGGGCTTGCTGCTGATGCTTGGCCTAATGTAAACGCTACGCAAATAATTGATAAAGCAATAAAAGAAGAAGCAAGAAGAATTGTAGCCATTACTGTAACTGGTGGTGCTGGTAAAGTTTGGTTAGATGACCCGTTACAATATTCGTATGATGATAATACAGTAGTAGAGTTTGCTAGATATGCAGCAGATGATAGCAATGGTAGTCCACATAGAAACACGACCACAGGGGCAATCACTAAACCAGTCAGTCATTTGTTCTTCTCTCGTACAACTGTACCTTCTTTTGCTATGGAAGTCAGTATTAGAAGAAGAGACATAGATAGTAATATTGGTACTACCGATGGTGGTACAGGAGATTCAAAACAACTAACACGTGTCTTTAGAGGCTGTAAAGTCAAAGATTTCTCACTTACCACAGATACAGACGCTGCTCTAAGATTGACAGCAAACTTCGATTCAGCGTTGTGTTACACAGATACTGGTAGATTAGAAGCAAGTAACAAGGGAGATAGATACAATACGCACAGACTCTTTGAGGATACTGCTCACACAGAAGTAGAAAGAAAAATATCGGGTATAGGTAAAGGTACACAGAAACCGTTCATGTTTTACAATGGTTCTATATCTATGCTAGGCACAACACTAGGTCAAGTTGTTTCATTCACCTTAAATGGTAAGACTGGTGTAGAGCAGTACTATACTATTGGCGCATCTAACATAGCGAACAGTGCTACCGACCAAGTTCCATTTGCTGGCACTCGTAACCCTACACTAGCAGTAGAGGGTAAAACAGAGTATGACCTTGAGATGGAGATAATCGTAGACGACCCATTGTTCTATCACAATATGCGAAGAGCAGTGGAAAACTTCGATGAAGATTCTACCGATAGTGTTGATACAGATATGATACGCTTATCATTCACAAAACAAGTATCTAGTGGTACAGCAGAATCCATTGACATACTAATGGATGACTATTACATTGTTGAAGCGCCGTTGCCTGTGCCTGAGGATAAAGGACCATTAATGGCTAAACTAAAGATTCTACCTAAGTCAGTCAAGGTTATTGCTGTTGATACAGTCATACATGCTTGAGGTGAAATAGTGTTACCAACTGCTGTAAAAAGAGTTCAATTCTACTCTCGTAATTCTCACGAAAAGTATGTTTATTGGTTAATCGATAGTGTCGATATACCGTACAACGAAGAGTTGTTCAAAACTAATTCTAGAAACGTAGTAGACGCTATGGTTCTAAGAATGATTAACGAAGGTAAAACAATTACCGAAGAAACTGTGTTTGAGCCGATTGCTAGAGAGATAGAAGACACGCCTGTTGAAACAATCATTGAGAAAATAGAGGAAGAAGAACCTTCATGGGTAGAGGCTGCTAGGGGCGCAATAAGCGAAGTAGTAGAAGACGTAGTAGAAGAGATACAAGAGAAGGTGGAAGAAGTTGTTAAAGTTTTTGAAAACGCTATCGAAGATACAGTGGGAATTGTTATTGAAAGACCTGTCAAAAATAATACTAAAGATGATGAAGAAATGATGATAGTCCCCGAAGTTGATAATCCGTTTGGTGGGGAAATTGATTACAACTCTTTCACCGTAAGAGAACTCCAAAAAGAATGTAAAGCACGCGGAATCACTATTCGCGGTACTAAATCTGAGGTAGTGTTAAGGCTACGACACGATGACGCAGGTATTGTCGAGCAACCGACACAAGGTGTAACAGAAGCCCATTCGCAAGAGTCTGCTGATGTAACACCGGATGCCCCCTCGCAAGAGGCTGCAACCGAGGAAGTGACAACAGATGACGATAGTAGACAAACAGAACTTACTGGCGAAGAAGAATGAACAGCGACACGAAATCCGTGTAGACAAAGAAAATCCTGATTTAATGATGGAAGTATGGATTAGAGAATTAACTTTCTTTGATGTACAACAAGCAGCACAAAGTATGTTTCAGATGGCTGACGGTGAAGTATCTTTGAATCTTGAGGGATACTGGCGTTATGCATTTTCAAACTGGGTTGTAAGAACAAATCCTGAACTTACAATAGACGACATGATGAGCCTTAACGCATATGTCGGTCAACAAATAGCCTCTCTATTACCAAAGCCCGATGAACTGGCGGAGGCAATGCAGGGGGGTTTTACGAAAGCGAGCAACTGAGAGTTCGGCAATTTCTAAAGAAAAAGGTAATTAAAAATCCTAGCGATTTAGAAATGCAGATGCAGTTGTTCGCATACATCGTAGCGAAACATTACAACATATCACTACATGAGGTTTATCAGATGAGCGACGCGGTATTCAAACAATCCCTATCATGGGCACTTGCTATTGAAGAAGAAGAGCGTCTTGCAGAGAAAAAACAAAACTTACAAAATAATACAGAAAGTGGTGATATAGTGGATTTCGATTATTCATTTTTAGAGGGGGAGGATTAGTATGGGTCTAGTTTCATTACTAAAAGACATGCAATATTTAACCGATTCTCTAAGCGCTGTGAGTAGTATAATGAAAGGATTAGGTAGTATAGCAAGCGATATAGGAAGTGCGCTTGGTAAAGCCTTCGATGCTGGTGCTAAAATTGCAAGTAATGCTGTTAAAGATATTCAAGAGGCTCTTGAACCACTCACTAATACATTTAGAATACTATGGGATAAAACGGTAGCGCCGATATGGGATTTGATGAAAGAAAGTGCGATGTTAGCGTTTAATGTTTTAACTGGTAATTGGACCGAAGCGCTAAATAATATTAAGAATATATGGAATGGTACTCTTGGTGTAATATGGAATAACTTGAAAATAGGAGCAGGGCTTGCGTTAAAAGGTCTTGAAACATTGTGGAATATTATTACTGGTGGTATGGGTACTATATGGGATAATACTATTGGCGGGGTTTTTGATAGTTTATTTGGGTCAGCAATAACTAGATTTAACGAAATTAAAAATGCTTGGGATAATGCCGCTACCGAAATGAGAGATATTTATGATAGAAAATTAGGAATTGTATTTGATAGAGTATCAGACCCTAGCGTTATTTTAGGAGGTATACCCATAGTAGGAAATGCATTAAGAATAGGTAAAGGGATAGACGCTGTTACCGGAGGTGCTGTTTCGGGTGGGGTGAACAATGCGTTTGATATGACATTCAATCTAAGTGGACTTACTGACCGTACTGATAAAAGAGAATTGGCTAGAGAAATTAGCGACTTAGTACAACAAGAAATGTCACGTGGTCTTGGTGGTGTAGGAAGAGGAAGGTGATTGAATGGCTGGGGGCATTCCGATTAGATTAGTACAAGAAAATGGTAACACCATTGAACTAGACGCTACAACTATGGTTCTCAGTACTAGCCGTAAAGTCGGAGGGTCTGCTTTACCACTTACAGGAAGTTTTCGTATAGGTATGGACTTAAACGTAAATAAAGCCATGATAAATATTCAAGGTATTATTGCAGACGATAGAGAAGGAACATTAGCCACTGCCCATAGCGCTTCAATTAACTTTGGTAAACAAAAAGAAGGGCAGCGATTTACCATGGCTTCTAATTTAGAAGCATTACTTAATTATAAATTACATCTGCAAACTTTAAGCACAGCAGTGGCTAGTCAAGAAAAAACAATATCTTTCACTAATACTGCTTCTGCTGGCGCAACTGCCTATTCATCTAATGGTGGCGCAGATAGCACCCCTACTGTACTTGTCAACACAAGTGACGCTACATCAGTTCAATTAGCAACAGCAGTTGTAGATTATATTAATAATCAACTAAGTTCTGATTTTACTGCTACACTAGGTGAAGGTACTAATTATGAATCTGTATCAATGAATTGTGTAGTGAACATTGTAATGGTTGCTAAAGGTAGTGCTACCACTATGAGAAGAACAACGCCTAATTTCAAAATCACAACTATGGTTAATGGTAATCCGTTTCTTGATTTTCCTGATAGAGCGACATTTGGTGGAGGTACGGATAGTGTAAAAAAATCTGCTGGTGATAAGGCTATGGATTTGTATGGTGTTATTAACAATAGTACAAGACGTTCTTTAAGAGGGGTGTTGAATCCAATTTCATCTTTTCGTGTTGATAGTGAAAAAGATTATATTGTTGGTATACAAATACCTTACAATTCTTCAATTAAAGCAACTGGTGGTGATTTATATGTTGCAAGAAACTTCTTTATGCCTACTGGATTATTTTTTAACGGTAAAGAAAAAACGTCGGAAGGTAATGACGAACCTGCAAGTGTGAAGTTTGCAGAAAGTCTTTTGGGCACTACTACGGGAATTGCAGGGTCGATTCAAAAGTTTGATATTACATACGATGCCGGAGAATCTGTTTATAATTTTAATATGATATTTGCACCAATAGATAAGTTGTTAATAGGTTAAGGGGGTATCGAATGACAGTAATTAGTCGTAAAACACATGGATTTTTCTTTAACGGTATTACTGACAGCATTATAGTTCCCGAAGGCGATTTTAGTGAGTTAGGTCATAGAACCACAAGAGGTACTGATGATGTGCGAGTTATTTTATCTGAAAATGCTCCATTATCTACACGCGATAATTCTGCAACATCGGGAATAAATAATGGATTTCTAACGATAGAAGCGTGGGTGATGCCCGATTGCGGCGGTACAATAATAGAGAAAGAAGGTCAGTACAAACTTTCACTCGGTCACATAGACACGCCCGGACCTGCATCTTTTGAAGTATACATGGAAGGTGAAGGTGGTGAAGAAAGTTATTTTCTGACCACGGCAACCTTAGAAACAGATAGATACGAAGGAACTGTGTACCCTCATATTGAGTATCAGGGTCTACAAGATTCATACAATAGATTTGTTGGAAGTAGAGACGATGCAACTGAATTAAACAAAAATCATAGACCTTTGATTCATGTAATAGCGGCTGTGAAAAGTGATGCAATAGACTTATTCATTAATGGAGAATTAGTTGTAAGACAATCTATAAAAAATAGAGGTTTAATATTAAAAAAATCAACTAAGCAAACATACATTGGTGGTAAAGGTGGTCAGTTTAGAGGGATAATGGAGGGTATTCATCTTAATACATCATTCAAAACATCAATGATAGAAGGCAACAGTCCTTTATCTGATAGTGACACTTTACTTCTATACAGATTTGAAGAGCCTATTGCCCCTATTGAAACAGTATATACGTTTTCTTCAATTGCCAATAACAGCACGCAGATAGACGGACAGAGTGTAACAATATCACAAATCAGTATGAGCACAACCGATGCTATTGATTTAGCGAAAAAACTCACTGGATTGTCTAGTGTGTCAGGTAATTATGTATTTTCTAAAGATACGACAGGAGTTCATAATTATTCAAGTGGAGATTACAAGGTGTTAGATTCTCTATCGGGTACTCTTGTTGAACATTCTGTGTCACATACGCCATATAACCTTCTAATCAATCCCGATGGGATTGACCCCGATACAAAAGCACCGAATAACAAACCGCCTGAGAGAGTAAGATTGCATAATATTAATGTGAATACGGGTAATATGTTAGTATCCAGTATTCATCTTGATTTTGCTACATCTGCAAACGGTTTGCGTAGTGCATTACACACTAGAACCTCAGGTGTCGATAACCACTTTGTTGTGGTAAGTGCAGATATGTTGCTTGATTCTTCGACTGGCAATCCGTATCAACCCCCGCATTACGGTTCTCAGATTATAGATAGAACTGGGCAAATGATAATTGATGAAAGTGATTTTGAAAACCACGGATTTGTTTATTCTAGTGCAATTGCCACAAGCACATCTGATGCAAATAATCCATTTGCGGTAGTGTGGCCTACGACTCTAAGCGAAGATTTCCAAATAGGACATAGCGGTAGACACATCAAGAATCATGTCGAAGGACATAGTTACTTGCGTATGTTACCGAAGGCTATTGATGAAATAATAGACCAACAAGGAAACGGTAACGCAGATATTGTTGACGTGATGTATAGCGATATGCATAAAGGAATAGAAAAACAAGTTAGCGTAAATAGTCTAGTAGATGTGTATAGAGATTTTAATAGTGTGGTCATAGAAAACGTTGTTAGTTCTAGCACAGTAACAGTAGCATACAATTCTTACAACGGTACTGGTAGCCCGCCTACTGGGAAAAGAAAGTTAATCGCAATAGGTGGTCCTAATTTTAATTATACACCCTTCGCTCTAAAAGGTCCAATACCTCAATACAACAAGTACGATGCGAATAACGATGAAACACACCATGATAGCAACATTAGAGATTATCACGTTACGCCTTCTAAAGAAAGTAGAGTCGCTATATTACACGTACCTAGATTAACAGACTTGACACCATCTCTTTCTCCATTTGTAGAGATACATTACAATGCGATTGATTTGACTGGGGCAAGTATGAGCGGTACTGTGCAGCCTCTACTAATGGTGGAAAAAACCGTACCTTCATCCGATACATTAGTGAGTGGCTCAGAGTATATTTACGATTCTATAATTCATGCGATTAGTTCAGGTATGACGTTACATGCGCCCGGCGGATACATAGATGTGAATAGAAGCGATGTGGGTATTGATAGTCCAATAGTACAGGAACATGGTTTAGTGGGAGACACATCGGAAGGATATTCTGCTGATACAGAAGTTGATGAATCGTTAACGCCCGTTAATTATACCCCAAGAAATAATGCAGATTCTATACAAAACGGTACACCGAAAGCCATAATTGAATCTGTGAGTACAAGCGGCGTACATGAATCTGCATTCAATAAATTGTTTCTAAACAAAATAAATCAAACTAAAACCTTGACCGATAAAGGTAATTATTCTAGAATAGCCCCTGATGTAGTGTTAGATAGCGGGTCTGCTGGGCAGTTCGATACCGGAACTGTATCTTCTTCATCCCCTATTCACGAAACATACGATATAATAGATAATCACATTTTAACAGGTAGAGATAACGCTGATTTTAGAATCTTCATTCAGCCTACTGACCGAAGAAGAAGTATGCAACTTGCTAATGTTAATTTATCTACTACGTTTAATAGCGCAACTATACTTTACTTAATGAGTAGAGCGAAAGTAAGGTCGATAGAAGAGAGTGAAGGTGATGAGGGCGGTTACACTACACTAAGTTGCATCGGTGTAGGAGATAGCCTAGTATCCAATTCAATTGATTTTACTGGCAAAGGTAGTCCTGACTCGCATATAGTCAAAGAGATAGAGCCTAATGCACCTGTTGTCACTGTTACACTTGGTGGTCCGGGTCAAGGCGCTATGGATACTAGGCCAGTATTCCAGCGCAGTATGTTAGCACACGAAGCGTACTCTACACGCAGGTCGTATGCGGTTACTGTAACCAAGTTCACGGTATCTAGTGGAACGTCTACTTTACACGTTGTGCCTTTGAATAATAAAAGCGAAGACTTAGCCAGTTGGGGTACGTATGGATTTACTCGTTATGGTAAAGTCTATTTTTCTGACGGAAGTAGTGCAAAATACGATACTAAAACCGGAAGTACATTCGTTTTTAGTGCAGCCACAGAAGGAAGTGGAGATTTTATTGAAGCAGATGGTACTGAACATACCACCATAGCGGGTTTACTAAATCAAACCGGATTTAGTAAAAATGCTTATACTGGTGATTTAAGTGTAGAAAGTAATTTTACAATATACAATGAACCTAATTTCGGTGAACAAAGCAAATTAGAAAACGGCACTACTGTAAACGATAGAATGCATCAAACTATGAATGATGTGCAACATGATTACCAACTAGGTACTCAATACGCTAGTACTAGAGCAGTTGCAGAAATACCGTTTTTCTCTAAACAATTCTTTGCCCCATCTGTTGGTCCTGATAACGCATTTAAGATTCATGTAGATGCTACACACACCGCACACACGTACAATCCTAGCCCTGTTGGTCGGAGAATGATAGATACTGTACCAGCAGATAGAGAAGTACAATCCGCTTATTCAATAGCATTAGCGAATAGAGAATATATTAATTCAACTACGATTACTGAATATGACGCATCTAATGATAAATTATACGTAAAAGACGTTAGTGTATTCCCCTCCACATCTACAAGTACAGCGTCTTACAAAGGTATACAAAACGCTTACAGATATAGAAAAGTATGGCTTGCTAATGGCGAATGGTCTTGGTATGAATCAATTGGTAGCGACCATCTTGTGTTATTTGATAACCCGAATACATACGGATATAGCAGTGGTTTCCACGAAAGTTTAGAGGCGGGTATCGCTGTATTCGTGGGCGGTGCTACTTTTGATGATAATGGGATTCCGATTAGTTCTGATGATTTTACACCATCATCTGATTATGAAGATAGAGATGAATATTATCACGATGCTGCTAGTGTTAAAACACAAGGGGGTAATGTAGATTATGGATTACGTCAGTATGTTAGCGCAGTTGAGTTTAAGGCTGGACCTGAAAGTAATCCACACGCTGCAAAAATACAATCTAAGCGTGCTAATGGTACGACTTTAACCACAAAAACAGAATCGTTAGCAGGTGGGGATAAAGCAATAATAGTGACTCTGAATGCTGATGATTTCGCTCAGTTTCCTAACTTGGGATACGATGTGTTAGCCAATGCCCCTTCTGCTGTTGGAGATTTAGGGTACGAAGTACAATACGATGATAATGGAACCACCCACAAGTTCCAATATCACGGTCATATAACAGCGCTAGGTTTCAATAGTGCTGGCGGTATAATACCAGCAGTACCTGATAACAGTATTGTGCTTGTTTACAATACATCAACAGGATTTACCCCAAATAAATACTCTACGGGCGTGATTAAGAAAAACATAACAGCCGGAGGTACTACCTCAGCATTTGACGTTGAAGGGGTGGATGCTACTACTGTATTTTCAGTAGGTAGTAATCTTTACGATGATGGGGGTGTTATTGTAGGGGTGGTAACGGCGGTAACAGCAACCACCATAACCATAGGCGCTGGAACAGCAAGAACCGTTAGCGATGATGAAAACTTACAAACAGACGGTTTGCCCGAAGGTGCTAAAATAACATTAGCAAGAAAATGTAGAAGTATTCTTGGTACAGCAATTACAGCAGAAGTTGCTGATGGTTCTCAATACTATCGTGAATTGAAGAACAGCCTAAACATCACTGATGTCACAATTACTGCAAATGGAAGCACATCATCTACCATAACTATTGACGGTGCTAGTGGTAAAAACGTCAATGACCTACATGGTATGAACGTCAAAAAAGGCGATACGCTCTACTATTGGGAAGATACCGGAACGGACAAAATACGAAGAATAGGGTTAGTTAGTAGTATTGGTAGTGCTGATGCAAACGGCACTCAAACGGTTACTTTAACTGCTACTGGGCCAATTATTCCATCTAATGCTAAACTTGCAGTATGGACTGGCGACTATGAAGATAAAGACGCTGTACTAAACGCCACATGGATTAATCCATATGCGCCCGGAGGATTTCGTAACGGTGATACCGTATGGGCAAATATGTCGTATAACAACCCACATGCGGTTGAGGGTTTGTTTGCTAAGAGTAGAGGTGTGTTAGACGAGTCACAAGTATGGAATGCGTTTGATAATGGTGCAGGTGAATTAGATACAACTAATCCAAGAGACAGCATACCTTTAGAAAACTTCTTGATTGGTAATACTTGTTTAGAAACTGCAAGAAACTATGTGCAACACGTAAACAGAACAGTTGAAGAGAACTATCTAGCACTTGGACTTACATCAGCACAAGCACCTGTTGTAGCCTATATCGACCCTTACTTATCTACCGACGAGCACACACGTGTATTACTATACAATGTGGCACATGACAAAGAGTTCATCGCATTCCAAGATATACACATGCAAGTGCAGACTAGTTCACAGGCTACACAAATAGGTTGGCCTAAAGAAGTGGTAGAAAGCGGCGGTACAAGTAGAACAGAATTACACAAAGTCAACGCTGCGTACAACGGTTCAGGTCCAAGTCCATGGACTACGCAAATAGATGTTACAAACGGCTTTTTATCTCAAAACCCATACATACGAAGTACTCAACAATCTAAGTATATAGAAAGCGCTTACGCACACGATTTAGCGAATAGACATACTAGCGATTTAATCGATAGTACAACTATTGCTAGTTTGAGTACGGCTTTACCAACAGATGGTAGAAAAATAGATGGCGCTAGATTATACGGTAAAGCACACGGTCATCACGTACATACGGGATATTCCTATGGTGGAGAAGTTAGTGGACTTTCAACAGGATATAGTTTAACGCCTAGAACTAACGATAGTGTTGCATTGTATAAAACCGCAAACTTGTATCATGCTTTTTCAAGAATACCTATTGATGAGTCTGATATATTTACTAGAAAATTAATAGAACTTAGAGAAGGTACTACTGGTGCTACACTTAGAGACCCATCTACTTTCTTCGATACACCTGATGGTACTAGAGTTATACCAGCATTCTTGTGTCTAAAGGGTATTAGAAGTTCATCTTTAGATTTGACCAGTCATACTGAGAGTAGATTACAACATCTACCGCAGTGGAAAGACATGGACTTCGTTAGACGTTTAACATTGGATTTAGGTGAGATTAGTCAAAAAGACGGTGTTGTAGATACATTGTCTGCAACAGAAGAGGCTGTTAGATTAATCAATCAACATGCGGCGTTAAACGGTAGACTACTAACTGGTTCAGCACACGACCCTTCACCGTTTTGGAATGTAGATAATGGTGACAAGGGTACTCACATGGGATACATACGCGCTCACATAGGTAGAGAGGTACAAGACCTAAATGGGGATACAGGGTACACCATTGTCATACATAGTACAGTGCCGGGCGCAAGTGGTAGAAACTTCTGTGTGTGGCTTGATAATAGTAAAGGACAGAGTGTCTATCAACCACAATTCTTAGTAGGACATGGTGGAAGATGGCGTAACTTTTGGGCTTTGCCTGACGAAAGAGAGGGTGAAAATATGCACCCAGCACCTATGCCATTGAACAAGCATGGTAGACCGTTTGCCCCCATTACCACACTACAACAATACGTTACATCGGTAGAAAGCGGCGAAGACATAGCAAGTGTCGCTGAGTTTGAAGATAGTAGCGTATTGAGAGCAGTGTCTGATTCTATAAGTGGTAAGAGCCATAACACAATAAACACAGAATCTTTAGACATTAAAGGTTCATCATCTTCATTAGTCAAGGGTTTAAGAGTTGGTAAAAAGGCTATCTCAAGAATAAACTTTGGCGGATTAGTAGCAAGCGGTGTACCGGGTTGGGCACCGGATGCCGGAACTTGGGGCTTTGGTAAAAACGGAGATACTAAGTTTGACAAGAGATATGGTTCTTCTCCTAGAACAGATTACAGTTCTCACGTACCAACTGCCGATAAATTATCTGATTCAGTAGGTAAGGGCGAATTGTATGGATTTAGATTTAGAGATAATTTAGGTTCAGAAGACGGAATAAGATACATTTATCGGAAAGCAGAAGATACGTTTGCAAATCAAAATACGGTATTACCTAATACAATAGAAGAAGAAGTCTGCATTTTCTTTGATGATAGAGATGTGGGTCAAGGCGGATTCACAATAGGTAAACACATGCATGGTACTGGCGATGCTACTGGTAGACTTGAAGCAACAGGCACAGTGAGTGAAACTGCACAGAATTGGAAAGGTGCTAGATGGAGAGGTGTATCTACGCCCGGCGCTGTTACTCATGTCAGCGCATCAATAAGCGGCGACACAATGACTGTTACTTTTGATAAAGCACCGTTTAGAGTTGGAAGCGCAACTCATGGTGGCGATGATATAATAGAGCAACGCGGCGTAAATGCTGCTGGAGATATTGCTGGTTACTTAGGATTTCCAAAACAAAAAGGAATTATACAAATAACTGATTTTGATTCGACTGCTGATGTAGGACATACAATTTCTTACAATACAAGAACAGTTCTTCCTACCGTTACAAACGGTTGTGCAATATACAAGTTCTACGGATGTAATGGGTTACCCACTATACCATCTGAAATACTTATTACACCTGTCTTAAACTGGACTACTCTTGTTACCGATGAGTTGATGGCTGCCGCAACTGCTGCTGCAATAAACGCAGGTAATGAAGTAAATACAGAAGAAGGACATGTGTTTGATTGTAGAGAGATGTATGCTACTGACGGGCGTACATTTGGTGATTGGGGCGTATCTGCAAACGCGATACGAATTAAAGCGTTTAATATACAAAGTCCGATAGTACCTCTAAGTACAAAGTATACCGCTAATTTACGAAAGGACTTTGGGATACACGCAGCCCATCTTGAGTTTGGCGAAATCATATCATCTGAAAAGAATAACTTTGGTTGGCAATTTCACACATCACGTGCTATTACAGATTCAGATATAGATTCTAGTAAAGGTATAGATTGTGGATATATACCCTACAATTTGTTAGAAATAAAAACCGTTGCATACGGACCTAACTCTAATACAGCGTCGCCTAACTTAGTTGATTCTTCTAATATTAATGTAGACACTAAATCTTGGAAAGAAAATCTAAAAGGTATTAATTTCACTCGTTCATGTGGTGACCACATTTTACCTATGATAGATAATCCACAAATACACTATGGTGCTAGTCAAAGCGATTGGGCTACGAAATTAACCGTTAGCGCAAATATGTTCCCATTTTTAGTACCAAGTGGTATTACAACTACTAATCATCGAATACACCCTATTGGTGAAAGAAAGAAAGTATGGTTAAACGATAAACACTTTATCCGAACAGAAAGTATCGGTGGTGCTGCTTGTGAAACAGAATTAAATTGGTCAACAGCATTTACATCTGATAATTTTCCCAGCGCACCGGGTAATGCAAACCTATTACAACACCATGTAAAGAAAGAGTTCGATGGGCTGCGCTCTATCGGTAGCGTATTCTCTGAGCCAATAGTCTACTTCCGTGGTGGTAAGAGTAGCAAAGACCACAGTGTACCGTTGTTCTTTGGTGGTGGATTTAGCGGTGTAACACTCGACGTAAACGATGGTACGCAGAACGACTATTCTACTTTCTACACCCATCCATATTCTACTGGACCAACTGGTGTAACTGGATTACAGAATGCAAATGAAATATCTACGAGTTACGCTATGTTAGACGGAAATGCAATGTTTGCTTTCTTCCCCGGCGCTGCGTTGTGTAATCAACATCGTGGTAGTATTACACCACCTGCATTCAATCAACAGAACATACTAGCACCTGATTTATCTAAAGGTAGTGTAACGTATAGTACAGGTGAGATAAAAGCGAAACCAGTACCACTTGTACTAAGGTTTGCTCATCCGACTGCACGATATGAGGACCACGCAGATGGTACAGATAGTAAGACCACTTACCTAATATTTGGTCCGGGTCAAGCATTCCCATTTACACAAGAAGTAGCAGACGCAGATAGTGGTAACGCCGCTAATACCAAAGAGCCGTTTCCGGGTAGAGTTATCGTAAGCGGTAGTACGTGGGCTTCTATACCATTAGACGAAACAATAGGTAATTCAAGACACATGTTCCCGAATCAAATTGATAATGATAAGTATAATTTTATGCCACCAAGTAAGGTATACTATGACGCTACTGCGGGCTTCCATTGGAGAGCGATGGTAAATTGGGAAAGCCCTGCTGGATATTGTTGGAAGGGTAAGTTCTCACAAAGACCTGAACACGGTAGGCACTACGGTCAACAGTTCAACGACAATACACCATATGATATTACAGGTACAGCGCAAATAGGATATGACTTAACACATATACATCCTAAGATGCATACGCCTACTATCGGATTCGGTATTGCTATGGCGGCAGATACAGTGTGGCACATGGATGGTGGTTTTCATCCGGGTGGCTCATGGTTAGACAACCAACTTACATTTAATCCACCACACGCGGGTAAATCTGCCGCTAGAGTATTGAGTAGTAATTGGGAACGTGCAAACCAAATACATCCCACTGCATTTAGAACATCGGGTGTGCTTACGGGGCGCATTCTAGATTACATAGGAAACGGTAGTGAGGCCGTAGCAACGGCAGATGCAAAGATGGAATACATCGTAGTAGATGCGACACGTTGTCAGAACGGTGAAGAACTCGCTACTGTACTAGGTGCTGCAATAAACGCATTCCCCGGCGCTGGGGCACTCAAGTCACTCGGCGGCACACATATGCCATCTATGGGTAATGCAATGCGTCAAGATAGATACGGGTGGATACCGCTTGCTGGCACATCTACTTACGTAAATAATAGCGCTACTGGTAATTACATAGATAGCCCATCGAGTGGTTCACAAACAACATTAGAACAATTACCAGCATCGGGTTGGATTAGATTACATCAGGCAACTAATACTAGATTTGCTTGCTATCATTCTAGAGAAGTTATAGCCGACGGTAGTGACTGGAAAGTTAGATTTTATCTTGCGCCTAATAGAATAAACGGTTTGAATAAAATAGAAGCGCCTGAGGCTTGGGATGATAAAAATAGCAG
>Ga0181369_1000030_pt1 | contig 38649 bp, 79 predicted proteins | sample LowvirmetaG_8_FD_130088 | JGI IMG/M metagenome (GOLD analysis project Ga0181369, IMG submission 130088) | Marine viral communities from the Subarctic Pacific Ocean - Lowphox_04 viral metaG | ecosystem: Environmental > Aquatic > Marine > Oceanic | place: Subarctic Pacific Ocean | collected... | reverse complement strand
ACAAAGATCTAGGTTTCTTTGCTGCTGTTTTAATTAATTCATTTATAGATAATACTGATTTACCAAATCTTCGATGGCATACTAGAACATTGAATCTTTTTAAAGATTTGTGACACTCTAATTGATAAGGTCTAGGTTTATATGGAACCTCAACTATCTTTACTTTCGTCTTTTTCCCATTGGACTTTAATTTCGACTGGGGCATCTGTTCCTATCTTTGTTGTAGTACTTGCAAGTTTTGGATGAATGTAAGGTGCAGCCTTTTCAGCAGCAAATAATTTACGTTCAGGTGCACTTGCAGGATTGTTTAACACAGATAACAAATAATCTAAAGGAGAATGTTGATATTTCTCTGCTAATTGATCCATAGATTTCCACAATACTTTACTTTTAGATCCAGGAGGTCTACCAGCACCAGGTCTTTTACCACCTAAATTTGGATTCTTTTGTTTAGTTTCATCTTCCATTATATAACTTTTCTTCCTTTTTTATTAAATTCTCTAAACTCAGAAAACTTAATACCTTTTTGTGTGCCTAATTTTTTTATAGCAGCAGGTGCTAAAAATGCACCACCAGCAATTATAGGATTTTTAAATGCAAACTTAGCAGTTTTAAATAAAGCTTTAGGTAATGTTTTTCCTAAAAATCTTTGCTGCCCTGTAGTTTTGCTTCCTACATCTTTAATAAACTTTTTACTAGCTTCTACAGCTTGTCTAGCTTTACCTTTAGCAGCACCTGTAACTGTATATTTTACAAGTTCTTTGCTTCTTCCACTTTTGTAGTTTCCTTTTACATTAGCCATATTATTTTTTCTTCTTTTTCTTTTTCATTTTAGCTTTAATGATTTTATTTTTAAGCTGTTGTGGTAATTTTTGTTGAGCTTTAGTTAATACGTTTTTCATTAATAACCTTTCTTAACTTTTTTTCCCATTTTTTTTGCAGCTTTTTTTGCTGCAGCTTTACCCTTTTTTGTGTATGGGTATTTCTTTTTTCCTACCATTGGCATATTATACGTATCCTTTCTTTTTAAGTTCTTTTTTTAATCTAGCATGTGTACCATCATTTTTATGTTTTTGATGTTGACTAAAAACACCTGCAGTTACTGCTCCACCAGCTCCTGCTGCATATTTTAATTTATGTTTTTTTACATGCTTATTTACTTTTTTGCCAAACTTTTCTAAAGATGGTCTTACTGTTTTACCTTTAGATTCTATTTTAGCACCCAATGTTTTCATTGCTTCTTTGGCATCACCCATATATTTTCTAGTATATGTTTTTGCAAGGAAAGCATAAGTTTTCATTCTCATCTCAGTAGTCCTCTCATGGCAGCATCTCTAGAAGTAGGTACAGGCATTCTTGCTTGTCTACTTCCCATCTGTGCCATTTGTGGATTATTAGCTTGTTGTAATAACCCTTGTTGTTGTTGTTTAGCAATTTCAGGCATTAACTTAGCTTTTATAATTAACTGTAGTTTTTGCCCTTCTTCAGGCGTTAGCCGAATCATTTGATCTGCAAGTTTTTCTAAACTTTTACTCATTAGCAATTCCACTTTCTTAATGATTTATTTATTCTTGAATTAGGATCTCTAGCAGTCTTAGCAGAAGTTAGTCTACGCTTCATGCCTTTCATTCTAGCACAAAACGATTTACGTCTTTTAGCAGCTTTTGATCCTGGTTTTAATTTTGATGGCTTAGTTGTAACAGCAGTTTTTAATTTAGATCCAGGATTAGCTCGTCTATATGACGCTACTCCTTTTCGGTTTAATCCACCTTTGGGATCTTTACCCTCTTTTCTTTGCCATGCAGGTGATTTAGCCATTTTTATGTACTTTTTGAATTTTAAATTTAGCTGTTAAAGATCCACCTTTATGTGCTTTGAATTTACCTGAATGTTTCATTAATTTATATTCGCTACCTTTTTTCATCCAATGAAATCCTTTAGGTGCTTTTATTGTTTTCATCATTATTTTCGTTTTCTCCCTGAAGCTGTAACTGACCATTTGACTTTTCTTGGGCCAGTCTTTTTACGAGCTTCTGATTTACTTATTCTACTTGCTACTTTTTTTGGTCGACAAGCAGGATAAGGTCTAGATTTCTTTTCTTTACCAGATCTACCACACTTCTTGCCTGTCTTGACATCTCGCCAATCTTCAGCAAACCACTTTCGTAGTCCACCTTGAGCCATTAGTATTTGCCACCACGCTTTTTATACGTTTTGACAAGCCACGCTGATGCGTATGCTGATGGCCACGTTTTAAATTTACGTTTAGCTTCTGATTTTACTCTATTGTATAGAGCTTTATTCTTTGGTGTTGCCATTATAATATATATTTGTAATCCATAATCTTAGCTTTAGCTCTAAATTTAGGATCTTTCAAATCTTTTTTGAATTTATCTTTTTTTTTAGCTCTGTTCTTTAAAGTCTTAGCTGATAATCCTTTAATAACTGGAAATTGTAGATAGTTTCTCATCTGCCCTGCCTATGATATTTTTTAAAGTCTCGTTTTTCTGATTTATTTTTGTTCTTCTTGTGTATTCTAGGTCTTTTTTTGGGTTTTGGCCTAGGTACGAAGTGAACAAACTTCTGTTTTGCCATTAGTCGTCATCAAACATATCAAAAGCTACAGCTCCAGAGATTGCTGCTGCAGTTTTCGGATATTTTTTAGCGTATTTTTTGGCTGTCATTGTTCCTTTATGAGCTTTTTGAGAAGCTCCTGTAATAAATTGGCTAGTTTTAGGCATATCTTTTTTAGCTGCAAATTCTGCTGCTTTTTTAGTTGCTGATCCTAGCTTCTTTTTACCTTTATATAAAGTTCGGAGAAATCGCATAGCGTGTCCTCCTGCCATAAATGGTAGTGCCATATTGTTTCCTTTGTTATAAACCCCCACATTTGTGGGGAATGTTAAAATAAACCCCCTCTATGCCCCATTAAAGGCTATTTTAGAGGTAGCTGTATAAAACCCCCCTATTTGCACTATCGACATGACTGTCGATGTTGCAGGGGTGATTCTAAAACCCGTCAATTACTGTCGTAATTGTCTTTATTGTCGTCATTGTCAAGCTTCGCTTGTCTTAAAATGTTGTGTCGATTTGCTATTGTTGCCAGTAGCAACAGCAAATCGTTGTAGATATATTGGTAATTGGTATACATTGGGCGAAATCCATTGATATACTGATTACCGATTATGATTTAAACCATTGATATTATAGGTCAACATGATTGTCCTATATTAGAGATGGACGTAAATAAGTGCAATAATCAAGACATTCATGGAGATGTCAGAAAGGATAATATGTTAAGTACTATTGTATTAAGTCTACTAGCTTTATGGTTAGTGTTAATGATAGCTGGGTATATCGTAGGAGGTATATTCAGTTACAAAATGTGGAAATCAATTACTTCGGAAGATAAGAAATAGGAGGGTATATGGACTACCAAATGACTAAGAGACTAGAAGAAGATACTGATAAGATTGTTAACTATGAGCTTATTCAGTACGAGTTCCCTTTCCCAGAATTAGCTGTGGAAAAGATGAGACAACAGGAGATGATGAGGTTTCAGATGAAGAAACCAATTATCGCTATTGCAAGTAATATCAATAATTGTCAGAAAGGAGACTAATATGACTGACCAACCTATGTATGCTGATAGATCAGCAGAAGAAAAGAAAGCACATGTTGCTAGTAAAACTATGTATCTAAACAAGACAACGTATGCTGACTTAATGTTTATTAAACGTTTGGTTGTAAAACTAGCTGAAAATCAAAAGTTAGATATTGAAGCTATTAAGAAAGATATATCATAAGATATATGGCAAATGCCTGGTCGCTATGGCTAGGCATTGCCTATTAATTAACTTAACAAGGAGAGTATATGGGATTAGATCAATATGCACATTTAAGAGGTCAAGATGATTTGTCATTTAATTCATATGATGACGATTATAATCCAGAAAAAGATGGTTTTTACTGGAGAAAACATGCAAGATTGCAACAGTTTATGGCTGCAATGTATAGCGAACAAAATCCAAATAATAATGAAGATGATGATTTTGGATTAGGGTTCAATGGTGGCCCTGTAGTTATAGATAGTAAAGTATTATCTAAGCTAGAGCATGCCATTGATACAGAGTACCACGATTATATAGCTACTGATGGTTTCTTCTGGGGTCAACAATACCAAGAAGAACAAGTACAAAACTATAAAGAAATAGACAAACAATTTCTACAATGGTGTAAAGATCAAGTGTCTAAAGGTAATATACCTGAGTATCATTGTAGTTGGTAAGGAGAATATATGAAAACATATATAGTACAAACAAGGCATAGATTTCAAAATGACGATAGTCATGTGTATCATACTCATAGAGTTTCTATGCCTGAAGATAAATATAGAGAACTTAAAAGACAATATGGATCATCTAGATGGCCATTTCATAGTTGGGTAGAGAAACAATTAGAGAAACGTATTCCCAACAGAAATTGGCGAGATGATACTGGTCAATACTGGTATATAAGTTCATGTAAACTAGAGAGGTAATATGAAAACACCAAAAGGATTTACAGCAAAACAGTACGCAGAACATTTGATATGGTTATCAACATTTACTGACTGCAAGGAGGTTAAGAGTGTACCGAGTAAAAATAAAAGGAAAGTTCAAAGAAAGACCAATAAACTTAGGCAGAGCAATAAATCTAATGTTCAAACAAAAGTTTAGTGGGAGTATACAACAAGAGCACATAACATGGTGGAAGCCCTATTGGATTAAATCTGTTAATCTTGAAATACTAGAACCGAAAGAAGGTTGGATACAACTGGTTAAAGTATTTAGAGAAGGGAAGCCATCAGTTAGAGTAGTGACTGTACCAACCAGCTCCGACAAGCGAGAGCTGCTTGTTCTTAAAAATAATTATGGAGGTAATAATGGGTAAATCAAAAAAGACATATCATAAATATGATATTAATAAAACATTAGCTAAAGTTCTTGTGTTACATAGAGTGTGGCATGGCTATACTCAAAAACAAATAGCACAGTGTATTCATGTTTCATTTCAACAAATACAGAAATATGAACGTTGTATCAATAGATTACCAGGTGATCATTTAGTTGATATATGTAAACAAAAGAAATGGGATATTAGTTTATTTACTGTAGATAATCCTCATGAAATATTGAATGAGTGGATTAATAACGTAGATCAATTATCAAATCCAGATAGTCCTTATCCATTGAGGATTGATCAAATCAATAGAGCTTGGGATAAGATAGAAGATGTAGGTATACAGAATTACTTACATGAATCTAATCCAAGATATAAATCAATAATGGAAGAAAGGATATAATGAATGGACTTATTAGTTTGGCTCGTTTTTTGGCCTTTAGTGTTGCTGGTATAGCAGTACGTAAGAGTTGGAATTGGCTCACGCATGACGTAGATCCAATCCCTGGAACTAAAGAGTTTGATGATGAATATTATCAAGCTAAAGAAAAGTATATGCGATTAACTAAAAAAAAGGAGGAGTATGAAGCGTATAGAAAAAGTAGGTAATTTTTTGTTTCAAACAATCACTTACCCAGTAAGATTTGTTATAGGTGCATATAAAGCTATTGATAGTTATATGCCTGAACAAGTTGAGTTACCAATTGAAATCAAAGTAAAACAAAAGGAGGAAGAAAATGACAAAGCTGCCAATTAAAGACAGAGTTGAAAAACAAGTAATGCCTATGACTAAATGGTTTGCAGAACAATACTACCAAACAGTAGAGCTTATGCAAAAAGATCCAAGGTTTAAAACATTACCTAACTACAATCAAACTTCTTGTATTGCTACTGTTATCATTGCAACTAATGCTGCGTTAGACAAAGCTAGATCTGCAAGAGATAAAGCTGAAGTACTAGAAGATATTAGTTCAGCAACAAAAACAGAGGAGGTTGTTAATGCCTAGAGATAAAACAATAATGAGACCAATAAGAAACGTTGAGTATGATCATTGGAACTATACTATTGATGAAACATATGATGATAGAAAGTCATCTCTTAAAACAGAAATGATTGATGAGATTGATGATCTATCAGAAGAAAACTATGGTGCTTTTAAATCAAAGCTAAAGTTAGATAAAATTATGAAAGACATACAAACTAAGTATGTTGATTATAATGATTTTATGAAAAACAAAAAAACTATAGAAGAACAAAAGTCTAGTGATCTAGAGAGAGCTGTTGATAATATGTATGATACATTAGAAAAGTTTAACAAAGAACGTAAATGGAAAGTAGACATTGAACGTAGTTTGTTAAGAGATCCAAGAGATCATGATAACTTACTAAAGAAATTATGCAGAGAAGAAACAGAAAGAGCATATTACGCTGGGCCAAAAGGCAAAGCATTACAGTTGCTTGATATATCTAAAAAGAAAGCAAAGCATGTTCTTAACTCTGGTTTACCTTTAGACTTAGCAGTTCAATCTATTAGTAGAGAAATGGGTAGTCAAAAGATAAAATTAGATTTACCTGAAAACATGTTTAATCCCTCAATTGCACTTGAGAATAAGAAGTAAACGATATGGCAAATGCCCGGTACAAATGTAACTGGGCATTATGCCTAAGAAAGGTAATGATGATTGATAGTAAATTATGTTTGACCAACAAAGATGTTGGTAAAAAAGTTTATGAAATTGAAAATGAAACTACGTATGTAAGTAGATGGCAAGTTATTGCCAAAGATCAAGATGAAGCATTTGAAATTTGGTTAGATCAACACTCTCAAGATCTTAAAACTGAAGATGGTGCAGCAGATACTTGTGTGTGTACTTATGTAAAAGACTATTCACAAATGGGTGACACAAAAGAAGTTGCTGAAATTAAATACAACAAAGAAGAAGATGAGGTATATACAATATGAAATTAGATGATCAATTAGACCAAATAGATAAAATTACTACTAAAGCAATAAAACAAGTTGAGCAAGAACGAGAAGGTAAACGCAGAAATTACTTTGTAGAGATGCTTAGATATTGTGAGTTAGTAATACAACAAGTTAAAAAATACTTAAACTAGGAGTAATATGCATATAGATAGATATAAAATATGGTCATATTCTTATCCATATAAAAATGGTAAGAAAGCAAAAACAGATGAAATAACTCAACATTTAGTTTCAGAAGATTGTATTCAAGGTAAAGATCTTATTAGATTACTTGAAACATTAGATGAAACTTGGCATGGTAATTACTATGGCAAAGATTGTTTGGTTGAAGTTACATTTAAAGATAGAAAGGAATAATATGGATAGGCTAAAAGAAATGTTTGAATTACGTAATGCAATACGTGATTTTTTAGAAGATAAATTAGAAGCAGATGTACAAGGTGCTGGTATAAGTGTATCAGAACCTGCTTCTGCTGACATATCATTTAGAACAAATGGTATTAATTATATAATAACAATTGATGAGGTATAAATGTATAAACTAATTATATGGAAAGCCATGTGGACTGATTTCGGCCCAGAAACTAATACTGATTCTTATATACTAAACTACAAACCAACGTTTGAAGATATGTATAAACATCTAGCATGTGATATGATTGAAATATCTAAAGGATATGATAAAAATATATCTAACAGATCATTCGATATGTATATGGATGAAGAAAGTAAACTAAAACCAGTTGTAGTTAAAAATAATAAAGCTACTGAAGCTTGGTATGCTTGGCAAGAAAAAACTGGTAGAACATGTATACCAGGAGACTTTATTGCAGGTCATGTAGCTATAATTAAGAGGATAAAAAATGACGGACGAAGAAGCAATTAAACTTAATCAAGTTGTAAAAGAACTTAAAGAACGTATAGCTGATAAAAGTAAGAGAATACTTGAATTGGAAAAACAAGTAGATTACTATAAAGAAGAAGAACAATTAAATAACTTACGAAAAGGTAATAATGGCTGAAATAAATGATGATATAAAATCTGTAATAGATAGTAACAGAGCAAAAGCATATGAGAAAAAAAAACAAGAATGGGAAAAACTAGAGAACGATAAAAGCGATTGTTTAGAAGCTGTAGAAGTTCTTGGTGGAGCTGTTGCTTGTGGTTTCTTAGATGATAGACATTCTTTGATATTACAAGATTGGATAAAAGAATATCAGACTAGAGCTGATTCAATAGATAACTACTTAGATGGAGCTAAAAAATGAGTAATAATGAAAATGCTTTACGTGCAATGGTTGCAAGTAAACAATTAGAAATAGATAAACTTAAACGTAAGATAAAGGAGATGGAAGATGATTACACCAGACAGCGAGATACTTCGGATAGAAAAAAGGATAAGAGGTCTAAATCGAGTAACGTCAGCGATTAATGATTTATCTATTTATGGTATCTTTTATGGAAACTATCCAGAGCTTGTTAAAGTATTAGAACATGCAAAAGATCATGTTAAAGCTGAATTAAAAGTTTCTAAAGAACGATTAGAAAAATTGTATTACCCTAAAGAAGATCAAGGTGCTGAAGCTGTAATACAAGAGTATATGAAAAAAGGTATTTAAAAATTCTAAGGTACATAAACAGGGCGAGAGATCTCAGTTAAATATGGCTGCATAACCTCGACCTTAGATACACCCATCAGGGAGACTTGGTGGGTGGTTAGATTTAGCCTACTTATTCGGACTTGTAAACTTACACAAACAGTTCTAGTTTTAAACTCTGTAAGGTTACCAATACTAGATAATGGCCCAAGGAGGAGTAGGTTAAATTTCTGTAATTTTAACTATCCAAGATTTAGGTATCATTGTTCTATCACCAAATGTAATACCATCTTCGCCTTTATCATATGCAGCAAACAATTTGATAGAGTGTTTGTCTTTAGAAAATATCCAACCTTCATTTACTGGAGTTGCCATTTTCATTTTATGAAATTCTTTTTCTGATGCCCAAGCACTATCAGATACACAATCAACCCATTCAACTCTTACCTTTTGGTAAGGTATATCATTAGTGTTAATGTCTTTAATAGATTTTTTCTTTTTAGTGTAACGTTTTCTTGTCATGAGCTGCCCATATATATTGTTCAAATTCTTCCAAAGGAATTATATCACTACCTTCTTCTTCAAAAACAAGTTGAAGATATGTACTATAGATTATTGCTAAAGCCATAGCATCTGCAGCCTTAATAGATAGATGAGGATTTTGCTCTTTAATAAAATCACCAATGACATCTGCTTTTACTTTACGTAAAAACTTGTCAGAATATTGTTTTTTAGCTTTCGGAAATTTTAATATTTTGCTCATAATTAACGTACCTCTGGCGAGGATACTTATAATAGTTATTTGGGTTGCAGTAAAAAATCAATGTTGTTTTGTATTTTAGGTACAAGTTCATCATAAACTGTACGCCATAACATAGAGTCATCATAAAAAAAGTTCTTATTTTTCCACATATTGTGATAATGATCATAGAATTTACCACATATATCTACAGCATCTATATCTAATTTAGACCAAAAATCACGTTCACTCATACCATTTGTATGTAATTGATGATGATGTTTATAGCATAAAGGTACAGTATATTGATCTCCAACCTTTTGAGAGATACCTCTAGGCATAGCAAATGTTATATGATGAGCCTGACATCTTGTGTCCTGGCAAAGTATACAAGGATTAGAAGCTACCCATTTAAGGTATTCTTTATCCTTTATTCTTTGTACCTTGTCCTCTGATTGTATTGTGCACTTTGGTGTAGCCATAATAAATACTTAATCTTGCTAGTCCTTCATGAACTCTATTAGAAGCTTTACGTTCTGTCAAACTTAAATGATGAGCTATCTCAATTATACCAAAATTAGCCCAGCAGAATAATTTCATACATTCTGCAAATAGTGGACCAATTTGATCATCAGCATCTTTGACTCCAAGAGCTGCACCTAATGATGATGTAATAAAATCTGGGTTAGCTCCATCAACACGTTCTTTTAAAGTACTACCTGATCCACCACCCATGAGCTCACACATAAGTCTATATCTAGATCCTGCTTCATATTCTTCAACAGATATAAGTTTACGATGAAACATATACATAAGTCTAGACTCTCTTATGTTAAGCCAAACTTTCTTTTTATCTCTTATTGTAGAGATTAGTTCTGGTTTTTCAATCTGTCTACGCATTCATGTATATTATAAGTTTCTATTGCAGAATCAACAAAAGTCTTAAATTTAGTATTTTTGTTATATAATTGGAAAAGACGAAATACTCTATTCTTATTACAAGAATGGAGTCTAGCGATGGTGCTCTTGCTCCCATACCTTCGTGTAGGGTGCAATAGCCAACAAAGAATTATTGATAAATTATAAATTTTATAATGATCACTATTCTTTATAGAAACTTTACCTTTGAGCATATCAATAGGTATGTTATAAGTAACACTAATATATTTTTGTATATCATTAACCATAAGGAGAAAATTATGAATATTAAATATCGTCATTCAGCGTCCAAAACTAATACCTTTATTGATAGTCCAGCTTTCTGGGTTATCAATGAGTTGTTTGATTTTGAATCTGATCCCAATGCAAGAATGGTCATGGGTTTAGCTGCAGAAGATGCTGCTAATCATGCACTAGAAAATCAAATCACTGATCAAGATACTATCACAAACTATGCTAAAACTAAATACTTAGAACATAGTAAAGAAGAAGTTACAGATTTATTACCAACAGAACATTCTAATCCAGAATATGAATGGTCTGCTATTATATCTAATAAGTTTGTAGAAAATCTTAGTGAGTTTGGTAAAGTTGTATCATTTCAAAATGAAATTCAAGTACCAGGTAAAAAGTATGGATTAAAGTACGATATTGTTGGTAAAACTGACTTTGAGTTCAAAGATGTAATTGTAGATACTAAAGCTACAGCATACATAAGACGACTAAAAGCAGGTAACGTAGATGCTAAATGGTATCCAAAAGCAGCAGATGTACGTCAACAATGTTTATACAGAGAGCTATTTGGTAAAGAAACTATGCTTATGTATTGTTCTCCAAAAGATCAGTATTGTGTAGATATGACTGAACGAGATGAGCTTAAAGTATTGATAGATGCTATGAAACACATAGAAGCTATATTGGAATTATGTAAGACTAAGGAAGATGTTGTTCGCATAACTCCTTTGGTATGCGAAAACTTCAGATGGAAAGGTACGCCTACAGCTGTGGATTTTGCAAAAGAAATTTGGACAAAGGTGTTGAAATAGATTATAAAAAACTATGCAACGATTTGGAAAAATAATACAACAATTAAACAGGAGACAGAAAATGGAAACTGAAACCTTTGAATGCTCGTTTAAAAGAGCTTTTGAAAAAGATAATGGTGGCGTAACAGTATACGTTACTAAAGATGATGGTACAGATATGACCATCTATGGTGAAGCATTAGGTGCATCACGTTGGCAAAAAGGTGCTAGACTTAAAGTAGCAGCGTTGCCAGTAAGAACAAGTAAGACAGGTAAACAATATCAAACTGCTAACTCAATAGAGTTGCTTGATGGTGAAGTAGCTGTTCCAGGTAATAACATGGTTAGTAATACTGGAGTCAAAGCAGTTAAAGATATAAGTGGTCAATGGAAAGAAAAATACAGATTGACTATGAGTAATCTTATGTCAGCTTGGTTGAGTTCTGGTAAAGAAGTAACTCCAGAAATACATAAAAATCTAGATCTTATAGTAAGAGACATATTAAATTCTAAGATGGACTCTGTTGATGATTTAGATGAAGCACCATTTTAACGATTTCCTTTTCTCTCTTAGTTAGGAAATGCTGAGTAGTTATAGAATAAATACTTTGGATTGATATGACTACTCAGTACAAAATAAATGGATTACACAATGTTTAAAATAGAGTTAGAGTTTATGGGAATAAATACATACAATAACGAAAAGTTAGTAAATAAATTGTATAAAATGTATAAGGAGAATAATAATGATTACAGAGAAACGATTAGAAGAATCGTTGAAGTATCTTGCAGACACAGACGAGGAAAATGCTAAAGCTAATGCTGAAGTTAAATATTTGGATAGGCTTCTTAAAAGGAAGAAAGCTCTCCATATCACTGGCAATACTATTGATAAAAGCATTTCTGCCAAGGAACAAGCATACTATGGAAGCGATACTTATAAAGAAGCTATTCAGGAATTATTTAATGCAGAGGTTAAAGCAAGTACGCTTGAAAACAAAAGAGATAAAGAAGGACTTATCATTGATCTCTTTAGAACGTTAGAAGCAAGTAGACGTAAAAATAATATATGATTTATAAGTTTAAAAATTGGGTCTATGTTCCTGCAGTATCTGAAATATATATTGAAGCTGAATCAGATGAGAAAGCTTTACAGATATTAAAAGGACTAGATCCAAAAACTTTTAATTGGGAAGAATGTCAATTACATCCTATTAAGACTTTTTACGAAGTAATTAAAAAGGATGAAAAGTCCTGAAAGAAAGCTCTTTAGGGCTATCATAACACAAGCAATAGAAGATGCTATGTATGATGGTTTAAATAAATATGAGATTATTGCTAAAAGAGAAGCTATACATTGGCTTACTTCTAGTTCTCATGATTTTAAATTAATATGTCATTATGCAGATATTGATTATGAATATGCTTCTATGAAGTTTGCTAAAGCTATGAAGTTAGATATGTATCAACTTAAAGATAAACAAATTAATGTAATACAAAAAAAACCAGTACGTTCTGTTAAAACGTCTGGTCAATTTAGATTAAATTTTTAATGACTCACAAGGATATATTTAAAGATATGACTTATAATACACTTAATAAACAAGTTGATGGCAATCATTATAAAGATATGAAAGTTGAACCTGCTTATTTTATTAATGAAAATAATTTACCATATGCCGAAGGTAATGCCATTAAGTATATATGCCGACACAAGAAAAAAGGTAAACGTAAGGATATAGAAAAAGCTATCCATTATTTAGAAATGATATTAGAGAGAGATTATAATTAATCTAATATAAGTTTTTTAATACTTTTACTACCATCGATGTTTGACTCAAGCTCAGCCATCGACTTTATACACTGGTAAACTATGTTATTATTTTTATTACTACGCATAGCAATTCTTTTACCTTTAAGACAATCTGACATAGATTCTTGTATTCTATGTTCTTTGATTTCTCCATTTACTATCATAAGTAAAGCTACAATTAATTCCATTAATGTGCTCCATTACCATTAGCTCTTACTTTATCTTTAAGATCTTCAATATCTTCTAATGCTTTATCTAATTGTGTTTTAAGAAATTCTATATTAACTTTATTAGTCATATTCATTTCTTGAGTAGATTGTAATTTCTCTACAGTTTTATAAAGATCTTCTAATAAAAAATGTTGTTCTTGGTCTGTAGGCACTTGTTCAGATTTTTTAAGCAAATCATTTTCAAATAGTTCTCGTGAAGTTTCTAATGATGTAAGTCTAGCAGTTACTTCTGTATATCCAAATACACCCATAATAACACCAGCAAGTATTGCTAACATGTTTTTAATTGGCATACTTACAGATGTATCTTCACTAATTTTCATTTAGCAATTTTTCCTTTATTAATACCTTTTTTAATTACGTATTCTCTTGTACCAAAACCATTTGTTTCAACTTCTTTTTTAAGTTGTTTAAATAGCTGCATTTCTTTATCTTTATGTTCTATTTTTTTTTTGTGTTCTTCTAATAATTTTGTGTCTCTCATCTTTAAACCTATTATTTTTATCCCAAAAAGGTAACATATGTCCTGATTGTTTATAACATTTAAGGCAAGAATATTCGTTATCTTTTAAAGATATAAATGCTTCAGTCATGGCAATATCTCTATTGCACCATTTGCACTGACCTCTTACTTCGGTCACTTTGGTTTACGCATAATGTCTGCACCTTTAAGACCATAAATAGCACTTACGACTCCTATAAATATAGCTTGATACCAATAGGGCAGTTGTTTAAAATATTCAAAAAATATATCTAATCTATTACGAATCTCAGGATCGTCAGTGAACACAGAGTACCCCAATATAAGGATAGGAACAGATATAAGAACAAGGACAAACTCATCCTTCCAGCCTTTATCATTACTCTCAATAACTTTCGCTTTATATTCAATCTCACCTGTACTCATTTTTTCAGCATGTCTCATTTGAGCATCTGACATTAATTGTTTAGTTTTTTGTTTGTTTTGGTATATATGACTAGCAGTCTTTATACCCATAGATAATAAATTAAACCACATTATTTAATACCTCTTTGTTTAAGAAGCAGAAGAATTTGTAGGTAAACCTTCCCAGGCTTTATACATTCCTTCTACTAAAAGTTCATCGTCATATGGTTGTTGACCATTTTCCATTTGAATAATTGATTTAACTAAAGGTAAATAGTGTTCAATACTATTATCTAGTTTATCCAAAGGATTAACGTTCATTCTTTTACACACAAAGTCTATATATGCTTCTGTATTATTTTCAGAGGGTGGAGCCCATCTGCTAATAATTTCATCAACGTTAGCTTTTTTATGTGTAAATCTGTAAGTTAAAAGTATTCTCATTAGAGCTCTAATACCCATTACAGCTTCATCAAAAATACAAAATATTGGATCAGTTTGTTCTGATGCTAATCCATCCCAGTCAGTACCTAATTTGATATTGCCTGGATTTTTATTTCTTATACCTCTAGGTAATTTTTCCTGTCCATCTGCCATTGTTTTTTAAAACCATTGGGATTAACTTAGGTAACCCATCAATGATAACTCCTGTTCCTATTACTGGTCTAGACTTCTGAAGTTTGTTATATTCAAAAGCTAAACTTTTCATGTTAATTAAACACCCAACTTGCATTCCCCAAAGTAGTTCATTTGGATTACTCCAATAGTCTATTTTGAAAGATGTATGATAGTGTCCTTGAACAGTACACATACCATATTGTTGAGCAACCTTTAAAACGTCTTTGTATTTACCATGGCAGAAGTAAATCTTTTGACCATTAGATGCCTTTAATATTAGATCTTCGTGCCATGTCCAACCTTTACCAACTCCAAGCATACTATTGTAAGATTTAAATATCTCGTGTGGTAAACCATAGCGTGTTGCTTTTCTAAATACTAAACTACCATGATTACTATCCATGATATATTGTTTAGGAAATAGTTTTTCTAATTGTAGAAAAAACCTTCTTGCAACTTCTAGTTCATGACTAGCAGAGTATAATCCAGGATGTGAGTCATGGAATGATATACTATGCCAATCCATTTCATCACCTATATTAACTACTGTATCTGGTTTGTATTTAGCTTTTATAGCAGCTAAAAAATCCAGAGTGTCAATATGATGATAAGGAGCATGTTGATCACTTATTACTAATATTGATTTGCTCGGCATACATAAGATATACAATTATGTGTTGTATCTGTCTAGCAGATAAGTACAACTTTATGCTGGTGTCTTAGGCTTAGGTTTTGGTATGGTAATTGTTATAGGTCTACATTCAAACTTAACAACTAATTTACTTTCTTCTATAAAATTTTTATCGTAATCTTCTAGTTCTTCTAGTGCTTTAAATGTTTTTTGTGCAAGACCATATCCAAAATTTACGCAATCAAAATGATTGTTAAATTGATAGCCTGAAACACTACTAGATGGGCATTGACCAGTAGCCATACTACACATCCATAGAACTAAAATAAATTTTGTCATAGAACTTTATTTAATAACACGAACAGCTCACCTAGTACAGCTATTCCTACTGCTCCTAGAACATATAAAATACGATCTATATCTTTTTTTATATGTGCTAAATGGTTATTTTCTAAAGTATCTAACTGCTGTTTAATAAGGTTTATTTCACCATGAACTTTTACAAGTTCTTCTTTATTTTCAGTATGTCTACTCATAGTTAGAACAATGTCTCATAAGGTGACCTTACGAGTCCTTTCGTTTTGTATTGTGTATAACGTGGCCCTTGGTATCTAGGATGACCACTTTGTCCTAGTACAAAATCAACTGCTACATCAGAAGCAAGATCTAAGCTCAACCCATCTCTCTCTAACCCTTCTGCAATATCCCTTGAAGCTGATTGTAGCCATATAGGTAAGAATCTCATACCAACATGACCACCTATTTTTAAACCTTTTTCAATAGCTTCATCATCTTTTTTAGTGATGTTTGGACTCCATTTAGTAGTCAAGTATTGTTTATTAGTTAATACTTCTATTGTTGTTCTTGGTAATGATCCAATCTTTTTAAGTCCTGTAGATTGTGGATCTGTTATCCAATGAAAAGGTTCCATTAATTGTTTAGAGAAAGTAAGTACTTGTCCATTCCCTAAATTAATTCTAGTTGGATCTGTATTCTCTAAAAGAGATTGTCCACTAAAAGCATAGTTTAATGCAGTTCCTGCTGCTGCATATATTAAAGCTGCTCTTAAAAAATAATATTGATATAGTCTACGTAAGTTTGGATCTGACTCAAACGCAGGTAATGACTTAGCAATAATTCTTACATTAGATATAGTCCAGTCTGGTGCAAACATAAGTAGCTGCATATATCCTCTTGAACCAGGATTAAATGTAGTTTGCATCATGCTTTTTAACCATGGTGTTTGTATTGAGTTAGAAACTCTAGCCCAATCTTGACCACCAAAAGCATCATTAGAAAACTGAGCTGCAGCTTGAGCTTTTCTATATATAACAGCTTTGCTGTCGCCTGGCTGTACTGTTTTATCTAATGCTTGTAAGAATGTTGTTAGTTTAGCATGAGTAAATACTCTATCCCATGTAATCTTGTCAAACCATCTAAATACTTTTTCTACCTTTTCAGAAGGTGATATACCAAAATGTCTTTTCCACATTTGGTCTATATTAGTTTTTTGTAATCCTCTTAAATTAAAATAGAATCTATCAAAGCCTACATCTTCAGGTGTACTAATTTGTAAACCAGATCCTCTAGCAAATTGTATTACATCTCTAAAACCATTTTGTTCCAGTTGATTTACAGCATGTGGAAAATCTTCTATATATTTTGCAGGATTATCTATAAGATCTTGTAGTTCTTTTTTAGAATTAGGTTTAATTATCTTACCTATTGTTTTCATTTTATGACCAGCAAAGATCATACTTTCTACTAATGCACCAGCATGAAAGAAAGAAAAACCAACAGCTAATCTTTTCATCATAAGGTTAGTAGTAAAGATAGCACCTAATAAAGCATTCTCATCTCTAGCATCAAATACCATTTTTAATGATTTTTCCATACCTCTATGTATGTATGGTGTGCCTAGTTTAGAATCTTCAAAATAAGGGTGTTTAAATTGAGTATAGTTTTCATCTAATGGTGTAAGTTTTGCACTTCTAACAAGTAAAGGTTTACCACCAATATCTGCTCTTTCAAGATTAGTTATTAATGCTCTAGTAGCCATAGCTTTACCAGCAGCATGAGTATATATTTTAATTAGTTCTACTGGGTCATCATATCCAGGTTTAATTTTATATTGTTTTTGTAGACCTGCATTTATATCTCCAAATACACCACGTCTAGAAAATTGAAACTTACCTGAAGGCCCAGTTACAGCTGTATCAAAATCTTTTACAAATTTAAAAGGTTGTTGCTGTGGGTTATAATGATCCCATAATAAAGGTAGATAGTTAGATCTTTTATTATTAAATAAAGCACTACCTTCTCTACCAAAAATTTGTTCAAATTCATTAAATGATTTTTGTATTACTTTAGCAGCATTTTGTTCTGCATCAGTAAGCTCAGATAATGTTATAGGTTTAGCTTTAGGATCATAAAGAAATGTTTTTCTATCTACTTTAGCTTTAGTAAGATGATAAAACATTTTAGGTCTAGAATGTATAGCATCTGGAATCATCATTTTAACTTTGTTAGCTAGTTCATAACCTGCTGAGTTTAATTTAACTTGACTCATAGTCATAGTATCTAAACCAGCTTCACCAGCTAATGCTGCTTCATCATATTCTTTAGAAGTTTTTTTAAATGTTTTGCCTAATAATTTTGCTGCAGCATAAACACCAACACCAGCAGCAGCTCCTTTAGCAGTCGCTAATAGTTTTTCATCATCAGCTGTAAGAAATTGTGCTGTACCACCTATAGCAGCTAATGATCCTGCAACTTTAAGAGAGTTAGCTATAGCCATATCTTTGGCGTTTTCATTAACAGATCTAATAGCAGCAGTTATGTCTGCTTTCATTACTTCAAATTTTTCTGGATCTGCTATTTCTTTTGTAGATGTTTTAATCTCATCTATGATTTCATCAACAGTACGATATATACCTTTATCGTTTGTTTCTAATATTCTTTCAGGTTTAACTTTATATTTTTCGTAAATTTTGTTTTGTATATTATGTATATTAGCTCTAGGTAAGTTAGTAGCTTTTTGTAATAAATGACCTGTTCCTGCAAAACCTACAGATATTAAAGCTCCAGCAGAAGCTCCAATTGTAGTTTCTATAGTAGTTCTTTTAGGATCTAATGTTCTATCTTCTGATAGTTGCCATAAAGAAGAAAATGTAAATGGCGTAGCAAGAGTAGCAAATGCACCTACTTTAATATCTGACATTGCTTTAGCTTTTGATTTAGATACTTTAGATAGAGTGAGTACTTTTTGATTTCTTAATTTAATAGCATTAACTACACCTCTACCTAATTTGTGCCAACCAAGTGGCATAAATAATAAATAAGGATCTGCCATAAGCATATTAACAAGCTCTGCACCAAATAGACCAGGATTGGATTTAACCATATTTCCAACCTCTTTCATGTCTATAGTTTGTGGCCCATCTTCTAATAAATAGCCAAACCTTTGTAGCTTACGTTCTGCTGTTTTATATAGTGATGTTCCTTGCTGATCAGGATTATTACGTAAATACGCAAGAGCTTCTTCAGCTTGTTTTTTTTTAGTATTACCTGTGATCCATTGATAGAATGATGCTGGTAAAGATTCTTCCAGCATAAGATGATAAGGATTTCTTAAAGATTGAAAGAAGCCAGGAGTTTTATCTTCTATAGGTTCTTGTAAACCATCTGGTATTTGTCTAACTGGATCTCTAAGTTTTGGTTCATTAAGATCAAAATCGTTAGCCATTATTTTTTACGTTTTTGTAATTCTCTATAAGTTGGTGCTCTACCCATTCTTCCAGATTTAGTTCTTATATCATATCTTCTTATAGTTTGATATTTACCTGTTTTAGGATTAAATTTTTCTGCTGTAGAAAATTGACTTAAAACTTTATCTACATCAGTCATAGGAGTTTTTTTACTTGATTTAAAAACTTCTGATGGTGGAAAACCTAATTCTCTTGATTCTTGTTCTGTAAGTTTTTGAACAAATTTAGATTTTTGACTACCATATCTTCTAATAGGTACATTTAAAGATTTACTTTTAGATTCTAAAGTAGATATACCTTTAGTTCTAGCTATTTTAATAGCTCTAGTTTTAGCTCTTTCAACAATACCTAAAGCTCTTTTACCTTCTGTTGTTTTAACAGTAAAATTAGTACCAGGTTTTGTTTTATAAAATTTTGTTTTACTAAATAATTGCATACCTTTAGCTCTTACTCTTTCCAAACCAATAGACATAGCACTAGCTTCAGATTTAGCTGCAAGTTTTTCAGCTCTATGTTGTCTTAATATAGATGCATCAGAACTAAATGGTTTTACTTTAGGTTTTTTTTGTGCTGGTAATTTAGTAATACCTTTAAACTTAGGACTTTTTCTAATAATAAATTTTTTAATCATTTTATTTCCTATTCAAAATATTCAGGGAATCTAGCTCTAAGTATTTTTTCAGCTCTTTGCTTAGATACCTTTTGTAATTGTGGGTTAGATGCTAATAGCATATTAAATATTTGTGAATCATCATTGGATAGTACATTACCATCTGAAGTAGGTATAATTATTTCAGGGCCAACTTCACCTACAACATAAGGTTTACCAGCTTTTACTGGCCCACCATGTTCTCTTGTAGGAACATTAACATCTGATTCTAATGTAGCAGAAGTAACAAATGGTATTCCACCTTTTTTCTTAAATTTGCCTTCTTTAATTAATCTTTCTATAATTTTTAATTTACGTCTAGTATCAAATACAAGTGGTTTATTTGTTTTGTTTGCATCTTGAAGTCTTTGCATTTCTTTTTGTAATTCAACTGCAATATCTTCAGCTGCTATATCAAACATAGCAGTTACATTTTTACCTTTAACTTTACCTACAATTCTTTCTATTACATTAGGTTTTTCTATATTCATTGTTTCTAACAATGATTTAACTTCAGCAATATCTGTAGATGTAGCTTGTATAGGAGCTTGTTTTCTGTCAGCTATAATTTTTTTATAGTTTTGTGATATAGCTCCTGCTTTTAATACATTATCTAATGCACCTTGACCTAAACTTTTACCTTCAGCTCCTGCTTGCATAAATGCTAAACCAATTGTAAATGCAGGATTAGCCATAAGACCTTCAAAGCCACCTTTATCTTTCCAAGTAGCCATAGCTTTATCCATATCTACACCTGCCATATTAGACAATCTTTGTAAGAATCCCATGTCAGCTTGTTGTGTACCTTGTCCACCAGTTACTATTGGATCTGATGGTTCTTTCATAGGCATAGGTGTTTGAGATTGAAATAAAGATTGAGTATTTGAAGGACTCATCATAGCTGCTTGTTTATTTTGTTGATTAGCTTGTGGTACATTTCTATTTGAAGTTTTAATTGGAACTTTAACACCATCTTGTCTAGTAACTCGTCTCAATGGATCAGAAGAAATTACTCCACCAGCAGTATCTAAATTTCCTGTTGCTCTACTTGTATCTGCATTTTTAAATATATCTTCAACATTTCGATTTTTCCAATCGTCAAATATACTTCCAAGATATGTATTGTCTAATAATCCCATTATAATATTCCTTTATCTAAATTGTTTTTTTTTAACCAACCATAAAATGGACTCTCACTTATAGCTAAATAACGCATAGGACTTGGAGATCCAAGTATACCTTGCATTTTAGCTTTAGCAGAATCATATTGATCTTGAAAAAACAATTCGTTTTTATTTTTATTTATTTTAGCAAAAAAATCTGCAGCAGGTGAGCTATCTGGTTTATCTAATCCAGATACAATATAAGGTGCATCAGGTGCTATATTCCTCATAAGTTCTCTTTCAGTTTGTTGTTGTGTTCTTTTACCACTACCTAACAAACCACCAGAGTCTGTACCTGGCCCTGCATATTTATAAGTACCATAATCACTGGTTAAATATTCACTTACATTTCTACCTGCAGCAGTTAAAAATGCAAGAGATGGTGAAAATTTTAATGCAGGATTTTGTGTAATAACATTATTATAATGTTCATTAAATGAAAGATTTACAGTTCCTTTTCCTGCTCTACCATATGGTTCATATTTAACATTTTTAGTACCATAATAATCATTAAGATTTTTGTTAAATTGATCATATTCTTCTTTAGACATTTTAATATCTGTCTGATCATTTTTAGCTAATTCTTTATTAGTAGTTGCTATATCTTTTTGTGTTTGTGAATAATGAGCTTTGTCAGGTGCATCATATTCATCATCTGAATCTGTAAAACCACCACTTTCAAACTTTCCAGTATTAGGATTAATACTAGACATAGATGGAGTTACTCCAGCATAACTGTTATCATTAGCAGCAAAACCTGCATCTGATCCTTCGTATCCTCTAGTAGATCCTGTTCTTGTATCAGAGTAAGTGCTTATACCTTTTTCAGAAGATAATGCAGCTTCCATTCCAGAAACTTGCATATCATTTCCACCTCCTCCATCTGAAGATGATCCTCCTCCTCCTGACATTTAAACTCCTATAATATAGCTAAAACAATTATGATAACAGCTACTACTGCACATGTTGTTTTATGTTCTTTAATAATATGTGGTATATGTTCTTTTAATTTCATTATAATAGTCCTCCTAATAATCCAAGTCCAGCTCCTACTGCTGCTCCATAAGGCCCTGCAGCTCCTAACATTGGTGCTAAACTTGCACCTGTCATAGCTCCACCTGCAGCCATTGTTATAGGATTAGCTTTTGGTGCTGTCATTGTTTGTTGTTGTGTTGGCAAACCAAATGCAATTGGTGCAGCAAGATTGTAGTATTGCTGTAATGATTGCATAGGAGCCATTTGTTGTTCTCTTTGTATATCTTCTAAAGCTCCACCAACTGCTGTTAAGCTAGGTACTTGTTGAGCTGTAGATAATTGTCTTGCTCTTTCTCTTTCTAACTGTCCAAATGCAAATGGTAATGCTTTGTCTGCAACTTGACCAATTACTTGGCTTTGCATTAATGGTGATCCTGGTGTTCTACCAGCTCCTGAAAATTGTCCAGCAACATTAGAATATATATCAGTAGCAGCTTGACTAATCAAAGGAGATAAGAAAGGGTTAGTATACTGTCCTTGTATAGTTCCTAATATTTGTTGGTTAGCAGCTTGAGCCATTTGCTCTTGTGCAGCTAAACCTTGTGTAGTTTGTGTACTAGGTGGTACATATCCTGCAGCACCTGGCCCTTGACCATAAATGGTTCCTGCTTCAGATAATATTTGTTGTATTGCAGGTTCTGCTGGTGCATATGGTTGTGCAGTACTTATTGAAGTTCCAGAACCTCCTCCTCCAGATGACATATGTTATTTCTCCTTTTTATGTTTTTCTAATAATACATGGCTTTCTTTGTAACCATATGGTTTAAGCACACGCTTCCATCCTGGTCTTGCAACAAGCTCTAATAAATCACATTTATTATTCCATGCAAATTCTTCTATTTGTTTTATTAAATGCTGCCATTTATCACGATGTTTACCTGTCATAATTTTAATATTAAGACATCGTTGTAATGGTCTTTGTATAACTTCAGTAACAACTACACCATACATTCTATCTTGAATATCTAGTTCGCTATCCCAAAGAAACCAAAGTTGCATTTTATCATCTTTAATCCATTGTTTAAAATGAGTTTCAGATGCATATCCATTTGATCTTGCTAAAGCATTAGCTATTAAACCTTTGCAATGTAACCAAACAGAATCAATATTTTCTTTTGGTATTTTAACCAATTCAATCATGCAGACTTTTCGTCAAATATTTCTAAATAACTTACAATACCTGCTATATTATTAGCAGATGCTGCTTTTAATTTTAATGTATCTCCAGATTCTAAAACCATAGTACTTTTAACTAAATTTTCTATTGTTTTAGATGCTAAATTTATATGTGCTATTTCATGTTCTGCATCAGAATTTGAACTATCTGTAGTAAATGCTTCAACTTCAACAGAACCAGAATGAATATTTGTTATTTGAATAGTTTTTATTAATGCTGTTCTATTTGTAGGACAAGTATAAACAGTTGTTTTGTTTGTCGTTGTTAGATCAAACATTGCATTTTTATATATATTAGCCATTTTTAGGATGTTTTATTTTAACAGATTTAATAGCCTGATAAAAGTTAAAATACTTAGTTTTTAATTCTTCATCTTGATCTATTGAGTGCCACAACATATCTAGTTGATCTCCAATTTCAGGGTAACTATTTCTTCTTTGTTGTGCATAATCAGATTGTTCTGGCTCATTAGCCATTTCTGTCATCTTAGCTTCTATGTCAGCTACTGGTATAGGTGTTGTTCCATTTAACCAAGTGATTTGATTAATGTCATTTGCATTTACAGAAAATTCTGCATTTGGATTAATTTTTTTTATTACTTTTTCAATCATTATCCAGCTATCTCCATTAATGTAAGTGTTGAAATTTGTCTTGAATAACTATTGGTATCTCCATCAACTTGAGTTCTATTTATATAAGTTGTTGAACCATTATTATTTGCTTGAATTTTATATGTTAAAGCAGATGTGCTTGAAGGTGTATCAAGAAAACTAATAGTTGCACTTCCAAGAGCGCCACCACCAGTTATTCCTTCACTAGTAGTTAATCGTTGTCTACTACCAGCTGCGTCTGCAATTGCAATATCGGTTCCATCTCTATCAATAAGAAAATTTGTATGTGAGGTGCTACCACCTACAGAAAGTTGAGCAGTAATTAATATTTTATTACTTGTGGATGTTGGAGTAATTGTAGCTGAAAATCCTGTTATATCTGCTGGTGCTGATGTATTTGAAGTAGAAATAGTAAAAGTATCTGTTTTAACAGTTTGAACAACTTGCAAAACCTTTCCTTTACCAGAGTTTGCTCCTAATGTAATTAATGCCATATTGTTACGCTCCTATCAAAGCTTGGATTTCGTCATCATCTAATCCCAAGTCTTTTAGTTTTTGTTTGCCAGATGCTTTCTTATCTATTGCTGTTTGTTCAGCGTCTTTTAATTCTTGTATCTTTGCATTTACTTCTGCTTCGCTTGGCATGGTTGCACCATCTTTAATAATCTTAATGTATTGGTATTGCATACGTTCAGAGTTAGGAATTTTATTTTCATTGTTGTCATGTGTTTTCCAACCATACCAGTTGCCACCATTAAAAGTATGTAACGCTTCTTGAAAATAATCTCTATTCATTTTATGTGTCTCCCATTCGTATAAAAGTTATGCCAGTAACTTGAATTGATGTATCACCTTGAAATGTAACTGTATCAGGACTTGTTGTTCTTAATCTAATTTTATGTGTTGTTGTATTTGTTACATCAAAAATACCATTACCATAAAAACCAGAATAACGACCAGCAGCACTAGCATTCCCCCCATAACCATAAATTAGATCAGTATAACTAGAGTTATCGGTTGTTTTTTGTAAATTAAATCCAGCATAAGGTACAGCATTGTCAGCATAAAGAAGTCCATTATAAAAAATATTGTAAATTCCTGTTGATGGAAAAGTAAATATACCAGAACTTTCTGTCATTCCTGTTCCAATTTTATCAAAATTTGTATCATTTCTTTCCCAGTTTGTACCTACAACATTAGTTCCATTACTAGATAAATTAGCAGTTATTCTCCATTGGTCAGCCATTGTAATTCCATTTGCAAAACCAGAAAACATCTTAGCACTTGAAACAGCATTTGAACCAAGTTTAGCAGTAGTTACAGAGCCATCACTAGGTACTGTCATAACTCCTGTTCCATAATGTAAAAAGAAATTACAAGTTGATGTGCTTGGTACTGCAACGCCAAAGTTTATTGTTGAAGAATTTACTGTGAAATTTGTTGCCTGTACAACTCCATCAATACTAATTAAGCATGATTGAGCAGAGTTTGGTGTAAATGCTACTGAACCTTTTGTAATAGAATAAGAACTAGAACCATCAAAGGTAATATTATCTAGTACCTCTATGTTTGATATTTTATCTAATCCTCTGCCTAAATATGCCATATTATGTATCTCCTAATCTAATGAAAGCAAATGCTGTATCGTTTCTATCTGTATAACCTTCTAAATATGAGCCAGATTCAAAACTATTTGCTGTTATTTGCATTTTAACTTGTGATGTATCTGTAACATCAACTATAGCATGACCATATTGTGAAAACCTTGAAAAATGTGAACTACTGTTACTACCAGAAAATATAATTGCAACATCATCATAACTTGAATTATTATTAGTTATACCTATTACAAGATTAGCGTTATTGTCTTGTTGATTTGCAAAATTAAAACCAACTGATGCTTTTATTAAATATATTCCAGTTGTTGGAAAAGACCAAGTTCCAGAACTAAATGTCATTCCTGTTCCAAGCAAAGCTGAAGATGTGTCATCTGCTCTTTCAAAGTTAGAAGTAAGCAATCCACTTGGTGCTTGAGTTGATGTGTTATATCTCCATAAATCAGCCATAGTAATTCCAACTGCACCACTTGTAATACTATCTGCTATTAATTTTGTTATTGCCATAATTTATTGCTCATTTGGTTTTGTTGGTAATACAACTGCTTCTACTTCTTCTTTAGTTGTAAGTCCATTAGTTATATCTCTTAATTGTTGTCTATAAGTTTTCATAGCATCACTCATAGTTACATCTGAATTAGCATAAAAATCTGTATCAGCTAATTTCATAGTTCTTTCTTCTCTTAAATTATCTAATGCTTCGTTAAATTCAGCACTTGTAAATTGTCCTTGTACTTGTTCCCAAGTAAAATCTTGTGTTTCTTTAAAAGTCGCATAGCCATCTGCATCTTTACCAGATACAAATTTAACTTGTGCTTGATATTCAGCTTCATTAGTTGGTGTTCCATAAATAACAACTTCAGCATTACTATCTAATTGTTTTATTGCTCTAAGTATATCTGCCATAATTTTTCCTTTAATTTGCTACCTCATAAACAGTATATTGAATACCACCACCTCTAATATTTCCCATACTACCTGCACTTCCTTTATTCATATACCAATCAAAACGAACATCTCCTGTTCCTGCTGTTGTGTATCTAAATGTAACTGGAATAAAATAATAATAATCCCATCTAAAATTATTACTTCTACCTAAATGAATAAAATGTGTTTTTTCATTGTCACCTGTATCTGCTGTATTTCCTACTTTTTCATTTGTACCATTAACTTGTATTCTATTTTTAAAATGCCATTTAGAAGCATTAGAAAAATCTGAACCCATATTTAAAATTAATTCACCTACTAATACTGAATTATTAGCTTTTTTATTAATAGTAAAATTAACACCAGTATCTACATAACTATCTGCTGTTGATATATTAAATGCACTATGACCACCTGTGCTACCACTTGTATGGCTTTGAGTAACATTTATAATTGTGTTGTTAGCTAAGTTTCTTGTTAATACTCCCATTATATCTCCTATTTAGGTAAATACCTTATTGATATTTCAGCACCATTTGTAGGTGCTGTTGAAAAAGTTAAAGTTGTTCCAGAAATTGTATAGTCGTCTGTAGGGACTAAACAAATTCCATTCACAAAAACTAATACATCATCAACTGCTCTACCACTATTTATTGTAAATGTAGTATCTGAACCATCTCCAGATGCTGTTGTTTTAGTATCATAAGTTAAATTTAAAGTAGCATTTGTAACAGAACCACTTGGTGGATTAACAGTTTGAACAGCTTTACCTAAATACACACAGTACATATCATCTGAAGATGATGTAGCTTCTGTTAGTGTTAATGTAGTACCACTTGCTGAATATGCAGTTGTAGGCTCTTGTCTTACAAAGTTAATAAATAATGCTAACTCATTTGCATTAGCAACTGGATTATCCAATGTGTAAGATGTAGTCGCACTTGTACTAAAGTCTTGTTTAGCAAAACTTGTGTAACTTAATGCTGGTTGATTTCCTATAAAAGGCATTAATTATTCTCCTTATGAACTAATTGCATCTACTGCTGATACCCAAACATCTAAAGATGAAGCTGTGTCTGATACTACTTTTAAAGCATCACCAGATTGAACTACAAATTTAGCTCCACCATCTAATACTTGTAAAGATGAACCAGTTGGTATTGGTGCATTTTTAACAAGATAGATGTCGTTAGATCCATCATTGATATACACAGATGCTATAACACTTGATGTTGTAACATTTGAAACTGATATACCAACAACAGTATCAAAGCTGTTTGCAGTAAATAAAGTTGCTGCTGATGTTCCTACATCGTTGCTTGTGTATCTTCTAAAATTTTGTGCCATTTTTTCTCCTTATATTTTATAATGCAATTGCCATTGCGATAGCAAATCCAGCACTGGCTGCACTAGAGTTTGCATCTACTAAAGTTACTATTCTTGATAATGCTGCTTTTCGGTTAGTACCACCAGCTCCATCATCTACTATTATTAAATCAGATGTAGTTAAATCTGCTCCAATATCACTACCACCATCTATATCAAGAGATGTTATAGGTAATGTTTTATTAGTTAAAGTTTGTGTAGCTGTTGTTCCAACTATTTCTTGATCTCCACCAGCAGGTAATGTTAATACATTTGTAACACTAGCACTATGTGGTTGAGCTTTTACTGTCTGACCATGTGAATTACTTTCACAATTAAATACAACTGTACCAGGATTTGTATTACCTTTAACAACAACTTTACCAGTTCCATTAGGAGTTAAATTAATATTTCCATTAGATACTGATAAAATATCAGATATAACTGGTGATGTTAAAGTTTTGTTTGTAAGTGTTTGTGTACCAGTAAGAGTTACATCACCAACATTAGCTGGTTGTACTACTGTAAATGTAATAGTATCAGATCCTAATGATGCATCAGAATCAGTAGTACATAAAAACATTTTTTCTGCATTTGTTGATCCTTCTTGAATAATAACTAACTGTCCTGCTAGTTCTCCAATAGCATCAAAATCTGTATCTCTAGATGCAGTACCTGAAGCTACTACTGTATAAATACCATTTTGTGATCCTGTTGATTGATCTTTAACTAATACTCTGTCTCCAGTAGCAAGAGTTATACCATCTAAAGAATCACCATTTTGTAAATCTGATGATAATGTAACGTTGCCTGTAGTTGCAACTCTACAAATAATTCTAGTTTTAAGTCCAGCAACAAGATCATCTACATATGTTTTAGTTGCTACATCTGATCCAGATGAAGGTGCTCCTAATCCAGTAATAGATCCACCAGATATTGTTACACTATTTGCAGCTTGTGTTGATATAGTTCCTAGTCCTAGTGATGCTCTTGCAGTTGATCCATTTTCAGCTACCCAAGTTGAACCACTACCAACAATAAAATTACCATCTGCATTTGATAGACCACCTATTGTATCTAAGTTTGCATTAGAAGCACCTTTTGCGTCTATTTGTGCTTGAATATTTGAAGTAACACCATTTAGATGACCAAACTCTGTATTTGAAATTGTACCATCATGTATTTTAGTTGCATCAATTGCAGCACTTGAATTAATATCTGCATTAACAATTGAGTCATCTACTATCTTAGATGAATTAACTGAGTTACTTGCAAGTTTAACAAGAGTAACTTGACTATCTGCTATGTGTGCTGTGTCTATACTGCCATCAACATAATGCTCTGAGTTAATACTATCATCAGCTATCTTTGTACCATCAATTGCATCAGCAGCAATTTTAGCTGTTGTAACGTTTGCATCTGTAATTTTAGCTGTCGTAATTTGTGAGTCTGCAATGTGAGCTGTGTCTATTGAACCATCTACATAGTGTTCACTATCAATACTGTCATCTGCAATTTTAGCATTTGTTATAGCATCAGCATTAATTTTAGCTGTAGTTATAGCATTAGATTTAATTTTTGCAGCTGAAATAACATTTTCAGGTATTGAATCATTTGTTTGTGAAAGTATTGCAACATATACATTAGAAATAGCTTCATTAGATAATGAACCTGAATCCCATGTTATATTGACTGTTGTGTTTGTAGAAAATGATGTACTAGCAATAGTACCATAAATTGTTCCTGGAGTAGAAGCTGTAATTTTAATTCTTCTTCCAGCATGATAAATAGCAGTTACATCTACACCATTAATAGTAAAAGACGTACCACTAACATATGCTGCTGTGTACGCTCCATCACCATCTCCATATTCTACCCATTGTGAATCATTAAACCATTCTCTAGTATTTTTCATTAATGCTCTAATAGCATTATTAATATTAGAAGGTAACATACCTTCTGCAACAGAGATACTATTTAATGATGTATTACTAGCTTGTGTTGTTGAATAATCTTTTATTCCTGCCATATTAATCTCCTATAAACCAAGCATATGCTTTTTGGTTTTCTTTATTCTTTTCATTTATCAAAGTGTTAATTGCTTCTTCAATTTGCCTTTGAAAAAATTCTTGTGTTTCAAAACTATATCTAACGTTATCTATATCAGTTTTGTCTGTCATCTTAATCCTGCTTTTGATGCAATAAGATCTATACCTTGTGCATGACTCCAAGGAGTTCCACTCGGAGTTTTAACATTAATTTTTATGTATCTACCAGATTGTCTTACTGGATTGATACCTGTTCCATTCATAGAAACAGAAGAAGATTCAGTTATATTATCAGTTAATCTATCTCTAGTTTTAATAATAACTGTTGCTTCTGCATCTACTATAGGTCTAATACTTTGAACATTACTTCTTAAACCTGGAAATAATTCTACTTCAGATGTTTCTATTTCACCTTCATTATCTGTTCCAGAAAAAATAGCTGCTTTGTAACTACTATCAATTGCACCTAAATATCTTTGTCCACCATTCCAAAAATCAGTATCTAATGCAATATTAATTTGATCTAAGTTTCCTGAAATAATATCCATTAATTCTACAGTATAAGCTCCTACAAACTGACTAAAAATTGTACTTGCGTTAGCTTCTGCAAGAGACCATTTTTTTGTAGCATAATTATAGATTATAATCCTATCGCAAATTCCAGTTGTATTGGAAGTATTATTTACGCTAGGGTACAACCATAATGCTAGTTGATTAAATGGATCTACAGCTGCACAAATTCTGTCTGTAAATGCTTTATTTAAATTTAGATCAAAAAATCTATTAACTTTTTCTGCACCAATAGATATTACATTATCGCCATTAAGCTCAAAAAATCCATCATCTGCATAGAAAAATACACGTCTATTATCTTGAGCTACAGTTCTGCCATATACTGCACCTCTATTAGGTGAGATTACTGATAGTCGGAATACTGTAGCTCCTCCGACATAGTCCATACGAATTATCTGGTTTTGTCTAAAGACATATGAAATTTCTCCAGATGTTATATGGGTAATTTCTCCTCCTGATCCAGGAAGGTCTTGTAAGTCTGCTTGTTTACCTGACCAAGTAGTAATATCATTAATACCTGACCATTGTATTCTATTTTGATTTGAGCTTTGATTACCTGTAACTAAGAAGTCTCGAATAACTCCTGATACTTTAAAGCTAGGTGTTGTTCCTGCAGTTTGTATTGAACTAAGATTTGCAAAATTAGTTGAAGTACCCATTAAATAATACTGAGGAACATCAACTCCATTACTAGCAATAATATAATTTCCAAATTGTGTAAATGTCCAAAAATCTGTATTTCCACCTGTTAAAGATCCTTTTCTTGATGTAAATGTACCACCATCTAATTGATAAATATCTGTGTTAGTTGCAACAAAATTATATACATTACCTGCATTATCTCTAAAAGATCCTGCACCTCTAGAATCTTTAGTAATATTATTAGAAGAATAATCTACCAAAGAAGGAAATCTCTTATAAGAATTAAGAGCATAATATACATTAGTTGCTACGTTAGCTCCTGGATTCAAGTGTTCAGGTTGATCAGGTAGCCATTCTCCAAAAGGTATCTGCATTATCTTTGCCTATAAAATGATAAGTCTGTTTGTACGTCTGTTCTTTGAACAACTGGTGCATTGCCATATGTATCTTGTTTGTCGTTGTTCTCACATCTTTCAAGAGCTGACATATACATTGCTAACCATTGTTGTGCTTGATTTGGTTCTACACCACCAAGAAAATTAGCAGCATGATATAATGAACCATATAAATAAATAGCTGGATGTTTTGATAAAATATAATTTGATGTATTAGTATCACTTAATTCTGATATAGCTTTATAATATGATAGTTTACCAGTATAAGAAACATCAGGACTAGGAGCAAATCTAAATTTTTCAACTTCATTATCGCTTTCTATTGTGTAAGCTCTAGGTCTACCAGTTCTAGAACCACCTTTTATTTCAAACATGTTAGCTGGTGTTATATATTCTAAAGGATATTTTACACCTGAATCTATATAAAATGATCTAACAGCTATAAATCCTGTAGGTACTGTTACTTGTTCAGCATCAATTGTAACATCATCTTGCTGTTCCATTTGTCTTATTCTAAGTTTAGCATTAAAATCTGCTTCACATAGTTTTATAAAATCATCACTAATTTCTGAAGTTAAATCACTACGATTTAACCAGTTTGCAATAGATGTTTTAAGTTGTGCATATGTTGATATAGCCATTATAAATTTCCTGACGCTGTTCTAAAATATCTAAACTCATTACTATTAAGTTTAGTTTTCATTATTTTTCTTTGTATGTCTTTTGGTAAAGCAAACCAATTATTGCTTCCATTATATTCTTTAGCCCAGATCTGTAGAACAAGAGGTGGAACACTAGCTACTCGTTTCATTTCTTTTGCTTTAGAAACCCATCCTTGATCAGTATTGTTATATAGCTTTTTATTTCTATCTAATAAACTATTAACATTTTGTTCATTATTAATAGTTAGTTTACCATCTGATTCTTGAATATACTTAGTCTTTATTCCATTATCGTAGTCTACAGCTCTGACTTTTCCCATACTATTCTGATAGTTCTGTTACGTATAAATTTACTGATCCAATTACAGCTACTTTTTCGCCAGGCGAAACTTTAAAACATTCAGAAGATTTAGATTCTAAAAATATTTTAGATGTTGTTGCTGTTGGATTTACTCCAAATTCGATATGACAATCAGCATCTGGTATAATTCTAACATATTCAATATTAGCACTAAAAGCAGATGAAGCTGCAGACGAACCAGAAGATGTAACTTTTTGTGTAGTTAGAGGTCTCATTGCGTAATTACTCCCGTACATATTTTGTTCTCCTTTTGTTTGGGGATGTTGCCACCCCCAGAATTAATTATCTTCTAATAACAAATGTTACTACTAATTTTTTAGCACCAGTAGATCCACCATCTGTAATCATTTCGATAGTTCCACCTTCTTCTACGTTATTAGCTGCTGTAGGTTCTGCTGTGTCTACATCACCTGCTGCTGAACCAGAGTGTGCAACAGTTATGCCACCACCAGTTACTGCAGTTCCACCAATTTCAAAAGATATTCCTGCATTTCCTCCAGAAATAGCTCCTTGTAAAGCTGTAAGAATTTTAATAATTTTTCCACCATCAGGCACTGCAACAAAAGTTGAAGATGCTGTGCTGATGTCTGCGATAGTTGAAGTTATAAAATAGTCGTTTAATGTTCTCATTGTGTTCCTTAATTGTTCCGATCCTAACCCTCTCTCAGATCTTCAATTGTTTAGAATCTGCTGGGGGAGCAGATTAAAAGGTTACTCCCCCAAACAGTTATTATTATTATGAAGTAGTTAAGTCTGCAACCATTCCAGATGCACCTTCATTTCTTGATTCAAGAGTAGCTTCTACTAAAAGCTGTCTTTTCTCTGTGTCACCTGTTTTAGCAAGTTCATGCATAGAGAAATCTCTTAAGAATGCAATACCCCAGTAGTTCATATCTAGTACAAAAGCGTCTCTATCTCTAGAGAATCTGTTAGGTACTACTTGTAACTGACCGAAGTCTGAAGCATAAACGTCTACAGAAGTATATAATGTAGCGTCTGCACCTGCATCAAATCTAGTAGAATTACCAGTAAAGCCTGATAATTTTTGTTTGTTGAATGGGCCTACCATAATCATTGAAGGGTCACCACCAGCATTCCATACTGATTTAATAACTGATTTTAATTGAGCTTCTGTGAAGGCTCTTTGAGTACCATCAGTTCTTGCTGTATTACCAGCTCCACCTGATGAACCAGAAGCACCTAGATCATCATTTGATGCAATCCATGCACCAAGAGATCCAAATTTTCTAGCTGTTGTACTGTTACCAGCAACTTCTGCTTGGTTACCAGTCAAAGTAGCTTCCATGTCTCTTTTTAACTCTTTAGCTCTTTTAGCAATTTGATAAGCGATTTCAGATGCTCTACCTGCTTTATCTACTGCTTCTTGAGTACCAGTAATTACCACAGTCTTGTCCATGATTTGGCAAGAGTTAGATAATCTGCTAGTTGCAGTTGATGCGTCTAGAGTTGCTTCATCACCTTCAATTACAGCATTTGAAGTAGATGCTGCTGCTAGTGAGTCTGTTTGCCATTCGTGTAAAACTGCAGTAGCTTGAGTTTTTGCTGCTGAGCTTAAGAATGGCGTATCTGTAGGTGCTATCGAATAGATAACATCAGAAAGATCTTCTCTTTCCCCTACTGAATCATACGTGTCAAACGTATTAGTTGGTTGTGCCATTGTTTATTTCCTTTGTTGAGATTTAAGATTAATAATGTCAAGAATCGCAGAAGAAGCATCATTAATGTTTCCTGTCTTACGAACCTTGCCAATTTTATTTCTTATTAACTCTCTACCAGAACTTGTTGACGACTTAGCTGTACCTGCTTTTACCACTTTAGGTGCATTAGCTACTTTCTTTTGTATGATAGGTTTTTTATCTTTTAAAGATTGATAGCTCATAGCATCTTTTGCAACCATTAAAAATCTATGATCTGCAAGTGTTCCAATCTCTTGATCATTAAAACCATAGTTTCGTAACGAATTACGTAGATTAGTTTTAAATGAATCAGATTTTTTAGGATCTGCAAACTCAGGTATTTTTTGTGCTGCTAACTCTTTCTGTGTATCAAGGAACTCATTATATTGTTTTTGTTGAGCTTCTTTTGCTTTACTCTGTATTTCACTTAGCTGCTCTTGTTGTTGTCTTAACTGGTAGTCCAGTCGGGCTGCAGCTGTTGGATCTTCTTCGTAAAGTTTTTGAAGATCTTCGCTTCCTTGTTTTTGTCTGACAGTTGCGTCAGCAGTTGCTATTAAGTTGTTCAACTCTGATAAACGAGTTTCATAAGTTTGACGCAAACTACTCTTTTGTTCCTCAAGTGTTTTTTTCTCTTGGCTTAAAGAATGAGTTTTTTGTCTATAATCTGAGTCTCTAGAATAACCTGCTTTCAGCTCATCAAGGGTGACCTCTAACTCTTGACCTTGTATCTTAACTCGGTGGAGTTCTGGTTCCTCTAATTCTGTTTGTGTTTCTTCTGTTACCTCAGTATTCTCAGGAGTCTCTGCTTCAGTTACCTCAGACGTTGGTTCACTTTCTGCTGCCTGTGTCTCAGGCGACTCTGATGGTTCAGTCTTTTTTACTTCAGTTTCTTGTTGATCCGATGGATTCAATATTCCTGAAATTTTATCAGCTGCACCTTGTATGTCGGCTTCTGCCATAACGTTCCTTTCGTAATTGGTTGACGTATTTGACGTTTCGTTAGATTAACGTCTTGTATTTAATTGATCTAACTCTTGTTGAGTTAGTTTTCCACTAGCCATGATACTTTGTAAATGTCCTCTGATTTTGTCTACCATATTGTAGGCTACCCAAAGGTGTTTACGCTTATCATCGTCAGCGAAACTTGTATTAAAAATCTCTTGCTTATATATTTCTAAGAGATCTTCAAATGCTGTTTTTAGAAGGGGATCGTTGAGGAGTTGTTCTGCTCTCTTGCCCTTCTGTATTTGTTTGTCTTTGTCCATTAAAGAATTGTCCTTGACCCTTTATTATTTCTTTCATCAAATCACCTGATTTAGAAAGATCGGTTTGTTCTAACATAGATCTTCGTTTTAATTCTAATTCATCTATTTTAGAACCATATTGTAACTCAAGTTCTTTTATTTTCAACTCAAAATCTAATAAAGATTCACGCATAGTAGATTCTATACGTTTGACTTCTGTTTCAGCTTTAAGCTGTGCTCTTTGGTTCTCACCTTGTACTTGAGCTAAAGTAACTTTCTCAAACTCAGTTGGTGGTTTAGGAGGAAGTGGTGGCATTTGAGATGCACCAACATCTGGATCCATAAAGAAAGGTTCTACATTATTTAAACCTGCATTTTCAACTAATTTCTTTAATGAGTTATAAATATTTCTTAAATTAACCATTGGGCCATAAACATTTTGTTGTAGGTTTATTGCCTGCATTTGTCTTTCAAGAATAGCATTAACCATAATTAATTGTTGTTCTTTAGATCCTGATCCTAGTCCAACATGAACAGTAACATTAACTCTATCTTTCCATTCATAAGGTCTCATAGGTACATACTTACCTCTGATTCTTACTATCTTTTCTTTGTTTTGATATTTACAAACAAGTTCAAATATTTTTAATGCTAAATCTTTAACACCTGTTTCTGCAAAAATTCTAGCAATTAACTCCATTCTCATTTGAGATTGTGTTAATACTTGGTTCATACCTGTAGCTGTTTTATTATTTAAGCTATCTGAATTTAAACCTTGTGAAGTTCTAGTTACACCAGTTCTAGTTTCTTTTACTGCATCAAGATATGCTAACATACCACTAGCTTGTTCTGTAATAGGTTGTGCCTGAATAGGCATCATTACATTTTGTGGTGGTTGTTTAGTTCTTACAATTCCTCCAGGTCTATTAGTTAGGAGATCATCCATAGCTACTTGACCATCTTGAATTGCAACTCTATTATTATTAGTTAGATACATGTTATCTAACATTTGTCTCATTACAGTAGATTTAATTAATTGTATATCTTCTACTAGCTCTGCAATAGATCTACCATGAAATCTGTGTGGCATGATAACTGGAGTCATAGATATAAAAGGTATAGTGTCTATTTCTTCTATATCTAATAAATGCTTACCATCACCAGCTACAATAATTTTAACAAGCTCAGCTTTGCCATCATCATCTAAATCCATTTTAACATAACATTCATGGATTAAAACATCTTCTGTACTTGTATCTCCTGTATTATCTCCATGAGAAAAATCTACGTTTTGATGTCTAACAAACTTATCTTCTGTATAAAAATCTGGATCTCCTGTTGGTAGTCCTTCAACTACATCAGGATCAAATCCCATTTCTACTAATTCAGTTTTAGTTTTATTTGTTCTATGACAAACAAAGTTAGCTGAATGTAAATCTTTACATCTTCTTTCAATTAAAAATTCTTCAGGTGGTACTGGTTCTATTTTAACTCCACCATATAATGATGTTCTATGAATAACTACATCATGTAAAGTAACCTTATCTATTTCTTGTCCTCTATCATCTGTAATAGATTCTTCATATTCAGAATGATTTTTAACTTCTACTTGTGAATCTGATACTAAATCATTAAACTCATCATCTGTTAATCTAGTATATTCTTCTCTTTCAGTTTTATTTGCACTATCCCAATATACTTTTAAGATACCATTCTTTTGTATCAATGCATCTTTAAATGCACAATATAAAGCTGTAAATCCATTATTTTCTTTTAAGAATACATGGTTAATATAATCAGATGCTTGTCTAGCCATTTCTTCATCTTCAGGCCCAACACCTTCACATTGAAATACATTATCTCCAGAAGTAAATATCTTCATTAGAGATGGCATTAAACTTTCTACTGTGTCCATTACATCATTAGAAACAACTTGAGAACGTCCTTCTTGTTCATTACCAAGAGGCATTCCTAAATAATATTCTAATGATTTTTTTCTTCTAGCAACTAGCTCACCACCAATGTAACCTGATGCATTGTGAATCTCTCTGCTTAGTACTGATAATATTTCTTGTTTTGATTTTTTCATATTACGTATTTTGTATCTACTGTTATTGGTCTATCCCAGTCTGATGTATCAATTGGTTCGGATACACATCCATACCTAAAGCTATCAGCTGCGTGTGAACACCAGTTATGGTGAGGTTTATTTTTAAACACTTGGTTTTTTTCATCCCATTGTTTTCGATATTGTCTTAATGCATCAAGACCTACTTTGCATTTTTCTCTATCAAACCAACAATTAGGTAAAGCATTTCTTACTGATTCTATTCCATGATGTACTTCTAATTTTGGAGCCACATCAAAATCTATACCTAATTCATTTGCAACTTCAAGTCTAGACTTACCTGTTCCTAATTCTCTAGCTGTTATATCATGAGGTGCTATATGAGAAGAATATGCATAATCTTTTTCTTCTAACACATTTGCATAATGAGCTAAAGATTCACCTGATGTTTCATAATAATCTATCAAATGAATTTCTTCACCTATTCTTTGTGCAAACCAAATAGATGTTGAATCTCCTATTCCCAAATCCCACCACGTTTCAACTCCAACGCTTTCATCATATGGTACTTTAGTTATTCTTTTTTCTTTTTCTGCTTTAGTAATTAATCTACCATAATATGCACCTGATACTGCTGCAGTAAATGAACATTCAAACTCTTGATCGTATTGTTCAGGAGTCATTATAGCTTGAGCTTCTTTTAACTCATGATCAGGTACTACATTAGTTTCTGATGCTCTATATAATTTACCATACCAATCTTTATGACCACGTAAAGCAAAATCATATACTTCCCAAAATGAGTTATGACCCATTGGTGTACCTATAAATATAACCCAACCTAGCTTATCTGCGATAGCAGGACGTATAATTTCTGTCCATACTCTTGGAGACATAATAGCATATTCGTCCAGGACAACTGCATCAAACCCCATTCCACGAATACTATCTGGGTTGTCTGCCCCAAAAATTTGGATTCTAGATCCATTATACAAATCTATTCTTAATTCTGATTCGTTTCTTCCACCACCCCAATGCATTAATGGTTTTGTATAATATTTTAAATATTCCCAAGCAATGGATTGTCCTTAGCGATATGATGGAGCTATGAATGCAAACAAAGATCTAGGTTTCTTTGCTGCTGTTTTAATTAATTCATTTATAGATAATACTGATTTACCAAATCTTCGATGGCATACTAGAACATTGAATCTTTTTAAAGATTTGTGACACTCTAATT